>SL_5KL_010_SEDDRAFT_10002186_pt1 | contig 11120 bp, 8 predicted proteins | sample SodLakKL_010_SED_FD_9118 | JGI IMG/M metagenome (IMG submission 9118)
GGTAGCCGGAGCCGTCCATCCGTTCGTGATGCTCGCGGACGGCGCGCAGCCAATGTTGATCCTCCAGGCCCGCGGCCGTCAGCAACGCCTCGGTCCGCTCCGGGTGACTGTGGAGTTCACGGCGCTGCGCCGCGCTGAGGGCGCTCTCCTGCTGATCGAGCTGTTCCTGCAGGGCGAGCATGCTGAGGTTGGCGGTCAGCGACGCACCGACCACCGCCCGGCGCTGACCACCGTCCAGAGAGGCGGCGCGGGCGAGCAGGTCCGCGACTACAGCCTTGCGGATGGGGTGCAGCACGCGATTGGGGAACTCGCGGTTGATGTGCGCCGCCGCCAGTGCAGCATCCGGATCGCGGTCGATCAGGTTGCCGAGCTGGCTGATCATCCCTTCCAGCCGCAGCAGGTAGTCGTGGCGACCGAGATCGATGGCGTGATGGACCCGCCGCAGGGAAGCGGCACATCGGTCGAAACTGACGAAGGGATCGAACTTCAGTTCGCCACTGTGGTTCTCCCAAGACGGGCTGGCTTCCCCCAGGGTAACCGTATCCTCCTGGAACGAGGTGGCACGAGCGCGCCCCGACTCCAGCAGCATCTGGCGCTGCGCGTCGCTTTTCAGCACGCGGCCGGAGCGCAGCAGGAGCCGTTCGTAGGTATCGTAGATGGAGTACGGCACCGGGCGACCCACGACGAGATCCTTTCCACGCACGGGCAGGAAGCGCTCCGGCTCCCCGCTTTCTGGGCTGCGTTTCGACTGCTCGCTCATGATCGCTGGTGACCGCAAAATGGACCGAGGAGGCGGTGAGCCGCTACGACAAACCGCCGCAGGCTGGTTTCCACCTCCCAGAATATCGGGAAACGCACGCCGGGAGAACCGCTCGGGGCCGCCGGGACCCTCAGCCACCCGGCCGCGCGCTTGGCCGGGACGGTGCCAGCCGCTAAGCTGGGCCCCATGACGCGCGCAACCTTCGGCCGGACCTGGTGGGGCGAGCAGTGGCTTGGCGCCCTGCACGAAATCGATTACACCAACCGCCTGCCACGGGGCCGGCGTTACGCCAACAACGGGTCCGTCCAGGCCCTGACCATCGATCAGGGCGAGGTCACCGCCCGGGTGAAGGGATCGCGTCGCCAGCCTTACAAGGTGCACCTGCGGATCCCTGCGTTGCCGGCGGATCAGACCCGACAGCTGATCGATGCCATTGCCGATGATCCGGCGCTGCTCGCGGGGCTGCTCAACCGGCAGCTGGATCCGGCGGTACTCGAGCGCGCCGAGGCGGCGGGCATCCCCGTCTTCCCGAGCAGCTGGCAGGAGCTGGGCATGCGCTGCTCGTGCCCGGACTGGGCCATCCCGTGCAAGCACCTGGCGGCGGCGGTCTATCTGCTGACACGCGAGATCGATACCGATCCGTTCCTGGTCTTCCGGTTGCGCGGGGTCGACTTACTCGGCGCGCTGCGCGAGCGGGGCCATGAACTCCCAGAGAACGACGCCCAGGGGGCGCCGCCGAGCCTGGCGGCGGCACTGTGCGCCGGCAGCGCGGCGCCGGAGGAGACAGCGGCCGACCCGGCAGTGCTCGCCGAGCTAGATTTCTCACGGCTGCCCGATCGCATCGAGGCCATCCCGGACGCCCTCCCCCAGGAACCACCGATCGGCGGGCTGAACAGCTACCGTAAGCTCTGGCGCACCCAGATACGGCGTGTCGCCCGGCAGGCCCAGCGCACGCTGAGCGACGCCGCACGCAGCGACGCACAGGTCCAGGAGGCGCAGACCCAAGCCACCACCCTGACCCCGGACGACCACCCCATCATTCGGGTGGATGCCGACGGCGACGTCCAGATCGACGGCTGTGAAGCGGCTGCAGAGCTCGCGGACCTCGTCGAGCTGCTCGCGCCCCTGGACGCCGACCAGGTGGCCGACCTGCAGCCGGAGGTTGCAGCCCTGCATGCGGCCTACCGCACCGCCCTGCACCTGACCGCCGCCGGCGCGGCGGTACCCTGGGTACTGACCATCGACCGGGGCGGCACCAGCGTCCTGTGGATGCCAGCGAGCCTGGACCCGCAGGTCAATACGCTCCTGCGCAGCCTTGCTGCGGGCACCCCGGAAGGGGTCATCCGCCTGGACGAGCCCGGGGCCGACCAGGGCCTCGACCGCCGGACCCGGGCCCGTCTGCTCTGCGGCCTGTTCATCGATTACTGGATCCGGGAGTGGAGCGAGCTTGCCAGCAATGCAGCCGCTGACCCGGTGGCCGACCTGCTTTTCGGCGGTGGCTGCGCCTGGCTGTCGGATCCCGGCCAGGGCGGCACCGCCGCCAGCCTGCACCATTGGCTGCGCCGTTTGCACCTGGCCGAAGCGGCGCAGACCCTGATCCTGCGTGTTGACGAGCCGCAGCCCGAATCCTTCGAACTCTCCATCGAGGTCGGCGAAGAGCCGGGCGGCAACGGCGCGGGCGCCCATCGCCCGCTCGCCGACGCCCTCGCTGAGCGCGGCGACGGGCACAGCGAGCTGCTGCGCACCACGGCGATGCTCGCCGATGCCTACGACCCGCTGCGCGACTACCTGCGTGGCAGGGGCCGCACACCGCTGTCACTCACCCTCGACGAGCTGCCGGAACTGCTCTTCAACGTCTTCCCGACACTGCAGCTGCTCGGCGTCCGCACGCTGCTGCCCCGGTCGCTGGAGCGACTGGGCCGACCACCGAGCGCAACGATGAGGCTTACCGCCAGCAGTAGCGACAGCGACGGCCACCTCAACGCCAACGATCTGTTCCGCTTCGACTGGCAGGTGGCAGTGGGCGATGACGTGATCGACCCGGGAACCTTTGAGGACTTGGTGGAAGGGGCGACCGGGCTGGTCCGCTTCCGCGGACAATATGTTTACCTCGACCCGCAGGAGATCGAACGTGTCCGCCGCAACCTGGCCAACCCGCCGAAGGTTGACGGCGCGGAGCTGACCCGAGTCGCGCTCACGGGGGAGTACGCNGGGACGCCAGTGCAGTTGGACGAGAGCGCCCGGGAACGGGTCGCAGCTCTGCACCGGGACCTTGAGCGCGCGCCCCCCCGATCACTGGCTGCGCAGCTGCGCCCCTACCAGCAACGCGGCTTTCAGTGGCTCTACGGCAATGTCCGCGCCGGTCTGGGCTGCGTGATCGCCGACGACATGGGCCTGGGCAAGACCGTGCAGATTCTGGCCCTGCTCGCGCAGCTCCGCGACGACGGGGAACTGGCCGGGCGGCCGGCGCTGGTCGTGGTCCCGACCAGCCTGCTCAGCAACTGGATGCGCGAAATCCAGCAATTCGCCCCCGAGCTGGGTGCCACCACTTACCACGGCGGCCGGCGCGCCCTGCCGGACGATGCGCAGGAAACCGTCGTCGTGCTCACGACCTACGGCGTGGCGCGAACCGACGCCGCACGGCTGCGGCGGCAGTCCTGGCGCGCGCTGGTGGTCGACGAGGCACACAACCTCAAGAACCCCCAGGCGGCCCAGACCAAGGCGATCAAATCCATCCCCGCCGGCGCCCGGGTAGCCATGAGCGGCACCCCGGTGGAGAACCGACTCACCGAGTACTGGAGCCTGATGGACTTTTGCAATCCGGGCCTGCTCGGCACCCTGAAGCGCTTCACGCGCGAGTACGTCACCCCGATCCAGACCCACGGTGACCAGGAGACGGCCACGCGCTTTCGCCGGGTCACGGCCCCTTTCCTGCTGCGACGGCTGAAGACCGACCGAAGCATCATCACCGACCTGCCGGAGAAGATCGAGCAGGATCAGTACTGTCAGCTCACTCCCGAACAGAGTGCGCTGTACGAATCGGTGGTGCGCGAGGGCCTGGAGGTCATCCAGGGAACCTCCGATACGTTCCGGCGCCAGGGTCTGGTGCTACAGATGATCCTGGCGCTCAAGCAGATCTGTAACCACCCGCGCCAGTACCTTAAGGAGGGCGAAGACGGGAGCGAGGCGTCGGGCAAGATGCAGCGCCTGCTCGAACTCCTCGAACCGATCCAGCGCCGGCACGAGAAGGCGATCGTGTTCACGCAGTTCCGCGAGGCCGGCAGCTTGCTCCAGGAGGCCGTCGCCGAGGCCACCGGCCGCACACCGGCGTTCCTGCATGGCGGGCTCTCGAGAAACCAGCGCGACGCAGTCGTCCACCGCTTCCAGAATGATCGCACCGAACGGGTACTGGTGCTGTCCCTGAAGGCCGCCGGCACCGGACTCAACCTGACTGCGGCCTCCCACGTCATCCACTTCGACCTGTGGTGGAACCCGGCCGTGGAGGCCCAGGCCACGGACCGCGCCTACCGCATCGGGCAAACGCAGACGGTTCAGGTCCACCGCCTGCTGACCCAGGGCACCTTCGAGGAGCGGATCAACGACATGATCCAGTCCAAGCGCGCACTGACGGAGATGACGGTGGAAAGCGGCGAGCAGTGGATCGGCAATCTGGACGANGCCCAACTCAGCCAGGTTTTCAGCCTGGGTCAGAACCACACCGAGCCGGCGTGACAGCCCCCCACGACCGTGACNAGGGGCGCGCGCGCATGTCCGCGCGGTACCTGGATCCGATGACGATCTTCTTCGCGGTGCTGGCGCTGGGCGCCGGGGCCGCGGTCTACGTGCTCCATGGNCCGGCGGCCTGGTGGGACGCACTCAGCCGGGCCGGCGAGTTGATGCTGCAGGTGGCACCGATCNTGGTGGCNGCGCTGCTCATGTCCGGCTATGTNCAGACACTGATCCCGCGCCACGCCATTGAACGCTGGCTGGGCGAGCGCAGCGGCGTGCGTGGCCTCGCCCTGGCCACGGCTGCCGGCGCCCTCACCCCGGGCGGCCCGTTCGCGGCCTTCCCGCTGGTGGTGGCCCTGCTGCGCTCGGGGGCCGCGTTCGAGGTGTGCGTCGCCTACCTCACCGCCTGGTCGGTCCTCGGCCTGAACCGCGCCCTGGTCTGGGAGATCCCGTTCTTCGGCCTCGAGTTCGTTGCGCTGAAGATGCTCGTCTCCCTGCCCCTGCCCTTTCTGGCCGCACTCCTGGCCCGCCCGTTGGGCCGTCGCATGAGACGTTGGGCATGCTGAGTGCTTTTGTGACCATCCTCATCCTGCTGGGGATCTGCGCGGCGATCGCGCAGTTCCAGCCCCACGGCAGCCATCGTGCCGCCGCCCGGGAGGGCTGGCGGCAGCTACAGCCGCTGCTCACGCGCCTGCCGGTAGCGCTCATCGCGGCAGCCTTCCTGGCCGTGCTGATTCCGGCCGAGGCGGTCGGCTCGCTGTTCGGCGAGGACTCGGGCGGCGCAGGGATCCTGATCGCATCGTTGCTCGGCGGCTTCCTGCCCGGCGGACCGGTGGTCGCCTTCCCTCTAGTCGTGGTGCTGAGCGACGCCGGCGCCGGCATGGCTCAGCTCATCGCACTGATCACCGCCTGGTCGGTGCTCGCCTTCCACCGCGTCGCCGCTTTCGAGCTGCCGATGCTCGGCGTGCGCACCACTGCGGCCCGGCTGCTGGTCTCGCTGCCACTGCCAGTACTCGCCGGGGTAGCGGCCGGTGCGCTGACCGGCGCGCTGGCGCCCTGAAGCCCCGTGCCCGACCGGTGATCAGACCGGGCGCAGCGCCAACCCGAAGATGATCAGGGCCACAATGAGCACCAGGGTCACCGCCAGCAGGGGGTGCCGACGAAACCCGCCCGGGCTGGCGAGCTCGCGGAGCAACCTGCGTAGTCGGTCAATCCTCATCCGATAGCGCCCCTTATCCGCCGCCGCTGTCTAGCTGCACAGCCGGTTGCCCGAGCGGACATTCCGGACTAGAATCGCATTCGCGAATCATTCGCATCCGCGGCCTGGGCAGGCGGACGCCCCGGGCACGGGCAGAGGCACGGCACAATCAGAGGGAGCAGCCATGACCAGACGGAACCAGGAGCCGACGACCGCCGCCCACAGCCAGGAGGTTCCCACTCCGAGCGATCATCAGCGCGAACAGACCTCCAGGACCCCGCACATGGACAGCGCTGCCCTCTTCAACGGCGCGAATCGTGTCTTCATCCACCACCGCGGTGAAGCGTACCAGCTCCGGGAGACAAGACAAGGCAAACTCATCCTGACCAAATGACCCGGGCCGTTCCCCCCCGGCTCTACGCCCTACATTCCATCGTTTTTTATTCCATTTTCGCGAGCCAGGTGCTGCCCCCTGCACCCAGCCAGCCACTGCGTAAACCGTGATCCACCCAGGGCCTACCCGGGGATCGCACTTTGGACTGGCCATCAGGAGGCTTTGCACGATGCATCCGAAACGAACGCAGACGCCGCTTCTCACCTGCACCAGCCTGGCGGTGCTCGGTGCCCTCAGCACCACCGCCGGGGCCGATGAGGCCCCGACCGCGCTCCCCGAAGTCCTCGTCGAGCCGCCCGAGGAGACCGAAGGCAGCGGCACCGAGCGGATCAGCCGGCAACAGTCCCACCGGTTGCAGGACCTGTTCCGGGGCGACTCGGAATCCCACGTGGGCGGTCCACGCCAGGCGCGACGTCTCTATCTGCGCGGCATCGAGGGGAGCCAGACCCGGGTCACGGTCGACGGGGCCCGGCAGGGCCGGGATCTGCACAACCACCGGGGCGGCCTCGCCGGGATCGATCCCGCCTTCCTCCGCTACGCCGAGGCCGAACCCGGACCGCCGGCGGCGGACGACGGCCACGGCGCCACCGGCGGCTCGGTGCGCTTCGAGACCATCGACGCAGGCGACCTCGTCGACCCCGAGACCGGCTACGGCGGCTTCGCGCGGGGCGTCCGGGGCAGCGCGGCCGACTCCCTGGCCACCAGTGCAGCCGGCGCCATCTACCCCACCGAACGGATCGGACTGCTCGTGGGGGGCAGTTACACGACCACCGAGGACTATCGCCTCGGTGGTGGAGAGATCAGGGATTACACGGCGTACGATGACCGCAATCTGCTGCTTCGGCTCAACGCCGATGGCGAACAGCAGCGGGTCCGACTTGGCTATGAGGAGAACGAGAACCTGGGGGAATTGCCTCTCAGCGGCGGCGATCGTCCGCCCTTTGAAGAGGACGACCTTGCCGATCAGCGTATGGTGAGGGAGACGACCAGCCTCAACTACGAGTTCCACCCAGAGACGCGGTGGGTCGACCTGGGGTTCGACCTTTACCGCAATCAGAGCGAGTGGGAGGACCGCGATGAGGGGGTCGGCTTTCTCAGCGACGGCGTCGGCGGCCGCCTGGCCAACACCGCCACCCTGGCGCGGGGTTCCCTGGGGCCGCTGGGCCATGGGGAGAACCACCTGACCATCGGCGGCGATATCGAACGGGACACCGGGGAAGGCGACCATCCGAGCCGGGGCGGCGACATCCTGACCTACGAGTCCCAGGGGGCGTTTATCCAGAACCGCCTCGAGAGCGAGCGACTGGATCTCTCGCTGGGGGTTCGGGGCGACTGGATGGAGACCGACTATGAACAACTAGGGGAGTCAGTGGACTTCTCGGAGGTCTCCACCAACGCTCGGATCGGCTACTGGGCCACCCCCTCGACCGAGCTCTTCGTGGGCTACGGCGAGTCCGCCCAGGGCCGCTCGGGGACNACGACGCTGCACCTGGACCGGAACATCGGCAGCCGCGACCAGTTCGATGAAAACGAGGTACCTGACGGTTTCAACCTCGACGAGTTCGAGGCGACCCAAATCGATTATGACAAGCCGCAGACCAGCGCTACGACCGAGGCCGGGGTCCGGTCCGAACAGCCGCTGGCCGNCGGCTGGCTGGAGCTTTCCGGCACCCTGTTCCGGACCGATATCGACGACCTGATCCTCTACGGGTTCGAGGAACCCACAGGCCTCGGGCGGCAACCGGTCCAGAGCATCGATAACCTCGACGATCAGATCANCACCGAGGGGTACACGCTCAAGGCCGCGTGGCGCGGGGAAACCCTTTACAGCTCCGTGAGCTTCACCCACGACAAGGTGCGCGGCCTCGGGGACGGGGATACCCTGACCCCCGGCGAGCCCTCCGGACGCCAGCAGCTGGTCCGTGCCGTCGGCCCGCAGGGGGATCGCCTAGTCTGGGACAGCGTCTACCAGTTCCACCATGCATTCCAGGTCGGCTACACGCTGAAGGCGGTCGCGGACCTGGAGCGGGTGATCCCGGGCGACGGCGAACGCGACGGCTACACCACCCATGATGTGCAGATGCGCTGGCAGCCCGGGGGCGACGAGGACGTCACCCTCTATTTCGTCGTGCACAACCTCTTCGACGAGGAGTATGCAAGCCACACCGCCATCCCGCGGTACGAGGCCGGCGAGACCGTCGAGGATAGCGATTACGCCCGCGAGCCGGGGCGCGACATGCGGCTGGGTGCCAAGGTCCGATTCTAAACGTGGATCCGCCCGGGGGACCGGGGGGAGCGCGCCCTCGGGCGCCCCTCGGCTCTTCCGGGCCGCCTGCTCTTTGCCGCCCGTGCGCGATTCCGCTAGATTCCTCCAAGGGTTGGGAACCACGCGTGCAATCGTGAGCCGTGGAGGCATGGGGCATTGGCTTTTGAATTCTTGACGCTGGTCGGGCTGGCACTGGCGGCTCTGGTGGTCGCCGTCATCATCCAGCGCCGTCGTGATGGGCGCCCGCCGGGCGGTCGTGACGACCCACTGGTCCGCGCCTGCCACGGCGACACGGAACAGGCCGATCGCCTGGAAGCCGCTGAGCAGGAACGCGCGGCAGGCCAGCTCTCCCGCACCGAGGCGCGGCGGCGGGCCGCCGAACGCCTGAAACGGGATCGCACCTAAGCCATGCTCTTGTGGCTGCTGATCGCTGCGGTCCTGGCCGCCATCGACCTCGGCGCCCGGCCGTCGAGCCTGCAGGGCGGCTATCTGCTGGCCGCGGCCATCGGTGCCCTGGCAGCGGCGCTCGCCAGCCTGGCCCTCGGCGATGCCCACCAGTTCGTAATCGCACTGCTCGTCGGGGGCGCTGCTGCCCGTTTTCTGCCGCCGGCGATCCAGCGCCGGGAACGGCACCGGCTCAAGCAGGAAGCACGGGACTACACGCTCGCCGAAGTTGACGTCGATGAAGACGGCATCCCCTGCGTCCAGCCTCCAGACGAAGACGCCCCCCTGCCTGCCATGCTCGAGGATCGCGGTGAGTTGACCGCCGGTGACACGGTCTGGGTGCTACGCGTTGACCAGGGTGTGGCCATCGTGCGTTCGGCCAGCGGACGGCGGGGACGAGTCCCGCCGCCGCTGAGCCGTTGCCGGTGGATGCGCTAGGCGACCCTTACGACGCCTCCTCCGCCAAGGCTTTCTCGACCGGAATCAGGATCTCGTTGCGGCGCAGGAAACCCGGTGTCATGGGGTCATCGTAGTAGGCGTAGACCGGCTCGCCGGCGGCCTCTAGCCCCTGATCCGTCATCCACTCGCGGAGCCTGCGCTCATGCTCCTCGACCATCGAATCACTGGCACGGCCCGAGAAGCGGATGGCCACCATGCGCTGCGGGTCGAGTTCGCGCAGGGTGATCTCCTCGGTCGCCGGCCGGGGCAGATCGTCCAGGGCGTAGTGCGCCGGCATGATGAAACGCACCAGCCAGCGTCCCTCGCCTTCCGGCGTCTGGGTCACCGGGGCCGTCATGGCGATGGAATCGCCCTCGCGCTCACGCGCAAAGATGTAGCCAGCCAACGGCCGGAATCCGGCACTGACCGCATCACCCCGGCTGCCGCTGCGCTCGACCTCGGCCACCCGGAGTGCCGGGTAATCCCGCACCTCCAGGTCGCCGTCCTGCTGGGCCACCGTGTAATCCGGCGTTTCGACACCGCGGACCACGACCCACCAGGCCACCACCGCGCCCACCACCAGAACGAGCACGAGCCCCAGTCCCCAATAGATCAATTTCATCGTGCCTCCCGAGCACAGGCGATGCCTTGACTATACCTCTAGCTTGGCACCCCCTGCGCCGCCGCGTCACTGTCGGTGCGCGGGAAGAGGAACGATACGAGCGCCACGGCCAGAATGATCGCGGCGAAGACGGCGAACGCCTCCAGGTAGCCAGCCTGACCGATCAACCAACCGACGCCCGTTGAACCCACCGCCTGGCCAACGGTGATGGCGAGGAAGGGGACGACCGGGCCGAGCGAGGGCCGATCACGCAGCAGCCGAACGCCGGTCACCAGGTAGAGGCCGGTCAGACTCATGAACATCCAGCCGAACACCGCCGCCGAGGCCAGCGCCAACCACGGCTCCCCGGGGGCGATCGCCACGAGGATGGTCGCCATGCATAGCCCGAGCAGGGCGAGCGCCTGGGTCGCCGGCGCGCCGATTCGGTCCGCCAGATCACTGACCCATGCGCCGGCGAGACCGGCCACGCCGACCACCAACCACAGCCACGCCGTGAACCGGTCCGAACCGCCACCGATCTCCACCACGAGGTCCGGAGCAAAGATCCAGTACGCCGATGACCCAAGCCCCATGGCAAAACTGAACAGCGAGAGCGAGATCACCGCCGCCCGGCGCCCGGCCGGGACCGGGGCCTGCGCACTGGTCATCGTATCCCGCACCCGGGAGACCGACGGCAGCAGCGCCAGCGCGGCCACCACGCCCACGGCGGCGAACACGGCAAACGAGCCGTAGGCCAGGCGCCAGGCCCCGCTGATTAGGAGTACGACCGGTACGCAAAGCACCAGACCGAAGCTTGTGCCGGCATTCATCACGGCGTTGACCCGCCCGCGCAGATGCGGCCGCACGGCGGTCTGCGCGCCGGCGGAGAGGGCCGGCATCATCAACCCGGTGGAGATCCCGCACAGGAAGACCCCGGTGCCGAGGGCGATGGCGTCACCGGCCGCACCGATCAGGGTCAGTCCGGCCACTGCGAACACACCCGCCAGGACTGCACCGTACCGGGACCCGAGCCGATCGACGGTCAGCGGTGCGACGACGCTGGCCAGACAGAAGCTGATGAAGGCCAGCGAGCCGACCATACCCATGACCTCGGACGACAGCCCGAGCTCGTCGCGGATGGATGGCACGAACAACCCGTAGGCGTAGCGGGCCAGTCCGTAGGCGATGGCGATAAGCACCGCACCGAGGACCGCAAAACCGGTGGCGCTGATCGGCTTCATGGTCCGGCCCCCGCCGGCAGCGCGGGCCGATTCCCGGCCGTCCCCCATT
>SL_5KL_010_SEDDRAFT_10002187_pt1 | contig 11115 bp, 7 predicted proteins | sample SodLakKL_010_SED_FD_9118 | JGI IMG/M metagenome (IMG submission 9118)
GCCAGGGAGAAGAGGGGACGGAAGCCTTGCAGGAACTGCAAATGGAAATGGAAGAGTCCGAATTGGATATGTTGCGAAAAGAATTGTCGACGGAGACCCTGGATCGGCAGGAAAGAATTTTAACCCGGCTTTTGGAGCACGAACGCGCTGAAAGACAGCAGGAAACAGAGGACAGGCGCGAAGGAACGACGGCTGAAGAGTGGGAAATCAGTAACCCTGAGGACTTTTTTGAGTATAATAGGATAAGAGAACGGGAGGTGGAGATGCTTCGAAGTTTGCCTCCTGGTTTACGTCCCTTTTATCGTTCGCTTGTGGAACAGTATTTCTTACATATTGACTGATATGAACCAAAATTACCGCCGCCGCGTGCTCGAAATTCCCACCGGGGAGGAAGGTTTTGCTGCATTGGAAGCCTTTCTGGATAAGATTTGTGACGATTTTCACATTTACGACGATTATTACGGCAATATCATTGCCTCGGTAACTGCTGCTTACGAGCTGATATCAGCCATCGATCAATCACCACACACCATTGCGATTCTTTTTCAGTCGGGCCCGGACGGCGTACGTTTTACCATACCGCTTGGCGATCATTTCCTCGAATTGGCCGCAAAGATGCAGAAGATGAAAAACACCACGCACCCTGATATGCTGGATGAGCCGGATGAGGCCGATCAGCTGATGCTGCAGGTGGAACTGCTGGCGGATGATTTACGCCTGGATGCAGAAGAACAGGCGATGGTGATCGCGTTCCACATTACGGGCATCAACGATATGCTTTCCCTGCAACGTACACAGCTGCTGGATAATTACTATAACCGCTTGCAAGTGAGTAAGAAGGCGCATCAGTGATGGCTGTTGGCTATTGGCTATTGGCTATTGGCCGTTGGCACTTGGTTTTTGGTTAAACGTGTTTTTTAATACAGAGACGGTAGGTGAAATTTATACAACACCCTGAAGATCAGCACTTGGAGCCTTTTTTCCTTTATTTTCATTATGAAGGAGTGACCATTCCCGGATTCAACGAAGAACAGGAACGGGCGTGGATTGAACAATGCGTTCTTGCAGAGGAGGAGATACCCGGGGAATTGCACGTAATTTTTTGCCAGGACGACTATTTGCTCCGAATTAACGAACAATACCTTGATCACCGCGATTATACCGATGTAATTACCTTCGATTACACAGAAGAGGAGGGCCCGATATCAGGAGACATCTTCATTAGTTACGACCGGGTGGTGGACAATGCCCTGACACTGGGAGAGCCGGTGGACCGCGAGCTACGTAGAGTGCTGATACACGGAGTGTTACATCTTTTAGGGTATGCTGACGGAACTTCTGGTCAGCAGGCAGAGATGCGCCGCAAAGAGAATTATTGCCTATCTTTGCGGGAATAAATCGACAAATCATGATGAATGCATCTTACGATATCATTGTCGTAGGAGGAGGCCACGCCGGATGCGAGGCTGCAACGGCTGCAGCAAAACTTGGCTCACGGGTGCTGCTGATTACGATGAACGTATCGACCATCGCCCAGATGTCGTGCAATCCTGCCATGGGTGGAATTGCTAAAGGTCAGATTGTCAGGGAGATCGATGCGCTTGGCGGGATGACGGGAATCGTTACCGATCAAACGATGGTGCAGTTCCGCATGCTCAACCTGAGCAAAGGTCCGGCGATGTGGTCCCCACGTGCGCAAAGCGATCGCCATCAGTTTGCCCTGACCTGGCAACGCATCCTTCAAGAAACACCCAATGTCGACCTCTGGCAAGATACGGTCCTGGAGATTCTTACGGGTGACCAGGGTGTCGTAGGTGTCCATGCCCGCATTGCAGGAACGATTCGTGCACAGCGTGTCATCCTGACCAGTGGTACTTTTCTGAGTGGGCGCATCCACATCGGACAACAACAGTATGCAGGGGGCAGACTTGGTGAAGAGAATGTCACCGGTCTGACGGCCAGCATTACCGCCCTGGGAATCCAGTCGGACAGTCTGAAAACCGGTACCCCAGTGCGTGTGGATGGCCGAAGCATCGATTTCAAAAAAATGACAGAACAAAAAGGGGACGACCGTCCAGGTAAGTTTTCCTTTTTGGATACGCCGCCCCTCGAGCAACAGTTGAGTTGTTACCTGTGTTATACCAATGAGGATGTGCACGACGTGCTACGCACCGGATTTGAATTGTCTCCTTTATTTGCAGGGCGCATCAAAGGGAGTGGACCACGGTATTGTCCCTCCATTGAAGATAAGATCGAGCGGTTCTCTTCGCGTGATCGCCATCAGTTGTTTGTAGAACCCGAAGGCAGAAGCACCCACGAATTTTATGTCAATGGCTTTTCTTCCAGTTTGCCATTGGACATCCAGTATAAGGCCCTGAAATTGATTCCGGGATTCGAACAAGCAAAAATTGTCAGACCAGGTTATGCCATCGAGTACGATTATTTTTTGCCCACCCAGCTACAGAAAACCCTTGAGTCAAAGCTGGTGAGTGGCTTGTATTTTGCCGGACAGGTAAATGGTACAACCGGATATGAAGAAGCTGCCTGTCAGGGCTTGATGGCAGGAATTAATGCGCATCAAAAAAGGGTAGGGGAAGAAGCACTGGTCTTGCAGCGGTCTGAAGCTTACATTGGCGTGCTGATCGACGACCTGGTGACCAAAGGCACCAAAGAACCGTACCGGATGTTTACCAGTCGGGCCGAGTTCCGCATCTTGCTGCGCCAGGACAATGCAGACCAACGACTCACACCAATAGGGCACCGGATCGGACTGGCCAGCCAGGAGCGAATGGAACGGCTCCAACAAAAAAGAAAATCCATCGAATACATCCAGGATTTTTTGAACACGCACAATGCCGATCCGGATGTGGTTAACGGTTTTCTTGAAGAATCCGGCACGGCCCCCATCCAGCGTAAAGTCCGTTACGGACAGCTGGTGTTGCGTCCACAGGTCAGCCTGGGTAAAATGGTTGAAACCATCCCTGCCCTGCATTCCCTGCCTGCGGAAGCTGGGCTAAGCAATTCGGCCATACACCACGAGGTGATCCAGGCTGCAGAGATTGAATTAAAATACAAAGGGTACCTTGACAAAGAACGCGAATTGGCTGATAAAATTAACCGCCTGGAAGATGTCCGGCTGGGTGCCGATATGGATTATGATAAGATTCCCGGCCTGAGCAACGAAGCCAGGGAGAAACTGGATGCGGTGCGTCCGGATACCGTAGGACAAGCTTCCCGGATTTCTGGAATCAATCCCTCGGATGTTTCAGTGTTGCTGGTGCACCTGGGGAGGTGATGAGGTTTGATGTTTGAGGTTTTGGGTTTGAGGTTGCCTGAGGATTTTTTGAAAAAACTTTGGTGGTTGACGTGTTATAGGGTTAAGGGGTTAAGGGGTTAAGGGGGTTAAAGGGTTAAAGGGTTATTAGATTATGGTTAACCTGGGGCGACTAGAAAGCACAAGGCATATGCGCTGAAAATGTTTCACGTGGAACTTTTAATTCACAAAATGATTTGTAATTAATTTCTACGTGGAGAAGATTGTTTTTTCAAAATGATTAGCAGGAGCAGCTGATTCATGTAAAACCTAAGACAACTGAAATATTTTGCCGGCGCATTGTTCCACGTGGAACTTTTTTGTTTGGAAATAATTATAGGGTGAATTGTTCCACGTGGAACGCTTTTAAATTTGTAATGATCATCGTGTGCATTGTTCCACGTGGAACAATTTGCGAAATGATTTAAAGTGTTGAGTGGCTATGATGGAGTACATTGATGTCTGCCCGCTGTGTAAGCAACCGGATGCCCACAAGCTGCACCTTGAGGCCAGGGACTTCCTGGTATCCGGCGAAACCTTTGCTGTAACCCGCTGTACGGCTTGCAACCTGCTGATTACCAATCCAAAACCATCCCATTCAGACACTCCAAAGTATTATAAATCAACGGATTACGTGTCCCATACAGATGCACGAAGGAACCTTAAGGAGGTCCTGTATGCCTGGGTTAAAAACCTGATGATCAAGAAGAAACTTAAATGGGTCGAGCAAAACCTCGAGCCAAGAGCGTTTGGTCATGAAAAGGGAGCGCATCGCGTGATGGTGGACTATGGCTGTGGGACTGGTGAGTTCCTGGCCAGGGCCTCCAAAGAAGGATTTCGCCCCATCGGGATTGAACCCGATCCGGATGCCAGGCAGAAGGCCTTGCAAAAGGGCGTGGATGTAGAGGCTGACCTCGAATCCCTGGAATTGTCGCCGGAATCCGTGGATGTCATCACCCTGTGGCACGTGCTGGAGCATATCCCCGACATCCCTGCGGTAATCAGGAAGCTGACGAAACTCCTGCGCCCAGGTGGAATCCTCATCGTTGCCGTGCCAATGGCCAACAGCTATGATGCCGTCCATTACAAAGAAGCCTGGGCCGCCTGGGACCTTCCCCGGCACCTCTGGCACTTTACGCCTGAAAGCTTGCATCAAATGCTGAAACCGGCACCCATCGAATATGTCGCCACCTACCCGCTGCCCTTCGACGCCTGGTACATCTCCCTGCTGAGCGAACAACATAAACGCATCCTGGCCAAGGGCGGTCAGGCTGCCAAAATGAGCCCGGACCTGCTCCTTAAAGCTGCCCGCATAGCCGCCATTTCCAACCACCGCGCCCGAAATCGCAAATCCGCCTGGTCCAGCCAAACATTCATCTACAGAAAAACCGAAAAGTAAAAAGCTACAATTCCGTGGCGGTGCTGGCAAGGTCGTCTTTCCGTAAGCCTTGCTGCAAATGCTGCCTGGCGGCTTAAAGAAATGGGCACGATTTGAAATGGCGCCTCCCTTGGTGTAGTCCCCGCAAGTCTTAACTACCATACAGACGTCAGGACAAGGCAACTTGTCATTAAAATCCCTCCAAGCTCCTTCGTTCAACCCCACTTTGGTACACCTTTTGCACTAGTGTCGTGTCAATGCGACTGTGTCGGTTAAGTCGCAGAGATTTTTTCTCAGCTCAAAAAAGTAAAACCGCGCATCGCATTTGCTATGTAAGGGTTTTTGTTTGCAGTGATAAGGAAAAGATCCAGACCTGGGCCGGCTAAAGTAGCGTTGATATGACACTAGGCCCTCAAATAACCCGCGGTTTACCAAGAAATTACGTAAATTCGTAAGCGTACGCAGACTACGAAAACCATGCGCCGTCCAACCATCTATACCTACCTGGCAAACCTAGGCCTGGCCCTGATCCTGATCCTGGCAAGCGCCCTGAGCTTTCACTTCCAGGAGGTGACCACCGACAGCCACCAACACGTGCAGCGCTTTGAAAACGCCTTGCATCAACAGGAGCGTATGGCCGAAAGGGCGCTCAACAACTTCGTGTCCGATTACCGGGACAGCGATGGCGCCATCCTCGAAGAAACCGCCCACATCCGCAAACTCAAAAAAACCTTCGAAGAGAAAGGCCTGATCCTGGCTGTGTTTGCACACGAGGAACCCGTCTTCTGGTCGCACAACCACATCCCCCTGCAGCAGAAACTGGCCCCGGAAAACGAAATCGGCGCGGCAGACCTGCAAAATGGATGGTACCTGCACATCAAACAAGAACAGGACCACAAGGCCTTCGTGGCCTATTACCTGGTCAAGCAGGACTTCAAATACCAGAACCAGTTCCTGGTCAACCGCTTCCACGACGCGCTGCCCGCCATCAGCGAAAAATTTTTCATCTCCGACAGGCAAGATGAAGCCTATCCCATCCAGAGCCGGGACGGCGAATTCCTGTTTTCCCTGGTGCTGCGCAGCGAAACCGCCCTCGAAAAGACCTCGGGATTCCTCCATGTCCTTTCCCTGCTCCTGGCCAAGGCCGGACTGCTCGCGTTCATCTACTTTACCTTCCGCTATTTCTCGCGGCTGTTTCAGGCCGGCAGACGGATCATCGGGTTGACCGGCTTCGTGCTGACCCTGGTCTTCGTCCGGGTGGTCTCCTTCCTTACGGCAGCACCTGCCGTACTCTACGACACCACCCTGTTTTCACCCGAGCTGTACGCGACCTCCGACATCCTGCCGTCCCTGGGCGACCTGATGGTCAACGTGGGCGTGATCACCATCATCGGCTATTTCCTGTTCAGCAACCTCAGGAACATCAAGCTGAAGATCAACTGGACAAGGCCTCATCAGCTGATGGCCGGCTTTTCCCTCTTCCTGCTGATCTACCTGTTTTGCGGACTGGCCCTCTACCTGATCGAAGGATTGGTCATCAACAGCGACCTCAACCTCAACGTCAACTTCATCTTTAAACTCGATACCTATAGCCTCATCGGCTTCCTGACCATCGGACTGATATTTTTTGCCTTCTTCTTCTTTAGCATCGTGCTGTGCCGCCTTGCCCTGAGCATCCTGGAGAAAAAGGCGCTGTTCTGGAAGGTCTGTCTCGCCTCCCTGGTCATCCTGTTCGGCCTGACCTGGATCTTCGTTGGCGTTAAACCCCTGCTCTGGATACTGGCCCTGGCTGCGATCGGCGTGTTTCAACTCGACCTGCTCAGCCATACGCCGCAAAAGAGCTTTTCAGCCCTGGTGACCGCGCTCTTCCTCTTCAGCATCATCTCCACCTTTGCGCTGTATCGTTTCAATGAGGAAAAAGATCGCGAGATCAGGAAAAACCTGGTGCTCCAGCTGGCCTCCGAACAAGACCCGGTGGCCGAATTCCTCTTCCTGGAGATCGAGGAGGCCCTGTTCCACGACAACCAACTGCAAAACCTGGTGCGTCACGATCCCTACAATGAAACCCTGCTCTATAACTACCTGCAGTATCACTATTTTTACGACTTCTGGGAGAAATACGACCTGCAAGTCACCGTCTGCATCCCGGAAGAACCCCTGCTGATCAAACCCGCCAACATCGAAGTGCCTTGCGCAGACTTCTTCAGAAACTATATCCAGTCCTACGGGAAAGAGACAGTCAGCGAAAACTTCATTTACCTGGACAACAACACCGGCCGGAATAGCTATATCACCAAGGTGCCGATAGGAGGGGAGGAGACCGGCGACCATCCCGTGTATCACCTCTATATTGAATTCGACGCCAAGTTCATCGCCCGCGACATGGGCTTTCCCGAACTGCTGATTGACGATGCCATTGACCTCAACCGGGAGCTGATCAACTACTCCTACGCCACCTACAAGCAAGGTTACCTGGTGAACGAATTCGGACCGTTCAGCTACAACGTGGATGCCGCCGTGTACCCGGACCCGGAGGAGGAGTTCACCTTCTTCGACTTCGATGACCACTGTCACCTGATGTACCAGAAGGACGAAGATACCCTCATCCTGATCAGCCGGAGCCACGGATCGATCATCGAGGCCATCGCCCCCTTTTCCTACCTCTTCATCACATTCTTCGTGCTGGTGGCGGCTTTCTGGTTGCTGGTGAACAAAAAACGGCCGTCGGACCTGATCCGGGTAACCTTCCGAAAGCGGGTGCAGTATTCGATGATCGCCGTCCTGCTGGTCGCCGCCCTGTCCATCGGCGGCGTGTCGGCCTGGTTCATCTTTAACATCTATGAGAACAAAAACCTCTCATTCCTGAACGAAAAGGCGCATAGCGTGCTGCTGGAGATCGAGGACGACCTGGCAGACGACCGCGTGCTGGACCCGTCGATGGAATACTTTCTCTACGACCTCCTGCTGCAGTATTCCAACGTCTTTTTTACCGACATCAACCTCTATAGTCCGGATGGCCTATTGGTGGCCTCGAGCAGGCCGAAGGTGTTTGAAGAAGGCCTGGTCGGACGCCAGATGGACCCCCTGGCATACCACAAGATGCGCGCCGAGCGGCGAAGCCAGTTCGTACATACCGAACGCATCGGCAAGCTGGAGTACCTCTCGGCCTATACGCCCCTCTACAATCGCTTCAATGAAAAGCTTGGCTACCTTAACCTGCCCTATTTCGCGAAGCAGAGCGAACTGCGCAATGAGGTCTCCTACTTCCTGGTGGCCTTCATCAACCTCTACCTCCTGCTGGTGGTGCTGGCCGTGGTGGTGGCCCTGTTCGTGTCGGGCTTCGTGACCAAGCCGCTGCAGCTGATCCGCGACAATATGGCCCGCGTGAAGCTGGGCAAGAAAAACAGCAAGATCGAATGGAGCCGCGAGGATGAGATCGGCAACCTGATCATGGAGTACAACCGGATGATCGATGAGCTGGCCATCAGTGCCGAACTGCTGGCCCGGAGCGAACGCGAGTCGGCCTGGCGCGAGATGGCGCGACAGGTGGCCCACGAGATCAAGAATCCACTCACCCCGATGCGCCTCAACGTGCAATACCTTGAAAAAGCGTGGAAGGAAAAGGCCCCGGACTGGGATCAGCGCCTGGAGCGCTTTACCAAGACGATGATCGAACAGATCGACAACCTGTCGGTCATCGCCAGCGAGTTTTCGGATTTCGCCAAGATGCCCGCCGGGGTAAAGGAACGCCTGGATCTCCGGCAACTCCTGCCGGAGGTGCTGGACCTCTATGAAGACTTTGAAAAGGTGCACATCAGGCTGCACCTGCCTGAGGATGACACGCCACTGGTGGTCGTTGCCGACAGGAACCAGTTGCTTCGGGTGTTCAATAACCTGATTAAGAATGCAATACAGGCGTATTACAAAGGGGAAACCGCCGAAATTGACGTGAAGTGCAGCCGGGAAGGCAGCACCTATAGGGTGGAAGTGGCCGACCAGGGTTGTGGCATTCCGGATGACCTGAAAATCAACATATTCAGTCCATACTTCACCACGAAGACAAAGGGTATGGGACTGGGCCTGTCGATGGTGAAGAACATCATCGAAAGCTTTGGTGGCAGCGTGTGGTTTACCTCACGCGAAGGCAAAGGCAGCGTCTTTGGCTTCAACATCCCTGCCGCCGACTAGTCAGCGAATCCTTCTGAGCATCCAGTCGATTAACCCTACTGATATTCCAGCGGCTCCACCTCGCCAGTATAGACCATCAGTCCATTCATCGCCAGCGCGCGCATTTCATCTTCTCCCGGGTAGACGTATACGGGGCCGATGTGGCGCACGCGTTTCGAAACGGCTTCCACGAAAGGCTTCCCATAGGCAATGCCGCCGGTGAGCAGGATGGCGTCGACCTCGCCTTCAAGGACGGTCGACATCGCACCGATCTCCTTGGCGACCTGGTAGGCCATCGCATCCTGGACGAGCTGCGCCTGTTCGTCTCCGGCCTTGGCACGTTTTTCCACCTCGTAGGCGTCGTTGGTGCCCAGATAGGCCACCAGTCCACCCTGACCCGTGATCATCTTTTTGATTTCATCCTGGGTGAACTTGCCGCTGAAGCACATCTTGACCAGCGATCCCACAGGGAGTGTGCCGCTGCGCTCGGGCGAAAATGGCCCTTCGCCGTCGAGGGCCTGGTTGACGTCGATCACGCGGCCGCGATAGTGTGCCCCGACGCTGATCCCGCCACCCAGGTGGGCGACGATGAGGTTCAGTGCCTCATACTTGTTGGAGACCGATTTCGCGTGCTGACGCGCAATGGCTTTCTGATTCAGCGCGTGGAAAATGGAGATGCGCTCAAACATCGGATGTCCGGAAACCCGGGCAATGTCCGAGAGCTCGTCCACGACCACCGGATCGGCGATGTAAGCCTTGGCACCGGGAATGGCATTGGCGATGTCGTGGGCGATCAAACCGCCCAGGTTGCTGGCGTGCTGACCGAGCACACCTACCTTGAGGTCTTCCATCATCGGCTTGTTGACCTCATACACGCCCGAGGGAATGGGCTTGATCAGTCCGCCGCGGCCAACGATCACCTTGATGTTGTTCACGTCAAAAGAGGCACTCTCCAGCTCATCAAGGATAATCTGCTTGCGGAACGCGTACTGGTCGGTGATCTTCTCAAAGCCAGCCAGGTTTTCCGTAGAATGCTTGATGTTCTTGAGAAAAACCTCCTTGGTGTTGTGAAACACGGCGATCTTGGTGGAGGTGGAGCCAGGGTTAATGGCCAGGATTAGGTTTTCTTCCATCGGTTTGCTTTTTATGGTTTTGGTTGTTGTTTTCCTTGGTTTGATTAGGACTTGATTGGCCACCTTTAGCGATGTTGGCCTTGCCGTTGACTTCCGGGTCATCAACCTACGGCAGCCGCCAGGGCAATGCTGTTCAGCTTCGTCTCGTCGGTGTCGGCCCGGGAAGTCAGGACGATGGGAGCCGCCGCACCGAGGATGACCGCCGCGCACCTGGCCTGTGCGAAGTAAATAAACGCCTTGTAAAGGCCGTTCGCCGCGTCAATGTCGTCTGGCACCAGGATGTCAGCATCGCCGGCCACAGGGCTCTTAATGCCTTTCAGCTCGGCGCTTTTTTTGCTTACCGCATTGTCGAAAGCCAGGGGCCCGTCGATGGTGCAGTTTTTGATCTGGCCCCGGTCGCCCATTTTCGCAATGGCGCTTGCCTCCATGCTTGACTTCATTGCCGGATTGACCGTCTCCACGGCGCTCAGCATCGCCACCTTGGGTGTGTCGATGCCCAGTTGCTGAAAATACGTCACCGCGTTGCGGGTGATGCTCACCTTTTCACCCAGGTCGGGCGCAATGTTCATCGCCGCATCGGTCAGTCCCACAAGCTTGTGATAGGTGGGCAACTCAAAAATGGCCAGGTGGGAGATCTGCTCGCCCGTGCGCAGGCCAAACTCCTTGTTGAGCACGGCCTTCAACAGGATGGCCGTGCCGAGGTTGCCCTTCATCAGCACCTCCGCCTCCTGGTCCCTGACCATCTTCACGGCCCGGGCAGCGGCCCGGGCATTGTCCGGCTCGTTGATGACCACAAAATCTTTCAGGTCCTGGTTTTGCTTTTCCGCGATCTCGCGAATCTTCTCTTCGTCGCCGATGAAAATGGGGTTCACCAGGCTGTTGTTCCAGGCATCAATCACCGCGCCCATGGCGTGCGCATCGTGTGCCGCAGCCAATACCAAACGCCGGCGACGATGGCCCCTGGCCATGTCGTGCAATTGTGATAGCTTCGTTAACATATGTTTCGGGATTATTTGTTTGCGTTACGTCCCCAAAAGTAAGAAAAAGATATAAAAGGAGGAAAGGACGAAAGGACAAAAGGACGAAAAGACAAAGGGAGGAAAGGTCAAAATGTCGAAAAGTCG
>SL_5KL_010_SEDDRAFT_10002188_pt1 | contig 11115 bp, 4 predicted proteins | sample SodLakKL_010_SED_FD_9118 | JGI IMG/M metagenome (IMG submission 9118)
CAGGAAAAAGCCGGTCCCATAGCCTGCGGGGAATGTCATGTGAGATGAGCCGGGATTGGTTGATTGGTGTCAGTTAAGAAAGACTGAGAGACTCAGAGACTGAGAGACTCAGAGACTCAGAGACTTAGAGACTGAGAGACTCAGAGACTGAGAGACTCAGAGACTGAGAGACTCAGAGACTGAGAGACTCAGAGACTGAGAGACTCAGAGACTGAGAGACTCTGAGACTTAGAGACTCAGAGACTTAGAGACAAGAAAAAAGTAAGGGTTAAAGGTTTTCAGTCGGCAGATGTCTGAAGGCAGAGGTCCGATGCTGGAGATCAGGCGCAAAAAAGGCAGCTTAAAACCGAAAACTGCTGTCTGAGATACTATTTTCAAGTAAAAAGGGCGTATGTTCATACGCCCTTTTTACTTGAAAAACTCCATTGCTGTTTTCTTTATACCCTCCTTGCAAAGGCCGAGACTCTGCCTCAGCTTCTGGGGGGGGCCATGTTCCACGAACAGGTCCCCTATGCCTATGCGCTTGACATGAACATCGATCAGCAGGTCCTCATCAGCCATAAATTCCAGGACCGCCGATCCGAAACCTCCGGCCAGGACGTTTTCCTCCACTATCAGTATTTTCCTGAAACGACCGGCCAGATCTTTAAGCGCCCGGTCAGGAACCGGCTTGACAAAGCGCGCATTGATAACTGTCAGGGAAAGATTATCTTTTTCAAGCTCCAAAGCAGCTTCCAGGGACGGATAAACCCGGCTGCCCATGGCCAGGATCGCTCCATGATCCCCATCCTTCATGACTTCGGCACTGCCGATCTCAAGGGGCAGGGGCTCACTATGAAGCTCTGCTCCGGTGCCCACCCCCCTGGGATATCTTAGCGCAATGGGTCCCTGATGCTGGACAGCAGTTGCCAGCATGTTCTGCAATTCTGCCTCGTCCTTGGGAGCCATGCAGACCATATTGGGGATGTGTCTCAGGTAGGAAAAATCAAAATTGCCGTGATGAGTTGGTCCGTCCTCCCCCACTATCCCTCCCCTGTCCAGACAAAAAACCACGGGCAGATTCTGCAGACACACGTCATGTACTATCTGATCATAGGAGCGCTGCAGAAAGGTGGAATAAACAGCCACCAACGGTTTCAGTCCCTGGGTGGCCAGGCCCGCTGCAAAGGTTACGGCATGCTGCTCGCAGATGCCCACGTCAAAAAAACGCTCGGGATATTTTTCAGCAAACAGGTTCAAACCTGTTCCTTCGGGCATGGCCGCGGTAATGGCCACTATCTTTTCATTTTTTTCAGCCATGCTGCACAAGGTCTGCCCAAAAACGTCGGTATAGCTTTGCAGACATTCGCCCGGGGTAATCTTCCTGGCCAGACCGGTTTCAGGCTCGAAACAGCCCACCCCGTGATAATATGTGGGATTGTCCTCGGCCGGCTTGTATCCCTTGCCTTTCTTGGTGAGCACGTGAACCAGGACCGGCCCCTGCAGCCCCCTGACCTGTTCCAGGACCCTGCAGAGGTACGCTATGTCGTGTCCGTCCACAGGACCGATATAGTTGAACTTGAGGGCCTCAAACAGAATTCCAGGAGTAAAGAAATTTTTCAGGGATTCTTCGCTCTTGCGGGCGTAGTTGATAATGTCCTCGCCTATCTTGGGTATCTGGCGCATGAAACTTTCCACGTCTTTCTTAAATCGGACCATCCACCTGGAAGACAGTTTGCGGCTCAGGAAAGAGGATAACGCCCCAACGTTTCTGGAAATGGACATTTCATTATCATTGAGTATGACTACCAGGTCCCTGTCCAGGCCACCGGCCTGATTCAGTCCCTCAAAAGCCAGGCCCCCGGTCATGGAGCCGTCCCCGATAACCGCAATTACTTTATTCTCACCCCCCTGGATGTCCCGGGCAACAGCCATGCCCAGACCGGCTGAAATGGAAGTGCTGGAATGGCCCACGGCAAAATGGTCGAATTCGCTCTCCGAAGGCCTGGGAAAACCGCTTATGCCCCCCAGGGTGCGCAAAGTGTGAAAACGGTCCCTGCGGCTGGTAAGAATCTTGTAGGTATAAGCCTGATGGCCTACATCCCAGATTATTCTATCCGTGGCCGGATCAAATACCTTGAGCAGAGACAGGGTGAGCTCCACCGCGCCCAGAGAAGGGGCCAGATGCCCTCCATTGGTGGATACCACCCTGATGATCAGTTCTCTGACCTCAGCAGCCAGCCGGTAAAGCTCTGCTGCGGACAGATCCTTTATCTGCTCCGGAACAGCCAGCTCAGGCAATATCGGTTTATCTTTCTGGGGCATTTGGCATTGATAAAATGAAAATATTATAAAATGGCTCCTGGACGGCATGTGAGGATTTCCATGTCAACACTCACAACACAATAAATTCTCCAAACCTTGATTTCTGCTCCTAGGTCAAGGCAAATCCAAGGATTGTTTTATCAGGAGCCAAAAAAACCTGCCACGCCAAGGAGCTGTGAAGGGAAAAGACCGGCGCTACGGTCATACTCCCATTTTTTCGGCCAGTTCCGCCTGGGCCTTTTCCTGTTCTTCATATGTTGCGAATCCGGACTGGTGCAGGGCATCGTCAATAGTTATCTGCCAGTTCCAGTTGGCATAGATGACCGGTTTGTGGAAAACCTTGCGGAATTTGTACAGTTCCTGGCGGTAAAAATCCTCTTTGGTGGTGCCCAGGTGCGAATAAAGCTGCTCATGAAGCCTGGCTGCCTCACCCTCGTACCATTCCATGAGATCCTTGGCTGAGGAGTATTTTTTTAGAATATGTTCGTAATTGTGTTCCTTTAACAGCTCATTCAGCCTGTTGAGATGCTGTGTCTGCAGCCAGGACCCCATTTCCCCGAGCCTGATGTTCTCTTTTTCCGTCTTGGCAAACTCCTCCTTGGTCTGAGCATAGGTATCAGGCACTACTGAAGCTGAAACTATTCCGGAAATACATACAAGACCACGGATGATCTGGCTGTTGGAAACGCCCTGACCGCAAAACCCCACTTTTTTGCCGTATTTCTGACCGGTGAAGATAGTAACCAGGATGGCCCAGACCACGGCAGGATCTTCTTCATCGTAGATATGGGCAAGCCTGGAGTTGTCCCGGTCAGTGCCCAGAACCAGCTGGGTCATGTCATTGGACCCGATGGAAAAACCGTCGAATTCCTCGATGAACTCCTTGGCAATGATGGCGTTGCTGGGAATTTCGGACATGAGAATGATCTTCAGTCCGTCTTCACCGGACTTGAGCTTGTGCACGTCAGCCAGGTATCGCTTCATGCTCCTGGCCTCCTCAAAAGTACGCACAAAGGGAAGCATCAACATCAGGTTGCTGCCTCCGAATGCGCCTCTTGCCAGCTTGAAGGCCTCCAGCTCCCAGTCGTGAATATCCCTGGATACGCCACGATATCCGAGCATGGGATTGTCTTCAAAATCCTCAAAGAGCATTCCTCCCATGAGATTGCGGTATTCATTGGTTTTATAATCCGTTGTCCGGTAGATAATTTCCTTGCCGTAAAAGGCCATGGAAAAAAGGGCCAGGCCCTGGGAAAGGGTCTGGACGTAGAGCTCCTTGCCTGTTCTAAAGCCCCGGCTGGTCAGATGGTCATGGATGTTCCCGGGAAGGTTCCGCACCGTGTCCATATCACTCTTGAGCCCCACCTTCTGGGCCACATCGGTTCTGAGCCTCTGTATCTCCTGGAGAAGTTCCTCCACAAAAGGATCATTCTTGACTCTCTTTTCTATTCTGGCGATATCCTGTTCCAGTTCCTCTCTTCTCTGCATGGTTTCAGGATCATCCCCGGTCAAAAGCATTAGCTGATCAGCATACCCCATGATAATGGAGATATGCTCCCTCAGATCCAATGATGTCTTGAGCACGTCCAGTCTTTTGGTGGCCAGATCAATATGCTCGTCCAGCTTCTTGTCCAGCTCTCTCAGCTGTCTGTGCATGGCCAGCACTTCATCTGTGCCCTTGGCGCCTTTCTGTTCAGTGAGTGCGCTCATGCGCTTTTCCAGACCGGAAACAATGCCCACGTACTTTCTCAGGTTAAGGTCCAGGCTGACCAGGCCGGCGGTTAACTGATCCCGGACCAGCTTGGTCAATTCGTTTTCCAGCTCCCTGAACTTCTTCTGAACCACTGAATCCAGGTAACCCTTGTCATAAGCTTCAAGGGCCTGGGGATGAACGCCGATATTGCCCAGCATGAATTCCGCCCTGAGCAGACCCACTTCAAAATCCGGCACACGGCGCAATCTGGACAGAAACAGGGCCTGGCCGACATCCGCAAGAATCAGGCCCACCTTGGTCTTGGTGGAGGGAAGTTTGCTCACGTCTATTTCTCCGCCTACCTCCACCAGGGGCACCAGTCCCCGGTAAACAAGGCCGCGGGAACCGTCCACAGTAACTTCCTGCCCGTCCAGGGCCCTCAGTGCCTCAAGCCTTTTTATCCCGATAATGGCCGGAATGCCCAGTTCCCTGGAAGTAATGGCCGCATGGCTGGTATCCCCTCCGGCGTCAGCCAGTATGGCCGAGGCTATGCGCATTCCCGGAACCATGTCAGGATCGGTGCGTTCCGCTGCCAGCACATCACCTTTATTGATCTTGTTCAATTCCAGGGCTGAACGCAGAAACTTTACCGTGCCCTGTCCTGCCCCCCTGGATGCGCCGTTGCCTTCAAGAATCACCTCGGCATTTGCCACGGCCTGTTTATCCACTTCCATGCGGCGCATGAAAATTGTATCGGGATGCTTTTCCAGTTCCTCGTTCCACCTGGTCTCAGGCCGGGCCTGTACAAACCATAGACGGTCCCAATTGTCTATACAGAACTCAGTGTCCATGATCATGCCATTATAGGCCTTGCTGATGGCCCTGACCCCCTTGGCCACTGTTTCAGCCTGGGCCAGGGAAAGGGACCAGCGCGCTACCATATCTTCAGGGATCTTTTCGATCTTGGTTCCTGCGCCGGTTTCATCATAAACAATCTTTTTATCCTTGAAACCCATCTGGCGGATGACTACTTCTTCACCGTCGTCCCGCTGAAAGACAAAAAACTTGTCCGGGGTGACCATACCGCTGACCACGGCCTCCCCCAGGCCATAGCTGGCATCAATGGAAACCAGATCCTTGCGGTCCGTGCCCTGACAACCGGTGGCTGTATCAGCACTGAAGGCAGTGCCGGAAATAACTGGATTGATCATTCTCATTATGCACACGGAAAGAGAGGTATTTTCAATGGACCATTCTTCCTTGGCCTTGGCCGCTATTTTGTCATCTCCGGTTGCTTCAGCCTTGGCTACCGCATCCAGGATTGCTTCCCTGCGATAGGTCATGCTGCGCAGATTATAGGCTGAGGCACAGTCCCAATGATAGGCCTCGATTGCGCTGTTTTCCCCGACTATATTCAAATAAGTATCCTGAAGCCCGGCAAAGGCCTTTTTGCGGCTGTCCTCTCCTGCTGCTGAAGAACGCACTGCCACGGGAAGATTATCCTGGCCCGCCTCTTTGCAGATGGAGCGGTAGGAGTCACGTACCGCCTGTTCCACATCCCTGGGCAGGTCAACGCTCAAGATGGCTGTCTGGACCATCACGGATCTTTTGCGCAACTGGTCAATTCCTTCAGGAGATACGGCAAAACCCTCAACCACATTATTGATAAAGGTCCTGAGCCTGATAAAAGTACCTTCTTTCTGAGGCGTTCGCTTGACCTTTACCGCAAGCTTGCGGACCAGCTTCTTGAGAAAGTCAGGATCCTCGTTAATGGCCTGATCTTTCCAGTCAATGACATCGTATTCTTTTTCCACAGCGGACCTGATGGCAGCGGCATTGACCTTTGTCTCGTCAAGAAGCTTGTGAAAGGCTGTAGCGGAAATGGCTCTGAACTGAGGAGCTCTTATGTTTTCAATGGTGTTGATAATGGCTGTATTGAAATTCTTGCCTCCAACCAGAAGTTCGGCTTCAACACCCATGTCCATGATTTCCCTGGCAGTGAGGACAATCTTGGATTTGTAGGATTCTTGCCTGTTCTTGTTTTTTTTATCCTTGTCCTCTTTCTGGACAGCCTGGGCTTCCTTCTGGGTTTTTTGTTCCTTACCGGATTTTGCCATTATTTCCTCTCCTTTGATAATGATTCTTACACGCCGGACTCGTCTTCCGCCTGGCAAGAGCCGGACTGCCTGCTTCTATAGTTTTATGTTTGATTGTTTGCTGCTGTCGGATAATTTCTGTCCGCAATTATATACAAAAAAACTGCCTTTCACTACCGGAATTTCACCTGCTGAACCGCCTCATTAAACCATAAAGCTATCTTGATCCGGACCTGATAGTCAACCTGTATTCACTGACTGAACCAGTTAAGATTAAACTGCCTGGACGCAAACCCAGGCATTGTGTCCAGGAGCCTTAAAGTCTTTGTCCGCATTCAGGACAGTATTTGGAGTCCTCAAGCAGAATATGGCCGCCACACCCTGAACAGGTGGAGGGAATTGGCCCCAGTTCAACCAGCAGTTCTCCTTCCTTCACCGGGACCATTTTTCTGTCTCCCTGAAAATCAGCGAACTTGACGACCCGTCTAACCACTCCTTCAACAGGCGAAAGAACCGCCTTTTCCTGCTTCATAATGGAAATGTTGAACAGCTCCTCGCCCTTTTTGACCTTATCCCCCGGCTTGACGTGCATTACCCACAGATCCCCGGTATTGGGAGACCCTATCTGGTAAGGATCTCTGGGGTCAGCCATTTCCAGAGCATCCCTGGCGGCACCGATTCCTTCCTGAACCTTGACCTGAAAACTGAAGAACTCTGAATCCAGAGCGTAGCGCACCACGCTGATGCCGTTGGCATCCGGGGCTGAAATGTCCAGGATAGCCAGATTGTGTGGTTTGCCTTGCCGGTCCTCGAATACTATCTCCTCTTTGGGAGGAAGCCCTTCAAACCAGACATCCAGAGGCAGCTGGTTGGGATCCCCGAATTCACGCCTGAACTCAATGCATTTCAAGGCGTCTCCAGGATGGTTCAGGTAGTTGACCAGTTCTTCTCTGGTGGGATCGCGCTGTATGGCGGAAGTCAGAGCCTTTTTTTCCTGATGTACGTTCATGTCTTCCAGGGTTGCCAGGGGGGATTCCTCAGTCCTTGAATTTATGGCCTCCAGGTAATTCTCCCCAAAAGCGCTTTCATAAACCCAATCCGGAGGAAATCCCAGGGGAAGACGTCCGAATTTCCCCAGAAGCAGGTTGCGGAAGGCATCGTTGGAATGNTTGTAAAGCTCCAGGCGGTCCTGTTTGGTGGCCTCATCCAGCTCTGCNTCCGGNCGGCTGATGACCTTATCCAGAACCNGCAACAGATGGCGGACTCCCTTGTCTCCCTTTTCCTTGTACACGTTGGTTATGGCCAGAAAGGCCGTATTCCAGGTGATCTGAGAGCCCGGAGTGACGTCATGGTAGCGCACGATCCTGCGGATTCCTGCCAGATACCTCAGCATATAGGGCAGAAGATGGATATACCCCTGCTTCATGGCCCCTTCCTGGGAAGAGGAAGTGGCCCCTCCGGGCATGCCGTGCTCCACCACGTCATAGTCTATGCCCTGAAAGTAAGGGGCTGTATAGCGGTCGTAATAGGGCATGATCTGCTTGAGCACAAAGCCGCATTTGCGGATCATATCCTTGTTAAGTTTTGTTTCAAGGCCCAGCTCCTCTATATAGGCAGCTGTGGACAGAACCTCGCCCTGGCCGTACCAGCGCACAGAAGCGCCTATGGCCGTATCCACGATATGCGCCCCTGCCCTGGCCGCTTCCGCCACTGCAGGGACGAACAGGCCGTCAGTATAATGACGATGATAATGAACAACCAGTTCAGGGTATTCTTTCCTGATCCCGGACACCAGTTCACGAATAAACCAGGGCGGGCATACCCCGGCCATATCCTTCAGTCCAAGGGAAAACCTGGTCAGCACCTTTTTCCTGGACAGCCCTGAAGCCTTGCTCATGAGCCCGATTACTTCCTCCACCACGCCCATATAGTGGGGGATCTCAAACCCCTGGGCATAGGACAGGGAAATGGCCGGCTCGAATATGTTTCTCTTATGGCTCATGGCCACCTGGGCAAAGGGGAGCATGTTGTCTATGTGATTCAGGAAATCGAAGCAGCGGATGACATCGTAATCCTCGCAGATCATCTCCCCGGTGAGCTGCATGATGTTTCTGGGCAGTGGTTTGTAGCCCAGAACGTTGGTGGAGCGGATGAGAATCTGCTTCAGGGTCTTGGGAGCGAACTGATTCCATTCCCTGGCCTCGGTAAATGGATAGGTCATATTGGCCATCATGGCCACATGGTAATGAGCACCTCCCCCGTTTTCCAGGGAGAAAAAACCGCAGTTGTCCAGATACGGTCCGATAAGCCTGTCCTCGGCCAGCCTGAACCTGTTGCCGGAGTTGGACTGGGTGATGTCCCGGGTGGTGGTGTCGGTGAAATGGACATAACCCGAGTCCCGGATGAAATCCAGGATGGCGTCGCGGTCTCCCCGGGGATAGGGAGATTCGTAGCTTGCTTCATCCAGGGAGGGCAATACCGGGTGGATGCGGCCCAGCCTCTTGTCATGCACAGACCTGTACTCTCCCAGCTGGACGTAAGGGTTGTAGCCCCTGGCGGTTATCTCCGCCACCAGGCGGGACAGGCGCAGAGCTTCCGGCTCCCGGTCCCGGTAGACCATCAGGTCCGGGGTATTGGCTACGAAATTGGTGTCATAATCCCCGCTGCGGAACTGAGGGTTGGTTATGACCTTACGGTGAAAGGGCACCGTGGTCTTTACTCCGCCGACAGTATATTCATGCAGGGCCCTGTCCATGGTCCCCAGAAGCTTGTCCCAGGACTTGCCGTAAACTATGAGCAGGGCCGCAGCCGAATCGTACTGGGAAGGAAAATGATAGCCCGCGGAAATGCAGGAATCCACCCGCACTCCCTGTCCTCCCGGAGACTGGTATCTGGTTATCAGCCCGGCATTGGGAGCGAAGTTCTGCTGAGGGTCTTCGCAGTTAATGCGTACCTGCATGGAATGATTGAATGGAATGGTGTCCTTTTCGTTAAACCTTAGTTCAGAACCGAAGGATATGGCTATCTGTTCTTCCACCAGATCCACGCCATAGCGGCACTCAGTGATGCCATGCTCCACCTGCAGTCTGGTATTGGCTTCGATGAGATAGGGACTGCCCTGGCGGTCCACCAAAAACTCCACCGTGCACAGAGAATGGTAGCCCACTTCCCGCACCAGCATGCGGGCATACTCCTTAAGCTCTTCCCTGAGCTTCTCGTTCATAACCGGCCAGGGTGAAGGCGTGATTTCCACAAGTTTCTGGTGATTGCGCTGCAGGGTGCAGTCCCGCTCGTCAAAAGCGAAAACATTTCCGTGCTTGTCCGCTATCACCTGGATTTCAATATGACGAATGGAAGTGAGGAGTTTCTCCACGTACAGCCGGGGATTACCAAAAGAAGCCTGGGCCAGGGCCGAAGCCTTGGCATAGGCCCTTTCCAGCTGTTCTTCCCTGAAGACTTCATAGATGCCGCGCCCGCCGCCGCCGCCTTCAGCCTTGAGCATTACCGGAAACCCGATCTCATAGGCTATATCCAGGGCCTCCTCCACACTGACCGCCCCCTCGGAGCCAGGCACAACAGGAACGTTCAGTTGTTTGGCCAGGGTGCGCAGGGCGACCTTGTTGCCCAGGATCTCCATGGGTCTGGAGTCCGGACCGATAAACTCCATGCCCGCTTCCCGGCACCTGGCCGGGAAGGCAAAATCCTCGGAAATAAAGCCCCATCCGGGGTGTATGGCGATTATATCCAGAGCCTTGGCCCTGGATATAATTTTCTTCATATTCAGATATGCCCTGGGGTTTTCGCCGAGCAGCAGCAGTTCCTGGGCCCCTGAGGTAAAGGGGGCTGTCTTGTCCACATCAGTGGCGGTCATCACCGGGACCGCATTAAATACCTCCCTTATGGAACGGGCTATACGCCTGGCTGGAATTCCCCGGTTGGCCACAAGAATCTTTTGGCCTTCAAGCTGTTTAACAATCTGATCAAAGGTCTTAACTTCCATTTCTTGGTTGTTCCTTTATTTAATGATGGTTTACCTCAAACACGGGTACTCAGGGAATCAGGCTGCCGCTGTGAATGTTTTCCAGACGGCCCGAGCAATTAAGGATCATTCCTCCGCGGCTGTTCAGACCCTGCAGATAACCCTCCATGACCCTGCCCTCTTGTTCAACTTTTATCCTCTCCCCTGCAAGCCATAAACATGCATTTATTTCCCGAATAAAGTCAATTAATGAAAAACTGCAAAACACTTCATTAAACCAAAAAAGACTCCAATAAACCAGCTCAACCCAAGACTCCAGGGGGTCTGCCCCGGGCCAGGCCCCGTTCAAAGTTCCTGCCTCAAGAATTCCGAATGCCCGCAAATCAGAGTACTCTGGAACAACCTTCAGGTTCAGACCCAATCCGGCCAGCAAAAGATCATTTTTTTCCTCCAGCAGAACCCCCCCGACTTTTTTGCCCTTCAATACAAGATCGTTGGGCCATTTGAGGCTGACACCCACTCCCCTTTGTCTTAGAGCACACAAAAAAATGTAGCCGGCAATAATGCTCAAAAGAGGGTCTGCTTCCCTGTTTTCCGGATTCGGCAGGTATAGGGCCCCGTAGATGTTGCCTCGGGGAGAAGCCCATTTTCTACGCATTCTCCCCCTGCCCGAGGTCTGCTGCAGACAAAGAACCGAGTCCCCCGGTTCAAGTCTTGAATTATCAATCATCTTCCAGGCCACATCAAGGCTGGAAGAACAGCTTGAGCACACAACTATCCGGAAATCTTCCCATTTTCTGGCAAAGAGCCGTGCTGAATTCAGATCCAGGCAGCAGCCTCTGTTGTCTTTGGAATGCATGAAGGCGCCCAGGGTATGGCATGTGACTTCATCAACCGCCTCACCCCGGACCTTAAATTTCTGGATACTGCTCATCTTTCAGATTTCGGCTCTTCGACGTATGCTGTGGAATTGTTATGGCACTATACTATATCTTTCCAGCTCCGTGATTTTGTCAAAAGGGCTCAAAAACTTGCTCTCAGGC
>SL_5KL_010_SEDDRAFT_10002189_pt1 | contig 11112 bp, 8 predicted proteins | sample SodLakKL_010_SED_FD_9118 | JGI IMG/M metagenome (IMG submission 9118)
CGCTGACCCCGCAGGGGATCATCGATACGCTCGATCTGCGTCGGCCGATTTATGCGCCGACGGCAGTGTATGGGCACTTCGGCAGAGGTGAGAATCTTGGCCTGTCGTGGGAGCGGAATGCTTCGAGTCTACTTGATGGACAAAGTCCCCTTAGAGGAACACGAGGAAACTGGACCCGAATTAATCCACGAAACCGGACCGCGATGGCTGTTACGGGTGGAAGTTGAACTGTTTGTGCGCAGATTTAATATGTCGGTGGCACGTGACCGCGCCGATGTCCTGGAACGGGTTTGGCAAGGTTCCATGGCCCAAAATCCTTCTGATGACCGCGCACGCAGTAGTTCGTCATGGCGCGATTGGTCTCGAACGCCTGCGCCGACTGAAGGAGCTTGTTGCCGTGCGTCTGGTGAACCGCATCATCGCGAAGTAGGCCGGACAGGGGCGGCTCCTCCCACGTGCGGACCGAAACCTGCAGCGCAAGCATCGTCTCGGGTTCGAACGGGCTGACCGCGGTGACGGCATGTTGGCTAGCACATATTAGCGCTGGTGGGGAGAGCGCAGGCCGTCGCGGGCGGTGGCATCAGCGGTCTCCAGGCCCGGGCAGTCCGAAACGTTGTCGGGGAGCAGGTGCTCAAGGGCTCTGTCGGCGCCGTTCTTGCCGAAGCCCCAGCGGCACTGCCGGTACCCGGGTGGCCGCCCAGTTCCGGGTTAACGATTTCCTGGGACGTCGCGACCGTTTCGGGAGGGAACATCGAGTCGGTCAGGATTGCGTGCAGGACGATGAATTCTATACTAGCGGTGGTTCCGGGTTCTGCCACGCTCTTATTATCGTCATAGCGGCAAGGCACAAAGCCGGGCGAGCGTTCCTGCGCTGCCTGGTCGATATAGACGATAAGGGCCACTTGGCCCTTTGCGGAGTTCTCCTCAACGTCGGTGTATGTTGCCTGCGTCGGGTAGCGTTTTTCATAGCGAAATTGGATCACTGCTCCCGCTGGTGAGCAGGGCAAGCGCCCGGAAGACGTCGTCCCGATATTGAGGCCGCGAACTTGAAGGACAGGCAGTTCAACATCCAGCAACTCCTCTACAAGGTATTGATGGAACTATTTGGGAGTGCCCTTCAGGACTGACTCGATACGACCAGGGTCAATAAAGTAGCCTTGCAGGCGCGTCAGTTTACCTTCGTGCATCAGGAGCATATCGCCGTGGCGTAGCAGTCGCTCGGCCCCCGGTTCGTCGAGGATCACCTGCGAGTCCCTGCTTGACGGCAGACTGAAGGAGATCCGGCACGCCATATTCGCCTTGATATTGCCGGTGACGATGTCAGCCGTTGGGCGCTGTGTGGCGAGGATCAGGTGGATGCCGACATTCCGGCCGCGTGCTGTAATCCGACTGATGACGCGCTCGAATTCCTCTTTTTCCTTTTTGCTGAGCACGGCGATCAGGTCGGCATATTCATCGATGACCACAACTAGTGATCGCATGGGATTTTTTCGGTGCGACGCGTTGTAGGATTTGATGTCTCGGCATTTGGCCTTCTGCAGGATGTCGGACCGCTCCTTCATGTCGTATTCGGCAATCTGTCTTACAACCTCTACCCCGCGATCTGCTTCGGTTATGACCTCGCCCCCGCGCAAATGCTTGAGGCCGCCGAAGATGGTGAAGTCCGTCTGCTTGGGATCGATGATGACCAGTTCCAGCGACTTGTCACTATGCACAGAGATGAGGCTTAAGACCACCGAGTACAGGAAGATGGTCTTTCCCGAACCCGTACCGCCCGCGACCAGTATGTGCGGTAGCTTATCGTCACCAAGGTCGAGGCAAACGGCCTGGCCTCCTGGATCGATGCCGATTTGGAGAGGCAGGTGGTTCACATCCCGGAGCTTTTCGGCTTTCAGCACCGGTTCTAACTCGACCGTTTGCCGGTCGGGGCGTGCCAGGTCCAGATGCTCGTAGTGCGTTCCAGGAAGGAATCCGATGATCGGGATCGAGGTCGCCGCAAGTTGCCGAGCGATATCTTCGGCCTTCTTGCGAAGGCGTGAGGCTTCTTCTCCCGGTGCCAGTTTGATCTTGTAGCGGAGCACGGAGGGACCGACATCGACGCTTGCCGGATCGATCTCGGTTACCCTGATGCCGAAATCCTGGCAGGCTGCCTTGATGCGGGCACAGGTCTCCCGCAGATGTTCGTCTAGATCGACCGAGTTCTCGGCGGCTGCGTACCTGGCGCCAGTGCTTTCATGCTCGCCGCTTTCCATACCGTCCTCGTCACCGTCTTCATCGGTGTTCGATAAGTCGCGCGCGTCGCGTGCGACGGCAGGTGCCGGGCGGTCCTGCGCCATTTGGCCCTGGCTCAGGTGAAGGCTTACGACGGTTTCATTGAGGTGGACAAGTCGTATGCTGCCCTGGTCCGAGACAACCTCTTCATCCAGCGGTTCCTGGTTGAGCCCCAGATTGACGAGAATCAGATTCAGGTTGATTGCCGGTTTCGCGTTGCCTGCGAAGAGGTCATTGAGGAAACGGCTCCAGAACTGTTTCTCTTCAGGTGTCCTCCTCCCGGAAAGTCCCTGGCGGTAAAGGTGGTTCCTCAGTATTTCCCTGCGCGGCGGCGTAAGGACATGGTCTTTCAGTTCGTTGAGGCCAAAGATAGCGGCAACGGACCTACCAGTGTTGTGCAACTGGTCGACGGGCTTTCCTGTGATCTTGCCCGAACTATCAAGGTTATAGACGCTGGTTGCATCATCGACGCCAGATTTGCATTCAAGAATATCGATGACGGGCCTCCCATTCTGGCAGGACAGCCCGAGCAGGTCCGCCCGCCGCGAATCATCATCCAGATTCATCCAGCGCCGCGTCTCGGCACTATCCAGGCTGATAAGAAGGTGCTGTGGATGGTAGGTGCGATACCACTTTGCGACGATGAGAGTGCCCAGAGCCCCGACCGTTTTGTTTTGATCAAAATGCATTATTCATCTCCATCCGGCCTTATAAGTCCCAGGAGTCCTTCTCCCACCAGTTCCGCGCTAGCGGTGATCAGTTCGCGTAGGGACTCTTCTGTCGGGTCGAGATTGGCCTTCCTCAAGTAGTAGTCGAACGCCCGCTCGAATTTTGTGAGATTCTCTGTGAGTACAATGATGTCGCGGCGAAGGCCGGGTTCGAAAGAGATCATCTGCCCTCCGTTGCTCGGGAGCGAATCGACTAGTTTGTCACCGAGGACCAGCCATGTGCAGTGCGAAAGCAGCGAAGCGATCTTCGGAAAGTCTGGCCCGAAGCTCGAACTGATGCCGAAGTGCGATCCTGTGAGCGCGTTGTTGAGGCGGTTCTGCAGGCTGTAATACACATCGAACAGGTCGCCGGTAGCAGCAGGGGTGATGATCAGTTGGTCTTCGATGGGGTCATACTGGAACTCTTTAGGAAGCACGAGCGGATGCACGAAGCCCGTTTCGCGACTTGTGAAACGTCCGACCGTTGAGCGAGAGGGATCGAATATGGCAAGGACGTGGACCGGGTCTTGCTCAAGTTGGGTTTTGATGTCGGCATAGGTGGTCCTTGCCTGGCGGATATTGAGGACAAATCGCGGAGAATCCTCAGCCGCGAACACAGAGGCGATGGTCTCTAGCTGCTGGTCGTCATTGCCGATGGAGACCGGCCTGTCCAGTGTGCGAAAAACAACTAGGTTCATGCCGTCGACCGGGAGGCTTTCAATGGCGATCTGTGATGCAAGTTGCTCAAGGAATCCCGGCAGTTCGGGAGGATCGACCAGGCACAGACGGAAACTGCGCTTTGAGTGCGGGTAGAGGACGAGGAATTTCCTCAATATGCGGATAAGCCGTTCCTGTCCCTCGGTGCCAGCATAGTGCGGATTCTCCTGCTGGTAGCAGGGCAGCGTCGCGATTTGTTGACTTTCTGGCAGTACGAGCGGGTGGGAGTTCGAGACGAGACCTTCGGGAACGAACAGCGCAGTCACAAAGTGGGGCAGCTTGACCGTGCTCTCGGCAAGAACTTGCTTTTGCTCATCACTCAGAGTTCCTTTTTCATCCCGCAGTTGCTCCGCCAGCCTTACATACTTCCAAAGGTGCAGTGGGTGCAGCGGGGAGAGTATTGCATAAACGGTGCTGGGTGTCTCGAAGTAGATCGTATCGAGCACAAGTAGCTGCGCACACAAATGCCGGGCACCCGTCGATGACTGAGTGGCTACGGCTTCGTAGCGATCACGTATGGCTCCGGAGAGTTCCGAATATGTGTTGATATAGGTTTGGCCTGCCTGCAAAAGCTTCTTGTCGCTCGAAAGGGCGACCATTGGGGAGATGGCAATAGCAACAGAATGTTCTGAAAGAAGTTTTCTAGCATCGACGAAGGCGTCCCAACGGTCCATCACTTCAGGTTCGATGATCCCAAGGTCAATGACGCGAGTCAGCAGCGTGTGGAATGACTTTTCCCGATCGAAACAAAACGGCGTGTATTCGGCACTGTCGATGTCACCGAGGACAGCATCGAAATTGTCGGAGTTTGGGAATTTGAAAACACCGCCGAACTTGTCGGGGGTCACGCACCGGTTAAGTAGGCGAACGAGGGCAGGAGGGATCTTCGCCGAAGCCTGCTCACTGCGATTGGTAAGGTCGAGCGTAACAGTAGGCGTTTCGTTCTCCTCAAATGCGTCGATCGTCTCTTTGAGTTTGCGTCCCAGATCTTCAAGCTCCTGGTCGTCTCCGTGCAGTATGGCATCGACGCCTGCCCGTTCGATCGGAACAACGCGCGGCGTTTTGCTCAAACTGCTGCTCGTCTTCTTTGGTTCGAACAGCGAGCGGACATCCTCGGCGAGCAACACTTGGCGGTCTTCGTCAGTACCAGACCGGTTGTATTTGAAGATTCGGCCAAGTATCTCCTGGTACTTCTGCCTTTGGGTAGGCTTGACCGCTTCAATACTGCGGCTAAGCCGGTCCCTGTCGGCGTTGCCAAGTACTTCGATACGATTGATGAGCAGGCGGTTGGCATTGAAACTGCGTTTGAGCCCAGCCGGTGTTGAATTCTCAAAGAACTCCCTGGAGGGAAGCAATCCCAGGTGGAACAGTCCTTCGCGGGACGCCTCCGGTATCTGTCCCGGCCTGCCTTTGAGATACAGGAGATAGGAGGCGAGCCTGAAGACAGAGATCTGCCGTCTTGCATCTGTTCGCTCCAGCACCTGCCACCAGCGTTTGAGCACTTCGTTCGGGCAGACGGTTGCAAACGCGATCTCACAGATCTCCTGGTAGAGATCCCGGTCCCGCACCTCAGTGAAGCGATGAAAACTGCCCAGTCGCTCTTCTTCACCAAATGAAACGACTATGACCGAGTCTTGGACCTTTGGATCGTTGCGCCATTCGGTGGCAACTGCAAGATCTGTGGTCAATGCGTCTTGTGGATACTTCGATGCTTTAACTAGGCTTGCCGCGTCCCCGCCGGGAACAGCAACGCGTGGAACCGGTTTCAGGTTGCGTAGTCCATGAAGCAATGATGCCGGACTGAAACCTGTGACATTCTGGAGTCGAACGCCGGGATGGCCCCGATCGATGAGGCGTCGCACCACACCTGCTGCAACCTCTCCAATAAAGGACTCAACGTTGCTCATCGCATGCCCTCCGGTACCTGTACCATCAGGACGCCGTCAGCATACTGGCGAGCCCATCCCAGTGAGAGGAGTTGCTGCCGAAACGCCTGACTATTCCTGCGCAGGTCCTGGACCGTTGCACTGCCGATTCCACTTTCCATCAGTATTTCTACGTCTTCCTGTCTTCCACCGACCAACAGGCCATAGCGCTCGAACATCAAAGCCAGGAACTCCTGATACGCCATTTCGCCGCCCGGGAGGACGGACGCCAGGACGGCCTCCAGTAGCGTTCCTTCAAGTGTGTAATATTTGCGGACAGCGTTATTGCCAGCGGGCCTTACGAAACCGCATCGAACTCCTAGGCCACGGTAAAAATCCAGCGGCGTACCTGACAGGTTGCGAAAAACCGTCTCGCGCACCGCTTCGGCCATGGCGTCAAGCCTTTCGTACTGGCCCCTATATGCTTGAAATGACCTGCGTAGTTGCTGGCGGTTATTGTCGTCGTTCTTTCCGAATTCGACCTCCGAAAGAAAGATCTCGCACTTCTTCTCTGTTGGCCTGAGACCGATCCTTCCTTCGAGCCAGCTTTTGAAGCGGCCTGTGTAGAGTGTTTCGATCGCCCTGCGATTGAGGTTGTAGGTGGCATGGCTGGCCTGGTAAGCGGTGTCTCGATGCCTCTCTGCGAAATAGAGCAGCATTGGATTTAGCTTCTTTTCGCCGTCAAGCTCTGATGCCCGGTTCTGAAGATGCAGCAGGATCGAGAACACGCCAAATGCGACGAACCGGCGAAGTGCATCAAGTCCGCCGCCGCAGTTTCGCTCGAACTTCGTGAGTGAGTCAAAGCCGAGGCGCAGGTTCATAAGCGTTGGCGAGATAAACGATTTGCCTCGCTTCTTGAACACGCTCTCCGCCGGATAGGTGCCAATCGCAATGGCTGTTTGCTGCGCTGAATGGGTCAGCGGCGCGGTGATAGCCGATACTTCATCCTTGGGGTTCTCCAGTATCTGCTTTAGCAGGTCGATCGCATCCGACGGGCCTGCGCGGAGGTCGGTCGCGAGCAGATAGTAAAGAAACAGGCCGGTCCCGGAGTCGCTGCGGTCTTCGGTGAGATGGCGATCGGATGTCACATTGTAGGATGAAAAGTTGTTTCCTTTGTTGACGGCGCCGCCGACCGGGCTCACAAGCAACTTAAGGTCTGCCCGAAATTCGGCGAATTCCCGCCGGTTGCTCTGCGGCCTGAATGGTTCAAACACGCTGGCAAAATCGGTAAGCAGTTTGTCGGAGGGATTGACCTCACCCTTCTTTGTCCAGTGCACGACCGTCTGGTTGAGTAGGACCGGGTCATACTTTCGCTCGCGGACCCTGCGGAACCATCCGTTGGCTACGTGTGCTGGCTTTGTACTGCTGGACGTAGGCAGATACCCGAAACATTCGGTTCTGTTGATCTCATCAAAGGCGTCTTTGAGGTTACTCATTGCTGTACGTACACCCCGTTATGCCGGTCGACAGTTACTCGCGTTAGGCGTCCCAGTCCGATGTTGTAGATGAACGCATTCTCAAGGGTCTGGGGATTGGCCTCCATTCGGTAAAGTTGCGTGATGAATGTCTGGAGGGCTACTGCGTATTGCGGCGATCTCAGACTGAGCGGCATTCCACGTGAGGCTAGCGCGAGCGCTCTCCATAGCCCGCGGTCGATGCGGAGTCCCACACTACCGCCGTCGCCTTTGTATCGAAGAAGCAGATGATCGGGTCGGTAATCAATTGCTCCTGTGAGCAAAGGTGTCAGTTTCGGCACAAGCAGTTCGAATTTCTCGCGGGGGATCTGGTAGCATGAGACGAGCACGCGGGGGGAGTGCCCGTCGTATTGCTGCGAGCCCCAAAGTCGCAGCGTCATGCCGTCCTCATCGCGTTCAGGGCAGAAGAAAGCGTTGATGGCCTTGAGCACCCTCGGAAGATGACGCTCCGACGCATTGCCGCCTGTACTCAGCAGTTCAAGAAACGCTGCGTTGTCGTCCCGCTGCAGTCCCAGAAGTTTGCCGCCATCTGCATGCTCAAAGAAATACTGTCGTTTGATCGTGGAGAACAGTTCCCACGCATCTTCAAGATGGTCCGGCGTAAATGGCGGCCTGCCGAACAGCCAACCGTCGCGCACACCGGTATTTTCCCAAAGTTGCTCATCGATCGTCGGCAGGGTTGCCCGCTCTGGTTCAAATACTTCGCGAATAGCTTGAAATAGTTCGCCTTCGCCTTCGAAGCATAGGTTGAAGTATCGGTATGCAAGGTCGGAAGGCTGCCTGACCATTTCCTTTACAGAGCGACCACCGAGAAGCAGGTAGGACAGAAACCCCTGCAGGTCTCGCATGGAGACATGGTGGCCTGTGTAACTGGCAGCCGTCAGCAACTGAATGATGCGTTCCTGGACCTGGCCATTAGACATGGCGACGCGATTAAGTGATCCGTCGCTGGTCTCGTCGTCAAAGACCTCGGGGCATCCGTCGAGCACGTCTCTGCGGAGAATATTCTGAAGCGCAAGCTGTATTATATCGCGGCTTAGCACCGATCTCAGATTGAGGTCAACGACGACAACCTCTTGCGGTTGTTTGGGCGGAGCATCGTAGTAGATCAGTGACCGTAGTTGCTGGGCAACATCTTCGATTTGCGGCAGTGCGCTCGATTTATGTGCCAGCAGTTGGTTCAATGGTCCCTGATTGATCGCAAGGCAAAAGGGTCGCGATGCTCTGGATGCGGCTTTCCATTTGTGGACCAAGCGCCCGTAATCCTTTTCCGCTGTGGCATCGAGCACGACCTCGGCGTTGACTCGCTGGATGACGTCTTCGACAAGGCGTATCAGGTGGGTCTTGCCGTCACCGGGATTACCCAGCAGCACGATATCCTTCTTTGCGGAAAGCCACTTGCGTAGCGATTCATCCAGGTCGGTGGAGATGTGAATATCCGACAACTCGTCTAGTGACAAGCGATCTGCGTAGCATGAATGTTTGTTGTAGAGTCCGGAAATGAAATCAACTGACAGCGACATGGCCTGCCTCCTTATCGACCTCGTCCTTGTCTGCGGTCAATTCGCAGCTTACCTTGATGCTTTCGGGATGAAATGCCGCGACCTTCTGGAGGCTCTCCTCACGTTTTGCCCGGCGGGAGAACCATCGTTGCAGCCAGTGATCGACGACCGCTTGCGTACCGGCCTCACTTCGCTTCATATCAAATATGAAGTCCGGTTCATCGTCCTCGCCGCGGAGATATTCGAACGTATTGCGGGCCAGTCGCACGCCGTAAACGAGCCTCGGGCAGTTATGACGGAGCACAAGGTCCTGCGGAACGCCGATCAGGGCAAGCCCATCCCGCGTCATACGGAGTTTTGGGCTGATTCCTTCGCCAAAGATGTTGTTCACCCGCTTCATTCCTTCACTTTCGATGATGAGTCGCCGCAGAAAAGCTGTCGTCTCGCTTGACAGGGCCGTCGAGCCAAAGCCTTCCGTCTGCCCAAGATATTCGAAGGTGATGTCTCGATTTTGAGGGCCCGGAATGCGGATACGCTCGTATTGACTGCTGCCCACATGGTAGAGGCTGGTTGTGGTCAGAAAGACGAGGTCAGCTCGCCGAACCACATCGCGGCCAGCAAGGCGGGATGCGATCTCGCCTGGTTGTTTACCATAGACTTCCCGATACTCGCAGGTGACCTGCGGACTGGCCATGAGCATCGCGACGAGTTTTCCGCCGAGCATTTCTGAGTAGGGCGGAATGGCTCCGCAGACGATGATGTCCATGATGCTGGAACCAATCTTCGTCTTCTTGTTGGAATGCAATCCGATACGCAGAGCCTTGCGTCCTTCATCGGTAGTGAGGAGTGTTTCTAGTGCTTGCAGGGGCGTCTTCTCGATGCCTGCCTTCTGAAGCGTCATGCGCGCAAAGAGCACATCGGCGAGCGCCTGGGCTCGTTTGCGTACATACAGATGGGACTGGGTGTCTCCCTCAATGGATGATCCGCTTTCAGTGCGCTTGACAGCCTCGCCCCGAGCGTGGGTATCACGCAGTTGGTCGCGTCTGGCCCTTTCGGATTCGCTTGCGTCGCTTAGCAACCGTTTAATTAGTTGTTCAGTGGGGTGTTTGCATTCGCGTCGGGTGGTGAGGCCGTCGAGATTGATCAAAGATTGCTCATGGTCTAAGGCGTTGAGCATGGAAGTGGCCAGCGTATCTGCATAGTTGCTTACCCTTATTTGGTGTTCGCGTTCGGTTTCAAGGTATACGGTCTCGGTCTTCCGGCGCAGCGTGGAACTCTTGGGAAGTTCTCTTACCGTAATGCGGTGTTTGCGTTGCAGGTTCGATTCAATCGCTTCGACACTCCACCCGATGATCTGGTCTCGTTCTGAGAGTTGCACGACACAGTTGCCTAGTGCTGCGATGCCGATCACAGGATGTGTTGGCCTTGCCGCATCTCTTACGAGATAGAAGAGGTTGCGTCCGGGAGTGGACTGGTAGGGAATGGCCCAGAGGTATCGAAAATATCTCCAGATATCAATAAGGCGCTGGCCGCTGATCGAATCTCGCACATTGGACCTTGCAAGTTGGAGGTAAGGATCGATGATGCCGCGCAAGTCTTTTGCTGTGGGAGCCTCCGGCAAGGTCCGTAGCGCAGGTACCCATTCTTCACCCGGCGTGATTAGGTCAAGTACAGAAAGTTTTCCCTTTGTGGGCTCTTCCATCTTGCGAATGAATCTAGCCGTGCTGGTCGCGTTGATCTTCGCCAATCGCTCTTCACTGAAGGCTCTGCGGATCTGCTCCTTGACCAAGGTATGGTCTAATCCGAGATGCCTTCCATGCGTGTAGTCCGGACGCGTGAGGTAAATGCTTCGCTGGCGATACTGAGTTCGCCAACCCTGGCCGAGAACATCTCGGAGTACCATGAGCATCCCGAGATATTTCTTGCGATCGATCCCTCCGTTGCATAGTGCTTCGCACCAGGCCAATTCACTGCGCACTGCCTCTCTCTGCGTCCGGGCGTCCATATCGTCGATCGATTCGATCAGACGGAGAAAGCGGTCTAAATAAACCCCTCTGAATGTCGGAAGGACGGTGTCAGTGCGTATTGTTGTGTTCCGATCACGCATCTAAAGTCCTTGTGGCGGAAATAAGCCAATATTTCTGTGTTTGCTTCGACAGCGTTTAGTTCTGAACGGATTCAAGAAATGCAACCAAGTCCTGCCGCTTGAACAGGCGGTAACCATTGGCAGGGTTCCGATGAACGGGAATCTTCCCTCTTTTCGCCCACGTGCGCAGAGTGTTTTGCGAAACACCAAGAAGTTTCGCGGCGTCTGCTGTTTTCAAGTACTCGCTCAGGTTTTGCATATAGTGTCCAGTGCGGTGCATGCCAGAAGTTTACCAAACTCTTCAGAGCGGGACGCTAGCAGAACATCGCTGATTCGTCCACAAGATCGAGCCGTTCCGGCTTCGCGTGGTGGGCGCCGCCGGTTCCGGCAAGACGCAGCTCGCGCTGAAGGAGTTTGAGGCGACGATCG
>SL_5KL_010_SEDDRAFT_10002190_pt1 | contig 11112 bp, 12 predicted proteins | sample SodLakKL_010_SED_FD_9118 | JGI IMG/M metagenome (IMG submission 9118)
CAGCACCCGGCGTGCCGGCCGCCGCCCTTCGGTCAGCCGAAGACCATCGGATACCAGAAGAACCCGACCACCGTGCTGATGCCGACCACCAGGAAGGCGTGCAGCAGCACCCGCCGATAGCCCAGGTACATACCGAGCAGCAGCCCCAGCGTGGGCAGCAGCACGGCACTCAGGTAGGCAACCACCATCAGCCAGGTCGGCACGCTCCCGCGTTTCATTGCAGATTCCGCCATCGGTATGCACTCCCTGAAACGAAAAAGGCCCCCGGCCGGCGGACACTGAAGGTGCACGCGGAGCGGGGGCCCATCTCGATAACTGACTGGTAGCGGGGGCAGGATTTGAACCTGCGACCTTCGGGTTATGAGCCCGACGAGCTACCTGACTGCTCCACCCCGCAACTGATGGGGCGCATTCTATGCACCCGGGAGCCGAGCGTCAATTCACCGTGACGCAGGAGCGAAGAGGCGGCGGACCGGAAGGCCGCGCCGAAGACCACCTGCTGGGACACAATGCCTGCCGGGCGGGGCCTGCGCCCCGCCCGGCGAGCGCCCCGGAGAGGATCAGACGCTGTAGTACATATCGAACTCCACCGGATGGGTGGTCATGCGCAGGCGCGTGACCTCCTCCATCTTCAGCTCGATGTAGGCGTCGATCAGGTCGTCGGAGAAGACCCCGCCCTGCTTGAGGAACTCCCGATCGTTGTCCAGGGCCTCCAGCGCCTGATCGAGCTGGAAGGCGACCTTGGGGATCTCCTTCTCCTCCTCCGGCGGCAGGTCGTAGAGGTCCTTGTCCATCGCCTCGCCGGGGTGGATCTTGTTGCGGATGCCGTCGAGACCGGCCATCAGCATGGCGGCAAAGGTCAGGTACGGGTTGCCCGTGGAATCCGGGAAGCGCACCTCGATCCGCCGCGCCTTGGGGTTGGCCACGTAGGGCACGCGCACCGAGGCGGAGCGGTTGCGCGCCGAGTAGGCGAGCAGCACCGGGGCCTCGAAGCCCGGCACCAGGCGCTTGTAGCTGTTGGTCGAGGCGTTGGCGAAGGCGTTGATCGCCTTGGCGTGCTTGATGATCCCGCCGATGTAGTAGAGCGCCTCCTCCGAGAGCCCGCCGTACTGGTCGCCGGTGAAGATGTTGCTGCCGCCCTTCGACACCGACTGGTGGACGTGCATGCCGTTGCCGTTGTCACCCACCAGGGGCTTGGGCATGAAGGTGGCGGTCTTGCCGTAGGCGTGGGCGACGTTGTGCACGCAGTACTTGAGCGTCTGCAGCTCGTCGGCCTTCTTGACCAGGGTGCGCGCCTTGGTGCCGATCTCGCCCTGCCCGGCGGTGGCGACCTCGTGGTGGTGGACCTCCGGCTCCAGCCCCATGTCCGTCAGCGCCTGGCACATGGCACCGCGGATGTTGTGCAGCGAGTCCACCGGCGGGACCGGGAAGTAGCCGCCCTTCACACCGGGGCGGTGGCCGATGTTGCCGTCCGGGTAAACCCGCTCGGAGTTCCAGCCGGCCTCCTCGGAGTCCACCTTGTAAAAGCAGCCGCTCATATCGGCGCCCCAGCGGACGTCGTCGAAGACGAAGAACTCCGGCTCGGGGCCGAACAGGGCACTGTCACCGATCCCGGTGGAGGCCAGGTACGCCTCAGCGCGCTTGGCGGCCGAGCGCGGATCGCGGTCGTAGCCCTGCAGCGTGCTCGGCTCAAGGATGTCGCAGACCAGCTTGAGGGTCGGCTCATCGGTGAAGGGATCGAGAACGGCCGTCTCGACGTCCGGGAGCATGATCATGTCCGACTCCTGGATCCCCTTCCAGCCATCGATCGAGGAGCCGTCGAACATCTTGCCGTGCTCGAACAGGTCCTCATCGACCTGGGAGACGGGCAGGGTCACGTGCATCTCCTTCCCGCGCGTGTCGGTGAAGCGCAGGTCGACGAACTTCACGTCCTCATCCTTGATGAGCTTGAGTACGTCCTTACCGGTTGCAGCCATGGGGTTCCACCTCCGAATCGGCTAATCAATTTCCCCCTGCCGGGGCTCACGGAGGTGGTAGCAATCCCTGTGCCAGCTTCCGGGATTCCGGCCACACGGGGCCTTGCCATGGTGCAGCGGTGCTTGGCGGGCGGGCTGGCGCACCAGATCGATGCAGGAGGAAGGGATGCGCGCACCCTTACGGTGCACCCCCGGGAGGGAACGCCCTCCCGGGGAGCGTCTATCGCAGCTCTTGGAGTTCGTCCCGCGTCTCGCGCAGCATCTCGCCAAGCAGCCCGAGCATGCGCACGTCGTGCTCGGCAAGAGCGTCCGGGCACTCGCGCTGGATCGCCACGCGGATGCTGCTCTCCCGAATTCCCTTGCGCTGGTAGCGCTCGTCGAGGGCGGTGATCGTCTCCTGCTGCTGCTCGAAGCTCATGTCGTCGGCGTTGCGGATGTAGTCACAGTAATCGGCCGCCAGGGTGCCGGCGTCTCCGCCGTCGCAAGCCGACAGCAGCCCACCGGCGATGGCCAGGCCTACAACTGCGAACCACGGGCGCACCCGACGTGACATGACCGCCTCCTGTCGACGGTTACTGGTCCACGGAGCGCTTGAGCGGCGCACCCGGCTTGAAACGCACGTTCATGCCGGCGGGGATATCGATCAACTCACCCGTCTGCGGGTTGCGCCCCTGGCGCTCGGGTCGAGCGACCACAGCGAATTTGCCAAACCCGGGGATGGAGACGTCCTCCCCGCTGGCCAGGCTCTCCTCGATGCCGGTGAACACGGCATTGACCGCATCCGTCGCGACGCGCTTCGAGACCCCGGTTTCGGCCGCGACCTTGTCAGCCAGATCGGCTTTATTCATGCGCTACTCTCCGTTGGTTACGGGTTCAAGTTGAGACGTTGCGATTCTAGCCCAGGCCCACCCGTGACGGGCACCGGGCGAGCCCGAGCCTAAGCGGCCAGCTCGTCGATGCCCCGGTTGGCCAGGGCATCGGCGCGCTCATTCTCGGCGTGACCGGTGTGGCCGCGCACCCAGCGCCACTCGACCTGGTGGTAGGCCGCCAACTCATCCAGGCGCTGCCACAGGTCCTGATTCTGCACCGGTTTGCGCGACGCCGTTCGCCACCCCCGCCGCTTCCACCCGGGCAGCCACTCCGTGATGCCACGCCGGACGTACTGGGAGTCGGTGGTCAGCACCACCGAGCAGGGGCGCTCCAGCGCCTCCAGGGCGCGGATCGCAGCGGTCAGCTCCATGCGGTTATTGGTGGTCTCCGCCGCGCCGCCATAGAGTTCCCGCTCGTGTTCGCCGTAGCGAAGCAGCACCCCCCAGCCACCGGGCCCGGGATTGCCCCGGCATGCACCGTCGGTGAATGCCTGAACCACGCCGCGCTGATCGCTCACGCACTGCCTCCTCGCTCCGGGGCCAGCACGCGGACCCGCCCCGCCGGGTGTGCCGTCCCGACCGGAGCACCTCGGCCCACACGCTCGACCAGGGTTCTCCCCCGCAGCGCCCCCGGCTCACGCCGGACAGCCACGAGGACCTGCACGCCGGCGGCCAGGCGCCCGAGCCGGCGGAGCCTATCCTCCCACGGATCCAAGCGCTTTTGCAGGCGTTCGCCCTGGATCGGCGGACGGAAGCATACATAGTGCCGGGCCAGGGTCTGAAAACCGCAGCGTCGCAGATGGACACCCACGCTGGAGGCCGGCCACTGCCGCCCCCGCCACGGAGCGGTCGCTGAGCGCCACCGCCCCCAAAGCCGACAGGCGCCCCACAGCCCTAGCGGATTGAAGGTCAGCGCAACCAGGCGTCCCTCCGGAGCCAGGCTCTGATACGCCTGGGCCAGTATGGCGGCCGGCTCGGGGCTGAACTCGAGGACGTGGCTGAGGATCACGGCATCGACGCTGTGACCGCGAAACGGCAGCTGATGGGGCTCCGCGACCAGGTCTCCGACGGGACCAACCCGCCATTGGCGCAGCGTCGGTGGCAGTGGCAGCGGGCCAGCGAGCGGGCCGATGCAGACCAGATCACCAATGCCCAGATGCCCCAGGGCCTGCGTGATGGCACCGCGCTCAGCGGCACCGACCCGCCGCCCGAGGGGCGTGGCATACCAGGCGTGAAGGTGTTGCATGAGGCCCCCGTTGCGCGCGCGCTTCGCCCACCTTACCCGAGCACCGCGGCGAACTCATCCGTCCCGCCACCGGGCGCCGAGACAACCGCGCCGCTTTGGGGGTTTGCCGCGCAGGCCGGACACGGTACGATGCGCGGCGATGGAAAGTGTCGAACCCCTCGCGGCCTTTGCCGACAACTACATCTGGATGGCCCGGGACGACGCGGCGGGCGAAGCTCTCGCCGTGGATCCCGGCGATAGCACGGTCGTCTCGGCGTGGCTCGACCGTCACCAGGTTCGCCTTGCAGCCATCCTGGTCACCCACCATCACAGGGACCACACCGGGGGTGTGGCGGAACTGGCCGAGCGGCACCAGGCCCCTGTCTTTGGTCCCGCCAGCGAGGCCATCCCCGCCGTCGATCATCCGGTATCCGGCGGCGAGCGCTTCTCACTGGAGGGCTTCGGTGAGGTCCAGGTCGTGGATTGCCCCGGGCACACCGCCGGACACATCGCCTACCTCTGGCAGGGCTATCTATTCAGCGGCGATGCCCTGTTCGCCGGGGGCTGTGGTCGGATCTTCGAGGGTACGGCCGAGCAGATGCACGCCTCCCTGCAGCGCCTCGCCGCACTCCCGGGGCAGACGCGGATCTGCTGCGGGCACGAGTACACGGTTCGCAACCTGGAGTTCGCCCACCGAGCCGACCCTGACAACGACCGGGTCGCCCGGCGCCTGCAAGCAGCCCGTCAGGCGCGCGAACGCGGACAGCCGACGGTGCCCTCCACCCTCGATGAGGAACGGGCCACCAACCCGTTTCTGCGAGCCGATCATCCGGATCTGCGCCGCTCCGCCGAAACGTGGTGCGGCCAGGAGCTGGACCAGGCGCACGACGTCTTCGCCGCATTACGGCGGTGGAAGGACGCCAGCTGAGACTCGGCCGCAATCCGGCACCGAGTGACCGAGAACAACAACCCTGACTGGGGGCACGACCGTGGACGTGAAACGGACAGCTGCCGGAGCATTGACCGCGCTTACTGTCACCGCCTGCACGAGCTTCGACTCGCGTACCTTCGTCCACGATCTGCACGGCCCGGAGCGCGACAGCCGCGAAGTCCCGGGGTGGGTCCAGGATCTGGATGCGGACACCCTGGAGGCGGGGCTGGGACGCCCGTTCGAGCTGGAGCCCGAATTCGACTACGAGCCGGGGCACTATACCCAGACCGTACCCGACTACCCCCTCGAGGTCTGGGATCGCCTGCGCGCCTCCTTTGAGATCGACGCCTACGAAAACGAGCGGATCGACCGGGAGCTGCAGCTCTTCGCAGGTCGCGACGCCTATTTCGAGGCAGTCGGACGCCGCGCCGAACCGTATCTGTACTACATCCTCGACGAACTGGATGAGCGTGAGCTACCCGCAGAGCTGGTCGCCCTGGCCATCGTCGAGAGCGGTTTCCGCCCCTTCGCCTACTCCCACGGGCGTGCTGCCGGTATCTGGCAGTTCATCCCCAGCACCGGCCGGGTCTTCGGCCTGGACATGAACTACTGGTACGACGGCCGGCGGGACCTGATCGCCTCCACCGAGGCGGCCATGGACTACCTGGAACGGCTCAACGAGGCCTTTGACGGCGACTGGCTCCTGGCCATGGCTGCCTACAACGCCGGCCAGGGCAACGTACGAGCCGCCATGCAGCGGGCCCGCGCCGAGGGCAAGGATCCCAACTACTGGAACCTGCAACTGCCCGCCGAGACGATGCGCTATGTGCCGCGCATCCTGGCCATCCGGGACATCCTGCAGGACCCCGACCGCCACCAGGTAGCGCTGCCGAGTATCCCCAATAAGCCCCGCATCCGCGTGGTCGAGGCCGACCGACAGATCGACCTGGCCCTGGCGGCCGAGTTGGCCGATATCTCCATCGACCGGCTCTACATCCTCAACCCCGGCCTCAATCGCTGGGCCACCGCCCCGGAGGGACCGCACCGGCTGGTCCTCCCGATCGAGAACGCCGACCGATTCGAACAGGAACTCGCGGCCATGGATCCGGAGGACTTCGTGGAGTGGCGTCGCCACGAGGTTGCCTCGGGGGAGACCCTGACGCACGTGGCCAACCAGTACGATGTGACGGTGGAGCTGCTGCGGGATATCAACGGGCTGCATGATGACAGCGTGCGCTCCGGCGACCACCTCTATGTCCCGGTCTCCAGCCGGCCGCCCAGCGAGTACTCGCTGAGCGCCGCCAACCGCCTGGAGGCGCTACAGAACCGCGAACGCCAGGGCGAGCGGCGCGATCACACGGTCCAGGCCGGCGAGACGCTCTGGGACATCGCCCGCACCTACAATGTCGGGGTCAAGGAGCTGGCACGCTGGAACGGCATGGCCCCCGGCGACACGCTACGGCCGAGCCAGGAGCTGGTGGTCTGGGTGGACGGGGATGTCATGCAGGCATCCGGCGGCCCCAGCGAGAGCACCCAGTCGGTCACTTACACCGTTCGCCAGGGGGACTCGCTGGCCCGGATCGCCCAGCGGTTCAACGTCAACGTGCAGGACATCAAGCGCTGGAACGGCATCGCCGAGGGAAGCTACCTCCAGCCCGGGGATGAGCTGGAGCTTGAGGTCGATGTCACCCAGCAGGGGGGCAACCTTTAGGATAGGGCCGCGCGGCGCCCAGCGTGACGCGCCGGGCGCGGGGTAGAATCTAACGCTGCGCCCCCTCCTCCATGCGCTCCGGGAGGGTGATGTTCAGCTCGAGCACCTCGTGGGGCCCGTCGCGTTCGACGTCCACCCGCACCGCATCCGGATCCACGGTCACGTAGCGGCGCACAACCTCCAGCAACTCCTGACGCAGCATGGGCAGGTAATCCGGCCCGCCGCGCTCGGCCCGCTCGTGGGAGACGATGATCTGCAGCCGCTCCTTGGCGACGCTGGCGCTGCCGCGCCGGCTCCGCCGCCGCTCACGAAAGTAGTCGGCGATCCCCATAGCCTTCATTAACCTCCAAACATCCGGCCGAACAGCCCACGCCGCTCGGCCTGCAGGAACCGGTGGGGGCGATCCTCGCCCAGATAGCGGGCGATGGCATCGTTGTAGGCCTGCCCGGCGTCCTCCCCGTCCTCGAGCACCACCGGGATCCCGGCGTTCGAGGCATTCAACACGGACTGCGATTCCGGGATCACGCCGAGCAGGTTGATGGCCAGGATCTCCTGGACGTCCTCGACGCTGAGCATATCCCCCTTCTTGACCCGCTGCGGATCGTAGCGGGTCAGCAGCAGGTGCTCGCGCACCGGGTCGTCGCCCTGCTCGGCCCGCCGCGTGCGGCTGGCGAGCAGCCCGAGCACGCGATCGGAGTCACGCACCGAGGAGACCTCCGGGTTGGTGACCACGATGGCGTCATCGGCGTGATAGGAGGCCAGATGCGCGCCGCGCTCGATGCCGGCTGGCGAGTCACAGATGACGTAATCGAAGTCCGCCCGCAGCTCATCGAGCACGCGCTCAACCCCGTCGGGTGTCAGCGCATCCTTGTCCCGGGTCTGCGAGGCGGGCAGGATCGAGAGGTTGGACAGCCGCTTGTCCTTGATCAAGGCCTGGTTCAGCCGTGCATCCCCATTTATCACGTTCACGAAGTCGAACACCACCCGGCGCTCGCACCCCATGACCAGATCCAGGTTACGCAGGCCGACGTCGAAATCGACCACCGCGGTCCGATGGCCGGCCCGGGCCAGCCCGGCCGCCAGTGAGGCCGCCGTGGTCGTCTTGCCGACCCCGCCCTTGCCCGATGTTATGACGACAATCCTCGACACGCGTGCTCCCCCGTCGTGATTACGATTTCCCGAAGGCCTCGATGCGCAGGCCTGCCTGCTCATCCAGATGGACCCGGGCCGGACGGCCGATCAACTCGGCGGCAAAGCGCTCGCTGACCTGGTACTCCCCGGCGACGGAGACCAACTCCGCTTCCAGCCCCAGACAGAAGATACTCGCCCCGGCGTTGCCTTGCACCCCGGCCAGTGCGCGGCCACGCAGCGCACCGTAGATGTGGACGTCACCGTCAGCCAGCACCTCGGCACCGGGGCCCACGGGACCGAGCACCACCAGGCTCCCGCCACGAGCGTAGATCTGCTGTCCCGAGCGCACCGGGGAGTCGATCACCCGACTGGCTGCGGCGGCCGGTCCGGGCGACGCGGGGGCGGCCTCGCGGCGGGCGGCGCGCCCGGCGCTCTGCCCGTTCGCCTCGCGCTCCTCTTCCGCCGGCAGCACACCGAGCCCGGCTGATGCCAGGCGCCCCGGCTCAACACCGTTGCCGCGCACCGCCACCGGAGCCGCGCCCAGCGCCCGCATCTCGCCAGCCAGACGCTGCAGGTCGAGCGCACCGCCGTCAACCCCATCCAGATCGAGGATCATCGGCGCCCCGCGCAACAGGCGGGGCGCCTCCTCCAGCTTCTCGGTCAATTGTCTAATCAGGGCGTCGACGTCGGTGGTCAGGACCCGGACCACGGTCAGCGTCGCCATGCGTCCCTTGAGTTCGAAGGCCTCCGACGACGACGCGTCCGGGGGTCTTGATGCCATGGTCACCCTCTTCAGCCGGCAAGCAGGTTGTTGACACGCCGGACATAGGCCGCCGGATCTTCCAGCTGACCGCCCTCGGCGAGCAGGGACTGCTCGTAGAGGGTCAGGGCCCAGTCCTCGAAGCGCTGCCCGGATTCATCGGCGAGCCGCGTGACGACCGAGTGGTCCGGATTGATCTCCAGTGCCGGCTTGCCGGTGGGAAACTGGTGGCCTGCGGCCTGCAGCAGCCGCTGCATGCCCATCCCGAAGTCATACTCGCCAACCACCAGACAGGCGGGCGAATCGGTCAACCGGTGACTGACTCGTACCTCGCTGACCCGCTCGCCGAGCGACTCGTTCAGGCGCTGGCAAAGGTCCTGATAAGCCTGCTCTTTCTCTTCGCGCGCCTGCTTGTCGTCCTCTTCGCCGAGGGCTTCGAGATCCAGTTCGCCCTTGGCCACCGACGCCAGCTGCTTGCCATCATACTCGTGCAGGTGGGCCACCAGCCATTCGTCCACCGGGTCGGGCAGCAGCAGCACCTCGATACCGTGGCGCCGGAAGATCTCCAGATGGGGGCTGTTGCGCGCGGCATTGAAGCTTTCCGCCGTCACATAGTAGATCTTCTCCTGCCCCTCCTTCATCCTCGCGACATAGTCCTCCAGGCTCACATCCGGGGTTTCTTTCTCCTCGTGGGTGGAGGAGAAACGCAGCAGCCGGGCAATACGCTCCCGATTGCCCGGATCCTCGGCAACCCCCTCCTTGAAGGCGCGGCCGAAGGCCTGCCAGAACGTGGCGTAGTCCTCCGGCTCGTTCTTGGCCATGCGCTCGAGACGATCCAGGATCCGCTTGACCGACGCCGAGCGCAGCGAGCTGATCATCGGGTTGTGTTGCAGCATCTCACGCGAGATGTTCAGCGGCAGATCATCCGAGTCGATGACTCCGCGCACGAAGCGCAGATAGCGCGGCAGCAGGTGCTCGGTGTCCTCGGTGATGAACACGCGCCGGACGTAGAGCTTGACCCCGTGGGCCGGCTTCTGCTCGTAGAGGTCGAACGGCGGCCGCTTGGGGATATAGAGCAGCGAGACGTAGGACTGGCGACCCTCGACGTGGTTGTGGATCCAGGTCAGCGGATCATCGAAGTCGTGAGCCACGTGCTTGTAGAGCTCCCGGTACTCCTCCTCGGAGATCTCGCTCTTGGGGCGCATCCACAGCGCCGAGGCGCGGTTGACGACCTCACGGGCCGGGGCCGACGCCTCGTCCTGATCCGCGCTGGGCACCGGCATCTCGATGGGTACCGAGATGTGATCCGAGTACTTGCGGATGATCTGGCGCAGGCGCATGCCGTCGCAGAACTCCTGCTGCGCCTCGGGCAGGTGCAGGACCACCGCCGTGCCGCGCTCGGTGCGCTCGATGGTATCGACCGTGTAGGCGCCCCGCCCGTCCGAGCTCCAGCGCACGCCCTCGCCCGCGGGGGCTCCCGCCTTGCGGCTGAACACCTCGACCTGGTCGGCCACCACGAAGGCCGAGTAGAACCCGACCCCGAACTGCCCGATCAGCTGGGCATCCTTGTGCTGATCGCCAGTCAGCTGCTCGAGAAAGCGCCGGGTACCCGAGTGGGCGATGGTCCCGAGGTTCTCGATGACATCCTCCCGGCTCATGCCGATGCCGTTGTCGGTCACCGTGATGGTGCGGGCCTCGGGGTCGAAGTCGACGCGGATCTTGAGCTCCGGATCGTCCTCATAGAGGGATTCCTGCTGAAGCGCCTCAAAGCGCAACTTATCGATGGCGTCGGAGGCGTTGGAGACGAGCTCGCGGAGGAAGACCTCCCGGTCAGAGTACACCGAGTGGATCATCAGGCTCAGCAGCTGCTGAACCTCAGCCTGGAATTCAAGGGTCTCGCTCTGCGTACCTGCGCTCATGGGTGGGGCCCCTCCTCCTCTCGTTGGACACATGGCTCCGCTCGCCGGCACCCGGCGGGGACGCGATCTTTGACCAGGAAGTGGGAACGGCGCAGATGGTTTTCAAGGGGACGGGCCGCCGCCGCCGGCGACGGCCTCCTGCTCCCGGGCCAGCAACCATGCCTTGAATCCGGCCGGGCCGCCCCCCGCCACCCCCGCATATCCGCCCGGACCGCGGGCGGCCACCACGCGGTGGCAGGGGACGAGCAGGGGCAACGGGTTGGCTCGACAACCAGCCCCTATCGCCCGCGGTGAAGTCGCCAGGCGGCGGGCCAACGCCCCATAAGAGACGGTTTGACCGGGCTTGAAGGCGAGCAGGGCCTCGCGCAGGCGGGCCTGGAACGGGGTTGCCGCCGGAGCCCGCGGCAACCTTGTAACGGCGGAGGGATCCTGCGCCCACGCCTCCAGGCAGTGCACCGCGTGGCGTACCCGGGGATCCTCCGGCCGCAGCGGCCTCGGTGGCGGTTGCTCAGTGACCCTCAGCCGCTCGCAGCGCCCCTGTGCATCGAAGAATAACGCCAACCACAGGCCACCGAGGCGGGCCACGCCAT
>SL_5KL_010_SEDDRAFT_10002191_pt1 | contig 11107 bp, 11 predicted proteins | sample SodLakKL_010_SED_FD_9118 | JGI IMG/M metagenome (IMG submission 9118)
GTACGGGAAACCGCCAGGTAAGAACACATGCCCAGGAAGTAGGCAAAGACCATGTTATCTATGAAAATCGATCTGACAAATATGCTAACCAATTCTTCCATTGTTCTGTTTTTTTTAATTATTCAACACGGTTAACTGACATCTACCAGGCTTCGATCCCGGTGGCGGTGCACCCAGATGATGACACCCACTGTGATCAGCGCCATTGGCGGAAGAATCATAAAGCCGTTGTTTTCATATCCCAAATCATACATGAATTGCGGAATCACCTGGTAGCCCATCAGGGTACCGGACCCAAGCAATTCCCTGAAAAATCCCACGGTGAGCAACACCCACCCATAGCCCGCGGCATTGCCCACGCCATCCAGGAAAGAGGGCCATACTTTGTTGTTGAGGGCAAAGGCTTCGAGGCGCCCCATGATGATGCAGTTGGTAATGATCAGCCCCACAAACACACTCAGCTGGCGACTGACATCATACAAAAACGCCTTGAGCACCTGGTCGACCAGGATGACCAGTGCGGCAATCACGGTAAGCTGCACGATGATCCGGATGCGTGGGGGAATGCCATGTCTCAGAATGGAGATGATCACATTGGCAAGTCCCATTACAGCCACTACCGAAACGGCCATCACCAATGAGGTACGCAGCTGGACGGTGATCGCAAGCACCGAACAGATGCCAAGCACCTGCACGCTGATGGGATTCTCCTTCCCAAGCGGTGTGGTCAGCAGTTTCTTATTCTTCGGGGACAACAGGGCTTCCGATTGTGGTTGGTTATTGTTTTCGCTCATGACGTTTTCAGTTTTTCAAAGTACGACTTGTATACCTCCAGGCCATCACGCAACATATTGGTCACACCGTTTGAGGTGATGGTTCCTCCGCTGATCCCATCCACGCGATGGGGGTCATCCGGTGGTGCGGTACCCTTGACCACGGTCACCGGCCGGAAATCACCATCTTCATCATAGATTCGCTTGCCCCGGAACTGCTCTTCAAATGGGCGATCAGCAATTTCAGCACCCAGGCCGGGGGTTTCGGAGGCGTGGTCAAAATTGGCACCGGCGATGGTCACCAGGTCGGATTCCAGTCCGACGTAACCCCAGATGGGCCCCCAGAGGCCCGCACCACGAACAGGTACGACGTAGTAATTTTCGCCGTCCACATCCGCAATGAATACGGGCAACTGTCGCTCTTCCACGGGCTTGCGGTTCTCGTCCTGCAAATCTACCTCAAAGGCATCGCCTTCAATCTCTTCGCCCTCGTGGTTGACCACCTTGGTCTCCGTGATGTAGCGATTGAACAGCTCTTCTGCCTCCGCCCGGTCAGCCGGAATGTTGATGGTCGACAGGATGTTTTGCATTTTTTCGATGCGCATGTTACGCTCCTGCAGTGGCCTCAGCAAGGTGGCAGCCCCCGAAAGGATGAGGGCCACGACGATTACCATGACAGAGGCATATAAAAACACATAACGGTTGCTCATTGTATTGCGATTTAAGTTGTTTTCACTTGTTAAGCGGACTGTTCGGCCACAGGCTTCAGTCGTTTCATGCGCCGCTTGATGTTGGCTTCTACGACATAATGGTCGATCAGCGGCGCAAACACATTCATGAACAGAATGGCCAGCATCATGCCCTCAGGATAGGCCGGGTTGACCACCCGGATCAGCACCGTGATGACCCCGATCAGGAAGCCATAGATGTATTTGCCCGAACCGGTTTGTGAAGCAGATACCGGATCAGTGGCCATATATACCGTACCAAAGGCAAAACCGCCCATAATGAGGTGATAGTAGGCCGGCAGTTCCATGAAAGGATTCACGGCCACGAGATTGAACAGCAAGCCGGTAAAGAGACCTCCCACCACAACCGACAGCATGATTCGCAGGCTGCCTACGCCAGTGGCCACGAGGATCACTGCGCCCAGGAGGACTAGCAGGGTGGAGGTTTCGCCCACAGAACCCGGGATGGTGCCAATGAACATTTCAAATGCTGAGGGCATGCTTTCCATCATCTGGGAAGCACTGACATCACCTGCTGCAGATGCGGTTGCAGCCTCGGCCAGTGGGGTTGCTCCCGAATAGGCATCCACTGCCTGATCTGCAGGAGCTTGCGTCCAAACAAAGTTGCCTGCCGGATTTTCCTCGCCCGACAGGTAAGCCGGGTAGGCAAAAAACAGGAAGGCCCTGGCGAGCAATGCCGGGTTCAGGATGTTCATCCCCGTACCACCAAACACTTCCTTGCCGATGATTACGGCAAATACCGTGGCCACGGCAACCATCCATAGCGGTGTGGTCACCGGGATGATTAAGGGAATGAGCATTCCGGAAACCAGGAAGCCCTCATTGACCTCATGGTCCCGTATGGTGGCAAAGATAAATTCGACGATCAGGCCGGAGGCATAACTGACCACAACCAGCGGCAGCACTTTGATGAGTCCGAACAGGAACTGATCCATAAAGGCGGCTTCTTCACCCATCGCCTTGAAATGCTGCATACCCACGTTCCACATGCCAAATAGCAGCACCGGCGTCAGGGCGATGATCACATGAAACATGGTGCGCTTCATGTCCATCGCATCCCGTATATGGCTTCCGCGGGTGGTCACATCGCCTTTTACAAACAAAAAGGTTTCAAAAGCTTCAAAAGTCCGGTAAAACTTTTGAAACCTCCCTCCTTTTTCGAACTGAGGCTTAACCTTTTCAACTAAATTATGTAAAGCTTTCAACGTTCTTTATTTTTTTGGGTTTATGATCGATCAAAAACTTCTAGGCAAATTCTTTTTGCATGGAATCCAGTCCTTCCCGCACGATGGTCTGCATTTCAATTTTTGACGGACAGACATATTCAGGCAAGGCAAAATCCTCCGGGGCAATTTCATAAATGCCCAGTTTTTCCATCTTGTCGATGTCGTTGATCATGATGCTTTTGATCAGCTGCATGGGCATGATGTCCATGGGCAATACTTTCTCGTAGATGCCGGTAACCACAAAGGGGCGCTCGCCGCTGCGGATATTGGTGTTGAGGCGGTATTTCTTCCAGGGCATCAGGAATGAGAAAAAGGTGCGCGAAACACTGAACTTATCCGTTTTGGGAATCAACCATCCAAGCAGCTCCGGCTTGTCTCCTTCCGGGATCACCGTAAGCTGCCCATCGTAAAAACCAAGGAAGCCATCCGGCGGGATTTTTTCCCCGGATAACACATCTCCGCTGATGAAGCGTGGGGTGGTTTCTTCTTCCTTGCGGATGTTGTCCTGGGTGAAAGCCGTGATGTTCACGCCGCTAAGTACCCTGTAGTACCTTGGCTTCAACACCTCGGAGCCATTCAGCACCACGATCTTGCTGGCATCATAAATGCCTTTTTCAAACAGGCGCCCAATCGTGATTACATCCTGCACATCGAGATACCACACGATATCGCCCTTGTTGATTGGCTTGATGTGATGGATCTGGATGCCCACGTTTCCAGCGGGATGAGGGCCTTTGAAGCGGTGCAGCACCACGCCTTTTGCCTCAGTGAATGCCGGAGAGGTCGTATTTTCGCTATGCATGCTGAGATGCACATCGCCATCGGTGAGCATGCCAAGTGCATCCAGTCCTTTTTGGAAAGACTCTTCCTGGCCGTTCACGACAAAGTCCATGTCGGGTGCAAGGGGCGTGGACTTGAATGCCGAGATGAAAATGTCTCGCGGAGTATCTTCCTGGTGAGCGATCACGGAATAAGGGCGCTGGCGGATGACCGGCCACAAACCACTCTTGAGGAGCTTTTCCCTGACCTCTTCCCGGCTCAGCGATTTCGGGTCAGCCGCACCAAAATCCACATAATCATCCTGGGGGTCGGCTTCAATGCGCACCTCCAGGATGCGCCGTTTGGCGCCCCTGACAAGCTGCTTGTATGTCCCGCTTACCGGCGAGGCAAACACCACATCTTCATTGTATTTGTCATAAAACAGGGGGGTCCCCGCCTTCACCTTGTCTCCCTCGCTAACCAGCATCTTGGGAAACAAACCATGAAAATCCGTGGGCTTAACCGCGTAAATCGCAGTACGTGATGGTGTTTGAAGAATTTTCTCTGCAGCACCCTCCAGGGGGATATCGAGTCCGCGTTTGATGTGAATGACTTTCGACATTGTTTTATTCTTTGTTAACAATCGTGGCAAACAAAATTATGCATATTTTTAAATACCAAAAATACTTTGGCCATAAATTTTATTTTACTTAGTTTTGGTTAAAGAAGAATAGGTACGTTTAAAAAAAGCATTCTGATGCATTATCACTTTTTTTCCTTAATTAGACCTTACCAGGGATGGCCCATTCTCCTGACAATTATTGCCTTATTTGTCGGTTTGCCCCTTGCAAAGGCGGATACCAATAAAGACTATTTTCTTTATGGCGATTTTATCCATAAAAACAACATCCAAACGGTTTTGTTTAATCAAAAGGGATTTGACTTGTCAGATCCGCTTATGCGGATTAATAGCGGCGACCGCTTGATTTTGCGATTTGATGACCTGGATGCGGATTACAAGAATTATTACTATACCATCATTCATTGCGATGCCAATTGGGAGCCATCTGACCTGCAGCAATACGAATACATTGAAGGTTTTTATGAAGATCAGATTCGCGACTATCGGCGTTCAGTAAACACCCGCGTGTCCTATACCCACTATTACCTGGAGTTCCCCGGCCCCAACCTGCGCCCCACAAAATCCGGCAATTACCTGCTCAAGGTTTATCTCGACGGAGACCCCGATGATGTCGTGTTTACGCGCCGCTTTTCCGTTTTTGAACAGCAGGTGAGCATCGATGGCCGGGTTACCCAGGCCAACCTGGTGCGTTACCGCGACAGAAAGCAACAGGTGTCGTTTACCATCAATACGGGTGGCTACAACATTTCCAACCCCTACCGGGACCTGCAGGTGGTGATCCGGCAAAACGGGCGCTGGGACAATGCCATCACGGACCTGGAGCCCCGGACAATCATGGGCAATGAGTTGGTGTATGACTATGAGGATAAGATGTTGTTTGAAGGCGGGAATGAGTTCCGGCACCTGGACATCCGGAGTCTCCGCTACCTGGCCGGAAACATTGCCGACATTCAGTCATCGCGACGCTTTTGGGACGTTTACCTGCTGCCGGACAAACTTAGGTCCTACGACAGGTATTATAGCGAGGACGACCTGAATGGCCGGTTCCAGGTGCTTACCCAGGATGCCCGCAATGCCATGACGGAAAGCGATTACGCCTGGGTTCATTTTCACCTGCCAATGGATGCACCGCTTCCCGAAGGTCACATCCACGTAGTGGGCGCCTTAACCGACTGGCACTTTTCCGAAGACAACAAGATGAATTACAATTATGGCGAGAATGCCTATGAGATCAGCCTGTTGCTCAAACAGGGCTATTACAACTACCAGTATGCCTATATGCCCGAAGGTGCCACCACGGCTGATGTGCCTTTTATCGAAGGCAGCCACTCACAGACAGAAAATGATTACACGATTTACGTCTTCCACCGCCGGCCCGGTGACCTGTATGACAGGCTGATCGGGATCAGCCACATGAACCCGACCGTTCCGTAAGCATGATCAGCCGCCGCTGATCAGGTGGATGACCTTCACATCATCCCCGTCGCGGATAACGCTATCTTCATATTCGCCGGGTTTGATGGTCTGCCCGTTGATGCGCACGACCAGGAACTTAAACGTGAAGTTTTTGTGGTCAAGCAATTCTTGTACCGTCATTTCCTCTTTGCCCGGGATTTCCTCCGGCCGGTTGTTCAAGGTAATCTGCATAACTCCAGACTGCTTTTTTGTTTCTAGAAACTTTTGCGGGCTTCGCTTTTCAGGTAGGACATTGCCCGCTCTGTGGCTGATCGCTCCAGGTCCGTCTCCAGGATTTTCTGACTCAGGTCTGTGGCCGAGGCATCTTCACCCAGCGATGAAGCCAGGGCGTTGATCTGCCCCAGCGTTTCCTCATAAGCCTGGTTGATCAGCTCCCAAACCTGGGGCGAGACATAAAGCTGCTGAGACAGGTTGTGGGTATACTCATCCCGTACACTCTTGATCAGCTGCTTTTGCAGTTCCTTTGCCGACCACTCGGGCTTATAAACCCGCATGATGAGGTTGTTTGGCGACATGCGCTCAAGCAACAAGACCAGGCGTTCATAAGCCTGCAAACGCAGTGGCAGCGATATTTGCATCCGGTCCGACATCAGGTCTGCATGCCGGCGCTTGTTTTCTTGCTGAAAAAACTCTTTCAGCAAAAACCAGGCAGTCAGAAAAACCACCAGGGCGGGTACCGCGTACCTTAAAATATAAAAAAGGTCTCCCATAATGATGTGCTTCTTTGACCACAAAGATAATTGCTTTTGGCAAATGGGTTTATTTTGCTAAATTTGCCGCTTTGGCGCTTTTACGTAAGCATCAAAGAATCAAAATTTTATTTATTTATCCCCTTATACCCGCAATGCCATGATACATTTATCTGATCGAATAACCCGTTTATCTGAGTCCGAAACCCTTGCCATGTCAAGGATGAGTCGCGAATTAAAAGCTGAAGGCCATGATGTGATCAACCTGAGCGTGGGAGAGCCCGACTTTTTCACACCCGATGAGATCAAAAAAGCAGCCACACAGGCCATAGCAGACAATTACTCCTTTTATACGCCGGTGAATGGCTACCAGGACCTTCGCGAAGCCATCTGCGAGAAACTCTCGAGGGACAATGCGCTAAAGTATAATCCGGATCAGATCGTGGTCAGCACCGGCGCCAAGCAGGCCATCGCCAATGCCGTGCTTTGCCTGGTCAACCCCGGCAATGAGGTGGTCATCCCCACGCCCTATTGGGTCAGCTATCGCGAGATCGTGAAAATGGCTGAAGCAGAAGCGGTATATGTAAAAGCAGGAATCGACAACGATTTCAAGATCACCCCGGAACAACTGGAAGCAGCCATCACGGAAAACACCCGGCTGTTCATTTTTTCCAGTCCATGCAATCCGACCGGCTCCGTTTACAGCAAAGCGGAGTTAAAAGCACTGGCGGAAGTGTTTGCGCGTCACCCACAGGTATTCATCATTGCCGATGAGATCTATGAGCACATCAACTTTGATGGCAAACACGAAAGCATCGCGCAGTTTGATGAGATCAAAGACAGGGTCATCCTGGTGAATGGTGTATCGAAGGGTTTCGCCATGACAGGCTGGCGCCTGGGGTACCTGGCAGCACACCCCGAAGTGGCCAAAGCCTGCACCAAGCTGCAGGGACAATTCACTTCGGGTACATCGTCGATTTCCCAGCGGGCGGCCCTGGAAGCCATGAAGACGGATCCCGAAATCACCAGGGGCATGCTTGAAAAGTTCAGGGAGCGCCGCGACCTGGTCATCGACCTGCTTAAAGATATTCCCGGCACAACCACCAATACGCCCAGGGGGGCATTTTACCTTTTCATCAATGTCAAATCTTATTTTGGGAAATCCGACGGGGACCTGGAAATCAAAAACGCATCTGATTTTTGCATGTATCTGCTGAAAAAAGCACACATTGCCCTGGTACCCGGCAGCGCTTTTGGTGATGATGAATGCGTCCGGTTCTCCTATGCCACATCCAACGATCTACTCACTGAAGCGGTGGCCAGGATGAAAAAAGCCCTTGCCGCATTAAAATAAAGGCGGCCAAAATGCCGTTTTACCAGACAAACCAAGCCGGAAATTTGACCGCCGGGTAAAATCACCCGGTGGTTCGTTTGAACGGCTTACACATTGATATGCCATTGCGATCCATGACAGAAAAGAGTACGATTACCCGCCTGCTGAATTCTTTTGAAGGCAAAAAACTGCTGATCATCGGTGATGTGATGATTGACGCCTACCTCTGGGGCAGCGTCGACAGGGTGTCCCCAGAGGCCCCGGTACCCATTGTGGCGCTGAGCAAGCGGGAAAGCAGGCTGGGTGGCGCAGCCAATGTGGCCCTCAACATCCAGAACCTGGGTGGCATACCCGTATTGTGCTCAGTGATTGGCAGCGACAGCAAAGGTGCGCTGTTCCGGGAGCTTTTACAAGACAAAGGCTTGTCGGATGAAGGCGTCCTGTCGAGCGACAACCGGCTTACCACGGTCAAATTCCGCGTGTTTGGCAACAACGTCCAGATGCTGCGTGTAGATGAAGAAGTGGCACATCACCTGCGCCAGGAGGAGACGGCCAGGCTCATGGAGAAAATTGCCGGGATGATCCGCACCAATGGTGTGGATGCCATAGTGTTTGAAGATTATGACAAGGGGGTAATCTCGCCGGCCATGATCCACGAGGTCCTTGAGCTCGCCAGGGCGCAGGACATCCCCGTCGTGGTAGACCCCAAGCGAAAAAACTTTATCCATTACGAAGGCGTCAGCCTGATCAAGCCCAACCTCAAGGAACTGCGTGAGGGGCTCAACCTGAATGGAGAGCTCATCGAGCCGGAGCATATCCAGAAAGCCGTGCTCGCCCTGCAGGATCAACTGCACGTGCAAACGGTTTTGGCCACCCTGTCTGACAAGGGCATTTTTTACAGCCACGACAACGGAAACGGGGAGCGCGTGAAGGGATCGATTCCGGCTTACATTCGTGATGTAGCTGACGTGTCCGGGGCAGGCGATACCGTGATCAGCCTGGCCGCCCTTTGCGTGGCCGTTGGTGCGCCCGTCGACCTCATGGCCCGCTTGTGCAATTTAGGCGGCGGCCTGGTCTGCGAAATGGTAGGCGTGGTGCCGGTTGACAAAGACAAGTTGTTGTTTGAGGCCCTGAAAAAGTTCTGTGAATAGGGTAAACAGCACTCCCTTCAAAATCACGGGGCCTCCTGCCCTTGTGACTTGTAAACATGCTGACAAAAACTGAACCATGAAGAATCTCGCAGATTTTCGCAAGGAATATTCGCTGGACAAGCTGGAAGAGGAGCATTTGCCAGAAAACCCACTTTGGCTTTTTGATCAGTGGCTTGAAGACGCGATCAACAAAGGCCTTCCAGAACCCAACGCCATGACCCTGGCCACGGTAACGCCTGAGGGGCAAGCATCCGCCAGGGTGCTGCTCCTGAAAGAAGTTCGTGACGAGGCATTTGTCTTTTATACCAATTACCAGAGTCAAAAAGGCAAGGACCTGGAAGCCAACCCGCATGCCACGCTGGTATTTCTCTGGCTGGACATGCAGCGCCAGGTACGCATCAGCGGCCCAGTCAGCAAGGTCAGTCCCGAAGAGTCCGACGCCTATTTCGCCGTCAGACCCAAAAACAGCCAGATCAGTGCAGTCATCTCTCCCCAGAGCAAACCCATTGCCGACAGGGAGGAGCTGGAAAACGCGTTTTATGAGGCCTTTGAGCAAAACAGGGACGCAGAGATCANCAGGCCGGAACACTGGGGTGGCTATGCCGTCAAACCAGCACGTATCGAATTCTGGCAAGGCCGCGAAAGCAGGTTGCACGACCGGATTCTATTTGTGCGTAAGGACAATGCATGGACATTTCAAAGGCTAGCCCCATAAACCGGACCAGGAGCAGCACCCTTACCGGATGCAAAGTTTCATTTGCATAAAATAATCAGGCCACCAACATCGTTTGCTAAATCGAACATAACAGTCCCTAATTGTGAAAAAAACCACCATCATCAAGCTGCTGGCTTTCTTTCTTCTGGCATTTTGCTTTTTGCCAGATGATGCTTACGGGCAACGGAGGAGAAACCGCCCTTTCCGGTTTCAAAACCTCCCGGCGCATGATCATATGCCTTATCATTTTGGATACACCATTGGGTTTAGTTCACTGAAATATTCGGTCAGACCTGTCGAAGATTACCGCGACGAGTTCAATCATGTACTCGCTTCAGATCCCGCACCGGGGTTTCATGTTGGCGTATTGGGAAATCTCAAACTAGGCAGGTTTGTTGACCTCCGGTTCGTACCCACACTCATCTTTGGAGAAGAACGCTATATTGAATTTTATGATATCCGTTCCGATTACGAAGAGGGTTATACAGCAAGACATCATCGGGTAGATCAAAGCCTTGGCGTAACCCAGCTTGATTTTCCGCTGCATATTAAATACAAATCTGCTCGTATCCATAATACAAGGGCTTTCATTGTCGGGGGAATAAAATTCAGCCACGATTTTGCCGCTACAGGCGGTGATACGCCAGGTGGCGCAGACATTTTCAGGACGACCATTGCCAAAGATGACCTGCACTACGAAATTGGTGTAGGCATGGATCATTACTTCCATTATTTTAAGCTGGGACTTGAGCTGAAAGCCTCCTTTGGCATGCGCAATATTGTTGAACCTGGGCAAGACGAATATCTGAAATATTACGATGCGATTGAGCGGGTTAACGCACGAGCCATCATGTTTTCCATTTTCATTGAATAACTTCTTGCTTTTCTTACTGCACCTTCCACACAACCAAGGTACAGTGGTTACCTCCCTGATTTTTGTTTACAAAAAATGTAACCCTATTTCAGGACGAGACAACTAGACTTCTTACTGCTTACTGCTTACTGCCTACTTCTTACTTCCTACCCCACCCTCCCAGCAGTTTTAGAATAAAAATCCCACACCACCATCCCCGCCGTCACAGCCACATTCAGGGAGTGCTTGGTGCCAAACTGGGGAATCTCCAGGCTTTGGTCGCAAAGGGCCAGCGCATCTGCATCCACGCCCTTCACCTCATTGCCAAACACCATCGCATATTTCCGGCCCTTTTCCGGCCGAAAATCCTGCAACGAAACACTCTGGGTGGTCTGCTCCAGGGCAAGTACGATATAATCCATTGCCTGCAAGTGGCGGATGGCATCGGTGGTATGTTCAAAATATTGCCAGGTAACCGACTCCGTGGCGCCCAGTGCCGTCTTGTGGATCTCACGATGCGGCGGGGTAGCCGTAAATCCACAGAGAAATATTGATTCCAGCAGAAAGGCATCGGCCGTCCGGAAGACAGACCCGGTATTCATCCGGCTCCGGATGTTATCCAGCACGATCACCAGGGGCATCTTTTCCGACGCCTTAAACACCTCCGGGGTTTTCCGCCCCAACTCATCCATTGACAATTTCCGCATCGCACCTTTAATTTTTACCCCCCCCCAGCAATC
>SL_5KL_010_SEDDRAFT_10002193_pt1 | contig 11101 bp, 8 predicted proteins | sample SodLakKL_010_SED_FD_9118 | JGI IMG/M metagenome (IMG submission 9118)
GCGCCGGGCCCTGGAGATCCGGGACGGGGGATGCCGCTTCCCCGGATGCGGGATCCGCTTCTGCGAGGGTCACCACATCGTCCACTGGGCCGACGGCGGGGAGACGAAGCTCTCGAACCTGGTCCTCCTCTGCCGCTTTCACCACCGCGCCGTCCACGAGGAGGGGTTCTCGGTGAAGGTTGTGAATGACCGGATCCGCTTCTTCGACCGGACCGGTTGGCCGCTCCCGGATATGGCGCCTCCGCCTCCGCTGAAGGACCCGTTCGCTGACCTCCTGGCCACGCACCGGAGGGAGGGCCTGCGCCCGGACGGCTACACCCCCTCCGCCAGGTGGAAGAGGGCTCAGGACATCCCATGGGAGCTCGAGGCCAGGGCCCATGAGGCGCTGGATAGCGAGCCGGCCGGGTGACTTGAGGAGAGATCCACCGCCCGGTAGGTGCGATCGATGGGCGCAAGTCGGTGGGTGCCCCCGGACTCGCCCCTCACCTCAGGCCCTGTGTGCCTCCACACGATACACCGGCTCCCCCGGGCGAATGCGACGAAATCGGGGCGGGTCCACCGGGGGGTCGACCGAAGGGGCATCCCCCTCCCCCGGCAGCCGCTCATGGGCGCCCAGGACCAGCACCCCGCCGGGGACCAAGCGGTTCGCCAGGCGCGCCAGGATTTCCCGACGCCCGGTCTCATCGAAGTAGGTGAACGCCAGATTCCGACAGAGGATCAGGTGGAAGGGTCCGCCAGGCATCTCCTCCCGCAGATCCTGCTCGAGGAAGACGACCTTCTCCCGGATCTCGGGACTCAGCTCCATCTCGGCGTTGCGGTCGGGGGCTGGCTGACCTCCCGGAGCGGCGTCATCGATCATGTCCGGCCCGTTGGTCTCCGGTACGGAAACGGGAGTGAACGCCTCCTCCACCCACCCTGCCGGTAGATCCCGGAGGGCCCCGACCGGGTACCGCCCCCGCCGCGCCCGGGCCAGGAGGTGGGGGTCGGCATCGGTGGCGGTGATGTGGAGCCGGATGCCCCGGGAGCTCAGCGTCGGGTCCAGCCGCTCCGCCAGCGCCAGGGTGTAGGGCTCCTCTCCCGAGGCGCAGCCCGCGGACCATATGTGGAGGATGACTGATTTTCTTTGGGGGAGGCCCGATTCTTGGTTGGGGAGGGCCCATTCTTCAGTCGCCTTGCCCACCTTCGCCGACGTCTCCTCCGCCCTGCGGCTACCCTCCTGCTCCGTTTCGGCCGACGCTCGTACTGCCTCTGCCAGCATGGGAAGCACCTCCCCCCGCAGAAGCTCGAAGACCCCCCGGTCCCGGTGGAAGCGGGTGATGGTCACCCGGCAGAGACCGTCCAGCACGCGCCACTCCTCGGGGTGCCTCTCAAGATGGCGCCGGTAGGCCTCGAATCCATCGAGCCCGAGCTCCCGGATCCGACGTGCGATCCGCTTGCACACCTGCCCCCGTACCTTCCGGAACCCGGCCCACCGCATCCCCAGCCGGGGGAGTGCCCAGCGAAGGAAGGGGGTGCACTGGGTTCGAGGTGCCATGGGTAGCCCTCCCTACGCCGCCTGCCGGCTCCAGCGCAGGATCCGCGCCGGGATGGCGTGCTCAAGCTCCCAGGTGATGCTCATGGGCCGCCCGCCCTCATGGCGCACGTACCGGAGAGGTCCCAGGAAGGTGAAGGGCAGCGTCAGCCCCCCCTCATCCGTATGGCCTTCCCGGACGAAGAGCATGGGAGCATACCCCAGCCGGGCGTGGTGGATGTAGCGCCGCCCGGTGTCCGTGCCCTGGTGCGTGGTCGACTGACTCTGCCAGTGGAAGAGCCGCCCGGAGAGGGCGTAATCCTCGTACATTGTGGTGGGGCTGAACCGCTCCGCCGACTTCCGGATCGTCACGAAGAAGGCGTCCACCTTCCGCTCCGGCACATGCTCCACCCCCTCCCGGTGCCGCCGCGGGGTGTCGAAAGTCGCGGCTCCCAGCGCCAGGAGGATCTGCTCTCGGGTGTACGATCCGTGAAGCCGGAGAGCCCCCGTCCGCTCCGGGAACCGCACCGCCGGTGTGGGAGGAAGGGCGCTCAGGCGAAGCGCCGCCACCTCCCGGAGGTCCGTGGCCAACCCGGGATGGGCCTGGAGGAAGGCCCGGCACTCCTGGAGGGTCCCCTCGCCTGGACGCTTCGTTCCCCAAAGGAGGCTGTGGGCCAGCGCCAGCAGTCCGCCATGGTCCGGCCCGGAGGAAGGTGGGGAGGAAGGCTTCCCCTCCGCCCCGTCTCGCCCCTCGGCCCTCACCAACGCACCCAGCACATCCCGGTCATCGGACCGGGCCAGGCTCCGCAGGCCCCGGACCAGCCCGGTCTCGAAGGGCGTCAGGTCGGGGGCGGGGCCGAGGCGGGCTGGAGTCGGTCCCGTGGTCACGCCCGGTCCCTCTGTCGGCACCGGCACCGACACCGGCGGCGCCCCCGCCGCCTCCATGAGCCGGTGCGGCAGCCCGTGGCGGAGGAGGTCATCCAGGTCGTCGTAGTGGAGCCAGTCCAGCATCCGCCGGAGCCCCGGCCGGTCTCCCGCCTCAACGCGGAGCTGGGCGAGTCGCTTCACCACCAACGGTCGCCGCGCTCCTACCGTCTCCCGGATATTGTCCAGCACCGCCTGCGCCGCCCGTTCATCCAGGCGGATCAGGCATCCCGTTGGGAGCCACGGGAACCCTTCCTCCAACTGGCGGTCGATGCGGCGCGTGGGCTCGCGCACCAGAGCCCGGAAGCGATCGGCGAACCGGAAGTTCCGGTGCTGGGGGGCCACGAAGTCCAGGACGGTGAGGTGGCTCTTGCCGGGATGGAGGCGGAGCCCCCGTCCGAGCTGCTGCAGGTAGACGGTGAGGCTCTCGGTGGGCCGCAGAAGAAGCACGGTGTCTACCTCCGGGATGTCCACCCCTTCATTGTAGAGGTCCACGGTGAAGATGAAGCGGATCTCCCGCTGTACCAGCCGCGAACGGGCCCGCCGCCGCTCTTCCGCCGGGCTCTCGGCGGTGAGGGCCACCGCCGGAATCCCACCCTGGGAGAAGCGCCGGGCCATGAATCGGGCGTGCTCCTGGCTCACGCAGAACCCCAGTCCCCGCACCCGCTCCGGCTCTGCCGCGTGCTCCAGGAACTGGCGCCGCACCCAGCCGGCCCGGGCCTCGTTGGCCCCGAGAACCTGATTGAGTGCCGAGAGACGGTATCCGCCCCGCTCCCACTTGAGGCCGCTCAAGTCCACATCCGGGTGATCGCCGATCCCGTAGTAGTGGAAGGGCACCAGGAGCCCCCGCTCCACCGCGTCGGGGAGGCGGAGTTCGTGGGTGAAGCCGCTCCCGTTGGCCCTGGGGCCTCCCACGGCTCCGGGCTCATCGGCTCCGAGGGCAGTCGCGCCCGGCGTGGCCGTGCGTGACTCATCCGCGCCGGACGCCCCCGGGGCGAAATCCTGCCGGATATCGTAGCCGTCGGCCCGCTCCGGGGTGGCGGTGAGCCCCAGGAGGCAGTCGCCCGGCCGGAGGTGTGCCAGGATCCGCCGGTACGTCTCGGCGCCGGCGTGGTGGGCCTCGTCCAGCACCACGTATTCGAAGTGACGGGGGGGAAGGGTGTCGAGCCCCCGGCTCACCCAACTCTGGACGCTGGCGAAGAGGTGCCGGTCCTGCGCCGGCCGCTCCCCTCCCACCAGGAGGCCCCCGAAGGCCGGATCCCGGAGAACGTGGCGAAACTTCTCCCGGGCCTGCCGCAGGATCTCTTCCCGGTGCGCCAGGAAGAGGAAGGAGGGACGGACCCCGTCCGCTTCTTCCACCAGTCGGCGATAGTCGAAGGCCGCCACCATCGTCTTACCGGTCCCGGTGGCGGCGATGATGAGGTGGCGGCGGATCCCCGCCTCCCGCTCGGCCTGGATCGCCTCCAGGATCTCTTCCTGGAAGGTGAAGGGGCGGAGGTCCAGGGTGACGGGGGTGGGGGGCGCGCCCGGGTCACCCCCTTCCACCCACGCGCCAGGAGCGGAGCCGGCGCCGTCCGCGCCCGACCGCCCCTGCCCACCCCCTCCCCAGCGCCGCTTCTCCGCCGCCAGCGCTTCACGGAGTCGAGCGAGTCCCTCCCGGGCCTCTTCCCGGGTGACCGGGGTGAAGTCCGAGTCGGCCCAGTGGGTCTCGAAGGCCGCCCGGAGCTGACGCCAGAGGTGGGGGAGCTCGTATTGGGAGATCTTGGCGGTCCACTCGAGCCCCTCGTCCAGCGCCACCCGGGAGACGTTGGCCGACCCCACGTAGGCGCTCCCGAAACCGGTGGCGCGGTGAAAGAGGAAGGCCTTGGCGTGGAGACGGGTCCGGTGGGTGTCGTAGGAGACCCGGAGTTCCGTGCGGGGAAGCTGGGCCAGGAACTCCACCGCTCGGGCGTCGGTGGCACCCAGGTACGAGGTGGTGGCGATGCGGAGGACCGGGGCACCGACCTGGCCCGGCTCCCCGGGACCCGGAGCCGAATCGGTGAGGTGGCGGAGGGCGTCCCGGAGGGGGAGGATCCCGCTCCACTTGATGAACGACACGAGCCAGTCCACCCGATCGGCCGACCGGAGCTCCTTCTCGAGCTGGCTCACGAGGCTCGGCGCGTGGGTCGAGCCGTTCAGGAGCGCCGAGAAGGCCAGGGGGAGGTCGGGACGGGGGGCCTCCTTCCCGGCCACGGCGACGATCCCGGGGGGGCGGACCTCCCGGAGCTGTTCGAGGGGGAGGTGAGGGAGGAGGGAAGGGAGGCCCTGGAAGGGCGAACCCGCTCGGGCCAGAGCTTCGCCCAGGCGCCCGAGCGCTTCTTCCCACCCCTTGGTTTCCGGTCCGGAGAGGTCACAAAGGAGGGCGGAGAAGGTCCGCGCCAGGTGGGCCGCTATGGCGGCGGGCCAATCTTCCGCCGGGACCTTTCCCCACAGGTCCTGCCCATCGGTGAGCCCCGCCTCGTCCAGTGCTCGGATCAGCGCCTCGGTGCGGAGGCGCTCGTGGAGGCCGGGGAGGGCCTCGGGCCGGAGCTCGTCGTCTCGGGGCGTCATGGGGTCGTCTCGGGGCGTCATGGAGAGGAGGCCCGTGCCAGGGTCCGTCGTGCCGCCCGAACTCCTGCGGCCAGCGCTCCCTCGATGTGACCCGCAGCCTCCTGGGAGGTCTCGGTGGAGGCCCAGTGGATTCGCCCATCCATGATCGGATCGAGGTAGATGGGGTGCCCGAAGGTCTCGTACGCCTGAAGCTGCTCCACACCGGTGGGCGAAGTGTAGGGCTCGGTGCGCCAGTCCATGATGAGGATCTCCAATGGCTCAGGCATCCGTGAGTCCGCCCGCTCCCGCTCCGATGACCACGACGTCGACCTGCTCCGGCATCAGGGGCACCCCACTTGCGGTTCGGACATCAAGGCGTGCCCTGCCCCGGGGCCCCACCTTCATCGAGCCTGCGGAGGCCATCCTCCAGGATCCCGTCGAATTCGGCCTCGAGTCCGGCGTTGGTCCCGCGGCATCCGTCCACCACCCGGGCGGCCCAGAGCAAGTACTCCCGTCTGCGCTCTGTGGACCAGCCCGTCGGGGGAGCATGGATCACATCGCTGATGTTGCTGATCTTGTCGGCGATCTTCACCAGCTTCGCCGCTCGTGAGAAGTCGGGGGCCTTCTCTTCCTGCTTCTTCTTGCGTTGCTCCTTGGGTAGCGTCTTGTCATCGGTGACCTCGGCGACGACGGCGGCCACCTCTTCCCCGAAGGATTCGCTGAGCTCCTCGGGGATGGTCTCCGTATCTTCCACGGTGTCGTGGAGGATGGCCGCGAGAAGGGGGACGCGCTCGAGTTCACCGTGCCGCGCCAGGGTCTCGGCGGCGGCCAGGAGGTGGTTGACGTACGGCGATGCGGCCCGGTCCTTTCGCCGCTGGTCGCGATGCTTCTTCGCGGCGAAGTGGGCGGCGCGGAGAAGGTCGTGAGTCAATCCTTGGGTGGGTTGACGGTCCATGGAGCCTCTCTCGGTGCTGGGCGTGGGGGACGATCTAGAAGGCGCGCCTTCCTCGGTACCATACGAAGCTATTGCCGGGCTGCGACAGAGCCTCGGTTTGGGATCCTGGCCCGCCTGATGTCGGTAGGAAGACCACTCAGAGGAGTAATGATACTCCTTCAATGCTGCCTCTGAAGCTCGGCAGGACTTGCGACTGGCCTCCGGCCACCGGGATGCGTAGGTTGCCGGAGGACTTTCCAGGATCTGCCCTCTGTACGCACATCACCCTCTTGGAGGAGAAGAACGTGAAAGGATTCGTTGCGCTGCTCGCCGCTTCTGCCCTGGCCGGGCTCGGGTTCGCCCCCGCCACTGCTTCGGCGCAGGACACGGGTGCTCAGGCCACCGCCGATTTCATCGACCGCGAGGGCAATTCGGTAGGCACCGCCCTGTTGACGGAGACCCCGAGCGGCGTGGTGATCAACCTGGATCTGCACGACCTGCCGCCGGGTGCCCGCGCCATCCACATCCACAGCGTCGGCACCTGCGAGGATCCGGAGGAAGGATTCGTCGCCTCCGGTGGCCACCTGAACCCCGATGGCCGGCCCCACGGCCTCATGAACCCGGATGGCCCCGACGCCGGTGATCTCCCCAACATCGTGGTGGGCGCCGACGGCCGGGTCACGGTGGAGCTCTTTTCCCACTTGGTCTCGCTCCATGGTGCCGAGGGTCGGGCAACGATCCTGGATGAAGACGGCGCCGCCTTCGTGATCCACGAGAACCGGGACGACCACATCACGCAGCCCATCGGCGGAGCCGGTCCGCGCATCGCCTGTGGGGTGATCCGGGCGGTGGACTGAGCCGCTGCATCGACCGATGAAAAGGCAGCCTGCCCGTCACCATACAGGTGGTGGGCAGGCTGCTTTCGTTCAGGATGGTGGCGTCCCGGCCCTCCGCTCTAGAGGCTGATCGACCCTTCCGAGCCGGAGCGGCCGTGGGCCGCCGCCTCCATCCCGCCTGCCACCTGCCTCCATGATTCTCACCGTTGACCTGGCGATCATCCTGCTGAGCGCGGCCCTCTTCGGGCTCGCGGCCAGACAGACGAGGCAGCCCACCATCATCGGCTACATCCTCGCCGGAGTCGTAATCGGGCCGGCGGTCCTGGGGCTCGTGGAGGTGGGGACGCTCACGGAGACGATCTCCGAGCTGGGGCTGGCCTTCCTCCTCTTCCTGCTGGGCATCAAGATGCGGCTGGAGGAGGTCCGGGACATCCTGGTCCCCGTGGTCAAGATCTCCATCCCCCAGATGCTCCTGGTCGCCCTCGCCGGTGGCGGGATCGCCCTGGCGCTGGGCTTCGGTGGGGTCGAGGCGCTGATCATCGCCCTGGCGGTGATGTACAGCTCCACGGCGGTGGTCATCAAGATGTTGAATGACAAGGACGAAGCCACATCGCTTCACGGCAAGATCGATGTGGGTATCCTCCTGGTTCAGGACATCGTCGTCGTGATCCTCCTGGCCGTGCTTGCGGCCGGGCGTCCCGAGAGCCTCGGTGAGGTGGCCGTGACGCTGGGGGTGGTCCTGGGGCTCGTGGCGCTGATCAGCGTGGCGGCGCTGCTGGCCTCCCGCTTCGTCCTACCGAGCCTCTTCCGCCGGATTGCCGGAAACCGCGACGTCTTCTTCCTGATCTCGATCTCGTGGGCCTTCATCTTCGTCCTCGTCTCATCGGAGATCAACGTCCTGCTTGCTCCCTTCGGGATCGAGGCGTACCTCTCCATCGAGATGGGGGCCTTCCTGGCGGGGCTGGCCATCGCTCAGTTGCCGTACAGCAAGGAGCTGCAGGAACGGGTCAATCCGCTCACCGACCTCTTCGTCATGGTCTTCTTCGTGACGGTGGCGCTGGATCTGGAGGCGAGCGAACTGCTCTTCTACTGGAAGGAGGCGCTCGCAACCGTGGTCCTCCTCATGCCGCTCAAGTTCCTCATCTTCTTTGTGCTCCTCCGGTGGCAGAAGTTCGATGTGGAGACGACCTTCCTCGGCAGCATCACCATGATCCAGGTGAGCGAGTTCGGGATCATCCTGGGTGTGGCGGCCTTCGCCGGCGGCTTCGTGGGAGAAGAGGTGCTCGGCTACCTCACCCTCATCGCCCTTCTCACCATGTCCCTCTCGGTGTACTTCATCGAGTACAACCACGCCCTGTACCGCCGATTCGCGCCCTTCCTTGAGCGATTCGATGTCGAGGGCGCCTTCGAAGGGGGGAAGCGGGAATACGACGGTCACGCCGTGCTCATCGGGTATGACCAGGTCACTCGGAACGCCCTCCCCCTCTTGGCGGAGCACTTTGAGGATGTGGTGGTCGTGGACCGACAGGCCGACCACATCAAGACCCTGGAGTCCGAAGGCTACACCGCCATCTACGGGGATTTTCGGAATGCTACGATCCGGAAGAGCGCCGGGCTGAAGCGGGCTGCCTTCGTCCTCTCCTCATCGGTGGAGCTGGATGTGAACCGGGCGCTCCTCCGGGAGGTCTCGCCCGATGCCGTGGTCTTCGTGGAAGCGGAGCAGGTCGACGCTGCCCGGGAGCTCTACGAGCAGGGTGCCCACTGCGTGATCATGAGCACCCGCCTGGCCGGAGACCGGCTGGCCGCGTACCTGAAGACCTATTTGCAGGACCCCGACGTACTCAAACGAGTGGCCAAGGCGGATGAGGAGCTCCTGCGCGATCTAGCGGCCATCCCCTCCATCCACGAACGCATGGTGGGGGGGCTCGATGGCTGATCTGCTCTCGACCGTCGCCATCCTCTTCATCGTGGCGGGCCCCTTCCTCCTGGTGGCGAACCGCTTCAGGCTTCCCACCGTTCCCCTCCTCATCGTGGCCGGGATCTTCGCGGGCGTGTTCGTCGACGAGGAGCTGACGCTGGAGCTGGCCCAGTACGGCATCGCACTCCTCGTCTTCTGGTTCGGGGTGAAGATCGAGCTCAGCACCGTGCGAACGGTTCTGTCGGACAGCGAGATCGCGACCCTGGCGCAGATCCTCGTGGTGGGTTCTTTGGGGGTCGGGTTGGGGTTGGTACTGGGTGTGCCCTTCCAGGAGTCCCTCTATCTGGGGATCGCCGCCGCCCTGTCCTCGACCATTGTTGGCGTCTTCCTGTTGCAGAGGGAAATCCAGCGGAACCTGGTCCGAGGGCGACTGGCTGAGTCCATCCACTTCGTCCAGGACCTGATCGCGGTCATTCTCCTGTTGGTCCTGGGCGCCGGCGCATTTGAGCTCGATCCCATCGCCACCCAGCTCGGATACGGCGTCCTCTTCTTCATCGCCGCGATCCTGGTGAACCGGTATGTATTCGACCTCCTGGGGCGGCTGGCGGGGAATTCGTCCGAACTCATGATCGTCGGGTCCGTCTCGATCCTCGTCCTGTTCATCGGGACGGCGAGGCTGGTCGACGTATCCATCGTAGTGGGGGCCTTCGCCGCCGGCCTCGCCATCCGTCACGACCGGGAACAATACCTGGATCTCTTCAACGGGATCGAGTCTATTCGCGACTTCTTCGTCGCCATCTTCTTTCTAACCATTGGGGCGCTGGTTGCCGTTCCCACACTGGAAAAGCTGCTCCTGGTCGCCGGCCTCGTGGTCCTGACGGCGGTGGTGAAGCCCGCCATCACCACGGTTGTGTTGATCTTCCAGGGGTACGAAGCCCGCACGGCGACGCTAACGAGTCTGGGGATCGATCAGGTGAGCGAGTTCTCCCTCATCATCGCCATCCAGGCGCTCCTCCTGGGCGCCCTGGGTCAGACTGTATTTGACGCCATCATCATGGCGGCGGCCGTGACCATGATTACGTCCAGCCTGACGCAGCGCTTTGATGAACGGATCTACCTCTTCCTGGCCGACCGGAACCTGATTCGGGGCCGCCACGGCAGGGTCGATGCGCTCAGCCGTCTGCCGGACGACATCACGGACCATGTGATCATCGTTGGCTACGGCCGTCAGGGTCGGAAGCTCGTTGATGCGTGCGAGAATTTGGAACAGTCGTACGTCGTGGTGGAGAATGATCCGGAGATCCGGCCCCTGGTCCGGGAGGAGTGCGATGCCTTCGTCTTCGGCGACGCCATGGATCGGTACACATGGGAAAAAGCTCGGGCTGGGGCGGCACGGCTCATCCTCTCCACAGTCCCGTACGATCCCATCTCCCGGTTGATCCTGGAGTTGGGTGTCGAGGCAGATGTGATCCTGAACGCGTCGGATGTGGAGACGGCGCTCAAACTGATGGATGAAGGGGCGCACTATGTGGTCGTCGCCGACCTGCTGGCCGGAGAACAGCTCGTCACCTATACTTCAGCCATCCTCTCCGGGGAGATGACACCGGAGGAGCTGCGAGACGGACGGGTGGAGGCCCTCCGCTCTCGCCACGGCGGATGACCCGTTTTCCCCTACCCCCGAAAGGTTTGCCATGCGTTCTGCTCGCTCGATCTTCGCCCCGATTATTCTCGCCGCTCTCGCAGGCCTGGCCGCTTGCGCCGACGCCGGCGAGTCCGACCCCGCAGCCGACGTTCCGGCCGATGACCCGGCAGCCACCGAGGCCGAGCACGCCGAGATGGCCGAGGTCCAGCAGGCTACCGTGGAGTTCATCAATCTGGACGGCGATCCGGTGGGAACCGGCACGGTGACCGAGAGTCCGAACGGTGTCGTTATCAATCTGGACCTCTTCAACATGCCGCCGGGACCCCGGGCCATCCACATCCATAGCGTGGGTACCTGCGAGGATCCGGACGAAGGGTTCGTCGCCTCCGGTGGGCACCTGAACCCGGACGGCCGGGAGCACGGGCTCATGAATCCTGAGGGACCGGACGGCGGGGATCTGCCGAACATCGTGGTGCGGGACGACGGGACGCTTCAGGTGGAGCTCTTCTCGCACCTGGCCTCGCTCCACGGAGCCGACGGGCGGGCCCGGATTCTCGATGAGGACGGTGCGGCCCTCGTCATCCACGAGAACCCGGACGACCACATGACCCAGCCCATCGGCGGCGCCGGTCCCCGCATCGCCTGTGGGGTGATCCGGGCGGGTAGCTGAATCGGCCGCTGAGCCGGATCGGCCTGCGGGCCGATCCGGCCCAAGCCCTGGGGTGGCAACTGGAGGCTTGAGATGAATCAGGACCGGGAGCGCCTCCTC
>SL_5KL_010_SEDDRAFT_10002194_pt1 | contig 11097 bp, 7 predicted proteins | sample SodLakKL_010_SED_FD_9118 | JGI IMG/M metagenome (IMG submission 9118)
TGGTGTTTCTTCGCCAGCCGGATCAGGACCTCGTTGATCACCTGCTGCTCTTCCAGTCCATGTCGCTGCAACTCCAGGTAATAGTCGTTACCAAAAGCCTCCAGGTATTCCAGCAAAAGTTGTTCGGCAGCCTCTTCTCCCTTATGGAGAATGGTTTGTGGGATTTCCCCGCCGATGCAGGCAGAGGTGCCGATCAGGCCCTCCTTGTGGGCAAAGAGCACTTCCTTGTCAATCCGTGGCGTGTAATAAAACCCTTCCAGGTAGCCGATGGAGCAGAGCCTCGACAGGTTTTTATAGCCCTGGAAGTTTTTGGCGAGCAGGATCATGTGGTGGCCACTGCGGTCAGACTTGCCCTTTTTCTCGTGGCGGCTGCCGTCGGTGACATACATTTCGCAACCGATGATGGGCTTGATGCCCTGGGCTTTGGCCTGGGTGGTGAACTCCATGACGCCATACATGTTGCCGTGATCGGTGATGGCCAGGGCCTGCATCCCGTCATCAGCGGCTTTTTTCAGCAACGGACCGATGGCTGCTGCGCCATCCAAAATGGAATATTGGGTATGTACGTGTAAATGAGTAAATTGTTTTTCTGACATGGGACTTTCTTTCTGCTTTTAAAATTATACAAAAATCCAGCGCCAGGGAGGGCAAATTTCGCAACCGGAAATTTTTTTAATTCAGAAAAAAAGCCGATATTTGCACCTTCTTAAAAATCAACATTTTCTAAACTTTAACACACACAACAATGCCAACAAGGATCAGACTACAGAGAAAAGGTAAAAAAGGACAACCTTTTTATCATCTGGTAGTAGCGGATGGTCGTGCACCCCGGGACGGAAAATTTATTGAGAGACTTGGCACTTACAACCCCATGACCCATCCAGCTACCATCAACATTGATTTTGACAGGGCCCTGCATTGGGTACAGGTGGGGGCATCCCCTTCGGACACGGTGCGCAGCATTTTGTCGACCAAGGGTGTCATGATGAAGCATCACCTGCTGAAAGGTGTGGCCAAAGGCGCACATACCGAGGAGGAAGCAGAAGAAAAATTCCAGGCCTGGCTGAAAGACAAGGAAGCAAAGATTGAACAGGCCCGCAAGGATGCAGAACTTACCGAAAAGGAAAAGGCGAAGAAACGCCTGGACGAAGAACGGAAGATCAATGAGGCCAGGGCTGCTGAGCTTTCCAAGAAGCTGGCCAAAGAAAACCTGAAGATGGAAGAAGGCGCAGCGGAAGCGGAAGCAGCCGAGGCGCAGGAGGAAGCACCTGCAGAAGAAAGCAAGCAGGAAGAAAAGGCAGCGGAAAAGCCTGAGGAGAAGAAGGAAGAAGCAAAAGCTAAAGAAAAGCCTGAAGAGAAGAAAGAGGAAAAAGCGGAAGCAAAACCTGAGGAGAAGAAGGAAGAAAAGGCTGAAGAAAAGACCGAAGCCAAAGAAGAGACTAAGGATACCGGCAAGAAGGAAGCGGATAAGAAGTCAGACGACAAGGCGTAATCCCCGACCTTCAAGAGGTAACACATGAAAAAAGCGGATTGCTATTATCTGGGTTACATTGTGAAGGCCCTTGGTATTGAAGGCGGCTTACTCATTGCCCTGGATGCCGATGATATTGAACGCTACGAATCACTGGAATCAGTTTTCATTCTAATCGAAGGAAAGCTGGTTCCTTTTTTTATAGAAGACATTACGCTTCGGCCGGCAAGCAAGGACGCGGTGGTCCATTTTGAAGACGTGGAAACCGTGGAGCAGGCCAGGCACCTTTGTGGCAGAGAGGCCTATCTGCCCATCGATCATTTGCCACCCCTGGAAGGTGAGGCTTTTTATTATCATGACATCGCCGGATACCAGGCTTACCTGGATACCGGGGAGCATATAGGTGAGATCCGGAAGATCCTCGATTTTCCGGGCAACCCGGTTTTCAGCATCATCAAGGGGGACAAGGAGGTGCTGATCCCGGTGGCGGATGAACTCATCACCACGGTCGATCACGACGCCAGGGAGGTCCGGCTTAACCCTCCTCCCGGTCTTCTCGAGCTTTATCAGTAACCTGTACTTTCAACTCCTCTCCTTCTGAACGGGCGATGATTACCGCGCCGCAGGTATCGCTCCAGATGTTCACTGAGGTGCGGAACATATCCAGGATGCGTTCGACGGCCAGGATCAGGCCGATGGCCTCCAGGGGCATTCCCAGGACGGACATGATGATGGTAATGACCACCAATCCGGCCATGGGCACTCCCGCGGCCCCGATCGATGCGAGCAATGCGGTAATGACGACGATGAGCTGCTGCACGATACTCAGTTCCATTCCAATGACCTGCGCGATGAACAGCACTGAGACGCACTCGTAGAGTGCCGTACCATCCATGTTGATCGTAGCACCCAAGGGCAATACAAAGCTGGATGTCTTTTTAGACACCCCAGCCCGCTGCTCCACTGCTTCCATGGTCAGGGGCAGCGTAGCGCTGCTGCTGGATGTGGTAAAGGCTGTCAGCAGGGGTACGCTCATAGCCCTGAAATGCTTGCGCGGATCAACTCCCCCGACAAAACGCATCAGCAAAGGCAGCACGACCACCGAATGCACCATCAGGGCCAGGATCACGGTAAGCATATAGACCCCCATGCTCGAAAAGATGCCCACCAGGTCGTCGGCCTGCTCCGCTACAATTCCGGAAACAATACCAAAGATGCCCAGGGGGGCAAAGCGGATCACAAACATGGTGATGCGCATCATCACCTCAAAAATCGCGTTGAAGGTCTTCTCAATGGGCGCCTTATACTTGTCATTGAGGCGGGAGGCGAAGAAGCCGAAAAGGATGGCAAAGAATATGATGGAAAGCATGTCCGTCTCGGCAATCGCCTGGAAAATATTGGTTGGCACGATCTCCAGCAAGGTTTGTCCCAGGGTGGCCGGATCTGCATCCAGCACGAAATCCTCCTGCAGTCGGATGTCGGCGCTGTGTCCCGGACGGATGAGATTCACCGCAATGATCCCCACCGTGGCGGCAATCAGGCCGGTAACCATGTAATAGCCGATGGTCTTGGCCCCCATTCGACCGAGGTTTTTGGAGCTGCCCAGGTTCAGCACACCGGATATGATGGAAGAAAGGATCAGGGGCGCGATGATCATCTGCAATGCCCGCAGGAACAGATCGCCCATCCAGGTCACATAATGCACGTGATCCCTGAAAAAATAGCCAAAAAATATGCTGACCACCAAAGCGATCAGGATTTGCCAGTGGAGTTTCAGTTTTTTCATTTTTTATTTTACATTCTTCATTTTTCATTTATATCCCGCAATAATACAAAATCCTTTTCTACTGAGCTGCTGTAACACTGTCAGTTTTTGCACAAAAACACTGTCATTTTGGCTTGCAGCATGCTTGTCCGTCGGTGTGGCGTACATTTTGATGCTTATCTGACAAACAATATTTAACGTAAAAATAAACGAATTTAGGAGGAAATATGCATTTTGATCGTTTAACAGTAAAATCGCAAGAGGCCATTCAGAAAGCCCAGGAGATCGCCATGGGGTATGAACACCAGGCCATAGAGAGCGGACATTTGCTGAAGGGCATACTGGCCGTGGATGACCATGTGGCTCCGCATTTGTTGAAGAAAAACAATGTCCCGGTGACTACCATCATGCAGGCCCTGGACCGGATCATTGGTCACTATCCCAAAGTAGCCGGAGGCGAACCTTACCTGGCCGATTCGGGGAAGAAGGCGCTTCAAGTGGCCAACAGCATGCTGAAGGAGTTTGGGGATGAATATATTTCCATCGAACACCTGATGCTGGGCATTATGTCGGGATCAGACGATGCTGCCCAATTGTTGAAGGACAGTGGNCTNACCGTCAAGGGACTGAAGGAGGCCATCAAAAGTTTGCGCCAGGGTGCCACGGTGGATAGCCAGTCTGCTGAAGAGCGCCTGCATGCCCTGAACCGGTATGCCAACAACCTGAATGACCTGGCCCAGACCGGCAAGCTGGATCCGGTTGTGGGGCGTGATGAAGAGATTCGGCGCATCCTTCAGATTTTGTCGCGGCGCACCAAGAACAACCCCATTCTCATTGGTGAGCCTGGTGTGGGTAAGACCGCGATCGCCGAGGGACTTGCGCACCGGATCATTAACGGGGACGTGCCGGAAAACCTGAAATCGAAAAAGATCTTTTCGCTTGACATGGGGGCATTGGTGGCCGGAGCCAAGTACAAAGGGGAGTTTGAGGAGCGCATCAAAGCGGTGGTGAAGGAAGTGGTGGCATCTGATGGCGAGTATGTCCTGTTTATTGATGAGATCCACACGCTGGTGGGCGCCGGAGCCTCGGGAGAGGGTGCGATGGATGCAGCCAACATTTTGAAGCCGGCCCTCGCCAGGGGTGAGTTGCGTGCCATTGGTGCGACCACACTCAAAGAATACCAGCGGTACTTTGAGAAGGACAAAGCGCTGGAACGCCGCTTTCAGATCGTGATGGTGGATGAACCGACCAGGCCTGATGCAATCAGCATTTTGCGCGGCCTCAAGGAACGATATGAAACCCACCACCAGGTGCGCATCAAGGATGAATCGATCATCGCGGCCGTCGAGCTCTCCCACCGCTACATATCCGATCGCTTTCTGCCTGACAAAGCCATCGACCTGGTGGATGAGGCAGCTTCCAAGCTTCGCCTGGAGATGAATTCGGTGCCGGAAGAGCTGGATGAAGTGGAACGCAAGATCAGGCAGCTGGAAATTGAACGGGAAGCCATCAAGCGCGAGAAGGATGAGGCGAAACTGAAGGTGCTCACGGAAGAATTGGCGAACCTGCAAGAGGAGAAAAACAAGCTGAAGGCCCAATGGGAAGATGAAAAGGCGGTGGTGGATGGGATCCAGAAACACAAAGCAGCCATCGAACAATATCGATTTGAAGCGGAACAGGCTGAACGCAGCGGTGACTTCGGCAAGGTGGCTGAGATCCGTTATGGCCGCATCAAGGAGGCTGAAGAAAAGCTGCAGGAGCTGCATCAGCAATTACGCGACATGCAGGTGGAAAGTGCGTTGATCAAGGAAGAGGTCAGTGCCGAGGACATTGCGGATGTGGTATCGCGCTGGACAGGCATCCCGGTGAGCCGAATGCTCCANAGTGAAAGGGAAAAGCTGCTCAAGCTGGAAGATGAGTTGCACAAGCGGGTAGTTGGTCAGGATGATGCCATCGAGGCTGTTTCCGATGCCATCCGGAGAAGTCGCGCCGGCTTGCAGGACCCCAAACGCCCTGTAGGTTCTTTCATCTTCCTGGGCACCACCGGCGTCGGGAAAACTGAGCTTGCCAAGGCGCTGGCGGAATTTCTCTTTGATGATGAAAACGCCATGGTGCGCATCGATATGTCCGAATACCAGGAGCGCCACGCCGTGAGCAGGCTCATTGGTGCACCTCCGGGATACGTAGGTTACGAGGAGAGTGGACAGCTGACCGAGTCGGTCAGGCGCAAGCCTTATTCCGTGATCCTGCTGGATGAGATTGAAAAGGCGCACCCCGACGTGTTCAACATCCTGCTGCAGGTCCTGGAAGATGGACGGCTCACCGACAACAAGGGGCGTACCGCAGACTTTAAGAACACCATCATCATCATGACTTCCAACGTGGGCTCCGGACTGATCCAGGAGCAGATGGAAAAAATGACCGATGAAAACAGGGAGGCGGTAATCAACCAATGCCGGCAGGATGTGTTTGACCTGCTCAAGCGCAGCATTCGTCCTGAGTTCCTGAATCGCATCGATGAAACCATTATGTTTAAGCCATTGACCAGGGAGGAAATCCGTGGCATCGTGTCGTTGCAGATGGAGTACGTCAAGGATCTCCTGCAGGAGAACGATATGCAGGTTGAGCTGAAGGATGCTGCTGCAGACTGGATCGCTGAAGCCGGATTTGATCCGCAATTTGGTGCCCGGCCACTGAAGCGCATCATCCAGCGGCACGTGTTGAACAAGCTTTCCGTAGAGATCCTCGCCGGAAACTTCAAGGCCGGGGACACCATTGTCATCGACAAAGAAGGTGACCGGCTGGTTTTCAAAGTCAGCTAAAAGTGCTACTTTTGATAAAAATCAGTCAAATTGAATATCCCGCTATACATAGCCAGACGCCTGGGTGGTGCTGCTGAGGGCAAGTCTTACATCTCCCTGATCAGGAAGATCGCCATCATCAGCATTGCCCTTGGCCTGGCAGTGATGATCGTCTCCATGGCCGTGGTCACCGGTTTTCAGCATGAGATCCGGGAGAAAGTGATCGGTTTTGGTTCGCATATCCAGATTACCAACTACGACTACAACGTGTCGTTTGAGGCGCAGCCGATCAGCAGCGAACAAGCCTTCCTGGATGAGCTTCGCGACACCGGGGGTGTGCGGCACATTCAGCGTTTTGCCACCAAGCCCGGCATCATCAAGACCGACGACGACATCCACGGGGTGATCCTCAAAGGTGTTGGTCCGGATTTTGACTGGTCATTTTTCCGCGACAGGCTGGTGAGCGGAGATACGCTCCAAATGGATGACAACACGCGGTCGGATGGCGTCATCATCTCCAACCTGATCGCCCGGCGACTGATGCTCGAGACCGGCGATGACCTGTTCATCTACTTCATCCAGGACCCACCACGCATCAGAAGGTTACACATTACCGGGATATACGACACCGGACTGGAGGAACTTGACCGGGTCTTCGTGCTGGGAGACATCAGGCACGTGCAGGCGCTCAATGACTGGGAAGCAGATCAGATTGGTGGATACGAAGTGCTGGTGAATCATTTTGATGACATTCCGCGGATCACCAGGAAAACCCTCGACATGATCCCGTATCACCTGGACGCGCAAAGCATCAGGCAACTTTATCCCCAGATCTTTGACTGGCTTGCTTTGCTGGACATGAATGTATATGTGATCATTGTCCTCATGATCTTGGTGGCAGGAATCAACATGATCACCACCCTGCTGATCACGGTACTGGAAAAAACCAATGCCATTGGCATACTGAAAGCGCTTGGTGCCCGGAACACCATGGTCAGGAATGTGTTTCTTTACCATGCGGCCATGCTGATATCCAGGGGCTTGTTGTGGGGTAATGCAATTGGGATCGGCTTGTGCGTGCTGCAGGCCTCCACGGGGCTGGTAACCCTGTCGCCGGAGTCTTATTACGTTTCTGAGGTGCCCATCAATTTGCAGTTGTGGCACATCCTGCTGCTCAACCTGGGAACGTTCGGCATCTCGGTGGCCATGCTGATCATTCCTTCCTATGTCATTTCCCGCATATCGCCAGTCAAGGCGATCATCTTCAGGTAAGATCCCTGCTGCCGGGTCATTTCATGCCGGTCCTCATTTTTGAACGAATCAGAATACGGCAATGCCCAGGCTGATCACATGCTGTCGTTGCTTCACCGAGAAGTCATACGGGACTCCACCCACATCGATGCCATCCCCCAAACGGCTGATGGACCCCTCAAACCTGTAATCGAGACTGATATTGCCAATCCTGATGCCAGCCATCACCTGGTATCCCATCCTGGATTCATTGTAATNGAAGGTGATCCGGTCATCCATATCGATAAGATCCATATACCCCCTGGTGTTGTCCAGCATATATGCGTAGTAAGGTCCTGCACCAACCCGCAAAAAAGCAATTTGGATTCCCGCAGTGATGGGGATCTTGATGTTACTGAACCGGGGTGTGAAACGATTCAATTCCGGAGTTTCCATGGTTTGATCATCCGTGACCAGCACCATTTCCTGGCCTGTTTCTTCAAAGAGAAACTCAGGCTGAACAAATACATTCGCGAAAGAAAAATTGGCAAAGACCCCAAAATGAAAGCCGGTATGGTTGCTGCCTGGAATTTCCAGCCGGTGATCGGAGGAGCCGGCACTGAATAGTGAAAACTCATCTTGGTGATGGCGCTGAGGCAAAATTCAANCCGCCCCTGATTCCGAAATCAGCAGCCTGAAGGGGTAAAAGCCCCACAAAAAGGCAAACCATGCATGCCAGGAACGCTTTGGTGTGCATCGTAAAAGTGTTTTACGTGAAAGGTATCCTGGCAAATATACAAAACCTGTGCGATTAGCTATCAGATAGAATTTTCATTTTTTCTCTGAGGACTGAGATCTCATTGCGGGCTTTATCGATCTTCTCCTCAAACTCGGCTTTCAATACATCTGCCTTTTTAGACGAGGCAAAGAAACCAATATTGTTTTCCAATACCTTGATGTCGCCCTCGAGGTTTTTAATCTTGTTTGCCAGGATGTTCCGTTCTTTCTGGATGATGTTTCCGGCGTTGGGTGCCCCCTTGAGGTTCTCGATCTTGGATTTGAACGACAGCGTGCTCTTGGCTTTTTTATTAAGCTTCAGCCGGTCAAACTGGTCATCAATGGCCTTCCTGAATTCGGTTTGTATATTGTCCTTTTGTTTGATTGGCACGTGTCCGATGTCCATCCACTGACGCTGAAAGTCTTTTAGCGTGTCCAGGTTTTCCTTGTTGTCATCGCTGTATTCGTGAGACTTGATCTTTTCAATAAGTTCCTGTTTCTTTTTCAGGTTTTCATCCTGCTTTTCCCCGATGTTGGCAAAATGCTCAGACTTTCTGTTGAAAAAGGTATCGCAGGCCTCACGAAAACGCTTCCATATCTTGTCGGAAAACTTTGCCGGAACAGGCCCGATCTGCTTCCATTCCTTTTGCAGGGCGATCAGGCTCTCTGTGGTAGCACGCCAGTCCTCACTGTCTTTAAGCGCCTCGGCCTGCATGCAGAGGTTGAGCTTCTGGTTGTAGTTCTCCTTCTGCTGGTCTTTGTATTTTTTAAAGAATTCTTTTTTGCTGCTGAAAAAAGTGTCCAGCGAATTGCGGAACCGGTTCCATACTTCGTTATTCACTTTTTTGGGGGCAAAACCGATGGTTTTCCACACCTTGAATAACTCATTGATCGCTTCGGTGCGTTGCTGCCATTGCCGGGGCGTTTCCGGCAGGTTTTCGATCAGCTCCTCCGCCTTTTCGCACAATACCAGCTTGGCCGCGTAATTTTTATTTTGTTCCTCGCGAAGACTTTCATAATGCTCTTGCCGGCGTTTGTTCAGCTTGTCCGTCGCCGCCTTGAAACGGTCCCACAATTCATCTTTTTTGTCCTTGGGGACCGGCCCGGTCTCCTTCCAGGCTTCATGCAATTTTTGAAGGTGCTGGAATGACTTGGTAATGCTGGTCTCCAGGAGNAGCTCTTCGGCCTTTTCACATAGCTCCGTTTTGGTNTCCAGGTTCTTTTTCAGATCCAGGTCNTTGAGCTCCTTGTTGATNTTGACTTTATCAAAAAACTTCTCCACCAGGAAATGGTAGTTGTTCCAGAGTGTCCCTTTGGAGCCACGGGGCACCGGGCCGACAGCACGCCAGCGCTCCTGGAGGGAGTTAAAGTGATCGTATGTTTTTTTCAGTTCTTCCTCAGAGTCAATCAGCTCACGCAGCTCTTCAAGAATCTGTTCCTTCGCCCTGAGGTTGTCCTGCATTTCCTTCTCCAGGGCTTTGTCGTGTGCTGCTTTTTTCTCCTTGTAGGTGGCAAAAGCGGCATCAAAGCGCTCGGTCAGTTGATCGGCAGGGAGTTCTTTTTCTGCTGATTCATCTTCTTTTCCCAAACGCTGTTCATAAGCAGCCATGTTTTCATCCCGGAGCAGCTTCCGGTAAGATGCCTTGATGAATCCGATGTGCTTTCGTATATAATTGACATCCTCGTGGTTGACCAGTTCTTCGACTGTGGAGACCAGCTCTTCACGCCCCATGGCTGCATAGCGTTCCGCCAGTGCATCGCTGTCATCTTCTTCCTGCTCCCCCTCTGGTTTCTCTTCAGTCTTTGAGGATGGCTCTTCTGCTTTGGCCGGGTCCTCCTTTTCGGCTTCATCTTTCCCGGAATCCGCAGGTTGCCCTTCTTTAGGTTCTTCTGCAGCAGGTGCAGGTTCCTCTTCGACAGGTTCTTTGGATTCCACGGCTTCCTGCTTCTCCCCTGCGGACTTTTCAGCAGCTGGTGCGCGCTCTTCCGGGCTTGGTGCCGATTCTTTTTCTGCTTTAGGTTCTTCTGCGTCAGGAGAATGCTCTTCGGCTTGTGGTTTGGTTTCCTCGGGCTGTTTTTCCGTGGTTGGTTCTTCCGCGGCAGTTTGGTTTTTCCCGGGCTGTTCTTCTTTTGCTTTTTGTTCGCCGGCCGTTTGTCCGGTCAGGTGCTCTTCCCCTGCCTGGTTTTTTTCAGGATTGGGGTTCAGTTGTTCCTTGTTTTCCATAAGAATGTCTAATTACTAATGAAAGTTTGCAGCAAATCTTCGTTATATACACTTGTACTCAAGTGTGACGGCCCAATAACCCGGGCGGCATGTTTACATACACTGATTGATTCATTTCTTGTTGATGCTTTCCTGCATGAAGCATACAGGCTTTAACGCGTTGCAAATTTAGAAATATTTTTCAGGTAGCCATCAAGAAAACCCTTCTCTGGCGAAAGCGTGTCTAAACTTTGTCGAGCGCCTGTTTCAGATCGGCCAGGATATCTTCCACATTTTCGATACCGACTGAAAAACGGACGAGTCCATCGGTAATTCCTGATTTTTCCCTGGCCTCCTTGTCCATCTTGGAATGGGTCATGGAAGCGGGATGTTGTATCAGGCTTTCTACTCCACCCAGGGATACAGCGAGCATACAAAGCTGGACCTCATTCATGAGGGTCTTTCCGGCCATCAGTCCATCTTTCATCTCAAAGCTGATCATGCCGCCCGGACCATCCATTTGCTTACTGGCCAGCTCATATTGCGGATGGCTCTCCAGACCCGGGTATTTGACCCAGGCCACCTTGGGATGATCCTGCAGAAAGCGGGCAACGGCAATGGCGTTTTCCTGCGAGCGTTCCATGCGCAGGGACAATGTTTTCAGCCCTCTGATAACCATATAGGCCTGGTGTGGATCCATGTTGCAGCCCAGGTTGATCATCATGGGACGCAACTGGTTGTCCAGCTCTTTGTTTTTGCTCACGATGATCCCACCCACAATATCCGCGTGTCCATTCAAAAATTTGGTAATGGAGTGGAATACCACATCCACGCCAAAATCCAGTGGCTT
>SL_5KL_010_SEDDRAFT_10002195_pt1 | contig 11095 bp, 13 predicted proteins | sample SodLakKL_010_SED_FD_9118 | JGI IMG/M metagenome (IMG submission 9118)
CCAACGAAGACGAAAACTGAGGCGTTTCCTATCAAGCTCACCAGGAACGCGCCCAGGTAACCATAGCCTTTGAATCGCTCCAGCACCTCGGGGTCCCGTCCGTACACGAGGAAGAGACTCACGCTAATACCTATAACGGCAATCAGAGCCAGTAACGGGAAGACCCACCTTCTTCGCCCGGCCTTCGGCCCGCTCTGCTCGGCAATATCCATGTCGCTCCTGTCGCTCATACGTCGCTGTGCTACGAATTATAGCATTGATTGAGGCACCCTTCGCCGGCACAGGCGCGAACACCGCATATGCAGTGTTTACTTTTGGTCCACAACCCAATAGTATGTCCGATATAGCGTTCACAGGGCGGATTCTCACAATGCTTCGGCTCAGACCACGCAACTCCTTCATGAAACAGGAATGGGACAGGGGTACGCCGGAGTTCGACCGTATCACCAACCTGAGCGATGCCGTATTCGCCATCGTGATGACTCTGCTCGTGCTCACCATCGGCGTACCAGACGTCCCTTCGGAGCAGCTTGCCAGCAAGCTGTTAGAGCAACTACCCCAGGTCATCGTCTTCGTACTCAGTTTCGCACTGGTGGCCAATATGTGGTGGCAGCATCATAGGTTCATCGACATGCTGGCGTCATTTGAGCCGGGCTTGATGGGGATGAACCTCGTGCTTCTGGGGATGATAGCCCTGGTTCCGTTCCTCACCAACCTGGTTGGAAACTCTCCTACCGCCCGGGCTGCCGTGCTGCCGTTCATCGGGTTGTTCGCCTTCATAACCCTGATGTACCTGCTGATGGCAGTGCGAGCGCATAGGGCTGACGCATGGCGGCGACCGCTCACGTCTAAGTTGTTCTACTGGCATGTGGGAAGACTGGGTGCAGGCATCGTGGTGGTACTGGTATCCTTTGTGCTTGCCCTGCGCTGGCCGATGACCGGACTGATAGTCTTGGGGGTGACCCTAGTGTTCGGGCCGCTGGCATCCCGCCTCACTTACAGAGAGTAGGAGAGCTCGTAGCTCACCCTTACACACACGCACCAGGACCTGGCTTATCTCGATGCAGCCTGCCCTGGCACTACGGACGCACCCTATTGACGCATTGATGAGGCAGAAGGTATTATTCGGCTATCGATGCAGCTGATGGAGAAGCGACTACGAGGGTGAAATCGGATGATGATTGACAACTTTGACATAGGGGCAACGCAGAAGAAAGGGGGTACCTGACATGGAGGCAATGGAAATCCTTCAGAACCTCGGTATCATAATGGCCGGCCTTGGCGTGTTCTTCGCGGGCCTGGGTATCTTGATGTGGGGTAGCAAGTCCGGAAGAGACTAGCAGTCCACGACCGGCTAACGGGCACTCACCGGAGTTCCCGATAACCGGCCGCCGTTTCCGCCTACCTTCCTACCGGGCGATACGAGGCAACGAGGGCGTCGTGTTGAATGGGCGCCAACGGCCTGTCTCGTGTCCATTACAGGTCGTTCACACAGAATGAAGCCCTTTTTATCTCACACGGGTATGTCACCTATTTTCTGGCGCACATGAAAGCCCTATCAAAGCCTGCACACGGAGAAGTGCGGGCGGTCGCTCTGGGGTACGGTAAGCGCCTATCGTCAGCGCCCGCGAATTGACAGGGCATGTTTGGGACGATAGGATTCAGTTGGGACGAGAGGAGCTCCGATTAGGGTCAGGGTGCGATGCAGGCCGAGTTGATATACAACCCTTCGTGCGGTACGGCGGTCATCCGGCGCGAACTGGATGCCGCGGTTGCTTTCCTTGAGAGCCGGGGATGGTCCATCACCAAGAGGGAGACAGCCGGTCCGCTCGAGGCGAGGGAGTTGGCGCGTCGCGCCGTCGAGAGGGGTGCCGGTGTGGTTATCGCAGCCGGCGGCGACGGCACTGTCAATGAGGTGGCAAACGGGCTCGTTCACACCGAGACAGCACTGGGAATACTGCCCGTGGGGACGACGAATTCGTTTGCGCTACAGATGGGTATTCCGGCCCTGAAGCCTGTGCTCCCGGGCACACAAACAGCCCGGCGGCTTGCCGGCCTGGAAGAACGGATCGCGCGCCCCTTGCCTCTCAGCTATCACCGAAAGGTACTACTGGATGCCGCCCGGGTGCTGACGGAGGGGCAAACCGTTATCATAGACGTGGGGGAGGTTCGCGGTCGCCATTTCCTCATCTCGGCAGGCATCGGCCTGGAGGCCGCGATCGTTGAACGCCTGTCGCAAAAGGACAAGAAGGCATTGGGCTCCTGGTCATACCTGCTCACGGCGATCGAGTCTGCCTATCGCTATGCCAGCACCGAAGTGCAGCTGACGCTCGATGGAGAGCTACTGCATGTCAACACACCGCTCATAGTCATAAGCAACATCCAGCTTTACGGGGGTATGATGGCGATCAACACCAGGGCCCGTGTGAACGACGGAAAGCTCGATGTGACTATTCTCAAGGGGGGTGGCGTCCTCACCTTCCTGCAACATGGCGTGAAGATACTGGCGCGCAGGCATCTGCACAATCCCAAAGCCGAATACTACCAGTGCCGAGAAGCAGTCGTCGAGGCATTGCGTCCCCTTCCGGTGCATGTTGACGGCGAACCATTCGCCCAAACGCCGGTCACCGTCCGCACCGTGCCTTCATCCCTGCAGTTGATCGTGCCGCATAGCGTCCCCGCGGACCTCTTCCAGCCATCCGATTAACCTGTATAGATTCGTCGGCACCGACAGACTCTCCTCCGGAGGGACGTAGCGCTCGCGCCCGCCAGCAATTCAGGGTGCCGCCGTAGTATAATGGCGCCGTGGCAAAGGAAGAAACACCGCTTCTGCTGCTTCTTGATGGCAACGCTCTTGTGCACCGCGCCTTTCACGCCATCCCTCCACTCACACAACCCAAGACCGGCGAACTCGTTAACGCAGTCTATGGTTTTGCCAGCACCCTAATCAAGGTGCTCTCCGAGTTCAGACCCACCCATTGGGCCGTCGCCTTCGATCGCCCCACCCCGACATTCAGACATGAGATGTTTGAGGAATACAAGGCACAGCGTCCGGCCACGCCCGAGGACCTCAAGAGCCAGATACAGAGGGTGCACCAGCTGGTGGAAGCTTTCCATATTCCCGTGTTCGAAGTCGACGGCTACGAGGCCGACGACGTCCTGGGCACGCTCAGTCGACACGCTGACGAACAGGGCATTCACACGGTCATTGTCACCGGCGATAACGACATGCTGCAGGCCGTTTTGCCGCGGGTCAAGGCCCTCACCCCCAGGCGGAGCTTCACCGATACGGTCCTCTACGACGAGCAAGCGGTGGAGCAGAAGTACGGCATCAGACCGGAGCAGCTTCCCGATCTTAAGGCGCTGGTTGGCGACGTCTCCGACAACATACCGGGTCTGCCCGGCATCGGGCAGAAGACGGCCGCCAGGTTGCTCCAGCAATACGGCAGCCTCGAACGGATTTACGATCACATTCAGGACATAACCTCACTCAGGCTTCAGACAACACTCCAGGAGCACCGCGCCCAGGCCTTCCAGGGCAAAGAGCTATCCACCATAGTCAAGGACGTTCCCGTCACGCTGGACCTGGAGACATGCCGGGTAAGCCACTATGACAGGAACCGGGTAACGGAACTCTTCCGTGAGCTCGAGTTCTACCACCTGCTTTCCAGGCTACCGCAGACCCCTGCCGGCGATGATCGGCCCTCAGGGGGCAGCTGTCACGTAGTGAACACGGAGGAAGACCTGGAGCAACTCGCAGATGAACTGCAGAAGGCACCGGACTTCGCCATACACACCGAGACGACGAGCGAGAAGGCCATTATGGCCGATGTAATAGGAATAGCCGTATCGCCCGCCCGGGGAAGGGCATTCTATATACCCGTAGGACACACCGGCCTGAACCAGCCGGATCAGTTGCCGCTGACGGTGACTATCGGCCGTCTCAGGCCCGTGCTGGANGATGCCAGCCCTGGTAAGATCGCGTATGACGGCAAACGTGTGATGGCCGTGCTGACGGGCTGCGAAGCCGGGCTTCAGAACATGCATTTCGACTGTATGGTCGCCGCCTATCTTCTCGGCGAAAAGAGCCTCGGGCTGAAGGCGCTGGCCTTCAGCAAACTGGGCATGGAGATGTCCACCCTTCCTCAGTTGACTGCCGCCGGGAAGAAGTCAGTAGCGCCATCACAACTAGAGGTAGACAAGATGGTCGAGTACGCCTGTGCTAACGTGGACATCGTCTGGGACCTGAAGCAAAGGCTGGAAGACGAGTTACATGAGCACGGTCTCTGGCAGCTCTTCGTCGACGTGGAGATGGCTTTGATTCCCGTTCTGGTGGCCATGGAGAGACACGGCATCCTTCTGGATACCGACCTCCTCAGACAGATGTCTCTCGAATTGGGGCAGGAATTGCTGAGGCTGGAGAAGGAGATCTACAGTTGCGTAGGTCACCAGTTCAACATCAACTCGCCACAGCAGCTGGGCAGGGTGCTCTTCCAGGACCTCAAACTGCCTCAGTCACGCAGGACGAAGACCGGTTTTTCTACGGAGGCTTCGATCATCGAAGCACTCAGAGGCGCTCATCCGGTTATCGCCCTCATACTGAAATACCGCCAGCTTAGCAAGCTCAAGTCGACCTATGTCGACACTCTGCCGTCACTCATTAACCGGAAGACGGGCCGGGTGCACACCAATCTCAACCAGACAGGTACCACGACGGGCCGGCTCTCCTCCAGCGAGCCTAACCTTCAGAACATACCGGTACGAGGAGAGATGGGGAGCAAGATAAGGAAGGCCATTGTAGCTCCCCCCGGGGCATACCTCCTGAGCGCCGACTATTCGCAGATCGACCTCAGGGCCCTGGCTCACCTGTCACAGGACCCCACGCTCATCGCCTCCTTTGCCCAGGACGAGGACATCCATACGCTAACTGCCGCCGGGATCTTCGGCATCCCCAAGGAGGAGGTGACTCCTGAGATGCGCCGCAATGCCAAGACAGTCAATTTCGGCATTGTTTATGGCATGAGTGACTACGGGCTCGAGCAGGCCACGAGCTTTAGCCGTGAAGAAGCCTCCCAGTTCATCGCCCGCTATTTTGAGAAGTATCCCAGGGTGAAGGAGTATCTCGAGGCGACCAAGAACCAGGCACGCAAAGCAGGGTATGTGCAGACGGTTCTCGGCAGGAGGCGGTTGATACCCGAGATCAACTCCTCAAACCGGATGGTCAGAGAGGCCGCTGAGCGCATGGCCATNAACGCCCCCGTGCAGGGTACCTCCGCCGATATCATCAAGGTCGCCATGATAGATCTGCATCGGGAAATGCACAAGAGGGGACTCGAAAGCAGGATGCTACTGCAGATACACGATGACCTGCTGTTCGAGGTACCTGAGCCGGAGGTGGACGAGATGACAGCCCTGGTCGGCCACCTTATGCCCGGGGCAGTTCGGCTTCGTGTCCCTCTGAAGATAGATATGAAGCTGGGTCGAAACTGGGGCGAGATGGTGAAGACCGGGCATGATACGGAGGGGTGAATTTGCCGAGACCCAGTGAGGAGGAAGAGAGGACTCCGCATGTTCTGACCGGCACGCGGCTCTACTTGAGACCTCTGACAAGGGAGGATCTGGCCNATATCCGCAGATGGTCCGAAGATGCGGAACTCAGAACGCTGATCGGTGAACTCGGGCCGATGAGTGAGGCGGAATCGGAGGAATACCTTTACCGGGTAGATGCCTACAGCAACCGAGAATGGTTCGCGGTGATCGCAAACGATGATAACCGGATCATCGGTGAGGCAGGCTTCCGGCAGCATTCGCATGAACACCGGTGCCGGTCATGGCAGGGGAATCACTATGTATAGATACATAGATACCTTCGACGACTTCATGCGGTACTGGAGCGACGCGTGTTCAAAGCCCGAAGAACAGAAGCTCGAACTGTGGGAAACTTCCTATATGGGTAACTATGCTGAACTGCTGGAAAAACAGGTAGCAGCATATGAGGAGCAGGATTTCTCCTGGCGGGGAACCGCGAGGGAAAAGGTCTTCTCTAGACTGGCAGATCTCCTGCCGTTGATGGAGCAGGCAAGCCAGAACCTGCCGGATGTTTGCCGCTCCACCTATGAACTGGCTGTGCAAGCGCTCCAAATCGACTTCCCGATAGTTTTCGTGGCGTATGTCGGTATCGGCTGCGGGGCTGGCTGGGCGACACGCTACCAGGGCTACCCAGCCTGTCTTCTGGGGCTGGAGAAGATCGCCGAACTGGGCTGGCATTCTCCCGAGAGCCTGAGCGAACTGGTATCTCATGAAATCGGACACCTGGCCCATATGCACTGGCGTGGTGAATTTCAGGAGTTCGCAAGACACGAAGAGGACCCACTGTTTCTTCTTTATAGCGAGGGCTTTGCCAAGCGATGCGAATATCTCATACTGGGAAGCGAGGGCTGGAATCAAGCACACAGCAAGGATTGGCTTTCGTGGTGCAGAGAACATAAACGATGGCTGGCCGCAGAGTATCTGCATAGGGTCGACAGCAAGAAACCTGTGAAAGACTTCTTCGCAGACTGGCTGCACATACAGGGGCAAAGAGAGACGGGCTATTTCCTGGGACAGGAGTTCATTCTTTCGCTACAGGGACATTACGATGTGAGGGAGATCGCTGAACTCTCGCTTGAAACGGTGAAGAAAGAGGCCAGAAGACATCTATGTGCACTGGCCCGCGGAGCCGCTTGATGACGGGTCAGCGGTCGTTGCCTGCCCGAAACACCGTACCCACCCACACTCCCGCCAGGCACCGGAAGTCAGGCGGATGGTGAACCAAAGGTGAAGGAGAAAGGGACCGATGGACGAAGTTGACATAACACATATCAAGGAGAACAGCCTAGAGCACCTGTGCCGGGTGTGCGTGCCAACCGACAGGACCGATGACCCTGACTGAGTCTTGTTACCGGCCTTCGACAGAAGACGCATCGACAGAGGGCGACCATAGGACGACCTGAGAAAATGCCTGAACTGCCTGAGGTTGAGACAATAAGACAAGAGCTTTCGCCCTGGGTTGTGGGGCAGAGTCTCCTCCGGATCATCATCCTTGACGCCAGGATTGTGGCGGATGGTCCTGCCGAACAGATCTGTCCGGCACTAATCGGACAGCGGGTAGAAAGCCTTGAACGTCGCGGGAAGTATCTCATCTTCCGCCTGTCGAGTGGTAAATCGCTCATTATGCATCTCCGCATGACCGGCGCCCTGCTGCTGAACTCTAAGGAATCCGACCGCTATACACGGGCGATGTTCGACCTCTCGGGCGGTGATCGACTCCTCTTCCGCGACCAGCGCCGGTTTGGCTTGATCTGGCTGGTCGACGATCCAGACACCTTGGTCGGAAGGCTGGGGCCCGACCCTCTGGATGACGGGTTCACACCGGACGTTCTGGCAGAGGCCCTGCACCAGCGTCGCGTCGCAGTAAAAACAGCGCTTCTCGACCAGGGCGTTGTCGCCGGAGTCGGCAATATGTATGCCGATGAAGCCTTGTTTGCCGCGGGGATTCATCCCTTGAGAAGGGCGAACGACCTCTCGGCTAAAGAAGTGCAAACCCTGTATCACTGCATCCGTCAGGTGCTGACGGCAGCTATCGAGGGTAAGGGAGCCAGCGTCGGGACCTACATGCGCCCTGACGGCGAACTGGGCAGAGCTCATTTTGATTTCAAGGTCGCTCACAGAAGAGGCGCACGCTGCCTCGTGTGCAGTGAGCATCGAGCGGGTCGCGATACAAAACCGCGGCACCTACTTCTGCCCCGGATGCCAGCCGCCTGATTCCGAGCGCTCGACCTAGGTACGGCCGTCGCGGCTCTTGAGCCTGCCGCCCTTCTCAGCGGCTGGTGCGAACCGGTGTAGGAGCAGCCCTCGAGATTCGATACGGGTTCTTTGCAGTGTTCCGTGCTGAAGCTGAACGGGGATCGTTTCCTTGACTCAGAGGGGTGAATGTGTCATATTCCGGTTTGACCTGTCCGACGCGACAAGAGTGACATAGCTTCCCGGGTCGCCGATGGCATACATATGACGGATATGACGACAGCCGCCCTGGAACAACTGAACCAGAGGGAACTGGCCCATTACACCGTTGACGTGTTGCGGCGGACAATACTGCATTATGGCATATGGTTTAACGAGATCGTCCACCAGTTAGGCCTGGAGGAAGCCATCCGGCTCGAGCAAGAGGTGTCGGCCTCGATCTTCCCTCTGGCCACCAACCGACTGGGCCGCACTCTGGGCTTCCGAACTACCGAAGGCCTGCCGTCGTTCCTGGTCGACATGGACAAGGAGAAACTCATGAGCCTTATAGACGCCATGTCCGTTAACTGGCTGGCGAACGACGGACTGTGGTTCCAGGCAGTCGAGAACAACCACGATATGTACACCGGGAAGAGGTGCAATGACACCTGCTGGACCAGGTATTCGCCTGTGGAGGCGGCCATGATCAAGTCGTTCTTGCACCTTCCCGAGCAGAGCGGGCTGGACGGCCTGGAGCAGGCCCTTGACTTCCGGCTCTACGCACGCATTAACGAGCAGACAAGCGAAAGGTCGGGCAACGACCTGGTCTTCCGTATGGTCAAATGCCGGGTTCAGGAATCACGAAGGCGTAAGGGTCTTCCGGACTACCCCTGCAAGTCGGCCGGTACGGTGGAGTATCGAGCATTTGCCAGGACGATAGACTCCAGAATAGAGACCGAGTGCGTCGGCTGTCCTCCCGATGAGAACCTCGAAGGATTCGCCTGCGCATGGCGGTTCTTCATTCCCGAGAAACCGCCTGGCTTTGACTTCACTGGCGATGAACGACCAGGCCATGGATAAGGACACGAGATGGCTCCGGAGGGTATATGAAAAGCTTAGTAGCCTATTATTCTCTGACAGGCAAAACCAAGCTGGTAGCTCAAGCTATCGCCGAAACGCTTGATGCAACACTACTGGAGATCACGGAGACAAAACCCAGAAGGCCGGGGTTCGGCGTCTATCTGATCGGCGGCTTCGCCGCCTTAACGAACAGGGGCAGTGAGATTAGCCCCTCAGACATCGACCTGAAGCAATATGACACGATATTCTTGGGCTGTCCGGTCTGGTCGTTCAGACCGGCGCCCGCTATTAACTCATTTATATACCAGACCGACTTTGAAGGGCGTCGCGTTGTTCCATTCGTTACTATGGGTGGCTCCGACGCACGAAAAGCCCTGGACAACATGACTGCCAAAATCGAGAGAAGAAACGGAAAGGTAGCAGGCTCCTTTGCTCTGACCTCAGATAAGTCGTCGGACGAAGATCTGATAGCGCGGGCCAGGGAGGCTGCTAGTGAGTATTCGGTCCAGACACCATGAATCGATACGGCATTTGCCGCGTGTTTCCGGCCATCGAAAGGACTGGGGCGCGTCAACGACTTGATGGGCACGAGGACACGAGCTCGGTAACTGGATCCTGCAGTCGGACAGGGCCATCATTGAGATAGAGCCTTGAAGGCGGTCGGACCGCCAGTAGAGCGTCCCGCAGAAGGAGGAATACATGGCAGACGAAGAGAGGCGCTGGTATCACCGTCGGGGGTCGCCCATCCTTGTAGGCCCCATCTGGTTCATAGGGTGGTTGTTCACCATCGGTTACGCGAATCTGGTCTGGTGGGAGATCCTGCTTGCCATCATAGTATGGCCTTACTTCCTGGGTCTGGCAGTATCATAGCGGTTTGATAGGCCCTGCCCACTCTATCCAGCGAGCATGGTGTCTCGACTCCCACCCATTGTCAGCAGATTGACAATCCACCGCAAGGGGATTAGTATCATATTGCCGCAACAATCCTGAGCCAACTGAAGGAGGGATCATGTCAGAGGAACAGAAATCAGAGAGCAAGCGGGCCACTGATACCTTCGCCGGGATGTTGAGAGCCTTCGGGCAGGCACTGGAGGAGGTATTCGATGACCCGCAACTGAAACAGAGCGCGAGGGAGTTTGCGGACAGTGCCGTTGATTCAGCGAGAACTCTGGCCGGCAGATTTGGCGACGACGATGTCAAAGCGAAATTCCGAGAGGTAGGCAGGGCGGCAGAAGAATTTGGCAGGAGCGTGGAGGCTTATTTCGAGGAGGGGAAGGCAGAGAGACGAGAGTGACTCCCCAGTGCAGCGGTTGTCGTGCAACGGGAGCCACAGGACAGGCAGTATAGACATATGAGTCGCGCTATAGCGCGCAGAGGTCGCCGTGCCACGTAGAAAGAAGCCCGTGTCCTTCCGCATTTCGGAGGTGTCGCGCGTGGTCGGCGCCACTCAAGATCAGCTCACCTATTGGGACAAGACAGGGCTGGTGAGTCCCAGTGTGAAGCCTGCGTCCGGGAGAGGTTCGCGACGTCTCTACTCTGTAGAGGACATCTTCGAACTGAAGATCCTCGTGAAACTGCTGGATAGCTCGCTCACTCTGCAACGGATACGCTCGAGCTTCCGCTTCATACGCGGTCAGTCCAGGGATCTGGCATCCCTGGTTGTGTTCACGGATGGAAAGACGGTGTACTTCTACGAGGACCACACCGCGCTGGTGGACACGCTGAAAGAGGGCCAGATGGTATTACGTGTTGCAGTCCAGGACCTGATTTCGGAAGCAGAGGCCAGGTTGACCGACGGCCGATGAGCAGCGGACACGCCGATCACCCTGAAACCCTTTCGTACAGATAGGTCACCGGCGCAAACGCATGCCGCCTTGGCAGACAACTCCGAGATGAATGGAGCCATACCGGACAGCAGATCGATTAGAGCCGTTGCGCTACCCGTGACGCGTGCTGGCACAAAATCGGCCCAGGTGATACTATTTGCTATGAAGGTGGCAAAGGAGGGTATGAGCATGTGCAAGACGTGCAGACGTCACCATCCGGAACTATACCCCGAGAAGCAGGCAGAGAAACCGGAAAAAGAGAAGGAACCGTCTCCTAAGCGGAAGTAGGACACCGCTGGAAGTGGCAGCGGCTGGATTTGAACCAGCGACCAAAGGCTTATGAGTCCTCTGCTCTACCCCTGAGCTACGCTGCCCGCCGATAGTCTAACACCCGCCCGAACGAGCGGTCAAATTGTCATCGTTTGCCC
>SL_5KL_010_SEDDRAFT_10002198_pt1 | contig 11080 bp, 10 predicted proteins | sample SodLakKL_010_SED_FD_9118 | JGI IMG/M metagenome (IMG submission 9118)
TCTTCTCCGAGGAGTTCGAGTTCGGCGGTGGGGCGCGTTACATTCCTGCTGATCGGAACCCTCTAGGCGATGAGCTGGGGATCCCCGGAAAGGTCAAGATGGACGGCTGGGATCCCATGGATATGCTGTTCGTACCTTTATACGGGGCGGATAGGATTATCGGCCACATATCCCTCGACGATCCTTCGGAGCCTGCATCGTTTACCCCAGGGGCGCTGCAGCCGGTGGCCCACCTGTCGGCGATGGCCTCGCTGCTGGTGGAGAGGGTACGCGAACGGCACGAGGTGGGACTGCACAGGCGCCACCTTACCTTGGTCCATCGGTTGGCTCCGCTGCTTCTGCAGGTCCGCGAACCCATGGATGTTGTGCGGCAAGCGGTGCGGTTGCTCGAGGATCATCTGAACTATCGGTTCTCCGGTGGTGGACTGATGTCCGAAGACCGGATGCAGGAAGCTGGACGCCCGGGTCCGCTGACACGCGACCCTACTGTACTGACGGAGATCCGCCGCACCTTAAGCCCGTACATGGCTCGCGAGATCGCTTCCCCTTCGCCATCTTTTCCGGCACTACGGTCGGCCGTGGCCGTCCCGGTGGTGCTGGAGGGGGAGCTGGTGGCGGTGTTGGAGGTAGCTAGCGACCGTCCTTACGGCGTTACGGAATTGGACGCCGACACGGTGGCGGCGGTGGCGGGGGTCTGCGGGGCGGCATTGCGCGCGCTCACGGTCCAGGAGAGGCTCGTCCGGTTGCACGATCTTAGCTACAGGCTGACCCAGGCGCGCTCGCGTGAGGAGCTCGTGGAATATGTGGTGCACGCTGTGCAGGGGGACGTGGCGTTTGACTACTGTGCGTTCTTCCGAAAGGAAGGCGAACAGCTGGTTCTCGAGGATCTGTCGATGATCGCCGAGCTGGAACTCAACAGGCAGATTCAGCCCGGTTGGAGACTTGATATCTCCCGAGGACCGGGCGTCGTATGCTGGGTGGCCAACGAGCGCAAGCCTGTTCGACTGGATGATGTGCGGTCCGACCCGCGCTATGTGGAAGGAAGCCCTCTCATCCTCTCGGAGCTGGCTGTTCCCGTGGAGGCGGGCGGGGAGCTCTTGGGAGTGCTCAACGTGGAATCGTGTCGCCACAAAGCGTTCGGACCGCAGGATGAGTTGCTGCTGCAGGCGGTGGCCGGCCAGTTGGGGGTGGCGCTGGCCAACATGCGCAGCCAGGAGCAGTTGCGGGAGATGGCGATCCGCGATCCGCTGACGGGATTGTACAACAGGCGTTTCTTGGAGGAGGCTACCGCACACGAGGTGGCCAAGGCCAAGCGATATCAGAGGCCGGTGGCTTTTTTGTTTTTGGATGTGGACAACTTCCACGAGGTCAACAATCGCCACGGGCACCGCCTTGGCGATGAGGTGCTTCAGCGGGTGGGCAAGTACATCCTGGACAACGTGCGCGAAGCGGATTATGTGTTTCGCGTAGGGGGAGACGAGTTTCTCGTGATGTTGCCGGAGACCAACGGCGAGGTGTGCGCCGTCGTCGAGCGATTGAAGGGAGGAATCGCGGATGCGTTCTGCGACGTGCCGGTCGATATGGGCCTTTCGGTCGGGGTAGCGCTATGGGACGGCGTGGGGCCGTTCGACCTGGACACACTCCTCTCGGAAGCGGATAGGGATATGTATGAACGCAAACGAGACGACTGACCTGGTTATCGAGCCGGTTACCGACCACTCCGGATACCGGGCGTGCGAGCGCCTACAGCGCGAGGTATGGGGGTTTGCCGACGTGGCCCTCGTGCCCGATCATGCCTTGCACACGATCGTGGAGGCCGGGGGGCTCCTCCTGGGTGCTTATGACGGCGTGGGCCCGGGAAGGGAAATGGTGGGGTTTGTGTTATCTCTTCTGGGCAGACATCACGATGGAAGCCTCCGACATTGTTCCCTGATGGCCGCCGTGTCCCCGGACTGGCAGAATCGAGGGCTGGGGTATCGGTTGAAACTGGCCCAGAGGGAACATGTGCTCAAGCAGGGCATCCTTGTGGTGACCTGGACGTTCGATCCATTGGAATCACGCAACGCGCATTTCAATCTGAACAAGTTGGGGGCGCTCGCTACGGAGTACTTGCCCAACTACTACGGGGAGTTCCGCGACACCCGCAACCGCGGATTGGCCAGTGATCGTTTCCGGTGCGAATGGCATTTGGACAGCACTCGGGTGAAGCGCCGTCTGGATCAAGGCAAATCGGCGTTGTCGGCAACGGAGCTGGGACAAATGGAGCTTGCCAACAGAACGCAGCGGCTCTCCAGCGGACTGCGAAGGCCGGCGGGCTTCGAGTACGAGGTGCAGGGGAACCATCTTTTGTTTGAGATCCCGTCTGACTTGCAGCGGCTGCGCCAGGAGGATCTGGAACTGGCTCGCGCGTGGCGTTTGGAAACACGGAAGTCATTGGCCACGTACATGGAAGAGGGGTACATCGCGGTGCAGCTTCTTCATCAATCCGACCGGAGCTTTCTGATCCTCAGGCGGGCGGAGATGGGGGAGGTGCTCGCTGAATGACGATTCGCCCCGACGTGTTGGATGGATACGTGGTCGAACTCCCGCTGCGCCGGCCGTTTGTCACAAGCTTCGGAGAGGAACGTACAAAGAGAGGGCTTCTCCTGCGGCTGTCGGCGGACGGTGTACAAGGCTGGGGGGAATGCGTTGCCGGGACGGGGCCGTGGTTCTCCGCAGAGACGGTGGAAACCGCCCAGCATGTGATTCGCGGGTTTGCCGTTCCCCTCCTTCGACGGCACACCTGGGCTTCGCCGGGGGAGGTGCAGGCGAAGCTGGCGCCCATCCGCGGCCACCCGATGGCCAAGGCCGCGTTGGAGGCGGCTGTGTGGGACCTTTGGTGCCGCGGCCGTGGGGTCCCGCTCTCCCGGGAGCTTGGGGGTACGCGGAACGAGGTGGAGGCGGGTGTGAGCCTTGGAATCGAACCCTCCCTGGACGAGCTGCTGGGACAGGTGGATGCCGCGGTCGAACGCGGGTACCGCCGGGTGAAACTCAAGATTAGGCCGGGTTGGGATGTGAATCCCGTGGATGCCGTTCGCCGCCGGTACCCGGACCTTCCTCTGTCGGTGGATGCCAACGCAGCGTACAGCCTCGAAGACACGGCTCATCTGAAAAAGCTCGACGACTTTGGGCTGTTGATGATCGAGCAGCCGTTGCGGTTCGACGACCTCGTCGGTCATGCGCAGCTTGCAAGACAGCTACGGACACCGCTGTGTCTGGATGAGTCCATCACATCTCCGCATCGGACGTGGGAGGCTCTGGAGATCGGTGCGTGTGCGATCATCAACATCAAGCAAGGTCGCGTGGGCGGCCCTGCGGCGGCGGTGGCCGTTCACGATCTTGCGAGGGGGCGCGGTGTCCCGGTATGGTGCGGGGGGATGTTGGAAACGGGCGTAGGACGGGCGTTGAACATTGCGTTGGCCACGCTTCCAGGGTTCACGTTGCCCGGGGATATCTCCGCCACCGAGCGGTATTGGGAGGAAGACGTGGCCAAGCCGCATTTCACCATCACCGAGCGGGGGACGGTGGCCGTTCCCTCTGGGGACGGGCTCGGCGTGACGGTGGATGAAGACCGGCTTGAACGGTTGTGCGTGGCTCGCTGGACCGAGAAGCTAATCGTGGAGGGATAATGCGTAAGCAAGAATTGGCAAGGATGATCGACCACACCGCCCTGGGGCCGGCGGTCAGCGTTGCCCGGGTGGAAGAGCTCTGCCGAGAAGCGATCCGATATGGTTTTGCCGCAGTGTGCATCCCTCCGGCTCATGTGGCGCTCGCCGCGCGCCTTGTGCAAAGTGAGGGTCCGGCGGTGTGCACCGTAATCGGCTTTCCTCATGGGCATCATACTCCCGAGGTCAAGGCATTCGAGGCGCGTACGGCCGGAGCAGAGGGGGCACGGGAGATCGACATGGTAATCAACGTAGCCGCCCTCAAGGACGGTGACTACGCCAGGGTGCTCGCCGACATGCGGGCCGTGCGCGATGCTCTGGAAAAGGTAGCCGAGCGCCCTGTGCTCAAGGTGATCCTAGAGTGTGCGCTGCTTGAAAACCGGGAGAAGACCGCGGGGGCGATCCTCGCCCAGGCGGCGGGTGCCGATTTTGTGAAGACCTCGACCGGGTTCGCCTCCGGGGGAGCAACGGAGGAAGACGTGGCGTTGCTCCGACATGCCGTAGCCGGACATGTGGGCATCAAGGCGGCTGGCGGTATAGGCGACTACGACACCGCCTTGCGCATGGTTCAGGCCGGTGCCAATCGGATCGGGGCTTCCCGCAGCGTGGCGATCCTGGAGGGAGCACCGGACTGACGTGGCGACCTTGGACCGAGACGAGGGTGTGGTCCTGACTATGCGTGACTACGCCGAAACCGACAGGATCCTCACCGTACTCACAGCGGGGCACGGAAAGCTCTCCGTTTTGGCAAAAGGCGCGCGGCGGGCCACCAGTCGGTTCGGTGGAGCCCTGGATCTGGCCAATCGCCTGCAGCTCGTCTACTACGTGCGCCGCAAGGGACTGCACCTTCTGCGCGAGGCAACGCTTCTGGAATCCTTTCCTTCGCTGCGGGAGGAATTCGATCGACTGGAGGCGGCGCTGTGGGGTTTGGGCCTGGTCAATCGGGTCGTTCCCGCCGAAACGCCGGATCCACCTGTACACGACCGCGTACGGGCGTTCTTGGGTGCACTTGCCGGTGGGCTCGACCCGGAACTGGGGCGGTTGGCGTTTTCTCTACAGTTGCTGGTGGTCACCGGCCATCAGCCTCGGTTGGAGGGTTGTCTAGCCTGCGGCCGGGAGGAGAACCTCACTTGGCAACCCGACAGAGGGGGACTGCTGTGCCGGGCTTGTGGGGGAGGCGGGGACGAAGTATCCCCAAAGGTGTGGAAGAGCATGTCCGCGCTGACCCGCTTTCCCCTGATCCGTGCCGGCCGCCTGCGGATTGATCAGCCTAGCTTGTCCCATATGAAAAGTCTGGTGGACGGGTTCTGGCGTTGTCAGCTGCGCCGGTAGGCCATGAAGGCCTAAGTGAGGCTAGCATGCAGGCTTGCAGCCCGCTATAGTCTGGGTCATGATGGAATGCAAGGTATTGGCTCCTGAGCAAGTACTTCTCGATGAGCAGGCCTCGCAAGTGAGCTGCCGGACGCCCGCGGGTTGGCTGGGCATCCTCCCCGGCCATGCACCGGCCGTGTTCGGCCTTAAGGATGCACCGCTGCGCATCGTTACCTCCCAAGGGGAGCGGGACTTCCGGCTGCACCGGGCTGTGGTGCGGGTTGATCGCAGCGGCGTATGGGTGTTGGCCGACAGGGTCGAAGAAAACCATGCCTGAACGCGTATTCATCACCGGGCTCGGGGTGGTGAGTCCGTTGGGCGTGGGCGTAGGGGCGCTGCGTGAAGGGCTTCGTGCTGGGACGAACGGTATTGTGCGCATGGATGACATGTTGGATCTCACCGACATCCGATCCAAAGTGGGCGCTCCCTGTCTTGACTTCGTGCCCACGGACTTTCTGGACAAGAAGCGCGCCCGCCGCATGGGCAGGGCAAGCCAACTGGCGGTGGCCGCGGCCAAGCTGGCCCTGAGCGACGGAGGGCTTGACCGCCGGAACGGTGCGCGCGGCGCGGTGATGATCGGAACGGGCATCGGCGCGATGGAAGCCATGGTGGACAACCACACAGTGCTGTTGGAACGAGGGGCGTCCCGTGTGTCACCGTTCTTGGCCCCGGTGATGATGCCCAACGCGCCGGCAGCGGAAGCTTCCATCGAGGTGGGGGTCACAGGGCCGAGCTTGGGGTTGGTTACCGCTTGCGCCGCCGGGGCCCACGCCATCGGGCTGGCGGCGGACTACGTACGCACCGGCCAGGCGGACTGGGCGCTGGCCGGCGGGGCGGAGGCGGTGATGCTTCGGTTGGTGTACGCTGCTTTCGATCGCATGGGGGCACTCACGCCCAACACCGATCCCCGGAGCGCCTCCCGTCCGTACGATGCCCGCCGGGACGGGTTTGTGATGGGCGAAGGCGCAGGCGTGGTTTTGCTCGAATCCGAATCCCACGCGTGCCGACGCGGGGGCGAGGCACTGGCTGAGCTCCTGGGCATGGGGTCCACCTGCGACGCCTTCCATATCACCGCGCCCCACGAGCGTGGAGAGGGCGCGCAGGCGGCGATGGCCCACGCACTGGATTCCGCGGGGCTGTCCCCGGATCAGGTGGACTACATCAACGGACACGGAACGTCCACCCTTCTCAATGACCGGGCCGAGACGTACGCGATCAAGTCCCTGTTCGGCGAGCGCGCGGCCGAGATCCCCGTAAGCTCGACCAAATCACAGATCGGTCACCTGTTGGGTGCAGCAGGCGGAGTGGAAGCGTGTGCCGTGGTGTCGGCGATGACCGAGGGGTTCATCCCGGCGACCACCACGTGGGAGGAGCGCGACCCCGAGTGTGATCTCGATTACGTTCCGGGTATGCCCCGGGAGAAGCCGATCCGAGTAGCACTGTCCAATTCCTTCGGCTTCGGCGGGCAGAACGCTTGCCTCGTTCTTAGGGCTTCGTAGCACCACCCGCGTCGGTCGGCCCCGGCGTTGTACCGGTAGTTCGTGCCAACAGATCGGACTTTGGATGCAGCTTGATCTACGCGGAGATGCACGGCTGGGGAGCCACCGCATGTAGTTCACAATGCATTGCTATGAGGTGTACTGACCTCATTGAGGGTTGACGATCGTCCGGCGGAACTCTATAGTGATGATGTGCTTCAGGATAGTTGGACGTGGGCGATCAACAACTGGGAAGCCATCTGGGTGCTAACCGTGCAGCACCTGAGGATCATCCTCGTGGCCAACGGGGCTGGCGTGGTGGTCGGTGTCCTGCTCGGCATCTTCATCTCCGGGCAGGGCCGGGAGCGCCTAGCGGACCTGATCCTATACCTGACAGGTATGCTCATCACCATCCCCTCCCTTGCGATGTACGGGATCTTGATGGCGATTCTGGGTGCGATGGGGCTTTCGCGTATCGGCTTTGTCCCGGCGGTGATTGCCTTGGCGCTGTATGGTCTCTTGCCTATCGTGCGGAACACGTACACCGCGATCGTCGAAGTGCCTCAGGCGGTGATCGACGCCGGCCGGGGAATGGGCATGTCGGAGCGCCAGCTTCTTATCAAGATCAAGCTGCCTCTTGCGGTGCCGGTGATCATGGCCGGAGTGCGCCAGGCGGTGGTGATGAACGTAGGTATTGCAGCTATCGCGGCGTGGATCGGCGCAGGTGGGCTTGGGCAGCTTATGTTCCGCGGGATACAGGAACCCGGGCGCATGGGCAGCATCCTTGTGGTGGTGGGTTCGGTATCGGTGGCTATGCTGGCGATTGTTAGCGATTTCGTCCTTGGCGCGCTGGAGTACTTGGCCACGCCCAGGGGCCTTCGTGGTGGAGCGCGATCATCATGATAACTCTGGACAATGTAAGCAAAATGTATGCTGGGGGAACCGAGGCGGTCAAAGAAGTGACCCTGGAGATCCCCAAGGGAGAACTCTGTATCTTGGTGGGGCCTTCGGGATGTGGCAAGACCACCACGTTGCGGATGATCAACCGGCTGATTTCTCTGAGTTCGGGCAGGATATTGCTTAACGAGCGGGACATCAATCAGATGGACCCGAACGAGCTTAGGCGCGGGATCGGCTATGCAATTCAGGAGATCGGCCTCTTCCCCCACATGACGGTCGAGTACAACGTGGCTGCGGTTCCCCGACTCCTGGGCTGGCCCAGGGAGAAATGGAGATCACGGGTCAAAGAACTGCTGGAGCTTGTCGGCCTTACACCGCCGGAGGAGTTCGGCAAGCGGTATCCGTCGGAGCTTTCCGGTGGCCAGCGGCAACGAGTGGGGGTTGCGCGGTGCCTGGGGGCGGATCCGCCTGTCTTGTTGATGGACGAGCCGTTTGGGGCGATCGATCCCATCACCCGTGAGAGGTTGCAGGACGAGTTCCTCCGTATCCAAGAGGAGATTCAGAAGACGATCGTGTTCGTTACACATGACCTTCAGGAGGGCCTCAAGCTGGGCGACCGGATCGCCCTGATGCGCGACGGGTATTTGATCCAAGAAGGCAAGCCGGCTGAACTGCTGGCCAAACCGAAGGACGATTTCGTTCGCAACTTCGTCGGAACCGACCGGACTCTGAAAGCGCTTACACTGGTGCGACTGCGGGAGGTCCTGGACGACAGCCCGCCCACCACCGAACCTGAGGTGACGGTGTCGCAGGCGCTTCAGAAGATGGAGGATCACGGGGTTCGCTTTTTGCCCGTGGTGAACGGTGACGGGTCGTTCGCCGGCTGGGTGAACCGCGGCGGGCTGCGGAACCTGGATGGAGACAAACAGGTGAGCGAGGTGCTCATGCGGGCGAGAAAGGTCGGCCGGCGGGATATGCCGGTCAACGAAGCGCTGTCGCTCATGTTGGAAAGCGCGATCGGGAATCTGGCGGTGGTTGATCGGCACGATAAGTACGTGGGGGTGCTCACCTTCCGCCGGTTGTACGACATCGTGCAGGAGAACTATCTGGAGGAAGAGTAGGTATGAGGCGTACGCTGACCCTGCTGTCGCTGCTGGCGATCTTCATCGGGATCACGATCTGGATGACCAGTATCGGTCCTATCGGCGAGAGGGCTTGGCCACGCACTGTGCCCCCGGGGCGAATACTGTCGGAGATTTCCACCCATATGCAGTTGGTGGTTGTTGCCGAGCTCATCGCCATAGGCATTGGCCTGCCCATAGGGTTCCTGTTAACCAGGAAGCGCATCCCGGTGCTTACAAGGCTTTTGGAGGGGGTCGTCAACACGGGGCAAACGTTGCCCACGTTGTGCTTCATCTTCCTGTTCTCGGCTATCCTCGGGATCGGCAGGGAGGCGGTGATTGTTGCCCTGGCGGTCTACACGCTTCTGCCGATCGTGCGTAATACCTATGCCGGGATCAAAGCTGTGGATCCGGCGATCCGCGATGCCGCCCGCGGGATGGGCATGTCGTACTGGCAGATTGTGGGCAGGATCGAGTTACCGTTGGCCGTACCGGTGATCATGGCCGGCATCCGTACATCCACGGTGCTGAACGTAGGCACCGCTGCGGTGGCTGGGTTGATAGGTGTCGGCGGGCTAGGGGCCATCATCGCGGAAGGCATAGCTATCGGCGGCATCATCGAGATCGTACTCCAAGGGGCCGCGCCCACCGCTGCATTGGCGGTGACGTTGGACGCGGTGCTTGGTGCGGTCGAGCGCGCGGTAACACCTAGGGGGATAAAGGGCACCGAGGTTTCTGCTGTAGCCTAGCAAACAGGAGGTGATCGGAAGGAGACGGAAGCAGTGCGAACATGTAGCAGAGTATGTGGTTTAGGAAATAGATGGTTTAGGAAATAGACGTGTACCACCAGATGTACCACAAGAGATGAGGAGGGATTCGATAATGGTACGCAAATATGCGAAGTACATGGTAGCATTGCTGCTTGTAGGTGTGCTTTCAGTTAGCGTGGCAGCGGCAAGCGTTCACATCGGGACGAAGGGCTTCACCGAACAGATCATCGTTGGTGAGTTGATGAGGCTGCTGCTTGAGGACAGGGGATTCGATGTAGAACTGTCTACGGGGATGTCCACCACCATCCTGCGCGAAGCGCTGCTGGGCGGGGACATTGACCTGTGTATGGAATACACGGGAACCGGTTGGCTTACGCACGCGGGGATGGAGTACGACGGCGAGTTACCGGAGGAAATGTATCAGCTGATCAAGGAATACGACGAGGACAACGACATCATGTGGCTCGACCCCATCTGGAACAACAACACCTACACGCTGGCCGTGTCGCGCGCATTCGCCGAAGAGCATGAACTGGTAACGATTTCCGACCTGGCGGAATTTGTGGAGGAACGCGACGGCCGTGTGCGCATCGCCGTGACGATCGAGTTCGCCACCCGCCCCGACGGACTGAGCGCGCTGCAGGATCTCTATGAGTTCCAGTTCGATCCGGCCTACGTCACCGCGGCCCTGGCCGGTGTGCACCTTCAGTTCATGATTCGGGAGGATGTAGAAGTGGGGAACCCGTTCGGGACCGACCCCCAGATCATTGAGTTCGACTGGGTGGTGCTCGAGGACGACAGGATGTTCTGGCCGCCGTACGACCTGTCCCCGAATGTACGCGCGGAGGTGCTGGAAGAGCATCCGGAACTTGCCGACATCCTCGGTGAGCTCACGGCAGCCTTCCCAGAGGAGCCGGACGCCGCTCAGCGCAGAATGGCCGAGCTCAACGCACGTGTGGCCATCGACGGCCTGGAGCCGGTGGAGGCTGCGCGCGAGTTCCTGCTTGAGCACGAGCTGATCGAAGGCTGAACTTCAAGCGAGCAAGACCGGACAACTGTGGGGGGCCGGCTTACGAGCCGGCCCCTTCTGCTTGCGGGGTGAACGGTGGACAGTGTCGGGTGGGATATCGATTACGCGGAATGGTTAGCGGAACTTGAGTGGTGTGAGCTTCCTCATTCGGTACAGGTTCAGTCCAAGCGCTGTCTGAAGGATGTGCTCGGGGTGGCTGCGGGGAGCCTGGCCGTGGGGGGTGCCACGCGCCTGGCCACTCTTGTGGAGTCGCAGTTTGGAACAGGGCGGAGCAAGCTGTGGTTCTCAGGCCGGGGGAGTTCTTTGGTGGGCGCTGCGTATCACAACGCCATGGTGGTCGATTCGCTGGATGGGCATGACGGGTTCCGTCCGGCTAAGGGGCACGCAGGGGCTACGGTCGTCCCGGTAGCCCTGGCTTGTGCAGACGGGATGACGGTTGGCTCGGAGCTGCTGACAGCTATTGTTGTCGGGTACGAGGTTGCCTGTCGGGCCGGGCTGGTGGTGCACGAGATGTACAGGCCGGCCTACCATGCATCCGGGTCATGGTCCGCCCTTGGCGCTGCTGCTGCCGGGGCGCGGCTTCGGGGAGTGGCTCCGGCGCAATGGGACGGAGTGGTGGGGGCGGCGGAGTATTATGCGCCCATGTCTCCAATGCTCCGCTGCATCTCCAACCCGACATCGGTGAAGGATGCGGCGGGAGGGGGGG
>SL_5KL_010_SEDDRAFT_10002201_pt1 | contig 11064 bp, 10 predicted proteins | sample SodLakKL_010_SED_FD_9118 | JGI IMG/M metagenome (IMG submission 9118)
ACACCGTTGGCCATGAGCCCGATATAGCGGTGAGCAAGCTGGAAGGTCTTGCCCGAGCCGGCAGAGGCGGAGATGGCGACATGGCCGATGCTTGTTGTCACCGGGGCTCCTCCCTCATGAATGCCTCGAAGTTCGGTACATCTATACAGTCCGTGACAGGGCCCGGGAACAGTTCTTCGAAGTCGTCGTACTGAACCCTCTCCATAGGCGGCCAGAACCTGCGACTGCTGATGTCTGCAATAATGCGCTCTGCACACGCTCTGGCGGATTCCATAAGATGGTCATCGAGGTCGTTCCAGATGGTCACTCCTGTGCTGTCCGTGGCCCCGGGAAGGTTGAAGTAGCCGAGTTCGACGTTTCTGCCTTCGTACTTCTCGTCCGGGAGCAGTATCCTGTAAAGCGGTAACTGGAGGTCGGTCCAGCGCTTCTGCTTGCCGTTCACCTCTACCAGCATGTAGTCCGCCACCTCATCACTGGAGGAACCGAGGTGGGTTTCCTCAGGCTTCTGCGGGTTCTCCGAGGTCTTGTAGTCGAGAACGCGTATTTGCCCGGTCTTCATATGCCTGTCGATGCGGTCGATTCTGCCACTGATGCGCATGCCGGCAAGCTCGGCCTCAACATCAACCTCCGAGTCGACGATCTGCCAGCCCTCCCTGACGAGGCCCGCCTGCACCCGGGCTGCTGCCCGGAGCCGTTGCATGGCTGCATCTAGCTGGATCCTTAACTGTAGCGGCAGCGGGTGACCGAAGCGCCTGGCTGCCCAGTTTTCCGCTTGTGAGCAGAGGAAATCGCTCAGCTTCAGACTGTCATCACACCCTCTAAACTGATCGTTCTGCGACATGGCTGCCAGGACGCCGTGGACCAACAATCCGAAGTCGAACTTATCCATCTCGGCCTTCTCATCATCCAGTGCCTCCATGCCCAGTACATTCTTGAGGTAGAAGCGGAAGGGGCAAGCAAGATAGTCCTTGAGTCTGGTGACCGATAGCCTGACCGGTGCGATCTTCTCTGGGCGAACATCGGCAGGAGGATTTGCCTTCAGAAGAAAGCTGATAGTTGGCGGATAGCTCTCTTGTTGGTCCCCGGGATCCCCGAACAACTGTCGGGCACGCTGGACAAGCTCATCATCGCCGCAGCGGAAGAGAAGGCGAGACGGCTTCAGCGGATCCCGCGAGACGCCGGTCTTGCTGACCATGAAACAGACACGCCCTTCTTTGCGGCGCGACTCGATAAGTGCCTGCATCAGGTAAGCATCCCTTGCCAGACGGTCGGCGTCACAGCGCAGATTGAGTTCCCTGCGAAGTGTGTCGGGGAGGAAGACATCGCTTAACTGCCCATCCGGGACGAATCCTTCATTCATACCTGTGACCAGCAGCAGCCGGGCGCCATTCCACGGCAGCTCGAGCCAGCCCTCGAGATCGATGACGGCGCCTTTACGCTCAATGTGGTAGCGCTGGGCGGACAGGCGCTGCAGCAGAATCCCCAGGGCATCCTCCTTATCGATGTTCAGCCTGCCGATCACCTCACTCTCCAGTTCCCGGAGTGCTGTATCGATCATCTCCGATGCTGCGATGAACTCCTCATCCTCAGGATTGTCCGGACGGAGAGTTCTCACCTCGTAGATAGTCTGTAGCAGGGACCGCACCAAGCTATCGATGTCCTCCTTACGAAGTCGGTCCAGTTGCTGCTTGATGAAGGTTACCGCCTTGGGAAGACTGCGGAGGCGCTGGCGTTCCTCCTGTTCTCCCGGGCCGCGGCGTAGCGCGTGGTATACGATGTCTTCCATTGCCAGCGGCAGGTGCTCGTTCTGGAACTCGTCCAGCTCCTGAAGAAGCCAGCGCGGAGAGAGACTGTGTCCTTCCTGCAGAACCGTCAGCACATCGGCGTGTCGCAGGAATCTGCTGAAGCTCGCGTACGTCCTGTCGGTGATCAGGCCATGGAAAGCTTCAAGGAGACGGTACAGAGGGTGTTCTACCAGGCTCTGGCCGGCGGGATCGAATGCGACCAGGTCCCTGTCAGCAAGGTCGGCCATCAGGATCGGAGTCACATCGCTGTTTGGCACGCCGATAGCGACGTCGGCAGGGCCAAAGCGTTTGCTCTCCTCCCCCATGATCTGTATGACCTTACGGCTCTGTCCTGCCGGAGAGCCGGTAAGCACCAGGTTGTTCTTCGCGTCGGGGATGGATATCGTGCTCTGGTTCCATTGATCCGCTATCGGCCGCCCCCATTCATCGAAGCAGTCCGCCATTGACTCGGGGGCGTGTACCAGTATGTCGATGGTAACCTCTGATGCAAGGCGCTCGAGAGCCCGTATCGTCAGGGGAGTCGGATCCGGGACTGCGGCGACAACGATGCGCTCGACGCCCTCGGGCAGTTCTGGCTCTTCAGCTCTCCCGATCATCACTTCGCAAGGGTCCTGCAGTCGGAGTTCCGCCAGTCGGCTGAGGTAGGCAGCCTCGAGCCTCGCCATATCCTCCCATCGTCCCTGCTCTTCCAGTATGCTGCTGAACCTGTCGACGACGTCTGCTATCCGCAGTCCTCCATCTGAGAGGGTATCGCGGAGACGTTGTAGCAGGCCGCCAGTGTGCATTGCCCAGGCAAACGATCTGTCGACTGCCTGTGCCGGGAAGAACTCGCTGTAATCGCTGAGGTCGGCCTTAATCAGCACGTCCGCCCAGACTGCTGTTGTCTCCGTCTGGTTGGCTGTTCTGGTATGCTCGCGCTCAGAATTGAGGAAGAATGCCGGGGTTACTACCCGAGGCGACAGCAGTGCCGCATTCTGTTCTGCTGTGTGCAGGGCCAGTGCCTCGCGCAGCCTCCGCCCTGCCTGCCTGGTGGGCACGACAACAAGCTGGCTCTCCAGATCGACGGGGCCCGATAGTTGGGACGGCAGCAGGAACTGCTGCACCTTGGTCGTCACCGGTGCATTCCAGCCCAAGAAGTGTCGCTTTGTGGCCATCAGTTATGACCCGTGGGTGGTGAGCACAATCAGCAGCATCTAATCGTCTGAGTCATTATAACCCATCTCATAGCATGTTCTGCTCGGAGACCGCGGGTAGATGGCGGCCGAGGGTCTGTTTGGATGACGGACGCTGCCTGGTTCCACCAGGCACATCACACTGCGGGGACTGTCCCTCGGCAACGGGCTGTTCCGCCATTCTACAATCCTGACTTAGTGCCCTGCACCGGCGCTGGCCTTGGCGGCTCGGAATCATGAAGCTCCTTCCTGAGAAGGACAACTGCCCCTACACCGCGATGCCTCTTCCTGACTCAGCGATGCCACAGAACCGGTGAAGCGAGCTTCCTCACACCTGGTTATTGAGCGAAGTCGTTGAAGCGGGTTTGCCAGAGCGCCAGTCCACCGCAGGCCCATCTGACCCCTCCCGGGAATGAAGGCTTCGTCACCTTAGCCATTAGCTGGGATCTCGGGTTGTAGTCGATCAGGCAAACCAAGACTTCCGTTGACCGGACGTCTTGGTTGATCGCAAAAGTGTCTCTTTGGAGCCATTTCAGCCGATCCGGGCTTCTTGATATGAGCTTTAGCACAAGCTTCTGCCTGAGAACGTGTCGCATTTCCTGACTCATGTCTCTCAGGTGATCCCTCAGATAGTCCCCATACATCTCCACCTGGCGCTTGATATCCTGTATGTCTCGATTCTGGGCATATTTCACCTCGATGATCGACAGATCACCTCTGGGCTTTCCGCCCGATGAGTATCTAAGCGCCACCAGATCCATCTTTCTGCCGGTTGGCAGCCTGTATTGGCGATCAAGGATGATGTAATCGGAGTTGCACGTGATCTCACGGTTGTTTGCTCTGATCAGCAACTGCTCGAATTCCAACTCTCTGCTGTTCTTGGAGATCCTCTTGCCGCGCTCGTCTTCCTTAAGGTGGCAGGATACGTTATCCTTAAGCATTGGCAATAGCTTGATGTAGGTCTCCAGATCCGGTATTCTCTCAGGCAGCTCGTGCTGGCCTTCGACTGTGAATGCTCTATCAATCTCGATACGGCCGTTCGTCTTAAGCAAGAGGATGCTATGGCCCTGATAGTAGACGTTGATGTAGTCGCCACGGAGTTGCAGATCTAGGTCCCTGTCACGGCGAACTCTCTTCACTAGCTCGCCGTACTTGCCTCCCTCTTCGGGATTGAGGTCGTGCAAGAATCCAGGTGATAGCGCTCTCATCGTTTCATTCCTCCTTTAGCAGAGACTCACCTGTTCGCCATCCTCCACTTGGATCACATTCGGAAACACGTCACCAAACTCCTCCGGGTGGAACGTGTGAACCGGCACAATCCATCGTGGTTTCATGGCATCTACCAGCGCCTTCAACTGGCCAACGTAGGCGTGTCCGCTGGTGTGTACTTCGACCATCGGAACGCCGTTAGACTCAAGGAACTGACGAAGGTCACTTCTCTCAAGGTAGCCGTGCCACAATGAGAAGACAGCCCTGGCACTTTCGCTGCCTCGAAGCTTCTTGATCAGGTTGCGGAAGTATCGGCTGTCCTTGGCCAGGAGAACCTTATCGTCGGGGTTAGCGCTGATCTCATCGAACTCGATCTTCGCTTTCCGGTACTTGAAGAGCAGAGACCTATCCAGACCGGCGAGCTTCTGAGCATGGTAGTAGGAGTACAACACGCGGATGCCTCCCCAGTTGAACTGAGGGATGCGCTTTGATACGGCACTGAGTCTATCAAGAACCAGCGCTGTGTAGAGGTCAACGACCAGTGTCTTGCCACCGCGCCTCACCGCCCTGTGGACAGATACGATTCGGTCCAGGTTCTGAGAAGAGGCAAACACGTAGCAGAGCCCACTGTGAGAGAGGACCGTGTCATGCAGTTCCCGCTCAACTGAGCTTTCGTCAGGAAACCGCCCTTCACCTCTGCCCAGCATCGAACCTTCGATTATCAGGTAGCTAATGTGCTTGGGGGGATTCCTGACAAGCCTATCCAGTAGCACACCTTTGCGGCCATGACCACGGAAGTCGCCAGTGTAGAAGATCCGCTGTCCGTCGGCCTCAATGAGGAAGGCCGCCGCATCAGGAGCGGAGTGGTCCATCAGATAGGGAGTGATGGCAAACTCACCGATGGAAAGCATCTTGCCCATATGAAATGTCTTGGCTCTATCGAGCCTGGCACGTGCATCGAGAAAGACGTTCGACACCTCGACCAGGGCTCTTGTACCCACGCTCATGTGAATGGGAATGTCAGGATGCACGAACTGCAGCAGCCCGTAATGATCAAGATGTGCATGAGACAAGACCACGGCGCTGACGGTTGGTTCGTCGTTATCGTAGAGCCCGTCGATCGACGGGAGGATACCCTTCTCCAGCAGTTGGGACAGGGTGAGCTTTCGGTGGCTTCTCCAGTCGAAGGGAGACATGTCCCTGTTAACCAGGGGGAGTCCGATATCGAAGATGACGCGGGTGGTCCCGGAGTTGGAGCACAGCTCAATGCAGCTCCCACCGATTTCACGAGTGCCGCGATGAATCGTCAGTTCGGGGCATTCAACATCTGTTCCGTCCGATATGATGGCAATAGTATCGCATCGAGCGAGCATTTGAACCAGGTTGTCAATAGTTGTTGCGATCTCGGGATCCTCGGGTCTAAGGATCCTGAAGCCGTCGATAAGCTCGTCGGTGATCGGTGAATAACCTTCGTCCAGGAAATCCCTTACCGCTGCCGCGTCGGAGGCCTCAGCCACATACTTGTGGAGTTGGCCCAATCCGGATATCGAAGCCAGATCGCCGACATACCCTATGGCATCGTATAGATAGTACCCCATCAGTTCGACCTGACGGTCTCAATCACCGGTTCGATCACAGCAGCCTTACTATCTCATGGTAGGCGCCAGAAAAGCAAGTACCGGTAGCAGACTACCAATGCTGTGATCCCGAGTTGTTCTTCTATCGCAGCGCTGACTACTCAGTGCAGCAAGCCCGGGAACCCTACGGATAGGGTTCAATCCGGAGAGACTGGTCGTCTTCAGGCGATCACACATCCCTCGGTCTCGTTGGTCTGGACCCGCTACGGTGTGCCCAGGTAGCGGCTGGTGAACTCCCAAGATGCCGGAACCATCACCTTCTCGCAAAGCTGACTGCATCCCTGCATGGTATACTGCTGACGTTAGCCATGGTTGATAGCATGTTCTCACAGTATATCGGGATAGACTGGTCGGGTGCCAGGGGTCCGAACCTGAAGAACCTGCAGGCCGCTGTTTGTGTAACAGGGAGGTCATCGCCCCAGCTTGTGCAGCCACCGAGGACCAAGTATTGGCGACGAGATGACCTAGTCCGCTGGATCACCGATGAAGCCATGCGTAGTCGCATATTGGTGGGCATGGACTTCGGCTTCGCGTATCCATACCTTGACGAGGGAGCGTACTTCCCTGGGCATCCTCAGAGCCCGAGGTGTGCTTCAGACCTATGGCAGAAGGTTGACAGTATCTGCCAGGAGGTGTCCTGTTTCTACGGCGGGCCATTCTACAAGGACCAAACAGCAGAGTTTTCACAGTATCTCTGTTATCAGTTGTACAGAGGAACACACTTCGATAACCACCGGCTCCGAAGAACAGAACAGGCTTGTAGACGGTCGCGCATGAGGCCTGCCTCATTATTCAGACTTGTGGGAGCAGACCAGGTGGGATCTGGCTCAGTTGCCGGCATGCGCGTTCTGCACTATCTTGCTACGAATCACAGCCATGCCATAGCCATCTGGCCTTTCGATGACATCTCGCAAACTGGATCAGTACTGGTAGAGATATACCCGCGCCTGTTCTTCGCTTGTGCAGGCGAATACTATCAAGAGCGCTATAGCCTTGACTCTGTGAATGCTGTTCTCAATCACTTCCATTCCGAACCAGTGAGCCACGATTCTGCATTGGATTCAAGAGACAAGGCGGATGCGATTGTGTCAGCGGCAGCTGTTCGCAGTCTCTCTGAGCTTGGTCATGTTTGGCGTCCTAAGAATATCGATGAACTGGCCATGCAGTATGAAGGATGGATATTTGGCTGTAGCCCCACGCCAGACTGACGCACATCGCCTTGCTGCCAATACGCATAGGCGGTGACTTACAGAAGGAGGGAGCAAGCGAATGAAGAAGGGTGCTGAGTCCTGTCTCTATCTGGAGGACCTGCAGCGAGTCAGGCTTCACTGCCTGGTTGACCTAGGTCTGAATTTCTCCGCTATGTTACGAATATACGATAAGGGAGCCAAGCAAAGCATCTACAGGAAGGTTCTCGATGAGCTACCTGCCGTGTTGCAGGCAGAGAGCGAGGAGCAGTTCCGGGTGTTTCATTCGTCTATCTGTGAATGGGGTGTCAGGAATGTTCTTGCCAGCAATGGTTCGGGCTATGCAAGCTATGGTCAGATCGCTAAGACCCTTGACGTGATTCTCAAGGTGGTCATCGACTATGGCCACATGCCCGACTGCAAGAAGGCCAGGCAGCTAGCACCATGGCTGAACTCAGCCGTTGATAATGAGATGATGAAGATGCTGAAGAGAGAATACCCGGATGCGATTGCGCCTTGGCCAACCAGTATCCGTCGGGTGAACAAGGAAGAGTATGTCGCTATACAAAGCCTGATTCGCCGTTTCAACGTCGAGAAGCACTGCGGCGAGATAACCCCGGTCCAGTTTGACGACCTATACTGGTGGTGCCTCAACAAGTGCCGTCAATACGATGATGAGCGGCATGGCTGCCCATAAGCGAGTTGCCAAGCTCCGACGGTGTGGCGAGAAGGACAGGCTGAAGCACATCGCAGACCGCACAAACACTCACACTGTGCAATTCAGGTACTACACGGATGTAGGAAGGGTGAAAAAGCTTGACAGGGGGTGCCTCAGCTGATTAGACTGCCTATTATTGAGCTGTGTCAGCATGGCTGAGGACGAACAAATGGGAAAAACCGAACTCAACCAAACTTTCGCATATATTGACCTAATCCGAAGGAAGGTCGACGCGGCAAGAAAAGAACCGGAGTTCTCCAAAAGACTCGGTGAGCGTGCACAGAGAACACCCGCTTCGCTCCGGAGCGACCGCGATGTACTCCGTATCTTTGCGCAACTGATCGCCTACAGCCAGAACGCAAAAGCTACTTTGGTGTCGGGTATGCTCTCCAAGGGCATTTTTGAGACAGCTTTTCGTGACTTTGAGGTGGGGCAAGTCCGCTTGTTGAAATCTGCCGCCGTTGAAGCTATGTATTGGGATGCCATTAGTGCAATCAGGTTCAAGCGGAAAATTCGAGCAGTTATCAGCAGTGCAGAATCGCTGTCATCTATTCAGGCGAAATACGGCTCTTTCACTGAATTGCTTGACCGAACAGGTATTCCACCGATCCTGCGATCCGAGGCTGATGTTGAGAGATTCTGGCAAGGGTTCGACAATCTTTTGCTCGTACTGAAGAAAGAACAGATGCCCTTCTTTAGGCGCACGACTAGTCTCCTGCATTTTCTTCTCTCTGTTGGATATGACTGCATTAAGCCTGACATTGTAGTGATGAGAGTCGCCAAGGAGGGCAAAATGGTACCTTTGGAGACTGGGGACGACAACCGAAGAAAGGTGGTCAGGGACATCCAACTTTACAGCGTCGATAGGCACATCAGACCTACCGTCGTCGATTTGTACTTCCTGATATATGGTGGACAGACGGGGGTTACACAGCTCGTTCACCCCTGGTTTTACGCGTGAGAGAGCGGGAAGCCTAACAGCTCATCAGTCCGACTGAGGGGGAAGTTGCTCCAGCGCTATGCTTCTTAGCGAATTGTATTATTCGCCTCTGCGGTGGAAGGCAGTGGCCCGCCAACGGGTAAGGTAGTAGTCGGTGTCATGCCCCGGAAGTCCCAATGCCTCCAGACTGGGGGTGACAAGCGGCTTGGATGACATGGTGATGAGCTCTTCTACGATGTTGTTCAGTTGGTTCATCCACGCCTATCAGCCCGCGATTGTCTGGTACCGAAGGCCCCTTTGGCAGCGTTCCCAGAGTGCAGTCACTCACGACCGGAGCCGGGAAACTCTAACAGCAGTTGTCCTGCTTGCAAGTAGTTTGAATCACCCGCTGTCCAGAAAGACACTGCCATCCATAGTTCATCCACCAACTCCGAGTCATCCTGGTCCGATTCCGTGACATGCAAGGCACTGAATACCCGTCTACACGTAGCTGCAGCAAGGTAATAGTTGTGCATAGCCTCATTGTACCTGTCCTGGATATGAGCCATGGATGGAGGCGGAGCTAAATACCCTGAAACATCAGTTTCGGTAACGGATTCTCGAAACTCGCGGGTCATCCCCTCCAAAGCTAAAACCATGAGAGCATCATAATGCGCAATAGCGTCCGCTAACATCTCAGAATCGTTACGCAGTTGCTCCAAGTCAAACACATCAATAGAAAAATGCTCACTCTGATGACGCATTCTGTCATAGTGGTCTGTCATAGCGGCCCGGTAACCCCTCTCGCTAGCCGTGAGAGTTAGGGCACGAGGGCTACGATCTGAGACGAGAGTTGCCACCATGGTGATGGCGATGAAACCAAGAACCAGGGCCAGTATGATCGGTGTCTTCATGGCCAGCTTCTACTCCAGGCAGCTATTCTCTAGCTTCCGATAGGCTTGGAGGCCGACTCTTGTTCCCTAGACATAGGAGAACAATGAAGCCAAAGGGCACAAAGAGACCCAGCAGCAACCACCAGAGACTTCTGTTCTTCTTCTTCAGTGCCCATCCCCAACCAGGTATAAGTATCGCCAGGCCTATCACGAAGCCCAGTGCTTCTAGGTCACTGTAATGAACGAAGGGGTTAACAGAGATTACTATCAGCCCAGCGACAAAATTGATAAGGATAGCGCCTAAGAACACCAGGACCATAGTCCAGTTGAGATGCCTTCGGAACCAGCTGGTTTCCCTGGAGGACTCCCGTTGTTCGGAGGCATAACTCTGGCCGCCCTGCAGGCCAGAAGTCATTAGCCCCTGCCCGCACTGCGGGCAGAATTTCATCCCCGCGACATCAGGTTTTCCACAATTGTGACAATAGTTCATAGATGATTACTCCGTTGCTTCTGCCGCGCTGATGGTCTACTTCAGTGTTCGCAAACTCATAACTATGGCATCGCAAGCAGAGTCCCAGTGTTCATGCTCATCTAGCCGCGCTGTACAAGTCACCGTCCACGCGGAGTTGTACACAATGCAAATCATGAATACGTAGTGAAATGTACCAAGTATGGAGAAAGCTGCTCGGTATTCTATAGTCAGGACAGAAAGGCACGCTGAATCTCCTTCTTGTATTCAACCATACAGAGACTCAAGGGAATTGTCAATACCCCTGTCAGGCAACTCGTAGTGCCGAAGATGCCGCTGGCAGATGTCTTTAGGCGCTGCCGCAATGAGAGATAGCACTGTCGGGCTATTGACACCAAGCTTGGCAGGCGCGTACCATCTCTCATACGAGGTGATGCGAAAATGCCCAACATCCTGATGGTAATCCAGCCCTACTGGTATCAAGGCACTTGGGTATTCGACGACGAGTCAGTTGACCTTGAAAAGGAGCCCTTCGTTCAGGGCATCCCGGAGATGATCGATGAGATGGTGAAGGACCTACCCAACGCTCGCAGCGGATTCGTGCTGCTCTTCTCATCACAGCCGTTTGCCGGTTACCAGGCGGAACTCACGTGGGTGAGAGAGGAATATGGCGGAAACTGGTACCGGGCAAAGGACCAGCCCACAGAAGGGTGGCTGTGCCCTGCTCTCTTCAGATACTTTGACTTTGCGCCGCAGTCGCTCTATATCAGGGCAGAAGCAGGCCGAGGCAGGTTCGAGCCCTCGGAGATACCGGCGCTGAAGGCACGGATTGAGGAACTGGAAGAGAGTGTCGGCAAGCTGATCCTGGAGAATGAACTGCTCAGAAGCGGAAAGGACAGCTCCGCTTGACAGGATCCGAAACGGCGTGGTAGTCTTAATCTAGCACCTTTACAACTGAATATGCAGCTTAGAGCTATCGAGAGCGGCGGTTAGGGAACTGGCCCGATGACCCGCCCGGCAACCTTTGAGTCTTCTTGAAGGTGCCAAAGCCAGCC
>SL_5KL_010_SEDDRAFT_10002205_pt1 | contig 11046 bp, 8 predicted proteins | sample SodLakKL_010_SED_FD_9118 | JGI IMG/M metagenome (IMG submission 9118)
TCCCAGGAGATCCGACGGGCATCTGCCGGGACCTCAACAGCCGGTCCCAGCGCCTCAACGATTCCATTCCGGACCACGAGGGTGACGCCTTCTGAGCGGGTCCCGTCGGCCTGAACCAGCGTGGCGTTCTCAACGGCCCATGCAGAGGGTGCTGGGGCGCGGGTGTACTGGGCATCCAAATGGACCGGCGGAAGGAGGAGCGGCGCTGCGAGCACCGTCCAGGCCAGAAGCCCCGCCCCGGACGGACGGCGCCTGGCGGGGCGCTTTCGGAGGGCGGTGGCGGTGGGGGGCTGGGTCATGGCGTACGATTCCTCAAACGTGTTCCCGTGGCGATGGTGAGGGGGCCCATGGTGGGAGTCGGGGTCCTCGGGAGAGCGGTGGCAGGGAGATATTCACTCGATCCATCGGTCCTGCCGGACCATCCGAGCCTAGACGTGCCCCCCATGCCCGTCAAGCGTCCCTACTCTCCTGGAGTCCAGGGAGACATCTTTGGTTAACCCTCCCTCCCCAACCCCGCTGGCCATGACCGGTCTCAGGCATATTCCCAACCTCATCACCGGAACCCGGCTTCTGGCGGTGCCCATCCTCTGGGGCTTCGCGCTCACCGGGAATCACCTGGTGGTGGGGATTGGGGTCTTCTACGCCTGGCTCTCCGATGCGGCGGACGGCGTTGCGGCCCGTGCGCTGGATGCGGAGAGTGCCTGGGGGAGTCAGTTCGACTCGATCACTGACACACTGATGTTCGTCTCGGCCTTGGCCTGGGTTGTGATCCTTCGGCCCGATTTTCTCGCCGAGTTTGCCCTTCCGGTGGCCGTGTGGTTGGGGGTGGGGATCCTGAATTACCTGGTGGCCTGGGTTCGATTCCGTCGGGTTCCCGATGTCCACCTCATCTCCGCAAAGCTCGCCAACTTCGCAGGATTCCTCTTCGTCGCCTGGCTCCTGGCGGTGGGGGAATACCCGACCTGGTTGGCGTGGGCGGTGCTGGGGGTCTGCATCGGGGGTGCGCTGGAGACCAGCGTCTCGGTGATCTTCCTGCACCCGGACCGGAGGCCTCGCTTCACTGTCCTTGAGCGACTCCCTCTGCTGGGGCAGCCTCGGCCCGAGGCTTAGGAAGCCCGGGGGGCTCTCAGGGGGCTTCTGCTACAGCACGGGCCCCAGTCCAGCCGAACCTGGGATCCGTGGAGACGAACATGACGAATTCGCTCTCCTTGCCACTTTCTTCAAGGTTAAATAATTTTCGTGCAATAGAATTCGTCTTCCTCGCACCCATCAGAGGTTCGATTCATGAATACCGCCACCGCCCGGGTCACCTCGGGCTTCCACCACATCTCCATGGATGTGGGGGATCCCGAGGGCACAGCCCGATTCTGGACCGAATTGTTGGGACTGACCCGCTGGTTGTCGGACCAGGATCCCGCCACCGGCGCCCCGCGCATCCTCCTGGCCGACTCTGCCGGGAGCCCCGGTTCCATCGTGGAATTGATCGCCGACAGGTCAGGACGGCGTGGGCACTGGGGTGTGGGCGGGATCCACCACGTTGCGCTCGGCACACAGGACGCTTCCACCCAACTCATGTGGAAGCGCTGGCTCAGCGACAACGGTGTGCCCATCTCCGGACCCTATGACCGGGGCTACTTCACGAGCATCTACTTCCGGGATCCGGAGGGGCATGTGGTGGAGATCGCCACCGCGGGACCGGGCTATGGGTACGATGAGCCCATGGATCAGTTGGGCGAGCGCTTCATCGGCGCCGAGGGGCATGGTGATCGGATGCGGGGAAGTCGGAACGAGCGGGCCATCCATCTAGAAAGCCATCCCGATCCCATCCCGGCCCTAACACCGGAGATGGAGCTTGACGGGATCCATCACATCACCGGGATAACCCACGGAATGGACTCGGCCCACGAGTTCTACCACGGTGCTCTCGGCCTCTCCCTGGTGAAGCGCACCGTGAACCAGGACGACGGTGCCGCCAAGCACTACTTCTGGGCACGGTACGACGGGCAGGAAGTGGCTCCCCGTAGCGCTCTGACCCTCTTCGAATGGCCTGGGTCCGACTATGGGGCCCGCCCAGGGCAGGGAGCGACGCGCCATGTGGCCTTCCGGGCCGGTGATCGGACGGAATTGGAGCGGTGGCGGGAGCATCTCGAGTCCCTGGGTCTCGCCGTGGAGGGTCCGGTAGACCGCGGGTTCGCTCACGCCCTCACTGTGGAGGCGCCGGACGGGCTGAGGGTCCAGCTGGCAACCGAAGGTCCGGGGCTCGCGCCGGGGTCCGGAGGAGATTCATGACGGGGCTTTCCATCCAGGAGGCTCGTGTGCACGGGCCTCCATCTGCCAGGGACCGTGACCCGGTTCTTCTCCTCCTTCATGGACGTGGCTCCAGTGAAGCCGACCTGGGTGGCCTCGCTTCATCGCTGATCCGGGCCGTTGAGGCCGGGTCAGACGGGGGGCGACTCCAGGTTGTGACACCCCGGGCTCCCTGGCCGGGACAGCCCTGGGGCTACGGGATGGGGTGGGCCTGGTACCGCTATCTGGGGGAGGATCGCCCGGAATCCGACACCCTGGCGGCAACGCTTGAGGCGCTGGATCGCTTCATCGACGACCTGCCGGAACGGCTCGGTCGGGAACCGGGTCCCCTGGTCCTGGGCGGCTTCTCCCAGGGCGGTACAACCTCCCTGGCGTGGAGCCTGACCCGGAAGGGGCGGGCGGTGGGTGCCGCGAATCTCTCCGGATTCCTCGCCCAGGTGCCGCTGGTTCAGAATGCCCTGATCGGGGCCCGAGACTTCCCCGTCTTCTGGGGGCACGGGCGAATGGACCCGGCCATCCCCCATTCCCTGGCTGAGAAGGGTCGTCGGGTCCTGGAGGAGGCCGGAGCAGATCTGGAGATCCACGACCACGAGGGTGGACACACCATCACGCCGTCGGAGGTCGCCGGGATGGCCGGCTGGTTGGGGGGTGTGATCTCGAAACGACCGCCAGAAAGGTGATCCTCGGGGCGGCCAGCGGCCACCCCGGGCAACCCTGGGGGAACCTCAGGAAAGGCCCAGGACGACTCGACCGTCGATTTCTCCGCGGTGCATCCGTGCGAAAATGTCATTGATGTTTTCCAGAGGCTCCACCGAAACATGGGGGGTGACCCAGCCTCGACTGGCGAACTCAATGGACTCTTGGAGGTCGCGCCGCGTGCCCACGATGGAGCCCCGTACCGTGATTCCTTTCAGGATCACATCGAAGATTGGGAGGCCGAATTCCCCCGGGGGCAGCCCGTTCATGGCCACCGTCCCCCCCCGTCGGCAGGCGTCCAGGGATTGGCGGAATGCCTTGCGGTTCACCGCCGTCACCACCATCCCGTGGGCGCCACCGAATTCCCGATGGGCCTTCTCTCCCGGGTCTTCCTCAAGTGCGTTGCAGACGATATCGGCGCCGAGATTCCGGGCAAGCTCCAGCTTATCGTCGGAAACGTCAACCGCGTACACCAAACGACCCATGGCCTTGGCATATTGGACGGCCAGGTGGCCGAGGCCCCCGATCCCCACGATCCCCACCCAATCGCCGGCCTTGGTGTCGGTCACCTTGAGACCCTTGTAGGTAGTGACGCCGGCACATAGGACAGGAGCCATGGTGTTGAAGTCCACATTATCAGGGAGGCGCCCCACGTAATTGGCATCTCCAATGGCGTACTCCGCGTAGCCACCGTCCACCGAATAGCCCCCGTTCTCCTGCGACTCACAGAGCGTCTCCCACCCGGTCTGGCAGTGTTCGCACGCGTTGCAGGCGCTGTAGAGCCAGGGAATCCCTACGGCGTCCCCCTCCTTCAGTCCCTTCACACCACGCCCAACCCCCGCTACCACCCCCACACCCTCGTGCCCCGGGACCAAGGGCAGCTTCGGCTTCACAGGCCAATCACCCTCCGCAGCATGGAGGTCCGTGTGGCAGACTCCACTCGCCATGATACGCACCAAGACCTCGCCTTCCCCCGGTTCCGGGATGGGTCGTTCCTCGATGGTGAGGGGCTTACCGAATTCGCGAACGACGGCTGCTCTCATAGTGCCGGACATACACAATCTCCTTTCAGGACAGTCAGGTCGCACGCAGGATAGTATCAGGGGAGACCATCGTGCGCAAACAATCACAAGCATCCTGAGGTTTCGGCTAGCCGCAGAGGGGTGTCAGAGTTCCGGTTCAGAATCGAATGCCCACCCCGATCCTGAGATCCCGCCCCGGTTCCTCGGTGAAGAGGCCGTTCTGGGTGAAGGTGCTGTGTCCGGCGTAGCTCCGGTCCAATGCGTTCCGCAGGGTGGCAGATACCGTCAGCCCCGTGACCCGCTCCGGTTCCCAAGTGGCGCTAAGGTCCAGGGTCGTGTAACCCGGACGAGGGATGAAGACCTGTTGGTCCGGCGGGACCTCCCGGAGGCGACGGACCACCGTCAGCGTCTGTCCCACCCTCAGATCTCCGGTGACGACAAGGTCCGTCGTCAACACGCCCCGATCACCCATGGGAGCCCCGAATCGGGCAATGAATTGGGGTTCCGGAGGGAGGTCCCGGATCTCGCTTCGGGCTGCGGTCAGCCCCCACCGGAGTCGTCCCAGGTCATGGTGGGCCCGGATTTCCGCTCCCTGTACCCGGGGAGACTGGTCGCCATTGAAGATCTCGGTTACCGGCCGACCGCCAAGCCCCCCGCTCCCGGGTTGAAGGTACTGGATGGGGTCCCGGATGCGGGTGTGGAATCCGAAGACCTCCACCTCTAGTCGGTCCGTCCCGTCCGCAGTGACCGCACCGATCCAGCGCAGCCCCGCTTCCACCAGTTCCGAGCGCTCGGGGTCGATGGTTCCACCCAGCTCACCGTTGAAGAGGGCATCCGCCACCACGTTCTGGGCGAAGTGTACCGGGATGGATCCTGCTCCCCTTGCTGCCTGGCCCCATCCGGCGAATGCGTGCAGTCGGCCCAGGAGGTCGACCTCGCCCCCCAGATTGAATAGAGTCGCGGCATTTCCCGAGTTCGACTGACCGAAGCGGGTGGTGAAGTCGTCGCGGCGCACCCCGAACCAGAGCCGCACAGGTCCGGTGTCGAGCCTCTGCTGGGCGAAGAGTCCCACGTTCCGGTATCGGTTGACCCGCGGCTCCCGGTCCGGTCGCCATGCTTCACCCTGGTCCTCAAAGCCATCCACCCCCACCGAGAGACGCCCGAACACCCGGGCATACCCCCAGGGAACGACGGTTCTGGCATCGAAACCGCGAACCGATGAAGAGAAGCGTTGTGTCGCGGGGGTGTCTATGGACAGGTCCGTATCGGATCGGTAGAGGCGGATCTGGGCCAGCGGCGAGCCCTGACCCGGTTCCCATCGCCATTCACCGGTGAAGGCTTCGCGGGCCAGGGTCATGTCCCGGGGCGGCCGATTCTCGGGATCGGGTTGAAGCTGCCAGGGATAATCACCTCGCTGCATGAAGTTCAGACCTCCCGCCTCGTGCCGTTCCAGTCCGACTCTCAGGGAATGGCCCTGAACATCGATGGCACTCGCCCGGAAGAGGGTCGCCCGATCCTCTCCACGGGAGAAAGGAACCGCATCACCACTTCCCGTGCGGAAGTCTTCCCTGCTCGTTCGGCTGTGATACGCCAGGATACCCCCGGATTCGCCTATGCGCCCCCAGGCACCCACCGAGCCCCCGAACCCCTCATCCACGCTACTGGCTCGTGTGCGCACCAGCCCTCCCAGCCGCTGGTCGGCACCCAACCGGTCCTGGGCATCCACCGTCTCCAGTCGGATACTCCCTCCCAGCGCCCCATGGCCCTGGTCCGCGGCCGGAGGACCAGGCTGGAGATCCACCCGCCGGAGAAGATCCGGGTCGATATTGGGAAGTCCGCCCCGGTGGTTGAAGAGATTCTGCCCCTGGCGGGCTCCATCCACCGTTACCTGCATCTGGGTCGCCTCCATCCCTCGCAGGTACAAGCGCTGGGCCACCCGGGTACCACCGCCGATCTCCACCGCAGCCTCATCTGCAAAGAGATCCCTGGAATCACGGGCCTGCCTATCCCAGGTCCACGAGTCCAGAAGCCGGCCTGAATAGGAGACCACCCGGAATCCGTCGAGGACGACTGGATCGAACTGCATTTGTACGGAAACCCGAAGGGTCGCTCCCCCGATCACCTCCACAGGGACCCGCTCCGTACGGAGCCCAACGGACTCGATCCGCAGGTAGCGACGACCCGCGGGAACGCCATCCAGCCGGAGCAGGCCGTCGTTCATGGTGATCCCACCACGGCCTGTCCCCTCCACGCCGATCTGGACGCCGGAGAGGGGTGCGCCCGTGTCGGCGCCGGTGACGAGGATCTCCAGGTTGCCCGTCACCTGAGCCGACGCAGGACTGTGCCCCATCAGGAGCAGGACCAGGGCTACAAGGATGCCTCCGAGTCGGCCAGTCCGTGGCCGGACAACTCGGCTCGCCTGTCGTGGTTCCAGGGGATTCGAGGCAGTGCGGGTGAGGCTGCTCGTCACCGGACTCACGGCAGGACCTCCTCATCCTCGGCACCAGCCGAATCCTCCGCCACCCAGACGGAGGTGGCGACGATCCGGAGCCCCGGATCGTTGGTGCCGTGTTCCCCCTCCTCCTGGCCCTCAGAGGCCTCCTCCAGCGTTGTTCCCAGGTTCTCCTCAGCAAGAGTCCCCTCTGCCACCACAAACCGGCCGGCGATATCCACGGGTACCGTAAACCGGTAGACGCCGTCCTCATCCCGGTCCACATCGATCCGGATCACCGTCCCATCCTCACCGGTGAGGATGAGCCAGCAGCCCCGGTGCTGACATACTGCCGACGCCGGCCCGGCCACCTTCATGTGATCTCCGATTCCAAGGGAGGCGGCACCGAGGACGGTCTCCACCGAGACTGCGCCGGAGGGGTCGGAATCTTCCCCGAAGAGAGTCAACTGGAGACCTGCCGGTATCGCATCCTCCGGATAGGCGGCGGTCTCGCCGGCAGTTTCGGTTATCTCGCCGGCGGATGCGGGTTCGTCGGGGCTGCACGCGGTGAGGAGGAAGACGCCTGCCATGAGGATGGCGGCGCCAGCATGTCCGTGGGTCATGGTGAGCGAGGGCATCTGAAGCCTTGTGATGGGAATGAGAATCAGTTTCAACAACTACGACGCTACTCCGCACCTCGCTCTTCGTCAACAGGTTTCTCCGAACCAACGGACGACGGCAGGCGGCCATGGCCTCGCCTGGCACTCGTCGGTGCCTCGGCTCCGCGTGATGGACCGTCTTGACGCCCTCCCCAGGGAGCGCCCCTGTCGCGATCATTGATGAAGCATGGGAGCTTCCCGATGGGGTGCACCGACCAGGGGAGGGGGGATGAGAAGGTGGCGGTGGTTCGTGGGGGTGGGGTTGCTGGCGGTGGCGAGCGCCGGAGTGGCCATGGCAGCGGTCCTGACCCGGAGCTTTCCCCAGGCGCCCTGGCCCGCCATGGGAGAGGATTTCTTCGACGGGTGGAGCCCTGGGGAAGGATGGGCCGCCCTCTACCGGGAGGTTTCGGGCCTCGACGCGCCCGACCTCCACCCCCACGAGCCCCTCCTTTCCCCCTTCCACCTGGAGCCCGATCCCATCGGGTCTCTACTTCTGGCGAACATCGAAGAGGACCCGGATCGGGTCTACCTGGGCTTTGAGCCCCAGTGGTTCACCGGCGGCTGGGCAGGGGAGGGGATGGTGGTTCTGGGGTGGCGCACCGACGGCCTTGTGGACGTCTTCCACGAGGCCGGGATCGACCTGGACCCGGAGCTCTACCGAATCACCGGCGAGGGAATGCACCGGATGGCGGAGAGGGAGTTCCGTCCCCGCATCCTGGAATTCGGCCCCGGTGGGGTGCACATGGATCTGGGGTTCCATGACCTGGAAGGGCGGCAAGTGGAGCTCTTCGTGCGTGAGACCGACCCGGGAACACGGCGACCCTTCGGTCTTCTGGCGCCGGTGGGCGGGGCCGCGGTACGACCGCCGGCCCTCCCCTTGGTCCTCCTTCGGGACTTCGATTTCGTCCGCCGCCGTGGCACGGAGATCCGCCTCGCCATCGAGGGACGGGAGCACGCGCCGGACCCCCTGGCCCTCCCCATGGCCGGAAGTCGGGTCTGGTTCTGGCGGTACTCACCGAAGGCCGTGGTGGTGCGGGTGAATCCGGAGGATCGGGTCCTGGTGGAACCGGTGCGCTCGCTGGGTGAGGTGCCTGACCCCGCTCGCGGGCCCGGGTCCTTCCAGGGAACCGGGTCTTCCCACGCCAACCGGATGGAGGGGATATCTCGCCCCCACGGCCGCGTTGAGCTACGCCGATTCGAGGTGGAGGTGGAGGGCGACACGGTGGCCATCGAGCTCCACCCCCCGCTCCCCCATCTCACCGCCCTGGCCCCGGGAAGCCAGGCCGCGGGACAGTTCCGCATCAGCGCCCATCCCTCGCTGGGTTCGGTGGACGGAGAGTGGAGCGTCCAGGCGGAGGAGGGAGGGCGAGTCCACATGGAGGTGACCCCCAGCGGTGGCTGGACACCGGGTCCGGCGCCCCGGTCCGCGAACCTCCTCTTCCGGGTGGTGGATCTCTTCCGTGGGTGGCCCACCACCTACCGCTGGGAAGCATCCCTCGAGCCGACGAGCCCCGGGGCAGGAGACGCCTACCGCCTGGATGCCCGGTGGATCAGGACCACCGAGCACCCAGGCGGGGCGTGAGACTTCATCACTGAATCGCTGACGGATCAGCCCTTCCGACCCGACGGCGGAACGCGGCGGATCAGGGGATCAGGTCACCGAACCCGCGGCTCCGCAGAAGGGGCTCCACCGACGGCTCCCGGCCCCGGAAGGCCACGAAGGCGTCCATGGCCGGAATGGTGTTGCCTGCGGCGAAGACGTTTTCCCGGAGCGACCGGGCCAGATCCGGATCGAAGATGTCACCGGCCTCGGTGAAGGCGGCGAATCCGTCGTTGTCCAGTACGCCGGCCCAGAGGTAGCTGTAGTACCCCGCCGCGTACCCCTCTCCTGCGAAGGAGTGGAGGAAGTGGGTGGAGCGGTGGCGCATGGGGATGGCATCCAGATTTTCCCGGGAGGCCAGCACCCGGGCCTCGAACGCCTCCACATCCAGCGCCGACGGGTCCGTCTCCAGGTGGAAGGCCATGTCCACGAAGCCCGAGTTCAGGAACTCCACGGTGGCGAAGCCCTGGTTGAAGGTCCGGGCCGCCAGCACCCGCTCCAGGAGCTCCATGGGCATGGGCTCGCCGGTTTCGTGGTGGGTGGCAAACCGCTCCAGGATCTGGGGCTGGGCCAGCCAGTGCTCCAGGATCTGAGCCGGGAACTCCACGAAGTCCCGGTCCACCGATGTCCCCGCCAGCGAAGGGAACTCCGTGTCCGACAGAAGCCCATGGAGGCCGTGGCCGAACTCGTGGAAGAGGGTGGTGGCGTCGGTGAAGGAGATGAGGGCCGGCTCCCCATCCGAAGGCTTGTTGAAGTTGGAGTTGTTGAGGATGAGAGGCGTCGCCTCCGTCAGACCATTCTGCACCCGGAAGGAGCTCATCCACGCCCCGGCACGCTTCCCGGAACGGGCGAAGAAGTCGCCGTAGAAGAGACCCATGTGGCTACCGTCGGCGTCCACCATCTCCCAGACGCGAACGTCCGGGTGGTAGACGGGGACATCGTCCCGCTCCACGAAGCGCACGTCGAAGAGGCGCTCCGCCACATAGAACTGGGCATCAATGAGGCGGTCCAGCTCCAGGAAGGCGCTCACCTCCCCGTCATCCAGGTCGAAGCGCTCCTCCCGCACCTGCTCGGTGAAGAAACGCCAGTCCCATCCGGCCACCTCGTGATCCAGCCCGGCGGCCTCGATGCGGGCCTGGATGTCGGCCTGCTCTTCCAGCGCCCGGGCCCGGGCCGGCCACCAGACCTCCTCCATGAGCTCCACCGCAGCCTCCGGCGTTCCCGCCATGGTGCCGGCGGTGCGGAAGTGGGCAAAGGTCTCAAACCCCAGGAGGTTCGCCATCTCCAGGCGGAGCTCCAGGATCTCCCGGATCAACTCCGTGTTGTTGAACTCGTTGTCGTTGCTGCCCCGCTCATAGAAGGCCCGCCAGACCTCTTCCCGCTGGGCCCGATTCGGAGAGCGCTGGAGGAAGGGCTCCACCAGGGAGCGGGAGAGGACGATGATGTGCCCTTCCTCACCCCGGTCCTCGGCCGCGCGTCGGGCCGACGAGACCAGTGAGCTGGGAAGACCCGCAAGGTCTTCCTCCGACAGGCGCATCATCCAGGCTTCGCTGTCTCCCACGTCGTTCTGGGTGAACTGGGTGTAGAGCCCGGCGAGGCGGGTCCGGATCTCGGCGAAGCGGTCCCGGTCGGACCCCTCGAGCTGGGCGCCGGCACGGACGAAGTTCTCGTGGGTCACCTCCAGGAGCCTCGCCTCCTGGGCCGAGAGCCCCAGCTCATCCTTCTGCCCATGGAGGGCATCGACCCGGGCAAACAGCTCNGGATTCAGGGCGATGGCGGCGGAGTGGGCCGCCAGCCGCGGGCTCATCTCCCGCTGGATGGCTCGGATCTCATCATCGGCCACCGAGCTGGCCAGGTTCGAGAAGACGAGGGAGACCCGCTGCAGATCGCTCCCCGCCAACTCCATGGCCACCATGGTGTTCTGGAAGGTGGGATCCTCCGGATTCGAGGCGATGGCCTCGATCTCACGATTGTGGGCCTCCATGGCCGACTCGAAGGCCGGGATGAAGTGCTCGTTCTCGATGAGGTGGAAGGGTGGCGCCCCGAAGGGCGTGTCCCACTCCGCCAGGAGGGGGTTGTCGGCGTCGTCGATCTCCGCCGCGGGGGCCGGTGTGGCTGTTTCCACGGAGTCCTCCGGTTCGGGTTCGCAGGCCAGGAGCAGGAGGATGGGGCTCAGGACAAGGAGGTGTCGTGTCCGGATCATGGCTCTCAGGGTTCGCTGGGATCGTGCGGTAGGCGAACCGGCGGGGAGGCCGGTTCGGCCCGGAGGGTGCCCGCTTCCGGGCGGGCGCGCCGNGGCGCATGGGGCTGCGGCGGATCCGACAGCCCTCA
>SL_5KL_010_SEDDRAFT_10002207_pt1 | contig 11039 bp, 6 predicted proteins | sample SodLakKL_010_SED_FD_9118 | JGI IMG/M metagenome (IMG submission 9118)
AAAAACAGAGAATGATTCAAAACTGCCAGGGGCTGAACAAAATAATACCGCCAATAAACCTGTCGGTTTAATTCAGAAGTATAACCTTATCATGGAAAAATATCTTCTCTATATATTAGCCGGGCTGGTCCCTCTTTCTCTGATTGCTGTTTTTGGCTATGCTCCCAGAGAGAGGGTAATGGGTGATGTGCAGCGTATCTTCTATTATCATGTGGGAGCAGCCTGGGTTGGATTTTTTGCCTTTTTTATTGTTTTTGTTGCCAGCATCCAGTATCTCAGAAGTGAGAACAGCTACTGGACCAGGCTGGCCCGGGCTTCGGCTGAAATCGGGGTAATCTTTACTACCTTTGTGCTGCTGTCGGGAATGCTCTGGGCCCGACCGACCTGGAATACCTGGTGGACCTGGGATCCCCGGCTGACCACTTCCTTGATACTGTGGCTGATGTATCTGGCTTACCTTTTTTTGAGCCAGACCCTGAAAGCTGAGGAAAAAAGCAGCCAGAACCGGCTGGCGGCAATTTTCGGCATTATCGCCTTTGTTAATGTGCCGCTGGTTTTTATGTCAATACGCTGGTGGCGGACAATTCATCCGGTTGTTATTGAAATTGGGGGAACAGGCCTCTCTCCCAGGATGATACAGGTTTTGATTTTTTCGGTGATAACAATTTCTCTGCTCTATTATCAGCTGCTGTTGATGCGGTTAAAGCAGCTTAACAATGAGTCTAGATTAAAGCAGCTGGTCAACAGGCTGCGCCGAAAGAGATAACCTTTTGCCGAAAGAAATAACCTTTTAAAGTTTTCAGACACATTACACATAAGTTTTCTGCACGTAAGAGAAAATAACAGGAAAGTTTCCTGCATGTAATAGAAAATATCAAGAAAGTGTTACTGCACGCAAGAAAAAATATCAAGAAAGTGTTACTGCACCAAGAAATAATATCAGGAAAAATATGACTCAATGGTAAATGATCAGAGGAGAAATTTCGCAAAAGCAGCTAAAAATCTGGTTTACGTGCCAGAACCTTTGTGGGTCCTGTCTCTCTACTGCGAATTTTCTGTTAATTATTGCCCCTGTCAAGGTTTGTATTTCAGAAACAATAAATTATATTCTTTAAATAATAAGGTTTCAATCATAACTAAAGCATAAGTCTCTAATCATATCATAAACAAAATTATAAGTCTTAAATCAAAAAACCATATTATAAAACATTAATAAAAAGCCACTAAAACCCCATATTATAAACTTTAACCACCTATCAAAAATCACAACAAAAAATAATAACAAAGGAGGAAGGGCGAATTAAGCCCAATAATCATGACTTTTTTAGCTGCTGCCTACACCTTATTCTGGATTATCATCTTCTTATATGTCCTGAAAATCAATAAAGGCAATCAAAATATCTCCGAACGTCTTAATAAGCTGGAAAAACTGGAAGATAGCTGATATCAATCTATATATAAACTGACTGATCTATTATATTTTTACTATATTTTTACAGTGGAGATGGCAAAATATATTCAACCTGACTAAAACAATTATATTCTGACAGGCAAACCCATTATGTTCAAAGAGAAAATTAATTATATTTAAGCTCACTAAAAGTTTCTTTAAATGCAATCAAGACTATCTCATGTTTTACATTTTTTACCCATTCATTGATAGATATTCTCCAGGGTGATATCCTGATAAAAGTATTTAAAAATGCTGGCATAATCCCAACCCTGATCGGCCATGTTCCCGGCAGCTGTCTGATCCATACCGACACCATGTCCCCAGCCTCCGCCGTAGAGAATTATTCTCTCAAGCTCTCCCCTGCTGTCAAGCTGACGGTGGAGGACAAAGCTGTTGCTGCGCAGACCACCCAGGGCACTGCGAATGCGGTCACCGGCAAGCAGCACCTCCTCTTCTCTGCCCCTGGCATCCCGGCCTATTATCACCAGTTCAGTGACAAATCCCCTGTCTGAACGTTCCCTGATTCTAACATCCTCAATCTCCTCCAGATCAAATTCGATCTTGAGAAATTCTACATTAATCTCCCGGTTCCAGCGGTAGGCCTGAGAACTGGCATAGGGACCGGTTCCCGAAAAGGTTTCCGGACGGCTTTGAAACCAGGCCTGAAGCTCTCCAGGAAGCAGAGGGAATTGAGAAAAATCCTGCTCGGGAGACCCGGAAGAAGGAGAAGAAGACTCGGAAGTGGAACTATCAAGTGAACCTGCAGGTAAACCTGAATTCGTACTGGAGTCCAGAGATTGCAGAAAATCATGACTGAGGTTAGCTCCACTCAGATAATCGACATCTCCGCCCCAGACATCTCTGCTGGCCTCAGTGTGACCGCCGCTGTTGCTGCTGAAGACAGCATTGACCACCTCTCCATTATACATACCGACTTCACCGGCAGTTGAGGTGACAGCTTCGGTGGTGCGAGGATGTTCCCGGCCAATTCCAGCATAAACCGCGTCACTGACAGTATCAAAAAGATCAAATCCCCGGGAAGCCTGTCTCCTCCCCTTATTATGCAGGGCAAAGCTGCGGGCAGCCAGAGCCTGAGCCCGCAGGGCTTCCATCGGCCAGCCAGCTGACATCTCAGCCGGAACAACCGAAGCCAGGTATTCCTCGAGATTTACCAGACTTACCGGCTGCAGCTCTCCCTCAGCTGCAGGCTGGATTCTCATCTCGCCCCGGTACTGGCGATCCTCAACTCCGGCAAAGAAATATCCCGCACCGTAGCGGACCCCCTGAACCATTATGCTGCCATTATCAGCCTGCGGTCTGATGTATAAACTCTGCCTGCCATCAAAGGTTGCCAGATGCTCCCGATCTTCCCAGAGTGCATAAAAACCACTATCAATGCTAATTTCATATTCAGTATAGGCCTTGCCGCGGGAAAGGATTGTATCTCCNGCAGCATTTTCAATGACAAACTCTGAGTCNACCTGAAATATCAAGTTGCTGCGGGGGGAAGAAATCCCGATGGCAAAGTCAGGTGCTTCAGGAAAATCAGGNAGAGGTTGAACCTCCCGCCAGGTTGGCTCCCAGNGCCACTCTTCAGCTATTTCCAGCTCCTCAAGATCTTCTTCAGTAAGATCNTCCTCTTCCAGTTCTTCAAAGAGTTCTTCAGTTAAAGGAATTGTGAGGTCAAAATCCGGTTCAGGAACACCTTCCGGCCAGATATCAGCCAGAGTTTCAGCATCAGGTGGAAAATCAAANTCTATTANTTTAACTAACTCTGGAGGGGCATCAAGCTCATCGGGATACAATTCTGCCAGTTCCTGCTGGCGTCTGCGGGCCAGCTCNGTTTGAATCCCGGTCTCCCGGCTCAGCCGCCAGTACTCCCAGGCTTTATGATAATTTTCCTGTTCTTCGTATAGTTCCGCTATTCTGGGATAAAGATAATTCAAAGAGGAGTCATTTTCAACGGCGCTGAGATAGTATTCCAGCGCTGTCTCACTGTGGCCCAGCCTGTCTTCAACTTCAGCCAGTGCCAGGAGAAAGCGGCTCTGGCTGCCGCCCAGATCCAGACCGGCCTGCCAGAAATGACGGGCCTGCTCCAGCTCTCCCCGGTCACGGGCATTCTGTCCGATATAGTAAAAGAAGCGCTTCTGCTGAATTGAGTTTAGGGACTGGAGATGCTCTTCCTGTTGCTGGAGCCGGGTTATCAGGGCATGAAAAGTTTCTGCTGCCCGGGAGTGGTTTCCGGCCTGCTGATTAGCAATGGCGGCCTGGAGTTTCAGGGTGATATTTTCTGGCTGAAGCTCACTGGCACGGTTAAGATTTTCCACATACTGCTTGAGTCTGCCCTCTTCATTATAGATAAAGGCAAGCTGCTGATAATATTCCGCTTCTGTTAGTTCAGGAATATCCCCGGGATTCTGCTGCTCCAGAAGTTCTGCGGCAGCAAGATACTCCCCGGAGTTGTAAAGCTCAATCACCTTATTCAGGTCAAGCCGGTCGCTGGCTTCTGCAGCTGCTGGAAAGTAAAAAGAATTGATAAAACCAAAGGTTAAAAGCGTTCCCAGCAGTAAAACTGTAATGATAAACGGTAAAAAATAAAATCTAGAGCTGTTAGTCCCTCTGCTTTCGATATCTCCCTGAAAATTCAAATGAGCAATATATTTTTTTGATATTATTTTATCTGATTTCAGTAATTGATAAATTGTTTTTATTCTCTCTTTGCTTATGTTATACCGCTGTTTTATTATATTGCGCAGCATGATTTTTTCCTCCAGAAATTTATCTGATAAAATTTTTGCCTTTCTATTTCAATATTACGATTTTACGATATTTTGATATTACGCTATTACTATTTTAAGATATTTCGATATTATGTTATTTCGATTTTATGATATTTTGATTTTAAGTTATTATGATTTTAAGTTATTATGAAATTTCGATATTGCCACATTTCTATATTAAGGAAAAATAAAAGCTTTACTCTTCATTAAAAGTGAAGTGCATATACTAATATTATATATTCTCTAAAAAGCCGGGCTTTCCTGTTAAAAAATAAAAAGCCCTGACAGAGAAATATATCAGCAGTCAGGGGCTGAGCAACCTGGCCCAGAGAATTACAGGGTGTCTTTCTTGTATTTACTTTCTTGTATTTGCTTTGTTTTATTTAATTTGCTGTATTGCTTTGCTGTATTGTTTTGTTGCATTGCTTTGTTGTATTTAATTTCTTGTATTTGCTTTGTTGCATTAAGATCTTCTATTGCTTAAGAAAAATCTTGATCTCATATAAATGCTGCAAACTAATGACGCTTGACGCCCTGCGGTTTAAGTTTTTTAAATATCCAGAAACCCCGGGCATCAATGGTAATACCTTTTTCATAATCTCTTGGCTCCAGATTTCTGGCAAAATATATGGTGATACCATTTATAACTTTCTCTACGAACTTGTCAATGATTTTCTCATCGGGCTTGAGAACCTGCGCCGCAGGCTGAATTTTGGCATTTCAACCTCCACCGAGCTCGACCAGACTGATAGTTATATGAGAAACTTTTTTCTCCTTGATATATTTTTCAGCCTGGGAGGTTAGGTTTATTTTTAAATCTTCCGGATCCAGTTCAATCAGATTGTTATCACTCATCTTATTTGCCTCCTCTGGCAAAATTTAATTTTAAATCATAATTCAACTTAGTTATTTTAATTTAATCCTCAAATTTAATTTTCTAAATTTAATTCTCAAAATTATAATTGGATTATTTAAATGGATTATTTAATTGGATTGAAAGATTATTGATTGGTAAAGCCGATAATCGTTTATTTATGCAGTTGGGCTCTGAAGAAACTATTGCTAGTAAGAATTTTTAGTTTGTGGAATAAACGAGACTTTGCTGAATGAATTAGTTTTCAGGGCCCAGCAATTAACAGAAAATTCTCAGTAGAGAGACAGGACACACAAAGGTTCTGGCGCGTAAACCAGATTTTTTGCTGATTTTATACTCTATTATGTGCTCTATTATGGAAAATTCCTGGTTTGTCTCACCCTTTTAAAAAAGAAATACCACCAAACCCGGGGAAAAAACGCAAAATAAGCCTTGCAAAGAATACTTATGCTGCTGGTAAATTTGTTCTTTACAGAGAGCAGCCAGGCTGGTACAATTATATCAGAAAAATTATCTTTAAAGAATATCCATAAATATAAATATAAGGAGAGAAACTCTATGCTGGCTCGCCTGATTATTAACATGTTTGCTCTAATAATAACCGCCCTTATTGTTCCCGGGATCTATGTCTCAGGAGCTATGGCCGGACTCTTGGCAGCTTTAATTCTGGGTGTGGTAAATGTGCTGGTTAGACCGGTGCTGACAATCCTGACTTTGCCTCTAACAATATTAACCCTGGGACTTTTCCTCCTGATTATCAATGGATTAATGTTGATGCTGACAGCCTACTTTGTGCCCGGATTTTCTGTGGACGGTCTGCTGCCTGCTGTGCTGGGTGCGATAATTTTAAGTTTAATCAGCGGGCTGCTGAGAAACAAATCTCCTGAACGCTATTAACTATTAATGAAGTGAATATTAATGCTTTTAATCAATTTAAATTACAGCTAATCTCTTAGAACTGGTAGAACTAGTAATATTAATCTCTACTTATATCCAGTGAAATTTCTATTAATATCTGCTTAAACTTTTACTAAATATCTGCTAAGTTTCATCTGCCAAGTTTCAATTAATATCTGCTAAGTTACAATTAATATCTGCTAAAAATTAAAAAGACATCTGTGAATTTCAATCAAAATCTGCTAAAAATTTTAAATAATATTTAATAATAATTGTTAACCTCAACTTATACCTGCTAAATTCTGCTGATATTTTGCTGATATTTTAAAGTAATATTCTCCAATAATATCTGCTCACTATATCTACTAATAACTTATAACATCTAATAGTCTAATAATCGCGGCTAATCGCTTAAAAAATAATTATAATTTCAAAAAAGCTTCCTTGTTCTATTTTTAACTTTATCAGCCGGTAAAAGATTCTGGCCACCGGCTTATTTTTTTTAAGACCAGCTCTTCGCCAATCCAGCTGGATTGATTTCTGGTCAGCCAGCATGATTTTTTATCACCAGAAAGCCAGCAGCAATCTTTACCTGTAAAAACTTTTATCAGGACAGCAGATTAATTGAAAAGGAGATTAATCTAAAAACAAATTCTCCTTTATATATTCTCCTTTATATATTCTCCTTAAATATTCTCCTTAAAAATTCTCCTTAACAAATCCCCTTAATATAATCTCCTTGATATATTCTCCTTAACAAATTCTCCTTATTATTAAAGTTCTTTTCAAATTACATGTTGTCAAGTATTTGGAGGCAAGCAAACCGTTATTGTCAAGAGTATTATCTCTTTCAGTCCTAATAATAAAATCCAGCCAGTGAAGACAATTATACAGCATTAGATTAGCAACAAGGAGATTTAAATGAGCCATTATAAAAAAATTATTTTCTTTTGTTTTCCTTTAAAATTAACTCCGCAATTTCTAAAGTCAGGGGACTCTGCTCCTGAGAGTTGACCATTATTGCATTGGCTGAGCAGCATTCCTCATCCTCAATGACAACATAACCATTGAAAGTATCATTTTGAGGAATATGCAAAGTGTAAATGTGAGATGGAGAATCTGATTCCTGCTGATAATTGCCCTTTTCTCTGGCCAGTTCTTGAAGCTCATGAATTGTCTGACAGCACCAGTTATCCTTTTTGAAATTTCCCTCAGAATCAAAAGCGCATTTTAAAGTTCCCGAACACCTGGACCTTTCCTCCGGGCTGAGAAAATTACATAACCTGCAGCTCAAAATAATCACCTCTAATGCTTTGTTTTGTTTTGCTTTGTTTTGTTGTTATCTGTCAGACAAAATATTTTGTAGTGCGATTAATATCAACCTTATGCTATAGATTGTAACTATATAATATTTAGATAATTATAGCTCTTCTCACCTCCTCCTGGTACTGATATTCTCTGATAACCTCCTTTCTCCTGATAACCTCCTTTCTCATGCTCTTTTCAAACAGATCTTGATATGACGATACTGCTTGAAATTTTTACCCTAATCTCTTCTCTGCTGACCGTATTTGGGTCGGGCGGTTAATCTATCAATATAGGGAACAAAGCCGTTCATGATGACAATGGAAAATGCTACTCCTCCGGGTGAAACCCATAAATCTGCCACAAAAAATCTGAAAAAGGCGAGCAGTATTCCTATACCAATTCCGAATAATATCTGTCCCTTGCTGGTTAAAGGGCAGGTTACCCAGTCAGTAGCCATGAAAAAGGCTCCAAAGAGCAGTCCTCCTCCCAGCAGATGAAAGAAGGGCTGATCGCTAAAAATTAAGGCCAGGACAAAAAAAGTTGAGATCATGGTTACCGGGATATGGGGCTTTATATGACCGCGAACTATGAGAAAAATTCCGCCTGCCAGCACAGCCAGAACCGAAGTTTCTGCAGGAGCCCCACCCTGATAGGCAAATATCATTTCACTTATTTCCGGAATAGCCAGACCTTCAGATGCAGCATAAAGCGGGGTGGCGGTTGCTACCAGGTCAAGCACCTCCAGATCATGCAAATAGGGCTCAAAAGCCTCGCTGATTCCCAGGATAAAAGGTGCCAGATAAACCAGGGAGGAACGGCCAAATAAAAGAAGAATTCTGGCTGATAATGCCGGATTAAATCGATTTCTTCCCAGGCCGCCCATTGCATCTCTAACAATAGCAGTGGCAAAAAATCCTCCGAAGGTATATAGAGGAACCATAGCCCACCAGACAGTTGGAGGTAAAATTAAACCCAGGAAAAGTCCGCTGATCAAAGCCGTTCCATCGAAGAGGGTAATCTCTTCTCCTTTATATTTCCGGGCAACAACCTCTCCCAGCAGAGCCCCGGTAATGGTGCAGGCCAGCATTAATATAACCCTACCGGTTCCCAGCATAAATAGAGATACTACAGTAACCGGAAGCAGGGCGATCAAAATATCACCCATGGCAGATGAAATTGTTACTCCGGAATGAAAGTGAGGTGCTGGACTGGTTTTAATTGGACTTCTATCAATACTCATTAACTATTACCTCCTTCAGCTGCCTGTTCTCTCCTGGCTCTGATTTCCTGCTTGCCCATCCTAATCTGCTGAGCTATTGGTCTGTGAGACATGCAGACATAGGAGCAGATACCACATTCAATGCAGTCAAAGATATCCCAGACCTCGGCGGCTTCATCAATCCGCCCCTCTTCTAAACAGACACTCAGGTAACTGGGGTAGATTAATACCGGACAGCCGTCATTACATTTATTGCACCTGACGCAGGGACGCATTTTTTTAGTTTTACCCATGCCTGCTGGAATGGCAAGTAGGCCGATGGTTCCTTTGCTGACAGGAATTGTCAGGTCTTCTATGGCAACCCCCATCATTGGACCTCCATTTATTACCATGGTAGGCTTATCACTTTTTATGCCGCCGCACTGTTCCAGGACATGCTCAACAGGTGTCCCGATGGCAATCATGTGGTTGCCTGGCTCACCGATATTCTGACCGCTGACTGTTAATACCCGTTCAATCAAAGGTTTATCATAGGCAACTGCTTCATAGATGGCAATGGTGGTGCCGATATTCTGAACCAGGACACCGATATCAAAGGGCAGCCCTCCAGAAGGAACCTGTTTGCCCAGGGCAGCCTGAATCAGCATTTTTTCTGAACCCTGGGGATATTTGGTAGGCAGCTCATCAACACAGATCCTGGGATCATCGTTGGCTTCTTCCATGATCTTAAGGGCATCCCGTTTGTTGTCTTCCGTATATATCATAGCCTGCTCCGCCCCTGAAGCTTTAAGCAGCAGCTTTGTCCCCTCAATCAGCTCTTCAGCTTTTTCCAGCATCAAACGATGATCAACGGTCAAATAGGGTTCACATTCAGCTCCGTTAATCAGGACAGTTTCAATAGTTTTATCCTTGGGAGGCTGCAGCTTAACGGGAGTGGGAAAGGTTGCTCCCCCCATTCCCACAATTCCGGACTCCTGGACTATTTCAATTATTTCATCTGCAGTTACCTCTGCTGGATCTCTCACCTGCTCGGTGTATTTCTCCGGCTGTTCTTCTGCAACTTTGATTATAACACAATCAGCCTTTTCATTGGGACCGATGGGGCATTGCAAGATATCCAGCACTTCTCCGGAATAGGGGGCATGGACAGCGGCACTGATATCTCCTTCAGGTTCGCCGATTTTCTGGCCCAGCTCTACCTGATCACCTGGCTCAACCAGAGGATGGCAGGGTGCCCCGATATGCTGTTTTAAAGAAACTTTTACTTTCTCCGGGCGATCAAGTCTGGTTATTTTTTTGTCTGATGTTAGTACTTTAAAATAGGGTAATTTAATTACCCCGGGAATTAAATCCCTATCAATCTTCATTACAATTCCTCCTCAGATAACAGGATTAAGGAAAATTAGTTCTATATCATTTTTATGAAGCTACAGCATTATTATGAAGCTACAGCATTATTATGAAACAACAGCATTATTATGAAACAACAGCTAAATATCAGTAAGCTTAAATAAATGATCGAAAATTTTCAGCAAGAGTCAGTGAAAAAATCAAGATAATACCTAAATCTTTTTAAGAATAGATAATGTCTAATTTTTCAATAAAATATAGCTTTATCTCAAAAATTGATAATACTGAGGCGTTCAATAATATATTGCTATCTCTCAAGAATTGATAATACTATATCACTCAAAACTAGATACTGTAATATCAAATCTCTCAAGTGTAAATAATGATATGATATATTTCTCAACAGCAAATAATGCTATGCCAGAGCTCTTTAAGAATAGTGAATCAATATCTTTCAAGAATAATAAAGCCCAGGAAATTATTGCTGTTACTCGCCAGGAGGTTGAATATTTTTCTTTTTCGCCGAATAATCTCTTCCTAAATAATAGTTTAACCAGGATGAGGTCTGGTTTAATTCCCAGTTGACAGGGGGAATATATTCCAGCTGTTCCTCTTCCCCGTAAGGTTTCAGGCGTTCATAGCTCCGGACATAGATGCACTCCTTCTCTTCGGGATAAACCTCGCACCAGCCATCCTTGCTGCCACCACAGGCCCCATTACGCTGATTTTTGGGGCACTGGGACATCGGACAGAGAAAGGCCAGATCAGGCAGAGCACAATCCCCGCACTGCAGGCAGTCATTTGTAAGGGCTTTTATCATTCTTTCAGTAAACTCAAAGGGTCTCTCAAAGACACTGTCATCTATCCAGCTGCAGACCTGCTGCACCGGGTTGAAAAACCAGCTCTCAGGATCGAAAAACAGGCTGTGAACTCCCCTAAATACTCTGTAATGAAGTGTTTTACGGCCGCTTTCAGGGCGATGGGCAAATTTATCAGTATTTAAACCGGTTTCTGGGTCCCTTTCAAAGAGATAAAATCCTTTTTCCTGGGGAAAGTCAAACTCCGGAATGAACTCCCGCCAGTCGGGAGCTAACTCCTCTCCCTTTTCCAGGATATATTCAACCTGGCTGTATTCCAGGCCGTGGCCGCCCAGATGAA
>SL_5KL_010_SEDDRAFT_10002208_pt1 | contig 11036 bp, 6 predicted proteins | sample SodLakKL_010_SED_FD_9118 | JGI IMG/M metagenome (IMG submission 9118)
ATCACGAAGACCGATCATGGACTCAGGGTTTCGTGGGATACCCCCGAGGGCGAGCAGGGGGTCGAAGCAGAGATGGTTCTCATGGCTACCGGTCGTCAACCATATACTGAAGGCGTCGGTCTATCTGATCTGGGAGTGGACACGGATGGGGGAGCGGTCAAGGTCAGTGAGTATCTTGAGACGAACATCAACGGAATCTATGCCATAGGCGACGTACTCGGTAAGCATATGCTGGCCCACGTCGCCTCCTACGAAGGCGAGATAGCGGTTGAGAATGCCCTCGACCGACGACGCAAGGCCGACTACCGGGCAGTACCTACCTGCGTGTACACGTTCCCCCCGGTAGCCGGAGTCGGCATCACCGAGAAGGAGGCCAGGGAGAGTGGTATCCCTCACAAGGTAAGCAAGTTCCCCTTTCTCGCGTGCGGCCGTGCCGTCGCCATGGATGAGACTGCCGGCATTGTGAAGATGGTCTGCGAAGCAGATGGCGGCAGGGTTCTGGGTCTGCATATCGTGGGACCACACGCGGATGACCTGATCGCCGAGGGTGTCCTGGCAGTTCAACTCGGAGCAACCGCCACTGAGGTGGCCCACACGATTCATTCTCATCCGACTCTGCCCGAAGCGGTGCAGGAGGCGGCGCTGGGACAATTGGAGGGCTCGATTCACTTCGGACGGGCATAGAGAATCTACCATGCACACATCCAGCGAAAAAGAAGCAATAGGTCGGGGAATGTCCGGCAAAGCCGGTTCGGCGCCGGGCAAGACATGCATCGCCTATTACCTGGGACTGGTGCCGTATGAGCCTGCCCTCAGGTTGCAGGAAGTGCTCTCGCTGGCAAGGGCCAGGCGCACCGTTTCGGATGTTCTGCTCCTGCTCCAGCACGCCGCGGTGTTCACGATCGGCAGGTTCAAAGGCGAGGCGGATATCGTGGTTCCGGACGAGACACTGACCCGCGAAGGCATAGCGGTCTTTCACACCAACAGAGGAGGAGGCGTCACCTATCACGGCCCGGGACAACTGGTCGGATATCCCATACTCAGCCTCAGAGAGAACAGCCTCGGCGTTAGAGAGTACGTCGGCAAGCTGGAAGATGCTATCCTGCGAATGCTCCGCAACGTAGGTGTCAGAGGACACCTTGATGCAAACCATCCCGGTGTATGGGTGGGTGGAGAGAAGATCTGCTCCATCGGCATACATGTGAGTCGGGGCGTTACCATGCATGGCTTCGCCCTCAACGTAAATACCGATCTCCGTCACTTCGAGTACATACACGCCTGCGGGCTGAGCGACAAGGCCATGACCTCTATCTCCAAGGTACTGGGGCGTCACGTGGAAGCCGAGGCCATCATAGGGCCTCTTCTGGAAGCCTTTTCGGCCGTGTTCGGCCTGAAGATAGAACGGGGAGACGACAAATGCCTGCCTATGCCAGGCGGCCTGAGTGGCTGAAGCTCCGCCCTTTTGACACGGCCACGCTGACCGCAATGCGGCGGCTCACACGTTCCCTCAAGCTACACACAGTGTGCGAGAGTGCACGCTGCCCCAACCGCCAGGAGTGCTTTTCTCAAGGCACCGCTACCTTCATGATACTGGGTGATGTCTGCACCCGCGATTGCTCCTTCTGTGCTGTCGAGTCAGGACATCCGGACAGCCCCGACCCGGCCGAGCCGCACCACGTTGTCGCTGCCGTTGCCCGACTGGGGCTGAGATACGTTGTCATCACCTCGGTTACCAGGGACGACCTTCCGGATGGCGGAGCTTCTCACTTCGCCCGAACGGTAGATGCCATTCACAAGTACGATCCCGACATCGTGGTGGAAGCCCTTGTCCCTGACTTCGGGGGCTCACTGTCTGCATTGGAGACGGTTACCAACACCCCGCTGGCGGTCCTCAACCACAACGTGGAGACGGTACCACGGCTGTACCCGGAGGTCCGGCCGCAGGCAGACTATCGGCGATCGCTTGAGGTTCTGAGACAGGCCGGGGAACTCAACTCCGTGCTGCGTACCAAGTCCGGCCTTATGGTCGGACTCGGCGAGACCAGGGACGAGGTTGTCGAACTGATGGCCGACCTCAGGCGCGTCGGATGCGACGTCTTGACCCTCGGGCAATATCTGGCTCCCTCCCACAAGCATCACACGGTGGTAAGGTTTGCCCATCCCGAGGAGTTTGCCGAATACGAGGAGATAGGCAGGCGGATGGGTTTTGCCTACGTGGCCGCCGGACCCCTCGTCCGCAGCTCCTATCATGCGGGTCAGGCCTATGCGATAGGTACGAGCCCTGACCGATGAACGGGCTGTGACTGAGTGGGGTAACAGTCCTTCCTTCGTTTAGCTCCTATATGACTTCAGGCGGCAAATTGACAGTGCCCGGTCTTTCCGGTATCATCTTCGTGTTAGTGGAAAACCGCCCGGAGCATGACCCAACGCTTGCCGAAGCCGCTCATTCGTTCCTGGCCAGTCTCCCACAGGCACAGAGAACCGAAGTACAGTCAGAAGTGCTCAAGTTCGTCAGGTGGCTGGGCTCGTCGAGGCGGGTCAGGGACATCACACCCCTTGATGCAGCCAGCTACAGTGAGCACGTAATCCCTTCCGCAGTCAAACCCGTAAAGGCGTTTCTCACCTACCTGCGGAAGCAAGGACTCACCCAGGCAAGCCTGTCTCCCCACCTGAGGGCGCGGAAGGTCTCGGCCAGGGCCAGCACCACCTCGCTGACCACCGGCCAGGGCGCTACGCTGACCCCGGAGGGCTACGCCGCGCTGCAGGCGGAATTGGCCGGTCTCAGGACCCAGCTCCCCGGGATCATTGAGGATATACAGCGGGCCGCGGCCGACAAGGATTTCAAGGAGAACGCACCTCTGGCGGCTGCCAGGGAGCAGAAGGCCCATATCGAGGGCAGAATACAGGAACTGGAGTCGACACTGAACACGGCCAGCATCATGGACAGGAGCAGGGTTGTGTCAAAGGTCAAGCCCGGCGACACCGTGGTATTGCGTGATGTGGACTCCGGCAGAGAACTCCGCTACATACTGGTCGACCCTCGGGAGGCGAACCCGGCGAAGGGCAGGCTTTCCGTTGCTTCACCGCTCGGCAAGGTTGTCACGGGCAGAGAGATCGGACAGGCGGTCGAGGTCTCAGCTCCCGCAGGAACGTTTCGCTACCGTATCGAGAGCATACTCGAGGCCGCAGAGTAAGGCACTCTGCGGCTGCGCACAACCGCCCCCCTCCGCCCGCCCGCGCGGCATACGGAACCCGGTGACGGGCTACTCTTTCCATCCATCTACTTGAGACATGGTCTGTCCTGCCTACTGTGGTTGCCCGCGTTTGTCGATTTGCTCAACGTGTGGCATAATGGGACCGACACCGCGAGCGGAGGGATCGCATAGTGGTCTAGTGCGGGCGCCTGCTAAGCGCTTACTCCGAGTTATCGGGGTCGAGGGTTCGAATCCCTCTCCCTCCGCCACTGTTGAGAATTGTCATCGGGCTCTTTCACAAGCCTACGAGCTTCTTGCCTTCATGCAGCAATACCCGTGCCCGTTCAACACACTCGGCCTCGGAGTATATACGCACGAGCGGTTCCGTTCCCGAGAAGCGAATGAGGAGCCACGATCCGTCGCTAAGGCAGAAGCGGAAGCCGTCGGTCGTGTCTACCCCGGTCACCTGTGAGCCCGCTATGTCTTCTGGAGTGGCGGAGCTCAGGCGGCTCACGATCGAGTCACGGTCGCCCGCCGATATGTGGAAGTCCAACCTGTCGTAGTGATGAGGTCCTACCTTGCCATACAGGTAGTCCAGAAGCTGGGACGGTGTCTTCCCGGTCTTGGCCATGAAGTCGAGGAAGTAAAGCCCGGCTAGTATGCCGTCCCTCTCCGGGACGTGCCCGCGGAAGCCGTAGCCACCACTCTCCTCTCCACCGATCATGGCGTTCTTCTCCTCCATCACCGGGGCCACATACTTGAATCCCACTTCCGTCTCGTAGACGGGCACACCGTAGATCTCCCCCAGGCGTGACAGCATTGTCGTCGAGGTCAGCGTCTTCACTATGGCGCCACGCTCACCGCGCACCTCCAGGAAATAGAGACACAGCAGCCCGAAAACCTGGTGCTGGGTAAGGAACTGCCCGTTCTCGTCAACGATGCCGATGCGATCGGCATCTCCGTCGGTAGCCAGGCCAACGTCCGCGTGTCGCTCCCTCACCAGTTGGCAGAGATCGGTCAGGTTCTTTGCGATGGGCTCCGGCTGAATCCCCGGAAAAGCCGGGTTCCGTTCGCCGTTCATCTCTGTGATATCGAGATTACCTTCATCCAGGATGGTGCTGAAGTAGCCGCTGCCTGCACCGTACATGGAGTCCACGATTATGTTCAGCTTCTGGCCACGCAACCCTTCCAGGTCAACGAGCCTGCTGATATGGTCGGAGTAGGCGGGAGCCGGATCGATGTACTCCACCAGCCCGTTCCGCAGTGACTCTGCCAGAGCCAGCCTTCTAACTCCCGTCTCTGGCGTGCGGCCTTCAGGGAAGGAGGACTGTGTAAGCGTAGCGATGTTCGCCTCTATCCGGGATATGATCTCGCCCGGGGCGCTCGCTCCATCCTCAGACTTATACTTGAACCCGTTCCACACGCCGGGGTTATGGCTGGCGGTTATTATGATACCACCGGCGGAGTCGGTGTTCCGCACGGCGAAGCTGACCACCGGTGTCGGGGCAGGCCTCACGCAGAGCCGCACTCCTATGCCGTTGCCCGCAATCACTTCAGCGCAGGCAGCGGCGAAGTCCTCCGAGGCAAAACGAGTATCGTATCCGATTACCAGGCCGCGACCATCCAGTCCTTCCCCCTTCAAGTACTGGGCCGCGGCCTGGGCACATATGCGCACATTGTCGAAGGTGAAATCCTCTGCGATGATGCCTCGCCATCCGTCGGTACCGAATTTGATCGGATTAGCCACAGTAGCCTGTAATCCCCACTCTCCCGAAAGGAGCGCCTCTCGCATAGCTTATATCATTTCCAGGCCGCGGGCAATGGCCTACGCCGATCGCTACCGTGGCGCTTATACTGGTGCCGCACCGAGGGATCCTTCCGTCTCCAACCTGACAACGGATATCCGCCTGCTCGAGGAGTCCTGAACTGCATGGCGGAGCCTCTCACAAACAACGGGTAGATGAACCGGGGTTAGGGACGGGGTAACTGGGTGGGATCCTTAACAACTGAACAGTGGAAGGAAGGTACATTCCAGTTAGAACGACAGACTTCACAGTCCATCGACCGACCTGGGAATCCAGTGATCTTGTCACTGACGACTCCCTAGAAAGGAGGTGATTCAGCCACACGTTCCCGTACGGCTGCCTTGTTACGACTTCGTCACAGTCACCAGCCCCACCTTAGGCGACTGCCTCCCCGACAAGTCGGGGTTAGCCTATCGACTTTGGGTGTTGCCAGCTCCCATGGCGTGACGGGCGGTGTGTACAAAGACCGAGAACGTATTCACCGCAGTATAGCTGACCTGCGGTTACTAGCAACTCCGACTTCATGCAGGCGATTGCAGCCTGCAATCCGAACTGAGGATGATTTTCTGGGATTAGCTCCGGATCGCTCCTTGGCAACCCTCTGTATCACCCATTGTAGCGTGTGTGTAGCCCAGGACATAAAGGCCATGCTGACTTGACGTCATCCTTTCCTTCCTCCTTGCTGTACAAGGCAGTCTCCCATGAGAATTTAACATAGGACAAGGGTTGCGCTCGTTGCGGGACTTAACCCAACACCTCACGGCACGAGCTGACGACAGCCATGCAGCACCTGTGGCAGTTCCTGACTGGATACAGGTCGTCCTCCTTTCGGATTTCTACTGCTGCCATGTCAAGCCCTGGTAAGGTTCTTCGTGTAGCATCGAATTAAACCACACGCTCCGCTGCTTGTGCGGTCTCCCGTCAATTCCTTTGAGTTTTAGCCTTGCGGCCGTACTCCCCAGGCGGGACACTTAAAGCGTTAGCTTCGACACGGAAGGGGTCGATACCTCCCATATCTAGTGTCCACCGTTTAGGGCGTGGACTACGCGGGTATCTAATCCGCTTCGCTCCCCACGCTTTCGAGCCTCAGCGTCAGAAACAACCTGGAAAATCGCCTTCGCCACTGGTGTTCTCCCCAATATCTACGCATTCCACCGCTACACTGGGGATTCCATTTCCCTCTATTGCTCTCAAGTCCTCCAGTATCAGATGGCGCCTTCTGATTGAGTCAGAAGATTTCACACCTGACTTGAAGAACCGCCTACGCTCCCTTTACGCCCAGTAAATCCGAATAACGTTCGCCTCCTACGTATTACCGCGGCTGCTGGCACGTAGTTGGCCGAGGCTTATTCCTTGGGTACCGTCAAAATTCTTCCCCAAGAAAAGAGGTTTACAACCCGAAGGCCTTCATCCCTCACGCGGTGTCGCTGGGTCAAGCTTCCGCCCATTGCCCAAGATTCCTTGCTGCTGCCTCCCGTAGGAGTTGGGGCCGTGTCTCAGTCCCCATCTGGCTGACCATCCTCTCAGACCAGCTACCGATCATTGCCTTGGTAGGCCGTTACCCCACCAACAAGCTAATCGGACGCAAGCCCTTCTCGGAGCACCCGAAGGCTTTGGTAACAAGGCTTATGCTTCGTTACAACATGGGACATTAGCCTGTCTTTCGACAGGTTATTTCCCACTCCAAGGTAGGTTACTTACGTGTTACTCAGCCGTTCGCCACTAGGTTACAATCCGAAAACCGTAACCCCGTTCGACTTGCATGCATAAGGCGCACCGCCAACGTTTATTCTGAGCCAGGATCAAGCTCTCCACTCAAATCCTTCCTTCCACTATTCAATTGTTAAGGTACAAAGCATCTGTATTGTACAGAAACCTCCTGCCGCTTGTCAAGTTTTGCTCCCGGCCCGCTCCCATACAGGATCGCCTGCATTGTCACGAACCAAACTTGACACGAGGACGATTCTCCATTATAGTCTGTCCTGTACTCAGTTCGCGGCCCCGTGGTGTAGCGGTTTAACATGCCACCCTGTCACGGTGGAGATCAGGGGTTCGAATCCCCTCGGGGTCGCCAAACACCTCAGCATCGGAGCCGAACCGTAACCCCGACCACTACCCAACCGCCACCCTTTATCTGAAGCCGACCCCTTCTATCTCTAGAGCACCTTCGTTGATCCTCGTTCTTGCTCCAAGGAACTGTTCGACCAGCCACAGGTTTGTGTCAATGTGATCGGTGATGCAGGGCACTGAATACCTGGTGATGCCCTCCGCCAGTGCCGCATAGATTATGAGCTGGTCAGCCACATATCTGTCAACTGCTGCACCGGTGTCCACATCCTCCAGAAATCCCTGCGCTACATATCGACCGATCGATTCTGAGCTTCTCCCGGGTTTCCCCGCCCGATCGAACCCAATACGGCCGCCCGTGCTCCTCTCAGCGTATATCGCCAGGGCAGCTCCCTCCTGCAGCGCACTGTCGTCCTCGATCTCCTGGATACGGCAGTCGTACCCGTGAGACTGCAGCGCACTCCGGCATTCCTTTGCCATCCTCCGGCTAACCCCCTTCTCCTTGAGATGTGAAGAAAGGGACATCCCCTCGATGTTGATGATCTCTCTCTGCTCGGTGAGATCAAGCGGACCTAGCTTCTCTACTGGCTCGACTCCTATCTCGATGATCCCTCCACCCCTCGGTACATAGCCGGGTTGTATTATGTCAAGCGTGGCCTTTATACCCATCAGCCCGAGCAACGGCAGCAGGACGAACTTCATGTGATAGGCTGATGGGGCAAAATCCTGGAAGAGACCGCCCTTCAGTCTGAATCGGGAGGGACTCCCGGCAAAGCAGGCGATCGGCAGCAGAGCCTGGGCCATCATGGTCGTCGAGCCTGCCGTCCCTATGTCCCAGGTATAGTCACCTCCCTGGAACCTCTCACGGGGCATGTACGTGATCTGCCTCGATCCAGACGAGGCCTCTCGTATCTCGGCTCTGCAGATCTCCCCACAGGCCTGGACGAACTTCAGGTGCTGCGCCCTGAGTCCCGGCTTCGGTCGGCCGGCCCTGATGTTGTCTACTCTCACTTCCCTGCCCAGCAGACTGGCCAGGGCCACGGCATGACGAACTATGGTCCCGCTTCCTGACCTGGCCGAACCGTCTATTGTCTTCATCTGGGCTATAGCTATACTCCAGATAACATCCGCTTCCTAGCACACCTTATGCAGGGACGACGTCATTCTACAGAGCGCTCAGGCAGATGACAACAACCCCTTGTGCGCTGCGGTACAGCACATGTAACATGTTAAGTGCGCACGGATAATAGGAGGCTGCATACATGGCGGCATAACCCCAGATAGTGCTCAGCCATGCTGGTTGACCTCCACCCGTGGACTGAACTAACATGGGAAGGAGCAATGGCTGAGTTCGATATCGCCTCGTTCGTGTCCAGGATCGAGGCCAACCGTTCGGTCAAGGATGCCCTGATGCAGGGCCTGAAGACCCGTCGACCTCCATATCGCGTCTCAGTCACCGATCTCACCAATCTGAAGCAGGCTTACTTCAGAAGGAAGCACCCCGAAATCGTTCCTCCTCTGGAGAAACAACAGCTTATGTGGGCGGGTACCGGCTTCCATAAGACCTTCGGGTCGGCCGTATCGAGCGAGCAATACCTGGAGCAGTTCATAGAGGCCGATGGTGTTGTCGGCAAGGTCGACATATACGAGAGGATACCTGTGGAAGTCAAGACCACATCCACCCCCGTGGACACGGAGAAGCTGCTTAAGCAGAGACCGAGTTATGTCGAGCAACTGGGTATGTACTGCGCCATGGTGGGCGCCAACGAGGGAGAGATCATCGTATATCAGCGGCAGGCGGATGAAATGTCTGCCTCGCCTCCTCTACTGGTCTATCATGTGACCTTCCCTGATCTGGAGTCGATTCGGGTAGAGATGCGGCGCCGGCGGGATGCTCTCCTCGAGGCACTGATCTCAAACGAGCCCGGCAATCTCCCTGCGTGTCCATGGTTGCACAGGCAGTGCGACTACTCCAGCGTCTGCGACTGCCACACTACAACGGTGAAGCAAGGTCACGAGATAGCTGCGCTGGCAGCAGAAGTGTACGTCGATAGCACCGCAGGGCAGCGGCTCATTGACAGGATGGCCGGCGCGAAGCCACCACCCGCGCTGCGCATCAACGACATCGTCTTTCCGCGCAAGGCGTATTTCGAACGACTGAAACAGCAAGAACCGGCCCTCGCTGAACAAGTGCGTGAACAGAAGGAGGAGTACCTCCGCACCCTGGATGAACGGGGCTTCGTCGATGCACTCCGCGACTCACTGCGCTATGGTGCCCCGGGTGAGACCCAGAGGATTCCCGTCCGGCATGCACCACTGGCAGATCTTGTTCAGATATGGCACAACATGCCGATCATCCTGCGAGACCCGAAATTCTCATCGCTGGTGGAGAGAGAGCGCCTGCCACGTACATTCCCTCACTATTTCCTCCGTCTCGGGTTCGAGTGTGCCCTGACCGACCACGTTCGTGGAAGACTACTCACTTATTATGTCAAGGTGCCGAAGGATGACGCCAAGCTGATGGTCTATGATGTGACCTTCAGAAGCCTTGATGCTATCAGGAGAGAGGCGATACAAAGGGTGGAACTGCTGGAAGGAGCAAGGACGGCCCTGGAGCTTCCGAAGTGCCCATCGTGGCTGTGCTCTTACTGCGACTACATAGTTGAATGTGGTGAAGCGTAGGACAGGCTCGGTTCATGAGGACCTTAGCCCGTTGGACTACTCCTGGGGTCACCCTGTACAGGCCGAAGCAGCATGGCTATGGACAGAGCAGGCTGGCATGTGCTTCACTTATACTCCACTGAGTGATCACAGAGAGATGCAATATGGAGCAACTGGTCATCACAGAAGACGGTAAGAAGCTTGTCCACACGATAATCGGCATAAGGGCGGGCTGGCGGCACGAGAGACCCGGTGAGAGAGGGATCACTCATCTTCTCGAGCACGCCGTATTCCTCGGCAATGAACGCCACCCGAGACCCGACAGCGAAGCTGCTGAGTATGGGGTATCGCTGGATGGAATGAGCCTCCCCGAATGCACTCTCTTCTGCTTCACATCAACGAATGAGGCCTTCACCAGGGTTCTTCCCACCCTTCTATCCTTGATCTACCATCCAACATTTGATCAAGACAGGCTGGAAGGGGAAAAGCACGAGAAGATCATCACTGCAGTCATCCAGGAGGCCGACTTCACACCGTGGGAACTGGCACACGAATGGGCTAAGAGCATGCTGTTCAACTGGGATTTTCTGTCGAGCCTGGGCACTGAGGATGAACTGAAGTTGATTACTGAACGAGACGTACTGGATTGGCACAGACGATACTATCACGGTGAAAACAGCTTCTTGGTGGTGCATGGAGACGTCCAAAGAGATGAGGTGGGGAAACTTGTTGATGATGCCGAGATCCCGGCGAGGGGCGCGATCCCGAAGGCCACCAAGAGCGGCCGGGATCAGAGGGAGGTTTTCGTAAAGAGAGAAGGAATGAGAAAGGCGGAGGTGGTCTATGGATTCAGGATACCTGAGTACGGGCCTGAATGGGAAATCCTGAGCGTTATCCTCGGCAATCATCCACTATCAAAGCTGTGGGATGATGAATTCAGCACGCACACCTACACAGTTGGTTCCCGATTGGAATGGACACCCTCTTGCGGTGGATTACTCCTGTACTTTGGAGCCGATTCAATGGAGGACACCGCAATAATAGATAGGAGTCTATGGTCTCTTCTCCAGGATTTGAGAATAGATGGGCACGAGTTCAGATTCGCCAGAGAGACCAGGTTGCTGGACATCTGGAAGATGAAGGAAGGCGGGGAGCGAGGCCTGCTCAGATTCGTTGCTGGCAATCCCGACCTCAGGTACAGAGACTTCGATGAGATGGCAGACGATGTGGACCGGTTAGACAAGAGAGAGGTCTTGAGCCTTTCAGAAGTGCTGCTGAACAACGAGAAGACGGTACGAGCCGTAGTGGC
>SL_5KL_010_SEDDRAFT_10002209_pt1 | contig 11034 bp, 7 predicted proteins | sample SodLakKL_010_SED_FD_9118 | JGI IMG/M metagenome (IMG submission 9118)
ATGTTAACTCCAATGATGCCTTTGGTTTTCTCTTTTGCACGCCGCAGCTCTGTTTTCAACCCTTCGATATTGGCTTCTATATAGTCAAGGGTCGGGTTTTTATGAACAAAGCTCAGGCCGGCAGCAGAAATAACTCCGACACCGCCCTGGTTTGCCACGGCTACGGCCAGGCCTGACAATGATATGCCAACACCCATGCCGCCCTGTATTATGGGAACCGGGATACGGAAGTTGCCTATTCTTAATTCTCTCATTTGTGATTTTTCTTATGTTGTGATAGTATAAAAGTATTCAAATTAACTGACAATTAATCACTTTTAAACACAAATAAAGTTAAATATTTCACGGGTTGATATATTTAACTTTATTGTTTTTGAAAAGAAAGAAAGGCCGCTTCATTATTTACTCATGGTAGTGGCTGGTTTGTATCCTCTTCGGCGTTTTTTGCCAGGTCTGATATTTTTTTGGTTTTCGTTTGACGTTGATACGCCTGCATAGGGGTGTTCTCCTACCTGGATGCTTTTTCCCGTAAATTTTTGAATGTCTTTGAGATAGACTTTTTCATCAGGACTGCAAAAAGAGTAGGCTGTACCGTCCTGTCCTGCCCTGGCTGTCCGGCCAATGCGATGGGTATAGGTTTCGGTCTGGTCGGGCAGGTCGTAATTGATCACGTGCGAAAGGTCCTGGACATCGATTCCACGGGATGCTACGTCTGTGGCTACAAGCATGCTCAGCTTCCGGCTTTTGAACTGATTGAGGGCGCTGAGCCGCTGATTTTGCGATTTGTCACCGTGGATGGCCTTAGCCATGATCCCTTTTTTCGCAAGGGCCTTTACCAGCCTGTCTGCTCCTCTGCGGGTACGTGTAAACACCAGGGAACGTTCAATGCCTTCTTCTACGACTAGATGTTGTAGCAAACTGGTTTTGGATGACTTATCAATAAAGTATACCTGCTCACGGGTATATGTGTCGAGGGTATGGTCGGGTTCAATGTCTATGCTTACCGGGTTGGTGAGCAGACTGGCAGCCAGCTTTTTTATCTCGGGAGATAGGGTAGCCGAGAAAAGTAACGATTGCCTCTTAGCTGGCAGAAGTGCACAAATGCGTTTGATGTCGTGGATGAATCCCATGTCGAGCATCCTGTCGGCCTCATCCAGCACCAGGTGCTCCACGGCGTGAAGGCTCAGGTGTTTCTGATTGATAAGGTCCAGAAGCCTTCCCGGAGTTGCTACAACAACATCAACCCCTTTGCGCAGGGCCGTTACTTGTGGCTGCTGCGACACGCCTCCGAAAATGACCGTTTGTCTTATTCGGGAATGTTTTCCATATGCACGGATGCTTTCACTGATTTGTTGTGCCAGTTCCCTGGTGGGTGCTATCATCAGTGCTCTGGGATGTTTGGAGTTGTTTTGCTTTTCACTTAGGAGCTGTATCAGTGGCAGGGCGAATGCCGCTGTTTTACCAGTGCCTGTGCGGGCACTGCCAAAAATATCCCTTCCTTCTAGAATGTGCGGTATGGCCTCTGCCTGAACCGGCGTAGTATGCGTATAGCCTTTGCTCTTTAAAGCCTGCAAAATGGGCTTTGTCAATTGTAGACTGTCAAAAGTCGTCATAGTATAATAAGGTATTAATGACCGCGCTAAGATGCGGGTCGGATTAAATGAAAATTGGAAAATGAGGTGGAGAGATTTAACTGCGGAGTAACTATAATATCACGAGGGCAAAGAAAAAACCCAACTCGTTATTTTCGGTGCAAAGTTAATCAAAAAAATTAAACAACCGCATTCTTTGTTTTTTTATTTTTGTTAATATTATCATTTTTGAAGACATGGATAAGATTAAAACGCAATCAATTGGATCAATACTGTTTGCAATGGCGTTGTTTGCGGTGGTGTTTTTTTCCTGCAACCGGCAGGGCAGGCAAGATGATGACAGCACCCTGCACATCATTCACGCCGGAAGCCTTTCTGTGCCAGTGAGGGAGTTATCAAAAGCTTTTAAGGCAGAGCACCCTGAGGTTACGATTCTGACAGAGGCCTGGGGCAGCAAAGCCGGTGCCCGCCGTGTGGCCGACCTTGAAACAAGGGCCGATCTCTTTATGTCGGCCGACTACATGGTAATCGAAAACATGCTTATCCCCGAACATGCCGACTGGTACATTCCTTTTGCCACCAACGAACTCGCCATTGTGCATACTGATCGCTCCCGGTATGTTGACGAGATTGACCAGGACAACTGGATGGATATTTTGCTGCGGGATGATGTGACTTATGGGCGTTCCAATCCCGATATGGACCCCTGCGGCGTACGGAGCGTTTTCACCGTTAAGCTGGCTGAAAAGAAATATGACCGGCCTGGGTTTGCAGAAAACCTGCTTTCAAAGGATACTGAACATATCCGGCCCAAGGAAACAGACCTGATCGCCTTGCTCGAGAGCGGACATCTCGATTATATTTTTCTTTACAGGAGTGTGGCCGTGCAGCACGCATTGCCATACCTGGAACTGCCCGACAGCCTTAATCTCGGGAATTTTGAGCTGAACGACTGGTACCGGAACGTCCAGACGGAAACACTGGGCACTGCACCTGGTGAGACCATCACTGAATTCGGCGAAGCCATGGTATATGGGTTAACCATTCCGCACAAAACCGAGAGTCGGGAGCTGGCTGAACGTTTTGTAGCATTTGTGTTGCATCCGGAAAAAGGGCAGCAGATCCTGAAAGCGCTTGGACAGGATCCTGTACGAAATTTCCAAAACCCTTATGAAGGGATAATTCCTGGGTTTAATTGATTTTTTGGGCCTTTGCCCGTGATGAGCTTTTCGCTGCGGTGTGCGCTGAATAAAGTACCTCTTGCTGAATGGCAGGCTGCTATTGGTTCTGACTTAGCCATTGCGGCAGCACTTCTTCTTTCCATTCTTCCTTTTCCCTGCGTATCTCCTCCATGTCGAGGCCGATATATTCCTGGGCCTTTTCTTTGGTAGAAATGTCGGGCATGTCTATCGGGTAAGGGATATCGTATTTGCGGAATACCGAAGTGAGTTCAATGCTTGCCTCCTGGGCTTTTTGTATGGATGTAGCGAGAGTCCTGAGTGCTTCTGAGGGGCTGTGAAAGCCCATGGAGTTTGCTGCGGCCACCCAGTCCCAGCGCCATTGTGCATGCCTTATGAGTTGCAGTATCTCTTCCATTTCCTCCTGCGTTGCGCCTGCATCCCAGGCATGTTTGGCTTCAATATGTACCCGGGCCAGATTTTTCTCGGCTATGCCTCTTAATTCGGAGACTCTGCCTTGTTGTTCGTACACCCTGTCTATCAGCGATTGTTCGTCCTGCCTGTGGCATACCATACAGGAAGTGTCGACTTTGTCGAGCGGGCTTACCAGGTGGTGATCCGTAAACTTTATGCCTCCCTCGCGTTTATAGGGCATGTGGCAATCGGCGCAGGACACTCCGCGCTGGGCGTGAATGCCTGTCATGTACAACTCATAATCCGGATGTTGTGCTTTGAGCATGGGTGCGCGGCTTAAGGCATGCACCCAGTCGGTGTGTTCTACGTTATCTTTGTAGTATTCCATTTCTTCGGCTGAGAACCCTTCATCCCAGGGGAATATCAGGTAGTTGTCTTCCCCGAAATAATACTCGACGTGGCACTGTGCGCATACCAGCGAACGCATCTCCTGGCGGGTGGCATCGTTGATGTCGATGCCGCGGCGGGCAAAGGCTTCTGTGAGAGCCGGGCGCGTAATACGGAGATTCATGGTCTCCGGGTCATGGCAATCCTGGCACCCAATGGGATGTTTGATATTGGGCGTCATTTCCTCCCACGTCTGTGCATAAAACTCAGAAACCCCAATCTCATTCATCATCCGCGGAACATCCGTGCTTTTGCATGTCCAGCACGTAGCGGGCTGGGGCACCCCGGTTCGCAGCGTGTTATGCACATCTTTCACAGAATAATAGTGCCCTCTTCCCTGGTTATAATCCCGTGAAAAAGCATAGCCGGCCCACATGACTACCATCTCGGGATATTTTTCGAGATAGTCGATCATGACCGACCCGTAATATTTGCTTTCAAACGTGGTGTCCAGTGTTTGCCGGTAGGTCTCATACTGCCTGGGAAAGTTCTCGCCCCAGACGGCATTATCGGGCTCCCATTCAGGAATGGGGCTCACCATCTGGAAGTAGAGCTGGGCCTCGCTGCGCCGCTCCACAATGGAAGCGGCAAACAGTCCGATGATGAATACGATCACCACGGTGGCAAAGAACAGCACCCAATTCAGCCACGGTTTGTTTTTGGTAATTTCCTGTATGCTTTTCATGTGTATATATTTTTTCAACTAATTGTTATTGAAAAGTTTATGTTCTTGTCAAAAGTTCATGGGTTGTGTTGCAACTGTCAAAATGTCGAAATGTCGAAATGTCGAAATAATCATCCCCCTGTGTGTCAAAAAGCCTGTTTCCAAATGGTCGGGATTTACAACATGGGCGTTTCATAGGTTATTAGTTTGTGGGTATTGTTGAAAGACAAAAGGACAAAGCGTCAAAATGTTGACATCTCAATAGCGCCTAATCACGCATGCCGGGGTATTCCACTGCCCGCGGGGTACGCCTGGTGTCCTGTCCGGTAATGTCTTCCAGCCATGCGGGTATTACCGAGGGCAGTCTTTCTACCAGTGCATGCGGTGCGGCCGACAGGCTTCTTACGCTTCCATGGGGCGTTTCGACATGACAATCCCAGCACAGTTTACCTTCGCCTTCTGCTGCCGATTTAGCAGTCACCTCAACGAGCTGCACCATATCCACCAGGTCGATGTGGCAGCTGATGCAGTTTTGCTGAACCACGCGTCTGCCGCGATCCTTGATGCGGATCACCTGGGGCTCCCAGCGAAAGGTGAACCAGGTGGCATGCTTTAGCCCGTCGGTAGCTTTTACATAGTACTTGCTGAAAAAATTGTCTTGCGGTACATGGCACTCGGAGCAAGTGGCTTCCTGTGAGTGGCTGCTCTTATCCCATGAAGCGAAATAGGGGTACATGACATGGCAGTTGATGCATGTTTCAGGTTCATCCGAGATATAGGAAGAGGCATTGGAAACATGGAATACAAAAACCAGGATCCCTACGAAGATGCCACTCAGTATCATGACCGTAAAACGCCATTGCTCAGGCGGTAATATAAAGTAATACAGCTGCTTAAGTTTGTTCATACTACCCGGTTTTCGCCTTATTTGGGATAATTGGCACTTAAATGTATAAACAAAATGGCAAACGAACAAAAATTATAACGAAATTATTCTTTAATTGAAGAAATTGTTATTTGGACTTAATACAAAGAAGGCCCGGCTGGTTTGCTTTCAAACCCGGGAGCTGGAGGCTTATGGGGATGCTGTTTGATTGATTACCTTCTGAAAATGACGAGCTTATTGGTTTGGTATGCTTTTTCACCTTTTTCATTAGTGATTACTACCCTATATACATAAACACCGTTGCCAAGTTGGCTGCCGTCATCAGCGCGGCCGTCCCATGTAATGGGGGTGGTCTGGTAGCCCGGGGAAAAGAGTTCTTCTTCCAGCCTTTTTACCAGCCGGCCTTGCAGGTCGAAGATATCAATTGCCATATTAAGGCGGTTGAACGACTGGTTATGCTTGATGACAAAAGACGTTTGTTCTGAAAAGGGGTTGGGGTAGTTGATCAGGTCTTTCAGCATGAACCGGCCACTGCTGGTTACGATAAAGTCTATGCTTTCGCTGGATGGGTTATTGTGCGTGTCCCATGCGCGCAAAGTCAGCGTATGTGGCCCGTCTTCCAGGTTGCGGAATGGGTATGTGACCCGGCCGCTCTTATAAGTGTCCAGGTCAGCCTGGTAATACTGTGTGAGACGTATCGGTTCATGGGTGTTATCGTTTAAAAAAGCCACTATGTCGTGCCCCATTCTCCCCGTCAGATTAATGCCGTTTTCGTCGTAAAGCAAAGCAAGCAGGACAGGGTTCTCATCTGTATGATCGCCTGAAATGAATGTGGTATCATTCATGTACAGGTCGATCACGGGGCCTTCATGATCAGGAATGAAGTCATCCGTGCTGCCGCCAATGATGAAATTCGTAAATGCACCGTGGCCGTCGGTTTGTCCGTTATCGAGGTAGTAGCTGATCTTTCCCTGTCCGTATGAGTAGGAAATATCTCCGGGCACGACAAAGCTGAACCGGAAAGCGCCGTCTTCGATGCTTGCCTTTCCTTTATAGAGCACCGAATTTCTCATTGAGAAATCAAAAGGGCTGCTGTCGCTGTTGTTACCGAGGGTTTGAAAGTCCTGTTTCTTATCGTAGATGGTAGGGTAGAGCAAACCGTTATAGTTGTGTTGAATATTCCCATTGGTATCTTTTACAAAACCTTCTACTGTCACTTTCTGATAGGCCCGTAGCGTATCTGGCACTGCAGTGGTTTTAACCCGGTACTCCGGGTAAGCCGGCTTCATGCTGGGGTCGCCAAGCAGTATATAGCTGCGCAGCCTCCTGTCTATTGTTGCGTTGTTGCTGTTTACCATGGCAGTTCTGAAGTGGTCGCCCATTCTTATAGCTGTATTGTTTTCAGCCGGAAAAAAACTCTTAGCAAACTCCTGATTAAATCTGTTGTTTGGAGTATGATAGGACAGACGGGCAGCAGCGACCACTGCTGCTGCTCCTCCCTCTGGTTTCATAAGCATGGATACCCCTAATGAGCTGTCATCGGGATCTGCTTTATCAAAGGGAGCTACTTCACATGATGCTGCAAAGAAAATGGGCATGTTATACTTGTTGTTCCAGACGGCAAGGTCATCATGGGTGAGAACGCGCTGATGCGCCAGGCCTCTTGGCCCTCCATGCCCTTGATAATTCAGCAGTAGTGCCCCGCGGTTGATACCTTCATTGATTGCCCTGTTCACATCAGGATAGCGTTTCCCGCCCGGGAAAATCACCTGCCGGTAGGCATCCAGGTATATCTTTTCCACATTGTATGCCGGATATGTGCTAGTAATTCTATTGGCAATGGCTTCTGTATCCCTCACAAAAATATTATTATCTCCGTCGTCGGCCAGTAAAATGAGGCGGTTGCGCCAGTCTGCATAATTCGGGATCACTCCCTGGTATTGCGGATCTGAGGCGCCTGGAACCATGCCGGGCACACGTTGGTCGTAGCGGATGATCTTGTCGACCATTAGCGATGCCTCCTCAGGGGTCCTCACCGGGAGCCTTCCAACCCCGGCATCAGGGATTCCATTTGCTGCCTCCCCTTCATGGTCGCCAAGCAGGGCGTAATACTGATCGGTCGTGTAGGTCATTTTGCCCGCGAGTTCATACTGGTTTAATGATTGATAGCTTTGGTAGGTTGGGATCAGATTGGTTTCATATCCAAGGTAGTCCTTGTTGTCGAAGCTACCGTCGCCAAACAGCAGCAGATACCCTGGAATATTTGCAGGGCTGGTTGCACGGTTGTAAAACATCTTCATGAAGTTGCGGATGGCCGTGATATCCGGCGCTCCCGAAGAGAATTCATTGTATACCTGTTGTGTGGTGACCACCCCGGCCAGCAGGCCGTCGTTTTCCCGCCGGTATTCTGCAAGGCGCTCAGCTTCTGATTTCAGCTTTTCAGGCGTCACGATGAGCAGGTCTTTGGCCTGCATCCCGTGCAGGTTTTGGTTTGGGACGGCACCTTTGAGATTTGGGCTCAGGAAGCTGCTTTCGTCGAAAGCGATAAATTCCCGGAGTTGGTCACCAGCGCGCTTGAAAATTATCAGCTCATCCTGGACCGATATCTCAGGCGTTGTTACATTAAACCGGTCGGTTACCTCCCAAAGGCGAAGATCCGACACATTGGTGCTTAGATGATAAGCGATTACATCTTCAGAATGCAGGAACTCAGTCTGGCGGAATGGCATTTGTCCGCCGTTGAAGTGCAATTCACGCGTGGCATTTACAATGATGCAATCGAGCCATCCGCGCGCTCCGCTTACAGGGCTTGCATAGGTGAGGGATACCTCGAAAGGGGAATTGCCGGCAGAAAAGGCAAACGTTGCTTCGTTTGCCCTGGCATAAGCAGAGCGATGTGTATGTGTCAGGGCAGGCTCTACAGCCAGGGTGTATTCTTTTCCACCCGAGGCGACCGTGAAATGGCTTGTTTGTGCAGACCTGGCTGCCACACGGATGTTTACAGATACATCATTGTCCCCGGACAGATCAGGCAGATCAAAGGAAAAGTGACGACTCTGCTGCGAGGAAAAGGTCTCTCCGAACCACTTTCTTCCGGACTCAAGTAAATTGGTCAGATTGCGCTGGTGAAGGGCATAATCGTGAAACGTATCCACAGTGTGATCCGCTTCCGTATCGGCATTGTCTGTAATGGAAACGCGTTTCCCCTGGCCATGGTTTGCAGTGATAAAATAGCATGCTTCGTTGGCATAGAGGTGCACCTGGGGTTCAAACAATCCTGCCGCTTCGTTATAATGCCAGGTATCCGGTGATCTTCCGTAAAACAGGATGTAATCATCCGTGCCAAATGTGCCTGAATTGCCGCCTGAGACATATATTGCGTTTTCCTTCAGGTCATCGGTAAAAGGGGCTGAGTTGGCTTCCGGCAGCATGCCGCTGCCATTGCCAAAGAGGCTGATGTGTTGTTTTTGCACTTCAGACGGACTCATACCAAGGGTTTGCAGGTCATCATAACCAAGCTGGTAGATGCCGGTTTCATCCACGCATAGTTTGTACCAATCGCCTGTGGCCAGTACAGAGTTGTAAGCAAATTCATTGGCAGGTTTTGTTTGCTGGTACTGATCGAAAACCTCCTGAATCTTTAGCTGGAAGGCCACAAGTTTTAAAAAAATATCGTTGTCTTCATCATAAATGAAGGGATAAAACTCCACAACACTTTGATATTCCTTCCGGTGCCCGTGCAAGCTGTGATGGAGGGTGAGGCTGTTCTGAAAGAATCCTGCCTCACGTAATATCTTGTCGGCCTGCCCGCAAACCGGTGCATAGCGTGTTTCTTCCACCTGGAATTGGTGGCGAAAAAGGGGAGTCCGGTTTTGGGTTAAATAGCTGTATATAGGGATGGTGACAAGGGTATCTGTGAAGAAAGCTCCGCTGAAGGAAAGCTGTTTTATTGCAAGGGAGTCGTCAATATGAAACAATTCCGGTTCGCGCCATTCTATTTCTTTCTCCAGGGTAAGGAAATTGGCAAAGGTGAGGGTGTGATGAAAGACTAGAGCAAAAAAGAAAAGCGTTACAATAACAAATCTTTTAACAGATAGCATTTTCACAATAAACGATTTTGGCTCAGTGGTAATGCAGCATTTGATCCGGGCGTGTTTGCTATTTGGGAACCAGTTTGCTCTACGATGGCCTTCATTTGTCGTAACCGCAGATCATTTATAAGCTGACGAATGAAAAACGCCTGCTACGGGGGGATATTGTTTGATTTTGCGACAATATTTTGCCGGTAGCATACAGGGTAAGTCTCTTCAGAAACGCATAAAAAAATGGCCGGCAGCGTAATACGTGCCGGCCATTGCAAATAAAAAACAATTTGCAGGGTTATTTTTCCTCGTAACCTTCGGCAAGGCTGCGGCTGCGTGCTACGACAGTCAGCAGTACTCCGTAAATTACCTTGGATGAAACGTCGGCAATGGTGTAAGTTATCTGACGGCCAACGACTCCGGCTTCGCTAAATAATCCGCCTTCCGGCCCAATACCTGCCAGGTGGGGCATAAGGTATGCACCCGGGTAAAGCATCCATGCAATAAGGAATAGCACCCAAATGGAACGAAGCGTACGCTGAGCTTTTTCCGGGATCCCTTCCTGACCTTCCTTGATAACTTTGTGCATCAGGTAGAGAATGTGGATGAAGAATATCGTGGAGATCGCACCCCATACGGCGTAAGTGCCAAAGCTGGTCACTTCATAATACTGTCCGATGTATCCCGTGATGATCATCGCAGCTCCTGAGAACCAGAACTGGTTACGTATGGATGAAAATTTGGATTTGGTGAGTGCCACTACAAAAAGTATCTGGAATAATAGCATGGGCACATCAATCAACCAGTTGAGATACCTGTATCCGTTGTTGAACAGNTCGGAGCCTTCACCAAGGAAATACCTTCCTTGTTCNTTATCNAACACAAAACTGCTNGTCCAGTTTTGCGANTGTGCATAGAGCAGNAGGAATGCNGACACCATGACCACNACNGACANTACGGANGANATGCGGTATTTCGGTGCNACCGTCTTCATNGTNANNATNAAATANAANAGTCCGGCCAGCATNACCGCATAACCCAGNGTGAGNACGTGGGCCACCATTTGGTAGGCCATTTCACTGAGTCCCTGCTCNAGGCCTACATAGTTTTCAAAAGTAGCGTTACCAAGTCTTTCCATGTTTATTTAGGTTTTAATGAATGAAAAACTAACATATAAACATAGGTGCATTTAAAATGTTCAACGAAACATATGTAAAAAAGTTAAACAAAACGTGTGTTTTGAGGTTTGGCAAGCAAAATTTCCGTGATTACAGGTCTTTTCAGGGGTATAATTGATATGAAACACCCATGTCAGGATTTTTGACACACAGGAGTATGATTATTGTCGCGGGGACTTTTGGATTAAATAGGCTTTTGGCTATTAGCTATTGGCTATTGGCAAGAAAGCCAAAAGCTAAAAGCCAAAAGCCAATAGCAGTTCTGTTGAAAACATAAACATCAGATAACCAATAATTTGAGAAAACATTAACAGATAAAAGTTATCCCAGTTAAGATGAAGCAGCGTTTATTGAGTGATGGCTCCGTAGAGGAAGGCAATTTCCTCCTGCCATTTATCCGGATCAGGAGTTTCGAGGATCATGGGTATGCCATTGAACCGGGCATCGTTCATGATACGGATAAAGACCTCAGCGCCAAGGGTGCCTTTGCCGATCAGGTCGTGGCGGTCGACGCGGGATCCGACTTCTTTTTTGGAGTCGTTCAGGTGCATGCCTCTCAGGTAGGATAATCCGATAATCTGGTCAAATTTTTT
>SL_5KL_010_SEDDRAFT_10002210_pt1 | contig 11026 bp, 7 predicted proteins | sample SodLakKL_010_SED_FD_9118 | JGI IMG/M metagenome (IMG submission 9118)
GGGGGCCCCCCGCCCCGACCCGGCGTCCCAGCCGCTGCCTCCGGGTCCGGCATCCACCGCCAACCACCGGTCCGAGGGAAGACGAAGGAGGAAGGCGTCACCCTGGCCCACATCAACCATGTGCACCTCCAGAGCCCCTCCCGGGCCGAGGGCCGGAACCATGGGCGCCACGAGGGCGGCCCCTGCCATGGCCGCCATCGCCGTGCCCATCCTGACTCCCCTGCGCACCCGGCCCGGAAAGCGGAAGCGGAGCATGGCCAGCACTGTGGCGGCCGATATCCCGCCGGCCATCAGGGTACGGCGGGAGACCCAGGGGGCGGCACCAGGGAGCTCCGCCGAAACCCGTACCCCCCACTCCACCAGGATCAGTAGCATCCCCACCCCGCCGGCCAGGAAAGCGCCTGGCCCCCATGACTCCGGGCCCCAGCCCCAGGCCCCGGCCACGCCGTCCAGGAGTAGGGCGACGCCGATCCCGGGAATGGCGGCAGCCACCAGAGGTGCCAGCCCAAGGGTTGAGACGATCCCCACCAGGGACATGCGATCGAAGTGCCACGCCAGGAGCGGGAGGGTGGGGATGGTGGCAGCCACCCCGGCCACCAGCCCCTCCGTTCCGCCCCGCAGGAGGCCCTCACCGGGCCCCCGCAACCTTCGCCCCCGGAGGAGGGGCCGCCCGCGAAGGCGCCGCCAGAGGCCGTCCACCGCAGCCGACAGGGGGTCCCGGAGGGCCACCAACCCACCGGTGGCGGCGAAGGAGAGCTGAAATCCCACCGACCCCAGGTTGGCAGGATCCACTACCAGCAGGAGGAGGAAGGCCGAGGCCAACGCACCCATTGGCACCACTGGTCCACCCCGCGCCCGAGCGCCCACCAGGAGGGTCATGAGGAGGGCGGCCCGCACCGCCGCGTCCGGCGCCCCGATTCCCAGAACGTAGACCCAACAGCCCAGGGCCGCGCCTGCGGCGGAGGGTCGCGGAGCGGCGCCGGCCAGGCGAAGGAGGCCCAGGAGGAGTGCACCCACCACTCCCACATGGAAGCCCGAGATGGCCAGGAGGTGAGCGGTACCGGAGACGGCGAAGGCCTGGCGCAGATCCCGGTCCAGGTGCTCCCGGCGAGCCAGCACCAGCGCCTCCACCATGGGCGCCTGTGGGCCCCACAGCCCCGCGATCCGCTCCTGAATCCGTCCCCGGAGTCCCAGGAGATGGCCCCGGAGATCCGGGAGATGGCTCCGGAAGCCAGGGAGCCTCCCCTGTGCCTCACCCCCCATGGTCTCCGGCGCTCCCTGCGCCCGCGCCACCCCCGCCCACTCCGCTCGGGGTGGGGTGGGTCCTCCGCGACGCTCCCAGCGCACCGGGATTCGCAGCGCCTCCCCCGCCGCCGGACGGTCCCAGCCCCGAGGGATGAGGAGGCGCACCGTACCCCGGCACCCGCCGGGTAGGCCGGCCTGCACCCGGAAGGGGATGACCCCGGCGTCCCCCGAACGGGAGATGGGCCGCCCCTCCACCACTCCTGCCCACCCGTCGGGAATGTGGCGTCGGCAATCCCGCATCTCGGCCCGGTCCGCAGCGGCGCCTGCCAGGATTCCCGACACCCCGGATATAAGGAGGGCCGATAGCCAGACCGGACGTCGGGATAGCGGGATGAGCAGTGCCGCCGGCAGGAGGGCGAGGAGCGCCGGCAGGGGAAAGGCGCCCCCGAGGCTGAGGGCGATGCCCCCAGCGTGGGCCACGGCGAGCCCGACGACGGGGGGAGTACGGGGGGGCATGGGCGGAGGTCAGCCGCCAGATTCAGGTCAGCGCCTCAGGGATCCTCCCGAGAGTTGGGGTCGCGGTTGCGGCCCGGTTGCCCAGCTGGGTCGGGGCCGGCGACGTGGTCCCCGGGCGAAAGGGAACTGCGGCCTGAGCCTCCTTCCGACTGGGAACCCGGGGCCTGTTCCGAGCTGAACAGGTCTACCTGGTTCCGGTCGATCCAGCGGGGCTCGTTCCGGTTCTCCTCGGCCAGCCGCTCCCGGAGGAAGCGACGGACCCGGAGATCCCCGTGGAGCCCAGCCAGGAGCATCACCAGCATGCCCAGAATGAGGGATCCAAAGGCCACGAAGGTGAGGGGGACCCGGAAGAAGGTGCGGAACCCCAGATCCAGGGTCACCAGCTCCCCACTGTTCCAGCGCGCGAAGAACATGACGAGTACCAGAACCGCGATGACTCCCGCAGCTCCGGCGAGGCGGCTCACGCCGGGCGGTCTCCGCCCACGGCGTCCAGCCGGGTGCCGCTGAAGGTGGCGCCGGTGGTTCCCGTGAGGCGGACCCGGGCAAAGTCCCCGATCCCCTCCGGACCCCGGGGGAAGGCCACCACCTTGTTGCGTCGGGTGCGCCCCAGGAGGTGGCCCGGGTCACGGGCGTCCTTCTCGATGAGGACCGATTCCACCCGACCCACCTCGCCGCCGTTGATCTCCGCCTGGATGCCGCGCGCCACCTGGATCAGCTCTTCCAGGCGCGCCTGCGCCTCATCCGGATCTACGAAGTCCTCGTCCGGGAAGCGGGTGGCCGGGGTGCCGTCCCGGAGGGAGTACTTGTAGGTGAAGGCATCGTCGAACCGGACGGTCCGCATGAGGTCCAGCGTCTGCCTGAACTCGGCATCGGTCTCGCCGGGGAAGGCCACGATGATGTCGGTGGACAGGGCGATATCGGGGATGGCGGCGCGAACCATCTCCACCTTCTCGAGGAAGGTCTCCACGCTGTAGCGCCGGAGCATGCGGCGGAGGGTCCGATTGCTTCCCGCCTGGGCCGGGAGATGAAGCTGCTCGCACACTGCCGGCTCGGTGGCCATCACCTCCACCATCTCCGGCGTCACATCCCGAGGATGGGGCGAGGTGAAGCGGACCCGCTGGATCCCGTCGATCCGGGCCACCGCCCTGAGGAGATCGGCGAAGCTCCAGTCGTCCCAGCGGTAGGAGTTGACGGTCTGGCCCAGGAGGGTCACCTCCCGGCGTCCCCGCTCCGCCAACCCCCGGATCTCGTCCAGGATCTCGTGGGGAGTGCGGTTCTTCTCGGGGCCGCGAACATAGGGAACGATGCAGTAGGTGCAACGGTGATCGCACCCCCGCTGGATGGGCACCCACGCAGAGGCCCCTTCCGTCCTCCGTTGTTCGAGCCCCTGGTAGTTTTCCGACTCATCCAGCTCCAGGACTGCGAGTTGGATGCGCTCCTTCCGGCGGCCCGGATTCAGGATGCGGGCGAAGGTACCGGAACCGGCGGGACGCTTGTTTTCAGGGGAGGGGGCACCAAGGCGGAATTCCCCCTGGGAATCGTCGGCGGCAACGGCGGTGGCGCCATCCTCCCGGTCGGTGCCCGAGCGGAGGCGTTCCAACTGCTCGGGCAGGGTCCGGTACGCATCAGGTCCCATGACCAGGTCCACAAAGGGCGCCTTCTCCAGGAGATCGGTCCCCATGCGCTGGGCCATGCACCCGGTCACCCCGATGAGCATGTCCGGGCGCTCCCGCTTGATTCCGTTCAGTTGGGATACCCGTCCGAGAACCCGGCGCTCCGCATGATCTCGGATGGCGCAGGTNTTCACCAGCACCACATCCGCCTCCTCTGGGGAATCCACGATCCGGTACCCGCTCTCCGCCAGGATGCCCTGCATGAGCTCTCCATCGGAGATGTTCATCTGACACCCGTACGTCTCCACATACGCGCGACGGAGTCCGTCGGCGGCGGCAGACGACGAGGTCAGATCCGACGCGGGGAGGGTTGAAGAGTGGGTACCGGCCATCCGAATGATCCTGACAGGGGGAAGATGCGGTGAGTCGGGAACATAATGCATGGACCCCGAACTGTGTAGAAGCCCCGGGGTGCCACGCCATGGCCGGATGGGTCTCCGTGGCCGGGGGCCCATGCGTACCCGACTAACTCCCTCGGTCCGCTCGGGGCAGATAGACCCGGTACGCATTCCCCCGCTCCGGGTGGGAGTGCCCCTGCACATAGCCCCAGGCCTGCTCCACGATCCCGTAGACGCTGGGAAGGCCCAACGCGCCGGTCCCGTTGGTCCGGAACCGCTGGGACTCGGGGCCCTCTTCCCTGGGGCCTTCTCCCTCAGCCTCCGAGGTGCGGCCCACCGTGACGCATACATACCGACCTGGACCCGCCGGCACCGGAACCATGGGATGACGATCCGGCCCGATCTCCACCGATTCGGTAGCCACTTCCAGATCACCGCCGTCCGGGAGGGAGTCGCCGGCGCTGATCACCAGGGTCAGGACCACCTGCTCAAGCTGATCCGGGTCCATGAGCACGGGTACGTCTTCGGGGGAGAGCCGGAAGATCACCTCCACGTCACCCCGCACCAGCCCCGTGATGATCCCGTGCATGCTGCGGAGTTCATCATTCACATCCACGTGCCGGTGGCGCGGTCGGGCGGTCTGGGAGAAGGAGAGCAGGCGCCGAGTAAGGTCCATGGCGCGGGTCACCGACTCGTCGATCTCCTGGAGCGCCGCCTGCGCCTCCGGATCGTGGCGACCGGGCTCCTGGAGTAACTGGACGTGGGACCGTATGACGGAAAGGATATTGTTGAAGTCGTGAGCGACCCCACCGCTCAACCGGCGCATCGCCTCTACCCCCGAGTCCACTGTGGCGCCGGAGGCCTGAATGCGTCCGGTGTCGCCGTTGCCATGGACGCTGAGATCCCTGAGTTGGAGTAGCGTCCCCTCAGGGGCGGCGTACCGGACCACCTCGATGCGGCGGCCCGTCCCACTCTGGGTGAATCGGAAACGGGCCAGGGGAGTGAGTTCACCGTTTTCCGGGGTCTCGGGCTGCTTTGGTTCGTTCGCCTCGTTCGCCGGAGCAGGTGGACTGGACTCGTCAGGCGGCTCCTGAGCCCTCGGCGGACCCGGACCACCGTACCCGGCCCCCGCACGTTGCAAGAGGGCAATCCCGTCGGTGGAGAGGACTTCCTTGGCGAAGCGATTGGCGTAGGTGACCGCGCCCGTGTCATCCAACAGGATCAGACCGGTGGGCAGATCCTCCATGAGTCCCTGGAGGGACGAATCCACCGCCGCCCGTCCGGAGGCCGGGGTCGAAGAGGTGGAAAGATGGGGGAGCCGTAGTTCGTCGAGCACTGACCGAGCCTTTACCGGTTGCCGCGAGAACGGAGAGGGCACACGCGCCGCCTCATCCAATTATCGACGGGCGCAGGGGACTTCTTGACGTCAGCTTGACGCGTCTACCGCAACGGAATCGTCGAGCAGTTGACGCACGGCGCCGGCCAGCTCCGCCACGGTGAAGGGCTTGTGCACGGTGGGGATGGGTGCGCCGGGAATGCCGATCTCGTCCCGAGCCTCTTCCCGACCGTAGCCGGACATGAAGAGGATGGGAAAGTCCGGTCGGCGTGTCCGGATCCAGGCCGCCAGGTCGTCCCCTCCGAGCCGGGGCATGGTGAGGTCCGTGACCACCAGTTGGAAGGCGTCGGGATTGGCCGCCAGGATCTCCCGGGCCCTCCAGCCGTCCACCGCCTCCGTGACCCGGTAGCCGAAATCTTCCAACATGATCCGGGTGATGTTCCGAACCAGGTCATGATCCTCCGCCAGGAGGATGGTTTCCTGGCCCCGGAGGCCGTCGGTTCCCCCCGTCGAGATCCGGTCGCAGCCACCGTCGCTACACTCGCCGTTGGCACGGGGAAAGCGGAGAGCGAAGGTAGTGCCCTCCCCGACCTCGGAGGCGACACCGATCTCGCCACCTGCCTGCTGCATGATGCCGTACACGGTGGAAAGACCCAGCCCGCTGCCCCTCCCCTCCCCCTTGGTGGTGACGAAGGGCTCGAAGATCCGGTCGCGGATCTCCGGAGCGATCCCGGTTCCCGTATCGGAGACGGTGATGAGCACGTTGTCCTTGGAACCGCCCTCGACCCATCCCAGGAGGTTCTGGGCCCGGATCAGGATCCGCCCGCCCTTGGGCATGGCGTCCCGGGCATTCACCACCAGGTTCGCCATCACCTGCTCCAGTCGACTCCGGGTGATGACCACCGGCCAGAGTTCTGGATCCACCTCCACCACCAACTCCACATCGGCGTTGATGAGGCGCTGTAGGAGGGTCTCCATGGAGCCCAGGACCCCCGCCACATCCAGGGCGCCGGTGTCATCCAAGGGCCGGCGGCGGGAAAAGGTGAGGAGTTGATCCACGAGATCGCTGGCTCGACTCCCGGCCTGGATGATCCCCTCCAGATCGCCCCGGATCGGGCTACCGGGATCCAGGTGGGTGAGAATGAGCTGCACGTGCCCGTTCATGACGGTGAGGAGGTTGTTGAAGTCGTGGGCAACCCCACCGGCCAGGCGTCCCACCGCCTCCATCTTCTGGGCCTGCTGCAACTGCTCTTCCAGCGCCTGCTCTTCCGACATATCCCGGCTCACCGAGACGAAGTGGGTGATCCGACCGCCCCGGTCCCGAAGGGGTGTGATGGTTCGGAACTCCTTGAAGACATCCCCGGATGCCCGGCGAGACATGAGGTGGCGCCGGTCGCTCCCTCCGGAGCGGAGCTCTTCCCATAGACCGGGGATGGGGTGCTCGTCTCGGAAGACGAGTGACTCTCCCACCAGTTCCTTGCGGCGAAATCCAGTCATGCGGAGATAGGCTGGATTCACATAGCGGACGCTCCCCGATTCATCGGCCAGGGCGATGGCCTCCTGACACTGGGTCAGGGCATCAGCCAGGACCCGTGCCTCGGTCTCGGCCCGGATCCGGTGGGTCACGTCCAGGAGTCCTCCCTTCAACACCTCGCCGCCACCCACCCCCCGCTGAACCCGGGCTGCGGAGGCCTCCACCCAAACCGATTCTCCTGCCACGTTCCTCATCTCCAGGAGTCGGCTCCCGGCGGGGATCCCGCGACGGATCTCATCCTCCCAATCCCGTCCCTCCTCCCGGTCGGCGTAGAGGTCGTAGAGACGGATCGCCGTGTGTCCATCGTCACCCTCGAGGCCGAAGAGGGCGCGGAAGGCAGGATTCGCCTCCAGGAGTCGCCCCTGCAAGTCCGCTTCGAAGAGGGGCATGGGAACCGCTTCGAAGAGTTGGGCGTGGCGCCGTTCGGCGTGGATCGCCGCCTCACTCTTGTAGACCCGGTCCAGGGCGGACGAGGCGAGAGCCGAGAGGAAGCGCAGGAGCCGATTCGGTCTCACATCATCGGGGATGGGCCCCCACCACTGGACTGCCAACAGCCCCATGGGTGCCCTTCCACCATCCGCATCCGTGCCCACCGTCAAGGGTGCCAGCGCCGAGGCGAAGATCCTCCCACCCTCCCCCAACCGGAGGAAGGGAGAGAATCCCGGGGGAACGGGGTGATCGGGATCAGGTCGCCGGTGATGGTAGACCTTCGGCTCCGGGGGAATCCGGGACCAGAGGTCCGAGTCCATGTTCCGGAGGAGGGAGCGGGACCGGGGATCGACCCGGGGATCGAGTTCCAGCACCTTGATGGGAGAATCGACGAGAAGGGGATTCCGGACCGCCACCGAGACCACGGTCGCCTCGAGAAGGTGCAGGGCCGCCTCGAGCCCGTGGTCCAGCACATCCCGCTCGGTGACGGCGCCGACGAAGCCGTCGCTGATCCGGTCCCACCGCCGATCCAGCCGGCGGTCGCCGGCGTCGGGTTCTCCGACGACCTTCTGGCGCCGAGCGGCTCCTTCGGCTGGGCTTGCCATCTACCGGTCCGCTCCGAAGCAAGGAATCCCCGATGGCGACCCACTCCATACGGCCCCATACTCCCGGACAGAGCTGGCATCCCCGATGGGCAGACGATCCTCGACCCCCTGCCATGCTGCGGCATGAGTAAGCCACTTCTTTCCGGTCAGGACGAGGTCAGCCATGGGTGGCTCCTTCAGTTTCGTGCGAAAGAGGGTGTTCCAGCCCGCCCACCGAACCAGCAAGATCTCAGATAGTACGCGATGTAACCCAAACTACTCGCCCGTCGTCACCCGGCAAGTGTTTCCCAAACGGGCAGGCAAAGTATTCCCAAACGGTTACCGGCGAAAGATGCGGCTCACTGGCTCAACGGGATGGGTGTGCGGGTTCCCAGCGCCGAGTCGGGAAGGATCACCTGGCGCCCCAGATGGCGCTCCGGGTTGATGAGGATGGGGCCCTGGAGATTCATGGTGGGCGGATCGCTCGCCTCACCCGGGAGGGTCACGACGGCCAGCACCACCAGATCATCCGTGGTCGACACACCCAGTGAGGCCAGCATCCACTCCTCAGGTTCGATCCTGTAATCCGGGAGGAAGGCGGAGGGCTCCACCACGAGGAAGGCGGGTCCGCCGGGCACGGCACTCCGAAGCCAGAAAAGGGCTCCACCCACCGGTTCAAGAAGGAAGTTGCGATGGGACGAGAATCCCGGAATCCCCTCGGTGAAGAGGATCTCCTGAATGGCCGTCTCTGCGGAGACGTCTGGAATCTCGGGCTCGCTGGGCTGCATGGCAGGAACAGTCATCGCAGGAAGTCGGTGAGGTTCTGGCTGAGGATCCTGGAGGTGGCCAGGAGCGCCGCCTGATATGCGGTCTCCCTTGCTGCCAACTCCGAGATCACCTCTTCGAAGTTCACGTCCCGAAGATCTGAGCGGTACTGCATCAGATTCGCCTCGAGCATCTCGAGGCGGGAACCGGCGGCCTCGAGCCGGTTGGTGAGGTTTCCGGTCTCGGCCACCAGAACCTGCAACTGGCTCTGGGATTCCCGGAGTTCGTAGGAAGACTGCTGAATGGCGCTGGCATTGTTGGTTTCCAGCGCCAACGCCAACTCCTCCAGAGCCGCCAGGGCCCCGGTGTCGCCAAAGATCCGGCTCGCCGACTCAGTGGGGGCCACAGTCCGCCCAGGACCGATCTCGATGGGGGTGGATCCGGTGGGGAGGGGAGCGCCATCCTCCGTGGGGAGCGGGGGGCGACCGGACTCCAGTCCCGCAAAGATGTACCGGTTACCGAGACGCGTATTGGCCAGATCGGTCATGGACTCGATGAGCCCGCGAACCTCGCTGGCCGCCGCCAGCCGAGTCTGCTCCGTGGCGGTGGATCCAGCCTGACCAATGGCGATCTCCCGACCCCGAACCAAGAGCTCATCGACCTGATCCAGCACCGATTCCTGCAAGGTATTCAGGGAACGGGCACGGGAGATGTTCCGGGAGTACTGCTTGTTCTCCTCCAGGACGGAGTTCGTCCGGATGATGGAGCGGGAAGCAGCCGGATCGTCGGAGGGCACCTCTACGCGATTTCCCGACGTCAGCTGCCTCATGGCGCTGTCCATGGCCCGGAGATTGGATTGAATCCCCTCCAGGCTGGTGCGCTGCAGATTGATCGTCGGGATCCTCACGGCCGGTGCCTCCGGCAGGATGAACGACCGGCCGGGGTTGCTCCCGTCGGCGACCGGTCTCTAGCTTCTTCCTTGGTTTCGGCCTGCAGCAAGGAACTCTTTAGTCGGAGGTCGCTCTGGGTCCGCAACCGACGTGACGTCATCATGTGCCTCAGGCATCGACCCACATCCCGGAACGCTCTCTATATATGGCGACCATTCTTCTGGTGGACGACGAGAGCGCCTCTTTGCAGATCATGGAGGAGGCGATCCGAGGGATCGGCCANCTGCCTATTGCGGTCCGGAATGTAGAGGCCGCCCTGAAGGTCCTGGATCGTGGAGGGGTCGACCTCATCGTCTCCGACTACCGGATGCCCGGGGCCACCGGGCTGGAGTTCCTGGAGATCATGGAAGAGGCGGGCTACGGAGTCGGCCTCATCATGGTGACTGGCTACGCCTCCATCGAACACGCCGTCTCTGCCATCAAGGCCGGCGCCGTCGACTACCTCACCAAGCCCTTCCGCCCCCAGGAGTTGGGATTGGCGGTGGACCAGGCCCTGGAATACATCCGACTCCGGCGGGAGAACGAGCTTCTGCGCAGGGAGGTGGTGGAACTGCGCAGTTCCCGGGAGATCGTGGGGAGCAGCAAGGCCCTGCAGCGGGTCATGGAGACGATCCGTAGCGTGGCGCCCACCAAGGCCTCGGTCCTCATACAGGGGGAGTCGGGAACGGGCAAGGAGCTCCTGGCCCGGGCCGTCCACAATTTCAGCGATCGGGCGGACGGCCCCTTCGTATCTGTGAACTGCGCCGCCCTTCCGGAGAACCTGGTGGAGAGCATCCTCTTCGGCCACGAAAAGGGAGCCTTCACCGGCGCCATCAAGGATGTAAAGGGAGCTTTCGAACGGGCCAACCGCGGAACTCTCCTCCTNGATGAGGTCACGGAGATGAAGCCCGAGATGCAGGCCAAGCTCCTGCGGGCCCTCCAAGAGCAGGAGTTCGAACGCCTCGGGGCGGCGGCGCCTACCCGGGTGGATGTACGCATTGTCTCCACCACCAATCGCGACCTGGCCACCGAGATCGAGGCGGGGCGCTTCCGGGAAGACCTCTACTTCCGCCTTGCCGTGGTCCCCCTCCGGGTGCCTCCCCTCAGGGAACGACTGGAAGACATCCCCGAGCTCGTGGGCTTCTTCCTGGAACAGGCGGCGGCGGAGGCAGGCAAACGGCTGGACGGCGTACTCCCCGACGCCCTGGCCGCCCTCCGCAGCCACCAATGGCCAGGTAACATCCGGGAACTGGCCCACACCGTGAAACGCGCCGCCATCCTGGCGCGAGGCACAAAGCTCGGCGCCGATGACTTCAATCCCCACCGCTTCGGGCTCAGCGTACCGGGAGGGTCGCTGGGGGCAGGCCCGGTTCCGGGTGCGTCCCCCCACGCGGAGCCCGGCGCCGGGGAGGAGGAAGGGGAGGTGAACGGCACCCCCGACTCGGGGATCCGGCTCCAGACCCTCAACCTCTCGGAAGCGGAAGACGCGCTGATCCAGCGGGCCCTGGAGATCACCGGCGACAATCGGACCCGGGCCGCCGAACTTCTGGGCATTCACGTTCGGACACTCCGCAACAAGCTGAATCGTCCCGAGTGAGGGTACGGGTCCGGGGACGCGCTCCCGGGCCGATCCTCCACCGGCACGGACCCCACCACCCCGCCCCTCCCCCCTGCACC
>SL_5KL_010_SEDDRAFT_10002212_pt1 | contig 11022 bp, 8 predicted proteins | sample SodLakKL_010_SED_FD_9118 | JGI IMG/M metagenome (IMG submission 9118)
CCCCCTCAACCTGCTGCAGACGCACCTCCTGGGCCGAACCCACCGCACGGATGTCGAAGAGCGGACCCTGCGCCTGACGGTGAAAGGGATCGCAGCGGGGATGAAAAACACCGGGTAACCGGACTCAGTAGGTCGGTCACATCCCCTCGAGAGCATCGAGACAACCCTCTGCCCAGAGGATCCACTAGTGAATCCTCGAGCCAGCCCGGTCGATAGTGAATAAATCGTCTCGAGCAGGATCCATCCCACCAGTCTCCATGGCAACCATTCATTTATTGGGAAAACAATGCTTTTGCTCGCTCGTCTTGGGTCGATCGATGACGGGGGGCCAGACGGACATAGACCGGTTCAGGCTGTGGCAGGCCTGACCACTCCTCACAGTCGTATTCATGTTCCCGAAGTGAAACGCAAGCCGTCTATTCATCATTAATAATGACTTTCCGCATCCCTCACATATATTACCACTGTGTCCTACCATCCGTTGCATGCAATTGTCTGACACACAGCATCGGCGAACGGTGCTGTTGGGGAGTATCGGGGGGCTCGCGATGGTCGCTGGTTGTCTCGACAGTGATGACGGTAGTGATGAGTCGCCAGCGGATACCGACGACGACGGTCCTGGCGATGATGATAGCACCGATGGAACAACCGCAACTGACGACGCGGAAACCGAGGACGATGATGCCGAGGGCGAGGCAATCCTTTATTTTGGCGAGACCTCGGCCAGTTGGCCTCGAGAGTTGACCGATCACGCAAACAGTGGCTATCTCTCCGGGGCGACCGACCAACTGACGTCGTTCGAGCGAACCCTCGACATCGAGTCGGCTGTCGATACGACGCTTCCACGGTTCGTTTTCCGGGATGAGATGATCTACTCGGTGTTCGGCGACGGAACCATCCGGGCGTATACGATCGACGGAGAGGAACAATGGGATCGCTCGAGTGACGTGGCATTCGGGCCCTTTCTCGATTCTGACGGCCTGTTTGTCGTGACGAACGATGACCAGCTCGTCCGTATCGATGCCGACTCAGGTGACCAAGACTGGATCCGTCCCGCACCCAATGACTGGGAATACGTTGACGCCCTCGTGACCGATGGACGACTCTACGGGTTGATAGGGCAGGGCGTCAGTGAATACGTCGTTGGCGAATACGATATCGGGAGCGAGGAGGTGACGTGGGAAAGCGATCACGTCGATCAAGAGCCACAGGAGATGCTCCTCGCTGACGAGACCATCGTCGTCCGTGAAACGGGCAGTTTCTACGCAGGGGTCCGTGCTATCGACATCGGGGACGAGACCGCGCGCTGGGAGACGGAACTCGAGGCACAGTCGATGCTCGTCGGCGGGAACACGCTGTTTGGCCTGGATCTCGATGGAAGCGTCGATCCCGATCCCGAAATTCACGCGCTCTCGATGGCGGATGGAACGCAGCGATGGTCGGAGCCGGGGGCGCAGGCGCTCGATCCTGAGACGACGATTACCGATGGTGAGCGCCTGTTTTGTGCCACTGACGAAGGGTATAGCGCGTTCGATGGGGAAACGGGTGACGAGGAATGGACGATTCAGCTCGAAAACGAGGTCCGGCCTGGACCGTTCGTGACCGAGGGGACGCTTTACCTGGCCGAAGACGCTCGAGTTTCGGCCCTCGATCCCATAGATGGGTCGGAATTGGGAACCGAGACAATCAGTGATGTCTCGGAGGTGACGACGGTGACCGGCTATCGTGACCGACTGTGGGTGGGCGGTGAATCCAGGGCGATGGGCCGCGATCTGATCGCACTCGGGCAGTCAGACTAGGGTGGCGACGGAGCCCGTACACACTCTTATCGGATAAGAGCGTGGGGAGGGGTTGCCCCCAGGACAACACGATTCGAGGGACTGGGTCGGTTACGCTAGCACCGCTAATCGACGGTTGGGACGACGACGGAGTCCAGCACGGCATCGACAATTTGTGACTTTTTGACTTCGTTGACGGTTGCATCGGGGGTCAAGACCAGCCGATGGGCCATCACCGGTTGGGCCACGCGCTTGATGTCGTCGGGAGTGACGAAGTCCCGCCCCGAAATGGTCGCGTAGGCGCGAGCGGCCTCGAAGAGACGCTGTGTTCCACGGGGGGAGACGCCGACTTCGACACGCCCGTCGTTCCGGGTCTCTCTAGCCAGTGTGACCACGTACTCGAGGAGGTCCTGATCGACGGTAACCGACTCGGGAACCTGACGGAGTTTCATGACGTTTTCGGGTTCGAAGACGGTTTCGATGGAGGGGCTCATCTCGTCTCGGCCAGCCCGGCGCTCGAGGAGTTCGATCTCACCGCTCTCGTCGGGATATCCCATCGAGGTTTTGACGAGGAACCGGTCGACCTGTGCCTCAGGCAGGGGAAACGTCCCTTCCTGTTCGACGGGGTTCTGGGTCGCGATGACGAAAAACGGCTGTGGGAGCTGGCGGGTCTCGCCATCGGTGGTGACCTGGCCCTCTTCCATCGCCTCGAGCAGCGCGGCCTGGGTCTTCGGTGGGGCACGGTTGATTTCGTCAGCGAGCACGATGTTGGCGAAGATGGGCCCTTCGTTGAACTCGAACTCGCGGTCCTGTTCGTTGAAGACGTGCGTGCCGGTGACGTCGGAGGGGAGCAAATCGGGGGTAAACTGAATACGCGAGAACGAGAGGCCGAGTGCGTTGGCGACGCTTCTGGCGGTCAACGTCTTTCCGGTACCGGGTACGTCCTCGAGGAGTACGTGTCCGCGGCCGACGACCCCGAGGAGGACTGTCTCGAGAAATTCGCGGTCACAGATGACGGCTTCGCTGATCGCATCGAGGACAGCCTCGCTTTCCTCGTGTGCCTGGGATACGTCCATGGCCGGTGAGTCGGGACCGCCTGGCATATTTCTTCTGCTTCTGTCACGTTTTCGGGCGCAGGGGCCGAGGAGGTGACACTCGAGGGGGGCGTGGATGGCTCCCATGGAGGAACCGAACCGAAACGGCTAAAATCACCACCCGGGTAGGTACGGATGAGCCGAGATAGCCTAGCCCGGCCAAGGCGGCAGATTCGAAATCTGCTGTCCCCACGGACACGGGAGTTCAAATCTCCCTCTCGGCGCTTTTCCACAACACTACCCGACGAGCCCAGCGAGTCGGCGTATTGTGGAAAACGGTACAGAGAAGTTTGAAAGAGAGAAGACGCAGCGACCGAACGAAGTGAGGGCGACCGTCTTCGCGTTGTTCAAATCTCTCGCTTGAGGCACCGTCACAAACAGCCCTCGCTTGAGCGCGGTACCGCGAGCAAACACCCCCCCAATCCTTCTTCACCCAACAAATTCGCGAGCACTACGTCGCGTGTGTTCGTATCCGTCCCCTCAATAAACGGTGCGGCTCTGTTCGGAAGGAAGAGAACCCCTTCACATACTCGAGCCAACTATCACACCGGCTGTCGGAGCCCCCACTGATCCTCGAGTGGGTCGAGTCGATGGGGTTCGCTCCCACGTGTCGCCAGGATCCCGGTGTGGTAGTACATCGCTTTGAGCTGGAACACCGTTGGAGCGTGATAGACGGACCCATTCTCGAGCGCCGACAGCCGCAACTCATTATCGGGCGACAGCACCTGCCGCCTGGTTGCCTCGTCGCCGCGGATGAAGAGTTCGATAGCGAACGTTGGATGCAGTTGGTGCAGCCGCTCGACGAACTCGACCAGGGTCGGCTCGGCTTTCCCATCGGCTGCGAGCGCCTGGAGTTCCGTCACCAGCAACGATGTGGCGGGGTACTGGTAGACGATCCGGCGGGCGAGCTGACCCCACGCTGGATCGAGGTCCACGAATCGTTTCCGGGATCGGTACCAGTCCCCGAATGTCTCGAGGGCGCTGATGACCGAGCCATGGCGCTCGAGGGCGAATCGGATCACTTCCTGACCGAGTGGCGTACAGACCACGCCACTGGGTCGCGTTTCGATCAGGCTGAGAAACTCGGCTCCACGTCGTGCCTCGTCGACGGCTCCGACGACGTCGTACTGCTCGAGTAGAGCTGGTGTCTCGCCCGCTGCGTAGTGTGCCAGTGGATAGCCGAGGTAGTTCTTCGGGTGGTTCAACCCGAAGGATTGGTGGGCCACTCCCTGTGCGCTCGCCTGGAATCTGATCGCATTTGCGGGCGCACTCGTTCGGTTGCCGACGACGCGAGGGCGCTCGAGCGGGCGGACGGTCCCGTCCGGTTCGACGCCGAGGATGCCGACGTTCAGTTCGCGGGCGAGTGTGCGGTCGGTCTGAGAAATTGCCCCACAGGGGGCGGCCAGATAGGCAGCGTTCGCCTCGTGTAACCGGTCATGCGCTTGGACGATGCCGCGTTCGGTGTCGACCCCACGGTCGGTGTAGCCCTTGGCTTCCACGACGACGAGCGGTGGCTCGCTGCCAAACCGATCGACGGCAAGGAGGCCCTCAGCAGGGCGTCCGACGCCGACGAGATCGGGGTACCCACCACCGATGGCAACCCGGTTGAACGGTGCCAACGCCTCGAGGACGTCAGTCTCGAGCACGCGCCCGGGTCGCCACTCAGTGGTCGAAAACTGGGTGTCAACGACGGTGTAGTTGGCGTCGTCCCCGTCGGAAAACAGGGACCGTTTGGCGTGTGCGAGGACGTGGGGCTCCCCGAGGTCGTCGACCGTGGCGCTCATGGGCGTGTTTTCGAGGGCGGGAAAATGAACCTTTCTGCAGTTCGAACGGACCGCTGCTGGAGGGGTACCCCCAGAGATCGGCAGACTCGAGGGCGCTATCGCAGACGTATCTTTCAGCTGTGACAGACACTCTCTGTGTCTGACGTAGACTTAAGTGAATCGGGTTCAGTAATACGCGCAGACACACGCTGCTGTGTGGAGGATTCCAAAGGATGGGATTGATTTCAGGACTTAGAGACAGCATTTCCCGCGTCACGGACGGCCTGTTCTCCGAACAGGAGCCAAAGCGGATCGGTATCTATGGCCCCCCAAACGCCGGAAAGACGACACTTGCGAACCGTATCGCCCGAGACTGGACCGGTGACGCCATCGGGACCGAAAGCCACATCCCCCACGAAACGCGACGCGCTCGCCGAAAGGAAGGCGTCGAAATCGAACGGAACGGGAAATCGGTGACTATCGACATCGTCGACACCCCCGGGGTGACGACCAAAGTCGACTACGAGGAGTTCACCGACGAGATGGACAAAGACGACGCGATTCGACGCTCGCGTGAGGCAACTGAAGGCGTCGCAGAGGCCATGCACTGGCTTCGTGAGGACGTCGATGGTGTCATCTACGTGCTCGACAGCGCCGAAGATCCGATCACGCAGGTCAATACGATGTTGATCGGGATTATCGAATCCCGTGACCTCCCCGTGTTGATCTTTGCGAACAAAATCGACCTCGAGGAGTCGAGCGTCAAGCGGATCGAAGATGCGTTCCCCCAGCACAAAACGGTGCCACTATCGGCGAAAGAAGGAGAGAATATGGACGAAGTGTACGGAAACATCGCGGAGTACTTCGGATAACTATGCCGGAAGCAACGAACGTAGACGACGACCGCCGTGATGGCGTCCAGATCGACCTCATCAGCGGCCAGCGGATGGATGGCATGGCGAGCATGGAGAAGATCCGAATGATACTCGATGGGGTCCACAATGGAAATATCGTCATCCTCGAGGAGGGATTGACGCCGGATGAAGAGAGCAAACTCATCGAGGTGACGATGGCCGAAATCAGCCCCGACGAGTTCAACGGCATCGAAATCGAAACCTATCCGAAATCGAGCACCCGTGACTCCTCACTGCTTGGTCGAATCATGGGCGGAGACGAACCGCCAAAGAAGTTGACGGTTATCGGCCCCGCCAACCAGATCGAAACCCTGCATAAAGACGAGACGCTCATCAGCGCACTCGTCTCCAGAAACTAACGAATGCCCCATCAGTGTACGACCTGCGACCGAACGTTTCCTGACGGCTCGAAAGAGATGCTCTCGGGCTGTCCAGACTGTGGCGGCAACAAGTTTCAGTTCACCCCAAAGCGGCCACAGTCATCCACGCAGCGTGAAGAGGGGCGACAGCGCACTTCTGGGCAGTCGATGACGACTGACGACGACAGCACGGCGACTGGCGACAGCGCCATACCCACGGACGAATCAGCCTCGAGTGAGGGTTCTCCCCCTGGCGAATCCAGTTCGTTCGGTGCGTGGCCCGACTCTGCACGTCGCCCGGCGGATCGGTCGGACGCATCGTTGACTGAATCGGACCGGGTCGAAAGTGGAACGCACGGTCGACGGCAGGAATCTGGAACCGACTTTACTGGTGACAGCACCGGCGCCGATACCAGCGTCAGTGCCGAGGAAGAAAACGCCGCACAGGCCAGTGCTCGCAGTGACGTGGTTACGCGGGATGAGCTCCCAGCGCACACTCGCGACGGGCAACACGAGGATCCGCTCGAGGGGACGGCCCACGAAGCCCCCCCGGAAACACACGAAGGGCGTGTCGTCAGTGAACCGGACGAGGAGCGACCCTCGCTCGATGAACTCCGTGAGGAGTTGAACGATCAGTTCGAGAGCATCAAAATCGTTCGGCCTGGCCAGTACGAACTGAATTTGATGGAATTGTACGACCGCGAGGAGTACATCGTCTCGTTACAGGAGGATGGTCGGTACGTGATCGACGTCCCTGATTCGTGGCGCGACGGCGACGACCACTGAGCGTGATTGGTTTACGGTCTCGTGATGCCATTACGGCGCCTCGGGAACGCTTTCGTCACGGATAAACAGGTGTTCCGGTGTTCGACCTGGTAATCCATTGGAAGATACCTTCGGACCAGCATTTTCACCGTGTCGACCAGAGTCAACCACGACTCGAGGGGCACCGTTTAGAAGACGTGACGGCCAGCGTCAGTACTTGTATTCCGATGGCTCGAGGCCGAGTTCGTCGTAGAACTGCTGGTCGATCCGGTCACGGTAGGCACGCCAGGAATCGAACGAGGATGGACTTGTGGGGTAGGCATCGTACTGCCTCTCGTAGGTTGAGACGAATCCACGAGTCGTGTTGACGCCCGTAACTGCGTCGTAGAGATCACCACGGCTCACCCCGAGTTTGTTGAACGTATCCTTTCGATACTCGCCGATGACGTTTCTCAGCACGCCCGCTCCAACGAGGAGTTTGCTCGAGAAACTGTCGACTTCCCTCGAGGTGCCGACGATTTCCCGGAGTTCTTTTTCGGGAAGTAACGCCGTGACGGCCCGCAACACGGTCACGTCGATCGAACTGGCGGCGACGTTGTAGGCATCCCAGGCAGCGAGTTTCGCGGCTTCGCCGTGTTCGCGATAGAGCCACCGGTTGTGTTCCCAGAGGCCGGCCTCAGAGAGGTCTCCGTCTTCGACGGCTTCGGCGGCGGCACGCCCCGCGGAGTACCCCGAGTAGGCTGCGCCGCGAATCCCTTTCCCCGTGATGGGATGGGTGGTGCCAGCCGCGCCTCCGGCCGTGAGGTACCCCGGGGCGACCATCGAGTCGAGGGGTCGACGCAGGGCGATGGAGGAGCCGAGTTTGTCCGTGGTGCCGAATTTGGTGGCGACCGTCGCACCCTGGAACTCAGGGCGGGCTTCGATATCTTGACGGAGTCGGTCGGCGAGCGGGATCGGCGTCTTGTTCATCTGAAATCCGAGTCCGACGTTGATCTGCGTTGGCGTTCGTGGGAAGTACCAGATGTAGCCCATCTCCTCGAGCGGTTTGCCGACGATGGCGTTCGCATACTCGACAGGCTCGGACGTCTCGATAATTTCCCGGTAGGCCGAGCCGAAGTGGGTGTAGTGAGGGAGTTCGAAGGTCGGTTCGCCATCGGTGTCGAGTGCGTTAAAGTCGATGAGATCCTGGATGAGCGACTGTGCGCCGGCGGTGTCGATCAGGACGTCACACTCGTAGGTGACGGGCTCTCCATCGCGAACCGCTTTGAGCCCGGTTACCCGTCCGTTCTGTGTGACGTCGTTCACGACGGTATCGTAGTGCTGTGTGACGCCGAGGGCGGCGGTTTGCTCGAGGAGGCGTTGGCCGAATTCGTACCGATCGATGACGTTGCTGCCGTCTTCGTACGGAAGGACCTTCCGAACGTCCAACGATTCGTCCCACCACTCGATTTGGTCGATGTTGTTGTCGATGAGGACGCGCTCGTCGTCAGCGATGGCGTCCATATCGAGCGGGCCCGGATATTTTTCGGGATCTCGTGGACTTTTTATCGCGTCCCCACAGGCGATATGTCCGCCCCTATCACGTGATTTCCGCTCGAGTTGGAGAACGTCGATTCCTGCCGCTGCTGCGGTCGCTGCCGCAAAACAGCCCGCTATCCCGCCACCGACGACGATCACCTCGTGCTGAATGCGCCCCATTGGATGCTATCCCAGTGTTAGGAAATCAGGAACGTAACTGTTGCTTTTGCAGTCGTCAGTAAGTGGGTGACTGACTTGGCGGTAAAAGCCGCCGCGAGACCCTCTTACAGACAGGAGCCCTTTTGAGGACTGCTCCGTGATAGCCGATAGACGTGAGTGCAGATGGGCCGTCGGACGATGACCACTCCGGTGTGAGTACCGACGAAACCGACGCGGAGATGGATAGCGTCTCCCCGGACGGTGTCGAGCCCGAGGAGCGAAAAGGGATCGACATGACGGAGGGGTCGATCTCCACGAAACTCGTCCATCTCGCGTGGCCACTCGTGCTCGGGAATCTGTTGCAAACCTTCTACAACCTGGCAGATATGTTTTGGGTCGGCCGCGTCAGTGCCGATGCCGTCGCTGCTGTCTCGCTCATGTTCCCACTCTCGTGGATGTTCGTCTCGACTGCGATGGGGCTCACTGCGGCGACGATCGCGTTGGTCTCACAGCACGTTGGCGCGGATGACCAGCGAGCGGCAGACCGAGTCGTCGGCCAGACGATCTTACTGGCAGTCGCCGTCTCGAGTATTCTCGCCACGGTGGGCTTGTATTTCAGACGGCCGCTGTTGACACTGATCGGGGCGCGAGATCAGGTGTTCGTCGAAGCACTCGCGTATATCGAGGTCATCTTTCTGGCGCTGCCACTGACGTTTCTGTTCTTCGCGTTTCGTTCGTCCTTACAGGGTGCGGGTGACACCAAGACCGCGATGTACCTCGTGTTGATTTCAGCGGGGATCAATGTCGTCCTGGATCCGTTTTTCATCCTCGGGTGGGGCCCGTTCCCGGAGATGGGTACGCAGGGGGCCGCCGTTGCGACGTTTATCGCTCGAGCGTTCGCGACGCTTGCGGGGATCTACATCCTCCTCGATGGTCGGTATGGTGTTCGTCTGCGACTCTCCGATTTGAAGCCGAATCTCCGGATCCAGCGGCAGTTGATCGATATTGGGTATCCGGCGACGTTCGACGGTTGGGCCCGGAGTTTTGCGGCCGTTGCCATGGCTGGATTCGTCGCCCGGTTTGGTGCTGCACCGACGGCTGCCTACGGGATCGTCGTCAGGTTGATGTCCGTCACGTGGTCGGTATCCGGGGCCGTCGGTGACGCGACGGCAACGGGCGTGGGTCAGAACCTTGGCGCAAAAACGCCTGACAGGGCAGCCACCGTAGCGAAAATTGCGACTGCCGGGACGATGGTGTTCATCTTCGGAATCGCCGCCATCATCATGGCGTTCCCACACCAGGCGATGGGTATCTTCGTCGACGACCCCGAAGTTGTGACTGAGGGGGCGATCTTTATCCGCATTAACGCCCCGTTCTGGGCGCTCTTCGCTGGTGTCATGGTGATTCAGGGAGCGTTCAGAGGGGCCGGAAACACCCGTGAAGCGATGATCCTCTCATTGCTGTCACGGTGGGTCCTCCGTATTCCGGTTGCCTTGGTGCTGGCTTTCGCCTGGGTGGTTACGATTCCGGGTCTCGGGATTACGATCAGCGCCTTCGACTGGGGCGTCGAAGGGATCTGGTGGGCGTTCTCCTTCGGTATGGGTGGCTCGTTCGTCATTGCCGTCATCTGGTTCCGACTCGGAACCTGGCGAGAAGCCGTCATCGAGGATTCGAGCAGTGAGGAGTCAGCTCCAACCCCGTGAGCCGTCGAACGGGGAGTGACGCTCTCGTCGATGGCCGGAGACAATATATAATGGGAAAAAAGTGTATTAAAAAGGCGAATGATCGAAGGGACGGTATTTACCGCTGGGCTCGTGATGGCGACGATCCTGTCGGTCGTCCTCGGCGGGATGACCTGGCAGTATCGCCACCGCCCTGGAGCCAAACCCTTCTTACTGTTGGTTGCTGGATTAGCCCTCTGGACTGGGACGGCATTTGCCGGCTCGATCGAGACCAACCCACAGCGAGCACTGGTGTGGTACCGCCTCTCGTATCTCGGCATTCCAACCGTCGTCCTCGGCTGGTTCCTCTTTTCACTCGAGTTCAGCGGTCGTAGCGAGTGGATCACACGTCGGACGCTCGGCCTCCTCGCCATCCAGCCAGTGGCCTTGCAAGTCGCGGTCTGGACGAACGCCTCGCACAACCTCATCTGGCGAGACCTCAGTGCCGACCCGTTTGCACAGGCGAGTTACGGGCTCGGATTTTGGATTCACGCGCTCTACTCCTACAGCCTGTTACTCGTCGGCACACTGGTGTTGTGTTCGTTCGTCCTGTACACAAAAACCCTGTACCGTGATCAGACGGCGGCAATCTTGTTTGCCATCACGATTCCCTGGGTCGTCAACATCCTCTATCTCTTTACGTCACTTTCAGTCGATCTCACACCGATCGCTCTCGGCGTCTCCGCGGCGGCCTTTGGTTGGTCGATGCTTCGATACGGCTTCATGGACGTCGTCCCTGTCGCTCGAGAAACCGTTCTCGATGAGATGAACGACGGCGTGCTCGTCCTCGACACGGACCAACGGGTCGTTGATCGCAACCAGGCCATCAATCCGTTGCTCGACGTGGGTGACAATCCAGTTGTGGGCAAAGCTGTTACCGAGGTACTGGCTACTGACCGGCTGACGCTCATTGAGGAGGAATCGGGCCGCGTTGAGACGGGTAACCGAGCC
>SL_5KL_010_SEDDRAFT_10002214_pt1 | contig 11009 bp, 14 predicted proteins | sample SodLakKL_010_SED_FD_9118 | JGI IMG/M metagenome (IMG submission 9118)
GCCACGGTAAACGCCCCCACTATGATCGCCCATAGGTCCCGCAGGCGATGGTGCACTTTGGCCATAAGGGGCAGGGAAAACGCCCCCAGCAAGGGAGCAGCAATCGCCAAGATCGGTACGTGCATTGCAAAGTTCATCCTCGCAGCTCCCTGATCTTCCTCACATCGAGCGTGCCCCGGTGCCGATGGATCAACACGGCGAGCGTCAGGAGCAGCGCCGTAGTGGCCACCCCGATCACGATGGACGTCAGGGTGAGCGCCTGCGGCGTAGGCATGACCATCGGTATGTCCACGGGCGCTCCCTCAGGGGCAAACGTATAGATCGGGGCTATACCGCCCCGCACGTAGCCCAAGGAGACCAAAAACAAATTCACCCCGTTCTCGATAAGCACGATCCCCACAACCAGCTTGATCAAATTGCGCCTGGTCATCAGGGTCCACAAGCCCAGCGCCACCAGGACCATGGCCGCGACAAACGGCAGATTACCGATCATCGTCGCCTCCCAGAAGTCCTAGAAGCAGCACCATCGATCCCAGGCCCGCCAACACCTTCAGCCCCACCGCCCAGTTCATGAGCGGAAGCAACCCCCCGGTGTTGAGGGCGCCCGGGTTGGGCCCGATCGGCACCGTTTGGCCGAACAGGCCACCCGTCCCGGCCAGCGCGTTGTAGAAGAACGTCACCCCGATTCCCAAAAAAGCCAGCACGGCGAACGCCGTTGCTCCAACGTCTTCCAACACAGAAAGCGTCTCCTTTTGCTTGCGAAGACGCTGTGCGCCGAACGCCACCACCGCCAGGGCGATCGCCGAGGCAATCACCGCGCCGCCTTGAAACCCACCGCCGGGGGTTACGTGCCCGTGCATGACCACATACGCACCGAAGATGGCCACCGGTGCCAACAGAAGCCGGGCCACCGTGCGAACGACCACGCTCATCGAGACCATCTCCTCAACACCAGGGCCACCCCGAGCACAGCGCAGAAGAGCACCGTAGCCTCCCCCAGGGTGTCGAAGCCACGGTAGTCGAACAGCACCGCGGTCACCGTGTTGTTGGCCGAAACTTCTTCCTGGCTGCGCTCGATAAAGTGGTCATCCATACCCGTGGCGCGCGGCTCTCCAAAAGGACGCGTCCAGACCGCCGCACCGAGCAGGAACCCAAACACCACAAGTAGCGCGGCAATCCTCAACCACCTCATTCTTCCTCCTTACGGCGTGTCTTCCGAATGGCCAGCACAAACAGCGCCGTGGTAAGCGCCGCACCGATGCCGGCTTCGGCAATCGCGACGTCCGGGGCCTGCAGCAAATAGAATTGGAGGGCAAGCAGGAGGCTGCCGGCGGCCAGGGCAATCACGGATCCCAACAGGTCCTTCAGCCACACAGCCAACACACCGCACATAACGAGCAACACCAACAGCAATACCTGCAATATCGTTAGCGCCGTCACCGCTTGCCTTTCTCCAGCCGATCGACCACCGCTTGCGCGGGCTTGATCCCGCCACGGTACGCTCCCCGGGCCAGGGCATGTGAGCCCGTCGGGTTGGTCACAAGCAAGAAGAACAGCGCCACCAGCGCGTGCACCGCCAGGGTTCCTCCCTCGGCTCCGCCCTGGGCGAACCCGTATACCACAACGCCGACGATGGAGAAGATCGAGCCGAAGGTGGTGCACTTGGTGGCCCCGTGGATCCGGGTGTACACATCGGGAAACCGCAGCAAGGCCAGTGCGCCCAAGCCGTTGAACAGCGCTCCCACCGCCAACAAGCTGTAGATCAGCGCGTTCAACTCCATCCCCCTTCCAGGTAGCGGGCGATATACAGCGTGCTGACAAACGAAAGCAACGCATAGACGATGGCCACGTCGACCAGTATCGCCTGGCCCAGCCCAGCGCCGAGCAGAACCATCGTGGTCACCACAAGGGTGTTCACCGTGTCCAGCGCCACCGCCCGATCGGCAGCCGTGGGCCCAATGCCAAGCCTGAGCACGCTCAACAGCATGAACGCCGCCAATAACGCCGCTGCAACCGTAAACGAGAGCTCAAACGTCATTCAGCGATCCTCCTGGCCCAGGAGGGGAACCCCCCACACACCTGCTCTGGGGTGGGGCTGTCGTCGGTTACGTTGATCCAGTGCACGTAGAACGCACCGGAATGCTCGCTCACGTCCACAGTAAGCGTACCGGGGGTGAGCGTGATCGAGTTGGCTAAGATCGTCCTGGCCAGGTCCGTCTTCAGCTGCGGGTCAAAACGCACAATGCCTGGACGGATGTTGCCGGTGATGACCCGCCACGCTACATCGACGTTGGCCCGGGCCATAGCCACGAACAGGGGAACCACATACACAATAAGCAGGAGCCACCGGTGGGGCATGAGCATTCGCCACCCCCCGCGCTCCCACAGAATGCCTCCGCACACCGCTCCTACGATGCTTGACAGTACAGCGCCTGCAATCAACTGGCTCAGGGACCACAGACCCCATGTGCCCGACCACATCGTGAGCAGTAGATAGACAGCCAAAGCCAACACCGCCGTGGCCGCCCACACAGCTAACCTACGCATGGCGCCCGACTATACCTTGATTCCCCCGCCCCGACAAGGGGACAGACAAGAGGGGACTGTCCCCCTTGCTTGCATCGTCCGGTCCGGGGGTTAATATCCTCTCATGCACGATATTCGAGTTCCATTCGGCGATATCCTGAAGCGTCAGTTGGAGCTGGCGGAACGCAACTACCACCTGCTGGCGGATCACAACACGCGCGCAGTCGGCGTGATGGGCGCCATCGGGTCGGGGAAAACCAGCCTGATCATCGGGTTGGCCCAGCGTCTTCACCAGAAGGGCGTCCGCGCGGGGGCCATCGCCGGGGACGTGGCCGGGGACGACGACTACCGGAGGTTCACCCAGGCAGGCCTCCCCGCCGCCAACCTGAACACTGGCGATGATTGCCATTTGGACGCCCACCGGGTCTCCCACGCGCTGGAGGAGTTCCCCCTGGCCGAGGTGGACCTACTGTTTGTCGAGAACGTAGGCAACCTCGTTTGCCCGGCCGATTTTCCGCTGGGCACCGATGTCGATCTGGTGGTGGTTTCACTCACCGAGGGGGATGACATGATCCGCAAGCACCCCAAGATCTTCGTGCAGACCGACGTCGTGGCCATCAACAAGGTGGACCTTGCCGACGCCGTAGCCGCCGATCCCCAGCGATTGGTGGAAGATTACCGGCGGCTCAATCCCCATGGCCGCGCGGTGCTGACCGATGCCAGAAGCGGGCGCGGCGTGGAGGAGCTTCTAGCGGCTCTCAAACTGTAACGGGGTCTATCCCCTCTCGGCAATCGCGGCCAACTGGCCGAAAGCCAAGCCTCCATCGCCCGGGGGCACCTTGCGATGGCATAGGTATTCGACTCCAGCGCGCTCGGCTTCCTGGCGCACCGCCCACGCGATCAGGTCGTTCACCGCCGCGCCGCCGGTGAGGCCAAGGGCTCCGATGCCCGCCTTCCGTGCTACCTCCAGGCCCAAGCGGGCCAACCCGCGGGCGAGGGCGTCCTGTGCCGTGGCGGCAATGTCGGCCGTTCCGACGCCGCTTCTGCGTAGCTCGTCCAGTCTCCGAAACAGCTCCACTGTGTCGACCTGCTTCCGCCCGCTGTTGTCCTCAAACGGCACCTGCAGCTCATGTGGCCGGCCGGAGACGGCGGCCGCCTCAAGCCGCATGGCCGGCTCCCCTTCATAGGTGCGTTCGCGGCACAGCCCCAGCCAAGCCGACACCGCATCCAGAAACCGCCCGGCGCTCGTGGTGGTCGGGCAGTTAACCCCGCTTTCGATGTGGAATCGGACTGCGTTGAGCTCCTCGGCGGAGAGGCTTGCACCTTCGGGGTCCAGCCCTGCCGCCAGCAAATAGGCCGCCGTCATCCGCCCCGGACGCAGGGCCGCCACGTCGCCTCCCGGCAGGGGAACTTCCGCAAGCGACCCCACCCGCTCCCAGTTCCCACCGGCCCAGTGGATGACCTCCCCGCCCCACGCCGATCCATCCACGCCGTAGCCGTATCCGTCGACCGCGATCCCCACCAAATCGTCCACGCCCCACTCGGCGGCCAGCCCGGCCACATGGGCCACATGGTGCTGCACAGGCACCGCCTCCCCAAGTTGTCCGGCCAGCCGCGACGTGGCGAATCCCGGGTGCAGATCGCACGCCACCCGCCGGGGCTCGCGGACCTTGGTCATCCGCCGCAGGTGCTCCACGGCCTCCTTAAGGTATTCCAGGGTCTCCAGTTGCTCGGTATCGCCGATGTACTGAGACAGGTGCACTTTCCCTCGGTCATACAGCGCAAACACCACGTCCTGCGCTCCACCCAGCGCAAGCAGCGGCTCCTCGCCCAGGTGCAGCGGGATCGACTGGGGAACCCAGCCCCGCGAGCGCCGCAAGAACACCGGCGTCCCCCCGGCCATCCTCATCACGGAGTCGTCGCAGCGGGCTGCGATTCGCCGATCGTGGAGCAGCAAACCGTCGGCGACTTCCGACAGTTCTTCGAGGATCTTCGGTTCTGCAACCGCCATCGGGCGGCCGGGGTAGTTTCCGCTCGTCATGACAAGCGGCCTGCGCACCCCCTCCAGAAGGAGATGGTGGAGCCCAGAGTACGGAAGCATCACCCCCACGGTGTGCAGCCCCGGCGCCAGCTCTTCGGGAAGCATGTCCCNCCTTACGCGCACGGCAACAATCGGCCGGCGGGACGAGCGCAAAAGGGCCCATTCCTCCTCCGTGGGGGTGCAGAAGCCATCGACATCATGCGCCCGGGCCATGATCGCCATCGGCTGCGCCATCCGGCCCAGTCGGCGACGCAGTTCGGCCACGGAGGCTCCCCGGGCGGCATCACAGGCAATATGCGTGCCCCCGATCCCCTTGACGGCAACGATCCCGCCGCGTTGCAACATCCAAGTCGCCCGTTCCAGCGGCCTGCCTTCCTCGAGCGCTCCCCGTTCCACGAACCGGAGGCGGGGACCACAGTCAGGGCAGGCTATCGTCTGCGCGTGGTAGCGGCGGTCCAGCGGGTCAGTGTACTCCCGCCGACAGGCCTCACACATCGGGAACTCGCGCATCGAAGTGCCCGGACGGTCGTAGGGAAGATCCTCGATGACCGTGAACCGGGGGCCGCAATCGGTACAGCTGGTGGCCCAATAGCGGTGATAACGACTTCTCGGATCGGTCATATCCCCCAGGCACGGTTCGCAGGTTGCGACATCCGGAGGCAGTGTGCCGGCGCTCTCGCCCCCGCCGGACGACTGGACGATGCGGAACGCTTCCTCCCCGGTGGGTTCCAAGTCGGAAAGGGTGAGCCGTTCAACCTCGGCCAATGGGGGGGTCTCCCGGCGCAGCGCGTCCACGAACGCATCCACCGCATCCGCGGAGCCTTCCACCTCGATCTCCACTCCCGCGCCCCCTAGATTGCGGACGTGCCCGGCCAGCCCTCTGCCTACAGCGCTACGGTACACAAACGGACGAAACCCCACCCCCTGCACCGTGCCGCTTACGCCGATCCTAAGCCGTTTTGTCATCAGGAAATTATACGCTCTCGGATCAATGTCCCCGAGCGCGGTGCCCGGCGAGGTTGCCACGGGTGCGTTGCGGAACGCTAATGGGGGGCCATGGTCCGCGCCGAGATCGACACAGGAGTCATCCGTCATAACCTGCTCAAGCTGCGCGCCCGAATCCCGGAAAGCTCCTCGCTTATGGCCGTGGTCAAAGAGGACGCCTACGGCCATGGCCTGGTCAAAACCGCCCGGGCGGGGGCCGACGTGGTGGAATGGTTCGGGGTGGCCAGCTTGGCCGAAGGAAGGGCTCTGCGCCGCGCGGGGCTCAAGCATCACATGTTCGTGATGCTGCCGCCGGTGGGCCGCGCGCTCCGGGACACCATCCGCGAAGGGTTCCACTTTCCCGTTGCCGATCTCCAGATGCTGCACGAAATACCCGCACTCGCCCGCCAAGCGGGACGTCCGGCGCAGGTGCACCTTGAGGTGGACACCGGGATGGGCAGGTTCGGCCTGCTCCCCGAAGAGGCGCAGCAAGCGCTGGAGAAATTCCCGGGCGAGCCGTGGATCGAACTCGCCGGTATCTACTCTCACCTTTCGTCCGCCCACTCGCCTGCACAGGACGATGTCGCGTTCACCAGAGCCCAGGTGTGGCGCTTTCGTCAACTGCTTCGGGATTGGTCCTTGGAGGGGGAAGGCGTTCGTTGGCGACACATGGCCAATTCGGCAGCAGCGCTCGCCTTCCACGAGGGCTCCGCCCCGCCCTTGAACATGGTCCGGGCAGGGATCGCCCTGTATGGCTACCCGGATGTTGCCTGTAATCCCCCCCTGGAGGTGACGCCCGCGGCACGGGTATGGACCCATGTGGCCGCAGTGAGGTCGCTTCCCAAAGGCTGGCCCGTGGGGTACGAGCGTAGCTTCGTGACGCAGGGCCCCGCCCGCACGGCGATCCTGACCGCCGGCTACGGGGACGGCCTACAACCAGGCATGGGGAAGGTCACCATTCGTGCCGAGTCGGCACCGCTGGTGGGCAAGCTGGGTATGGACACGGCAGCGGTGGATGTGACCGAGGTAGGGGGGGTACGCCGCGGGGACCGAGCGCTCCTGTTCGGACCGGAAACCGAGGTTCTCACGCCGCGGGTCTGTCCCCTTCTGGTTCCTGTCCTTCGCTGGGCCCGCCGGAGGTGGGTGGGCTGTCCACAGTGAGAGACACCGCCGCCAACTCCTTTCCCTGGACGACTTCGACCCGCTCCCCGCAGACAGGGCAGGATAGCACCGGAACCTGGGCATGCCAGCCCTCATCGGTACTGAGCCGGCCGGGCGCGCCCTCATAACCGCAGCTTCTGCACCGGATGAGCGTGGTCACATGTTCCAGCTCGAGCCGGGTTCCGGCCAACGGCGTCCCCTCGCTGAGGACACGCCATGCCTCCTTGAGCGCCTCCTCGGAAAGGATCATCATCTCGCCTTTGCGCACGTGCACGACGCGTATCTCCCCGTCCACCGGATGGTTGCGCAGGTGGGAAACAAGCGCCTCCAGCAATCCATGGGCCAGCGAATACTCGTGCATCGGGGAGTCAGTTTCCGCCTCCGGCGGCGGGGCCGCAACCGCTCAGGGCAGGGGGACCGAGCGGATCACGCTCACCAAGCGCTCCGCACGCTTAAGCACCCCATCGTACTCACCGTTTGCCAGGGACTGGCCATCCACAAGCGATGTGCCCAAACACACGGCATACGCGCCGGCCCGCAGGAACTCCTCGACGGTGCCGACCGTGACCCCTCCGGTGGGCACGAAGCGAACCTGCGGTAGCGGACCTCGAAGGGCCTTGACATAGTCGGGACCGCCCACACTCGCGGGGAACAGTTTCACAAGGTCGGCGCCTGCTTGCCAGGCACTGAGCGCCTCGGTGGGGGTAAAGGTCCCGGGGATCGCGAGGGCGCCGTGCCGGTGAGCCACTTCGATCATTCCGACATGCAGGACAGGCGACACCAAGAACTGCGCGCCCGAGAGGACGGCGGCGTGGGCGTCCTCGAGGTCAATCACGGTACCCGCTCCGACCAGCACGTCGGGATGTGCAGTGCGGACTTCCTCCAGACACTGCAATGCCCCCGGTGTGGTCATCGTAACCTCCAGGATGTCCAGCCCGACGTCGGCCAACGCCCTGGCCAAATGGCACAGCCCGTTCACCTCACTCGCCCGGACAACCGCAACCGCCCGTGTGGCACGCATCCTCTGCAGCAAACCTGCCCGATCCTCCATCGCCCGACCCCTCCCCATATGACCTAGCCCTCCCCGCCCGCAACGCAACGAATCGCCTGCATGAGCGAATCGGTCGTCTCGGGCATCGCCTGCAACCCCATGTTCCCGATACGGAACGCCGCCCCTTTGAACTCCCCCATCCCGCGCGCCACCAGGATCCGGTGCTCGCCCCTCAACCGGTCGACCACTTCGTCGGCGCTTACATCCGCCCGTCCGTGTGCCGCTACCACTGTGGGAGAAGCAATCGACTCGGGGAACACCGGGGGGAATCCGATCTCCGACAGGCGTTCCCTCAAGGAGTGGGCGCTCCGGCGGTGCCGCTCGATACGCCGGGTCAATCCCTCCTCCAGCACCCTTTCGATCCCACGTCGCAGTCCACGAAAGGCCGGAACAGCAAGCGTCACGGGAAACGGGTGCCAGTCGGCCCAAACCTCGGCATACTCGCGCCACACCTGCAGGTTCAGATACCACCCCCTGGCCTTCGTTCCCTCGATCCTCGGCCAAGCTTCCCGTCCGACCGCTACCAGGCCCAGCCCCGGCGGTCCCTCCAAGCACTTCTGGGAGGCGCACACACAGATATCGATCCCCCACGCATCCATGGGGACCTCCACTCCTCCCAGGGATGAGATCGCGTCGACCACAAACAGGATCCCCCTCCGGCGGCAGACCTCAGCCAGCTCCGCTACCGGATTCAGGAGCCCGCTCGAGGACTCGCTGTGCACCACGGCCACCGCGGTGATTCCCGATTCTCGCTCCAAGGCATCTGTGAGTTCGTCCGTACTGAACGGCTCGGAGAGGGGGATTCTCCGGACCGCCGTATGCGGATCTATGCTGAGGGCGATGGATGCCAACCTCTCCCCGAAAAACCCGTTGGACAGGACCAATAACCTTCCGTCCCGGCCCACACAGCTTCCGATCGCGGCCTCCAGAGCCGCACTGCCGCTTCCGGGGATGGGGTAGATGTCCCCATCGGTCCCGAACACGGTGCGGAGGCTGTCCAGTGTTTCGTTGTAGTAGGCGGTCCAGTCTTCACCGTAGTGAGGGACAACCGGGCGGGACATCTCCGCCAGGACCTCCGGGTGGAGCTCGACCGGCCCGGGAATCATCAAGCGATACCCGTCGATCACTGAGCACCCCCTGCATCCGTGCCGAATTCCGTGAGATCAAGCCGCGTGAGCGTCTCCGGAAGCGGAACCCCCGTGTCCTGGGCCCAGCCGTGAAGCGCGTAATACTCGCGCACCATCCGTTGCATACGCTCGACGTCCAAGATCGGCTTCTCGTGCGGCAGGGACGCTTGACGCTCGTTCATCAGCCTCCAGGGAGCGTACGATGCGGGATCCTCGCGCCACCCCAACCGAAGGTTGATCAGCCGCTCCAGGGTGACAATGCGTCGGCCGGCCTCCATGATCGCCTCGGCGTCCATCTCGATGCCCGTCATCGAGGAGAACAGGCGAGCACACCGGTCGGGGGTGGCCCCGTAGGCGGCGGTGGTCACAAACGCGCACAATCCGAGGGCGTCCGAGACGGCATAGATGTCCTCGTGCCATCGCACGATCTCCGCCCGTTTGTCGGGAATGTCGGGCCGCGCATACCCTTCTTCCCCGGCGATTTCTTTGATCAGTTTCCGCATCTCCGGTGTCATGCCGAACTCGGCCAGGCACTCCGTGTGCAGGTGATCGGGCCCGCGGGGGTTCATGGCAAAGGCCAGCGCGTAGCCGAGCGCTCCGCGCGTTTCGACCCTGCTTTGCTCCATACCCCGGGTGTGGACAGCCCATTTCCACGATTCCCCTCCGATGCGGTCGGCCGCCATCCGAACCCCGTCGGCCAGGAGGTCACCGAGCTTGCCTTCGCGCAGGGCTATCTTGTTCGGGAGCTCGGTCACCGCTTGTTCACTGCCGAAGGCCAGATCAACTCCCTCGGAGTACTCATCGGGGAGTGCACCACGCTCGAACGTCTCCATCGCCCATTGGATGACGCCCCCTGCCGAAATCGTGTCCATCCCCAGGTCATTGCACAGCTCGTTGGCACGCTGGAGCGCCCCGATGGAGGAAATTCCCGTGCCGGTACCCAGGGCGGTCACCGTTTCGTACTCCGGTCCGGCGGAGAACGCCCCTGCGTAGGGCCCGTCGTCGATCCGTATGAAACGGTGGCAAGAGTAGATGCACGAAGCGCACCCGATACGGCCCTTCAACAGGCCGGCCTTGTTCCAGTATTGGCTGGTAAGCTGCTCGATCTCCTCGATGCTCCCTTTTTGGAAGTTGTAGGAGGGGAGCGTCCCCAGCTCGTTCATCATCTCCACGGAAGCCGCGGTGCCGTAGTTGTAGTAGCTGTCGGCCATCGTGTCGGCGTAGAGGGCGTCACGGACCTCAAGTCGGGCCCGGTGGAAGCCCTCGGCATCGACGGGGGCGATGGACCCGCGGGGCTCGGACACGACGATGGCCTTAACCCCCTTGCTGCCCATGACTGCGCCGCCACCCCCCCGTGCGGCAGCGTTGTAATGAGACGACATCACCGCCGCAAACCTGACCAGGTTCTCTCCGGCAGGACCTATGCAGGCGACGTTGATACCCGGTCCGTGGGTAGCCTCGAGCGACTCGGTCGTCTTCCGCACTGTGCAGCCCCACAATGCCCCCGCGTCCCGCAACTGGGCCTGCTCTCCGTCGATCCACAGATAGACGGGGCTGTCGCTCTTGCCTCGGAGGACGATCTGATCGATCCCGTTCAGCGCACACTGGACGCCGAAGTGCCCTCCCACATTGGCCTTGCAGTAGAGTCCGGTGGCGGGACTGACGAAGGTGATGCTCGATCTTCCGCTCATGGGCACGTGCGTTCCCGAGAGCGTCCCCATGGAAAAGACTAGCGGGGTCTCACCCTCCCGTGCCAAGATGGCCGCAGCCACGCCGCGGCCCCCGAGGAACTTCCGAACGTCCTCTGCGGGCACGCTGCAGCGCTCGACCGTCCCCTTGTCCAGGTTGACCTCCAGAATCGTCTGGGAGTAGCGTTGTCTACCTTGGTTCATCGCTTCGTCCCCCCTTCGTCGGACACAGGGATGTACGTCAGCGCCTGGGGCTTTTGACAGGTGGCCACGCACGACGGATCTCCCCCGCACAGATCGCAGATCAACGGCAGTCCGCGCTCCTCATGAAAGCGGACCCCGTCGTACGGGCAAGCGTCCACACACCGCCGACACCCGATACAGCGCTCTTCGGCGAGCTGGATGGCCCCTGTAGTCGCTTCTTTGGACAG
>SL_5KL_010_SEDDRAFT_10002215_pt1 | contig 11007 bp, 9 predicted proteins | sample SodLakKL_010_SED_FD_9118 | JGI IMG/M metagenome (IMG submission 9118)
AGCCGCGTCCGCGGGCGCCGTCCAATCTCGCAGCCGTCGTCACACCTAAGCCACCGCCGCACACAGGGAAGGCCATGGCCGACAGCGACATCGGGACCGACATCGATATCGACACCCGGATCACGGGCGACCGAACGGTGATCGACGTGGCGGGGACGCGTGACCTCGCGGTCATCGTCCGCTCTGCCGACTCCGGCGAGCGGATCTACCTCCCGCCGGAGGGGTTCGAGGAGCCCGTCGACGCCTCGCCGTACGGCTCCCCGTACCAGAGCGCCTACGCCCGCGGCGACGGCGAGGACACGCCATACGGCAAGGCTGAAGACAGCACGCGTGGCGTGATCACGACCGCCGACGGCTTCCGGATCCTGCATAACGGGTCGGCGACCGAGATCGACATCTATCGCGACGACGACTGACCCACCCCCCATCGATCGATTATACATACGATATCACCGGACGGTCGGGAGCGACGAAGACCGCGGTGATGAATCCGGGGCGATGGCGCTCACCGCTTATGATATAAAAAGAAAACCGGATGGTTCGGACCGCTTCGGGNGNNCTCAGTCGTCNGCGGGNGCCGCGCCGGAGCNGTCGTCGTGCTGCGCTTTGACCCACGAGAGCTTGCCACCGGAGGCGAGGATCTCGCGTTCGCGGTCGGAGGCGTCGACGTCGGCGGTGAACTCCCACTCACCGTCGTTCACGCTGACGGTGAACTCCTCGGTACCCTCGGTGACGGCCGCCCCGACGTCCCCGACGATCTGCAGGTTGTCACCCTGCTCGATCCGCTCGTACGTCTCCGCGTCGATCGCGAGCGGGACGATCCCGAAGTTGAACAGGTTCGCCTTGTGGATGCGAGCAAAGCTCTGTGCGAAGACCGCCTCGATACCGAGGTACATCGGACAGAGCGCAGCGTGCTCACGCGAGGAGCCCTGACCGTAGTTCTCGCCGGCCACGAGGACGCCGCCGTCGGCGTCGAGCGCGCGCTGAGCGAAGGTGTCGTCGACGCGAGAGAGGGTGAACTCCGAGAGCTTCCCGATGTTCGAACGGAACTTCAGGATGTCTGCCGTCGCTGGAATGATGTGGTCGGTGGTGATGTTGTCCTCCATCTTGAGGAGCGCCTCACCGCCGATGTCGGCTTCGAGAGCACCACGCAGCGGGACGTCACCGATGTTCGGGCCCTTGATGAGCTCGTCGTCGATCGCCTCCTCGGGCGTGATGATGTCGGCGTCGTTGCGGCCCATGCCGGGCGAGTAGCTCGTCCCCATTTCGAGGCCGGGTGCCTCGAGGTCGTCGAGCTCGTCCGCGAGGTCGCGTGGGTCGACGATCTCGCCGGCGATGGCCGCCGCCGTGGCGACCTCCGGTGAGCAGAGATAGACGGAGTCGTCTTCGATGCCGGAGCGACCCTCGAAGTTGCGGTTGAACGTCCGCAGCGAGACGGAGTCGGAGGCCGGAACGTGACCGATGCCGATGCAGGCACCACACGTCGCCTCGGAGAAGTTGACGCCGGCCGCCATCATCTCGGCGGTCCAGCCCTCGCGGGCGAGCATCTCGGAGGCCTGTTTGGAGCCCGGTGCGACGATCATTTCGGCGTGTCTCGCCACCTCGCGGCCCTCCAGCATCTTCGCGGCTGGGAGGATGTCCTCGTACGCACCGTTCGTACAGGAGCCGATGATGACCTGTTCGACCTCCGTCCCGGCGACCTCCCGGACGGGGACGACCTTGTCGGGCATCGACGGGCAGGCGATGAGGGGCTCGAGGTCGTCGAGGTCCACGGTGATCGTGTCGGCGTACTCCGCGTCCGCGTCGGGTGCGAGCTCGACATACTCCTCTTCACGGTCCTGTTTCGCGAGCCACGCTTTCGTCTTCTCGTCGGTTCCAAAGATAGAGGAGGTCGCACCGAGTTCCGTGCCGAGGTTGGTGATCGTGGTCCGCTCGGGGATAGAAAGCGATTCCGCACCGGGGCCGGTGTACTCGAAGATCTTGCCGACGCCGCCCTTGACGGTCAGCTCGCCGAGCAGGTGGAGCGCGATGTCCTTCGCCGTCGCCCACTCCGGAAGTTCGCCTTCGAGGTGGACGTTGACGATCTCGGGCATCTCGACGTAGTAGGCGCCGCCGCCCATCGCGACGGAGATGTCGAGACCACCCGCGCCGATCGCGAGCTGGCCGAGTCCGCCGGGCGTCGGGGTGTGCGAGTCGGAGCCGAGCAGCGTCTTGCCGGGGGCCGCGAAGTTCTCCTTGTGGACCTGGTGGCAGATACCGTTGCCGGGCCGGGAGAAGTACGCGCCGTAGGTGCCGGAGGCCGACCGGAGGAAGCGGTGGTCGTCGGTGTTTTTAAAATCGAACTGGTAGGTCTGGTGGTCACAGTACTGCGCGGCGAGTTCGGTCTGAACTTCGTCTATCTCCAACGCCTCGAACTGGAGCCAGACCATCGTCCCCGTCGTGTCCTGCGTGAGGACCTGGTCGATCTCGATACCGATCTCCTCGCCGGCCGTCAGCTCTCCCTCGACGAGGTGATCGTCAAGGATCTGCTCTGCGATCGTTTGTCCCATAACGATCCGAAGTCGCCGCGCATCGGATATAAATCCCGCGAGTTTTGCTCCAGATCGACCGTGTTGGATCGGCCGATACCGGCGATTTTCGGGCGAATGCGCGGATGTTGGCACGTGCCGTGCGGGTCGAAGACGTTTCCGCTCCGTGCCTGTCTTATATGTACCTGGATGGGTAGCGTTATGTTTTCCACACAGTCCCGCGCTCAGATCATGTCGCCACGGACCGAGGATCCCTCCTGTTCGCCCCGGGCGGCGGCGAGCGTCTCGGCGATCGCAGCGGCCTCTCGGTCGTCGACGCCGAGCATCCCGAGTGCGGCCTGCAGCGTCGGCATCGCGAAGGAGGCCGCACGAAGGCGCTCGAACGCCTCCCCGTCGCGCCGACCGTCAACCCACAGACAGACCCCCCGCGGATCGAGTACCTCCCCGTACGCCTCGCGCGCGAGCGCCCCCTTCAGCCGCTGGGTGACGTTGTCCTCGAAGCTCGCGTTACAGACCTCAAGATGGATCGGTTCCGCACCCTCGCCGACCAACTCGGCCGCGAGACAGCGCTCGGGCGCGGCGTAGCCGTTGTCGCTGGCGCGGACGCGATCGGGGTTCGCCGCCGCCCAGTCGGCACGGACGGTCGTCCCTACGCCTTTGATCCCGTACTCCGACTCGAAGTCCCGCGCGGCGTCCGCGTCCCCGCGCATCAACACGTCCTTCGTGAGATATACGTCGAGCCGGGCGATCGGGTCGAGCCCCAACGCGACGTCGCCGAAGGCCCACACCTCGCGGACGGGGACGGGCATCCGCGCCGTCTCCACGCGGTCGACGATCGATTCGAGTCGATCGACGGCGGCGTCGCGGTCCATCCGTCCGCCCCCGCTCATCCGTCGAGACGCTCGCGCAACAGGCCGTTCACCTGTCCGGGGTCGGCGCTCCCGCCGGTCGCGGCCATCACCTGTCCGACGAGGAAGTTGATCGCGCCGTCGTCGCCGTCGTGGTAGTCCGCGACCGCATCGGGGTTGCCGTCGATGGCGGACTCGACGGCCGCTTCGACCTCGCCCGAATCGGCCTTGCCGAGCCCCTCGCGCTCGACGATCGTCTCCGGATCGTCGCCGTCGTCGAGCATCCCGCGAAGGACGACCTCCTCGGCGTTCTTCACGGTCACGTCCCCCGCGTCGACGAGTTCGATCAGTCGGGTGAACTCGTCGAGCCGATCCTCGACGTCCGTGATGTCCATCTCACGGTAGTTGAGTTCGCCGAGGAGGTTGTCCGCGACCCACGTCGCGGCGAGTTCGGGGTCGTACGCCGTCGCGACGTCCTCGAAGAAGTCCGCGACCGCCTTTCGTGAGGTGAGCTTCGAGGCCGCCTCGCGGTCCAACCCGTACTCCGTGTGGAAGCGCTCGCGGCGGGCATCGGGGAGTTCGGGGATCGGGATCGACTCCTTCCAGTCGGAGACCTCGAGCGCGGGGAGGTCGGCCTCCCGGAAGTAGCGGTAGTCCTTCTCCTCCTCCTTCGAGCGCATCGAGACGGTGACGCCACGGCCCTCGTCCCAGTGGCGGGTCTCCTGGGGGATCTCCCGACCACGGCGGAGGAGGTTTCGCTGGCGGGTGACCTCGTAGGCGAGCGCCCGCTCCGCGCCCTTGTGACTGGAGATGTTTTTCACCTCCGCGCGGTTCGCCTCGGCGAGCACCGACCCCGGGACGGAGCCGTCCTCGGCCATCTCCTCGGCCGGCACGAGCGAGACGTTGGCGTCGACCCGGAGGCTCCCGTCGCGCGTCGCATCGAAGACGCCGAGGTAGGTGAGCACTTCCTCCAACTTCGCGAGGAACGCCCGCGTCTCCTTCGGCGACCGGAAGTCCGGCTCGGTAACGATCTCCATGAGCGGCGTTCCCGCCCGGTTGTAGTTCACGAGCGTGTGTGTCGCCGACTCGATCGATCCGCCGGCGTGCTGGAGGCTGCCCGGGTCCTCCTCCAAGTGTGCACGGGTGATGCGGATGGTCCGTCGCTCCCCCTCGACGCTCACGTCGAGCTCGCCACCGGCACAGATCGGCGCGTCGTACTGGGTGAGCTGGAAGTTCTTCGGGAGGTCGGGATAGTAGTAGTTCTTGCGGTGGAACGTGGTCGTTTCGGGGATGTCGGCGTCGATCGCCTTCCCGATCTTCACGGCGGCCTCGACCGCCGCCTCGTTGAGGACGGGAAGCGCACCCGGGAGCCCGAGACACGTCGGGCACGTGCGCGTGTTTGGCTCCTCGTCGTCGGCGGCGTCGGTCGAGCAGCCACAGAAGACCTTGGTGTCGGTTTCGAGTTGGACGTGGACCTCCAACCCGATCACGACCGCCGTCTCCTCCGCTGCGGCCTGTGTACTCATTGCTACGCCGTTTCGTGCCGGGGCCCTAAACCATTACGAGGCGGCCACCGGTCGAACGCGTGGCCCACGGGCCGCTTCGGTCGGCCGTCGACGGCGGTGGCTCACTCTTTGACGCACTCTTTGACGAGGTCATCTCGGTTGCGGGCGGATCGCCGAATAGTAATGAAACCTCACGTTCCGGCAGTGTGTGTTCACAATTCATCGTGAAGGTTCCATTGTAATCGATTTTCACCCCTGTGCATCTGAACGTTTGTTCATGTTGTGTGGCATCCGCTTGGAGGTTTTACCCAATACGCCGTCATTGGGCGGATGTATAAACTTATAACCCCCGGTAACTTGGTGTCGTTTAGCATGGAGAGACGAAACTTCCTGCGTACGACCGGAGCACTGGGTACTGGCGGCCTCATCGCCCTCGCTGGCTGTGCGGACGACGCTGACGACGGGGCTGCCGACGACGCCGACGCGGGCGCTGACTTCCCCACCGACAGCCTCACGTGGATGATCCCGTGGGGAGAGGGTGGCGGAACGGACACCTACGCGCGCCAGATCGCTGGCCCGATGGAGGAGGAGATCGGCGAATCCATCCAGATCGATAACCGCCCGGGTGCCGGGAGTATGGTCGGTACGGAGTGGCTCACGACCCGTGACAACGATGGTCACACGCTCGGGACGGTCAACAGCGCGGGTGCCCACTTCACCTGGCGTGCCAGCGAGATCGACGACTGGCACATCGAGGAGGACCTCGAGCCGGTCGGGTACTCGGGCGTCTTCGGCTACACGATCATCGTCAACAATGACGTCGCCGACGAGCACGGTATCGACGATTACGCCTCGCTGCGTGACGCCTATCAGGACGGCGACATCGAGACGTTCGGCTACCAGGGTGCCGGGAGCGACTCGCACCTGTTGATGCTGCTGCTTCGGGACCTGTACGACATGGAGTACAGCAACTCGGTCCCATACGACGGCGGTGGCCCGACGATGGAGGCCGTCATCAGCGGGGAGGTTTCCGCCGGGTTCGCGACGAACACCTCCGCGGTCAACGCCGAGGAGTCCGGGCGGGCGAGCGCCATCGTCAACACGATGGACATCGACCTCACCGACACGTGGCCCGATATCGACCGCATCGACAACTACGGCGACGGACTCGGATGGCTCTCGGAGTTCACGCTCACCCAACACGTTCCCGTCGGCACGCCGATGGAAGCGAAAGAGGAGATCTCCGCCGCGCTCGAGGTGGCGACGAGCTCCGACGCGGTTCAGGAGTGGTCCGCCGACACCGGCAACATCGTCGAGTACGGCACCATCGAGGAGGCGGAAGACCTCTGGTTCGGCATCGTCGACGAGATGGAGACGCAGGTCGACGCCGCCATCGACGGTGGCTTCGACGGCTTCCTTGAGCTGGCCGAAGAAGAGGGCTGATCCGGCAGTCACCACCCGCGGCATATTATTTATCAGGCCACACGATGGACGCACCGACGGACACAACGGTATATGAGGGGGGACGATCCGCTGTTGAGCGACTGCTCGCCGTCACGGCGGCCACGCGCGGTTCCAGCCCTCGACTGACGAAGCATGAACCAACCAGTACGGTGATGTGAAACGATGGGACAAGACGAATCGACGACAGCTGATGAACTGATAGCGGGGGTACGATCCGTCCAGCGCGGCCTTGCGGATGTTATCGAGCCGGTGCTCCGGGAACGGCCGACGATGGAGCACGTCCTGTTGGTACTGTTCCTGGTCGTAGGGACGTACATGTACCTCGGCGCGAGCGAGTTTCCGGCGGCCGCCGCGCGGTTTCCGCGACTCATGGCGGGTGGAACGGTACTGTTGTCGTTTCTGATCCTCGCTCGAAACTACCTGGACGTCGTGGCTCCGCTTTTAACCGCGGCGCTTGGCGTCTACGCGGCGTACACCGGCGGAACCGAATTCCTCGCCGATGGGGGCGGGCTGGCGCAGGTCTTCCTCGGCATCGGCCTCCTGGCGCTCGCCGTTGGCTTCCGGGGGCAACTCGTCGACGGAGCGACGTCGTTTGTCGCCGAACCGATGCAGGTCCTCGGAAAGGAGGATATCCTTGATCAGGACCTCGAGGAGGGTGTCGCCGAGAATCGAGCAAAGGCGACGGGCGAGTCGCCGGAACCCGAACAAGCAGCCGACGCCGATACCGAAGAGCAGGCGGACTCCGGGGCGATGTACGTCTACGACATCGATGATGCAAAAGGGCCGATCATGACCGGCATCCTCTGTCTCGCGTACATGCTCGTCACCTTCGCCATCGGCATGCTCTATGCGACCCCGCTTTTCGTCATCGCGTGGACGCTGTGGGTCAAAATGGACTTCGCGAAGGCCGCCGCGTTGACTGGCCTCGGCATGCTTTGTTCGTACCTATTTTATGACCTCATCCAGTCCGACATCGCGGAGGGCTGGCTAACCGGATGGGAACCGACCCCACCGGACGTGTTGTACAATATGTATATCAACCCGATCGTCCAGCCGATCCTTCGAATCGTTGACCAGTACATCATCTTCCCGATCCTCGATCTGATCGGCACCGTACTGCCGCTCGGGGTGGTGCCGCTATGACCGTCGAGACGTTCGTCGGCGCCATCTTCGCGCTGTTGACGCTCGAGACGATGTTCTGGCTGCTTGCCGGGGTGCTCGTCGGGATCGTTGTCGGCGGCCTGCCGGGGCTCGGCCCGCCGCTCGGGATGGCGATCATCCTGCCGTTGACGATCCCGTTGAACGCCGCCGACGCGATCATCTTACTCGTCGGCGTCTACAGCGGGTCGATGTACGGCGGGTCGATCGCCGCGATCCTGATCAACACGCCCGGGGTGTCGTCATCGGCGGCGACGATGTTCGACGGCTATCCGATGTCGAAACAGGGGCGCGCAGCGACCGCGCTGTCCATCTCTGCGACCGCGTCCGCGTTCGCGGGGCTGTTCACCATCGCGGCGCTTATCCTGTTCTCGCCGGTGTTGATCGAGTTGGTGCTCCGGGTGGGAACCCCCGAGCGATTCCTCGTCGCGCTGCTCGGCCTCTCGATGATCACGGTGATCACCCGTGGCTCCTTCGCGAAGGGGCTGCTGGCCGGCTTCGCGGGCCTGCTCGTCACGACCGTCGGTTCCGCACAGCCGATCGCGGTCACCCGACGCTATGCGGACTCGCTGCTGCTGTTCGACGGGATCGACTTCGTCGCGGTGCTTATCGGCCTCTTCGCCATCGCGGAGATGATGAAACTGGCCGGACAGAAGGGCGGCATCGCCGAGAGCGACGTCGTCATCGACCGCGCCGGGATCAAAGAGGGGATCGTCGAGACGGTCAAGCGACCGGTGACGGTCTTTAAATCCGGGATGATCGGCATGATCGTCGGCGCGATCCCGGGTGCGGGCGCGACGGTCTCGAACTTCGTCGCGTACTCCGAGGCCGTCCGTGCCTCACCCGACCCCGAGACGTTCGGGTCCGGGAACCCCGTCGGGGTCGTCGCCAGCGAGGCGTCGAACAACGGGACCGTCGCGGGGTCGCTCGTGCCGGCCATCTCCTTCGGGATCCCGGGCAGCTCCTCGACGGCGGTGCTGATCGGCGGGCTGCTCATGCACGGTCTGCAACCCGGACCGAGTATGTTCCAAGTCGACGGCGAGCTCGGATTAACCTACACGATGCTGCTCGCGCTGCTCGTGGGCAACGTCGTCATCCTGATCTTCGGGCTCTCGGCGGTCACCCGCCTCGGCTACCTCACGAAGATCGACACCGACTACATCATTCCGATGGTGATCGTCCTGTCGTTCCTCGGGACATACGCGCTCCGTATCAACCCGATGGACATCATCACGATCATCCTCTTCGGGATTATCGGATTCTACATGGTGCGGTACAACTACTCGGTGATCGCGTTCGTCCTCGGCGTCGTGTTGGGCGATATCGCCGAAGGTAACCTCTACACCGCACTACAGATCTCCGGTGGCACGTACGACATCTTCTACAACCCGTTCGCTTACGATCGACCACTGTCGTTCCTGTTGACCGTGACGATCATCCTGCTGCTGTTCGGCCCGCTGGTTAAGGGCCAGATCAACCGGCTTCGCGGGAAGTGATCGACGGGCCCGCGGTGGGCCATTCGATCCACGCGGATCCGACTTCTTATGTCGCCGGACGCTGCATGGGCGAGCATGAGCGACCTCCCGGACGACTTCGATTGTACCATCACCAACTGGGAGTACATTTACGGCCTCTGTCGAACCGTCGCCGACGAGGTGAAGCGGGCGGAGTTCGAACCCGACGTCGTCGTCGCGCTCGCGCGTGGCGGGTGGTTCGCGGGCCGATGTCTCTGTGATTTCCTCGGGCTCGATGACCTGACGAGCCTCAAGATGGAACACTACGTCGGGACGGGGATCAAAGCCGACGAGCCACAGGTGCGCTACCCGATGCCGGAGGGGAGCGTGGAGGGGAAGAACGTCCTCATCATCGACGACATCGCGGACACGGGTGGGTCGATCAAGCGTGCCCATGAGTACGTCGAGGAGCGCGATGCAGCCGCGATCCGTACCGCGACCCTGCAGCTGCTCCAGACCTCGGAGTTCGAGCCGGACTTCGTCGGCGAGGGCTTAGAGGAGTGGACGTGGGTCGTCTACCCGTGGAACTTCATCGAGGACATGATCGACTTAACCGTCGGCGCGATGGAGCGGGCCGATGGGGAGACGTTCGACCGCGAGGCCGTCCGCCACTACCTCGATGAGTTTCACGATATCGACCGGATCGCGATGGAGATCGCCCAACCTGGCCGGCTCGATGAGGTGCTCGCGGAGATGGAACGACGCGGCGTGATCGCGCCCGTGGAGACGGATGGACGCGACGCGTGGCGGCTCGTGGAGTAGCCGGTCGAAACGGATGGCTCGGGAGGATCCGGACGGGGAGGACGCCGCCGATCCTGACGGGGAGGACGCCGCCGATCCTGACGGGGAGGACGCCCCGGACGACCTTGATGCCGCGCTGGACGCCGTGCGTGATGCGTACGCGTTAAAGGACGAATCGCGGACTGGCTGGGAGCTCCGCGGCGTCGACGACCCTGAGTCGGTCGCCGCGCACTCGTGGGGGGTCGCCTACCTCGTGTTGGCGCTCGGGGAGCGGTTCCGGGGGGAGCTTCCGGAGGTGGACCTCGATCGGGCGCTTCGGCTCGCGGTGGTGCACGACGTCGCCGAGGCCGAGACAGGCGACATCGCGACCAGAGCGGATACCCACGCGGAGCGGATGGATCCGGCCACGAAAGCCGCCGCGGAGCGCCGTGCGATGGACGACCTCGGCGGCCCGCTTCCGGACGCCCTTCGGGCGGCGTGGGACGACTACGAGACGCGCGAGTCGCCGGAGGCGGTGTTGGTGAAGGAGTGTGACCTGCTCGACGTCTGCATGCAGGCGGTGATCTACGAACGGGACGAGCGGTACGACCCGGCGGCCGGCGATCCGGATGCGTTCCGCGAGTACGAGGCGCTCGATGAGTTCTTCGCGACGGCCGAATCGCGGCTCCAAACCGAGACCGGGCGGGAGATATTCGAGCGCCTCCGTCGTCGGTACGACGATCTCCGGTGAGCCGGCCGGCCATCGAGCCGCAGCCGAAACCGGGTACCCGATCCGGAAACGACACGGGTAAACCCGAGGCCGAACGAGCCGTCGTCATGGGATCGGACACATCGGGTGAGGCCACGGCGCGCGACCCGTCCGGTCCATCGACCGAGGGCGTTGCGGCGGCGCTCATCGACGGCTGGATCGCGCTTGATCGTGGGTGGCAGGCGCTCTGTCTCGGGTTGGCGATCGTCGGTATTCACCTGCTCTGGCAGGCGGTCTGATGGGCGCGTTGGCCGTCACCGGGCGGCACGTCCCGGGGCTCGCGCTGCTCGCCGGCGGCGCGCTGCTCGCGCATCTCCTCGCCGGGTTCGTCGACGGATTGCAGCCGCTCGTCGTCGCCGTCGCCGTCGGGTTCGTCCTCGGCAACCTCGTCGGGACGCCCGCGGCCGCCGAAGCCGGCGTCTCGAGCCACAAGCTGTTTTTGGAGACCGGGATCGTGTTGCTCGGCGCGGCGGTCGTCATCGAGGAGTTCCTCGTGGCGGG
>SL_5KL_010_SEDDRAFT_10002218_pt1 | contig 11005 bp, 8 predicted proteins | sample SodLakKL_010_SED_FD_9118 | JGI IMG/M metagenome (IMG submission 9118)
ATTTATGTTTACAAAAAGTGTAAACCTATTTCAGGACGAGACATTTTACTTCTTACTTCTTACTCCCCCTTCCCATCCCCGGCTAACCAGACTCCCGAAAAAGGTGTTCGCTCACGAACGCTTTTTGTAAGCTAACGAACACCTCCCCAAGCCAACCCTTATTCGTTTTTTCCCTTTCTATCTGACTGCGTGGCCATTACAGGCGCTGGCATGCTTGTTGATTTTCAACTACCGCCTCTATGCATTAGCAGGCCTTTCGACCTTTTGACGTTTCGACATTTTGACAGTTGCAACACAACCTCTGAACTTTTGACAAGCACATAAATACCTCAATAACAGTTAGTTGAAAAAATACAAACACATGAAGACAATCAAAGCCACCACCCTGTTATTTTTACTCTCCGCGCTGGTCGCACAGACACAGGAAGTATGGAGCCTGCAGGATTGTATTGACCACGCCCTTCAAAACAACCTGGAAATTAAAAATCAATTGCTGGAAGAGTCGCGTGCTCAGCATGATCTGCATCAAAGTTACGCCAATGCCTTGCCATCGTTAAACCTGGGCAGTCATGCAAGTGTCAACTTCGGGAGAAGCATCGACCAGGTCACCAACGAATTTTTTACGGAACGGATCGCATCCCAAAACATGGCAGCCAGCAGCAGCCTGAATCTCTTTGCCGGTTTTCGGAACACCAACACGATCCGCTACCACCTGGCCAGGCAAACAGCCCTGCGCTACGACACCGAAAATATTGAAAATCTGCTGACCTTAACCATTGCCAATGCCTACCTTCAGATCCTCTATTTTGAAGATATGGTTGATTTAGCCACGGAACAAGTAGAACTGTCAGAGCAACAGGCAGAGAAGGCCCGCATCCTGTTTGACGGAGGGACGATTTCGCGCGGCGACCTGCTGGAGATGAAGGCCACGGCAGCAGAAGAGGAAGCCCGGCTGACACGGGCAGAAAACAACCTGCGCATGGCATACCTTGAGCTCATATACCTTTTGGAGCTGGACCCCGCAAAAGAGTTTCGCGTGCAGAGGCCTGAAGTTAAAACAGAGGAACAGCAAGTCCTTATGGACCCTGAACGTGTAGTCGAAAACGTTTTGCACATCGAACCTTCCGTGAATGCCGCACAGCAACGAATGCACATGGCAGAAAAGGGGCTTGACATAAGCAAAGGCGAGCGCTTCCCCACGCTAAGCCTGAGCGCCTCACTCGGCTCCAGGTACTCTGAAGCATTTAAACGCATGCCTGATGAAAACACTAAAGGGATACCGCTGAAAAACCAACAACATACTGCCGGTGCCTTCCTAAATAACGATAATGTTCCTCATCTCGAAACCATTCCTTATCTTGACCAGCTGAGAGAAAACTATTACCGTTCAGTGCAGCTTTCGCTTACCATCCCTGTCTTTAATGGCTGGCAAAGCCGCAACCGGATACAACACGCCCGCATCGACCTCGACAGGTCACGCATCAATTACGAACAGCGAAAAAAAGACATTACACAGACCATTTACCAGGCCTGGTCGGATGCTATGGGAGCGTTGAAAGACTATCGGAGCAACATGTCAGTCCTGGAAGCGGCCAGGGAATCCTACCAGTTTGCTGAAGAGAGCTTTGCCCTCGGCATCAGCAGCACCCTCGAATACAACGAAGCAAAAGCGAGGCTCAACAGGGCAGAAGTAAGCGCCCTGCAAGCCAGATACGAGTTTGTCTTTCTGATAAAAACACTNGAATTTTACCAGGGAGAGGGTTTTATTCTGTAGCCACCTGCTTCCAGCCTACCTGAAATTTATGAACTCCTTAGAGCGCCCGTGCCACCTGCTGATCACAGGCGCTCAAAACTTTTGTTTACAAACAAAGTACAAGTGTAAAAATCTCACAACTCACAACTGCACACTAATTTTACATTTCTCATTTTACACTTTTCACTTTTCACTTCTCACCCGTGCTCCAGGAAGTACGACACTTCCCGCAGGAAGGCTTCCGGCTTTTCGGCATGGAGCCAGTGCGTGGCACCGGCGATGGTCCTGATCTTTGCCTGCGGAAACATCCTTTCAATTTTGGGGATGTCTTCATCCGGGACATAGTCGGACTCCCCTCCCCTGATGAAAAGCACCGGCTTGTCAAAAGCTTCGTCTGCTTCCACCGGGCGAAAGATCTCATCCAGGTTTTCCCTGATGGCTTCCAGGTTGATACGCCATCCAAGGTTTGCCCGGTCTTTCCAGTAAAGATTTTTCTGAAGGAAATTCCTGAGTCCCGGGTTGGAGATCAGCTCTTTCATATTGCGGGCTACTTCCTGCCTTTCTTTAAAAGCAGAAAGGTCAATCCTGAGCAGGCGATCGATAATGTTCACATGAGTAGTGCCATGGCTGCTGGCAGCCGGGCTTATATCAGCCACCAGGAGTTTTTGTACACGTTCCGGATAGTCAACAGCAAACTGCATGGCCGTTTTGCCACCCATGGAATGACCAAGCAGGGAGACCGCCTCAAGGTCCCGGGCATCCAGGAACTCGAGCAGGTCGTCCACCATGGCCTCGTAGTTATGTATGTTGCTGTGTCCGGACCGGCCGTGGTTTCGCTGGTCAGGCACAAAAACATGATAGTCTTCTTCTGCCAGGCTTTTGGCAACAGACACCCAATTGTCAGACATCCCGAACAGGCCGTGAAGGATTACCAGCGGATGCGAGCCGGACTCACCAAAAGATCTGTAATATAACTTCATCAAAAAAGAAATAAATTACTGCAGGTTGAGATAAAAAATCCGGGGACAGCTATTGATTCCGCGCGTTCTCCANGCAGCGGAGATACATCTGGATAGTGTTTTGCANCCCGTAATAAAGAGCATCAGAAATGAGTGCATGGCCGATAGAGACTTCGAGCAGGTGAGGCACTTTTTCAGCAAAGAAGGTCAGGTTTGTNAGGNTCAGGTCATGTCCGGCGTTCACGCCAAGCCCNGCCTGGCTGGCAACTTCGGCAGCTTCAGCAAANGGCTCTNCTGCTTTTTCCCTGNTTNCTGANTATTGCGCTGCNTAGGGTTCGGTATAAAGCTCCACNCGATCGGTTCCAACCGCTGCAGCACCACGAATCATATCCGCTTCTGGCTCAATGAACAGCGATGTACGGATGCCATGTGCCTTCAGCTCAGCGATAACGTCTGTCAGCAAATCCTTGTGCTTTAAGGTGTTCCATCCGGCATTGCTGGTGATCGCATCCGGCGGATCAGGCACCAGGGTGACCTGTTCAGGTTTGATACGGGTTACAAGATCCAGGAACTTCCGTGAGGGATAGCCTTCAATGTTAAATTCGGTTTTTACCACCGGGCGCAAATCCAGAACATCCTGGTAGCGAATATGCCGCTCATCAGGACGCGGATGCACGGTAATGCCTTGTGCGCCGAACCGCTCACAATCAACAGCAGCCTTTACCACATCAGGAATATTGCCACCCCTTGCATTCCTGATAGTGGCAATTTTATTGATATTTACACTTAACCGGGTCATGTCTTTTATGTTTAGGTGATAAAGAAGTCGGTTCGTCCCGGTGGCATCAGTCCTTTTGTGCATTAAAGTGCAATTCCAGGAGCCGCGCCACATATTTTCCTATGACGTCAAACTCAAGATTCACCACGGATCCCGGTCTGAAATTGCGGAAGTTGGTCACATCATAAGTATAGGGGATAATCGCTACTGAAAACATATTGGGTTCTGAATCTACAACAGTCAGGCTTACCCCGTTAACAGAAATGCTGCCTTTCTCCACCGTAATATTTTTTGGGCCGGGATCGTATTCAAAATAAAACTTCCAGCTGCCATCCATCTCCTCTACTTTGGTGCACACGGCCGTTTGGTCCACATGCCCCTGGACAATATGTCCGTCAAGACGATCATCAGCACGCATACAGCGCTCAAGATTGACCTCATATCCAATATCCCATGTCCTGAGGTTGGTTTTATCCAGGGTTTCCTGTATAGCGGTAATTGTATACCGGTTATTGGCTTTGTCTACGTCCACCGTTGTCAGACAAACACCATCATGAGAGATGCTTTGATCAATTTTTAGTTCTTTTGCGATGGGGGTTTCGATGGTGAAATGGATGTTTCCCCTGTCGCGTTCGATATTTACGACTTTACCCGTTGTTTCTACAATTCCTGTAAACATAATGTCTGGTTTTTAATGAGCATTTTCTGCAAATTTACACGATTTTTGCGAGCCTGACGGAAAACCAACAACAATCAAAGAGCACAAACCTGTTTCGATCGTATTTCGGGCGATTTCTTTCGCAAATACAAATAAAAAGCATACTTTTGTTGCCTCATTGATCCTCAGGTATTCCCGAACATCTGCACGCACATTCCAGCTGCCCGTTCCGTCAAAGGGAATACAAAAACATTTCCTTTTATAATTTAAAACACCATAGATATGAAACAATTCGATCCCGCATCCAATATCCAGGACCTATTGCAGTTCGGGGAATTTGGCGATGTTAATCCTTCGATTACTGACTCAGCCACCTACACTTTTATGGAAGCCAAAACCATGGTGGATACATTTCAGGGTGAAGAAGAGGGGTGTTTCCTTTATTCACGTCACTGGAACCCATCCAACAAATATCTTGCCGATGCACTGGCAGCGATGGAAGGCACTGAAAGTGCATGGGTGACCGCCTCCGGTATGGGCGCTATCACCACCACCATATTGCAACTATGTGACGCAGGCGACCACGTGGTTTCGAGTATTACCACATACGGAGGTACGTTTGCGTTCCTTTCAAATTATCTAAGGAAATTCAATATTGAGGTGTCGTTTGTGGACATCACCCGGCTTGACGAGGTAGAGAAGGCAATCCGGCCCAACACAAAAATGGTCTATACGGAATCGCTTACCAATCCGCTGTTGCAGCTTTCAGACATCCCCAAACTGTCTGAGATAACCGGCAAGCATAATATCAAGCTTGTTGTCGACAACACTTTTACTCCTATGATCATGGCTCCGGCCAGAATGGGAGCCGACATCGTATTGTACAGCCTTACCAAGTTCGTAAATGGTAAAAACGACTGTGTGGCGGGTGCCATCTGTGCCAGCGAAGAATTTGTAAAAGCAATTTCGGATGTCAATACCGGCTCAGCGATGTTGCTGGGGCCCATTCTCGATCCGCTGCGCTCATCAGGCATACATAAAAACCTCCACACCCTTCATCTTCGCATGAAAAAACATAGTGACAACGCCATGTTCCTGGCCGAAAAATTCGCATCGGCCGGTTTGCGTGTGATCTACCCGGGGCTGTCGAAGCATCCCCAGCACCAGCTCATGAAGGTGTTTATGCATCCCGATTATGGTTTTGGCGGTATGATAGCCATCGACCTGAAGACATCCAAAAAAGCATCTGCCCTGATGGAAAAAATGCAGCAGGAAGGTGTGGGATACCTTGCCGTAAGCCTGGGCTATTTTAAAACGCTGTTCAGCAATTCCGGCAAGAGCACATCAAGCGAAGTCCCGGAAAATGTACAGAAAGAAATGGGCTTGTCAGAAGGGCTCATTCGCTTCTCGGTCGGATTGGACCATGACATCGAAAGGACCTGGCAGAAAATCTATACATGCCTGAGAGAAACCAGGGTGATTTAACAAAATTTGTTCTTTTTTTTAGTATTTTGCAAAACAAAATGAGAAAAAAAGAGTTTTAATATGTAGAAACTGTCTTTAATTTTTTTTCAGGATACTATCTTCATGTTGTTGTTTTGGTTAGTTGATTGGTAGCCCCGGAGTCTTAAACCGCTCCGGGGTTTTTTTATCCTGTTCGCCCGGGTCAGTGCCCCATGAATTCCTCAATATCAGCTATTGTTTTCGGAATGGGCCGGCCCAGTACACTATACCCCTCCCCGGTAACCAATACATCATCTTCAATACGAATACCTCCAAACCCAATATATTCTTCAACCTTATCGTAATTGATAAACTCCCTGAACTTGTTTTCCTGGTTCCACTGATTCACCAGTGCGGGGATGAAATATATTCCGGGCTCCACGGTCAGCACGAATCCCGGCTGCAACTTTCTGCCCAGTCTCAGAAAGGCCGTTCCGAAATTGCCGGCCCTTTTCACTTCTTCGTCGTACCCCACATAATCCTCCCCCAGGTCTTCCATGTCGTGAACATCGAGGCCCATCATATGACCCAGGCCATGAGGCATAAACAAGGCATGAGCTCCCTGTTCAACTGCCGCGGCGGTATCTCCCTTCATCAGACCCAGCTCTTTGAGCCCATCTGTGATCACACGTGCAGCCAGAAAATGCACATCACGGAAAGGAACGCCGGGCTTTATCTCCTGGATGGCTTTAATCTGGGATTCCAGTACGATCTGATATACCTCTTTCTGCCGGTCGGTAAAACGGCCACTGACAGGGATGGTGCGCGTGTGGTCGGTAGCATAATGCATGCGTGTCTCAGCCCCACCGTCCATCAGCATCAGCTGCCCTTCCTCCATCTTATTGTCGTGCGAGTGATTGTGAAGGGTTTCTCCATTTACCGACAGTATCAGTGGAAAGGACAACATGCCGCCTGCGGAGATGGCAATGCCCTCCACCACACCTGCGATCTCGTGCTCGTAAACCCCTGGCCGTGCCATCTTCATGGCAGTGGTGTGCATTCTGTACGCCGTTTCCATCGCCCGTTCAATCTCCCGGATCTCTTGCGGCTCCTTTGTACTTCGCAACGCCACAACAGCCTTGATAAGCTCAACAGATGACTGCTCCTGCAATTGATCTGCCGGAATGCCAAGGAGCTTTTCAAGGGTCAGCTTGTTTTCAGCGCGGTAGGGAGGCAAAAAATGCACCCGCCGCCCCTCCTGCTTAGCCGCTTTAATCGTTGCAGCAAGCTTTTCATAGGGAAGTGTCTTTTCCACGCCTGCTTCAGCTGCCCGCTCCGAAAGCTTTGGCTGCGGGCCCATCCAGATAATATCGTCAAGGCTCACATCATTCCCGAAAATGATATCTTCCCCGTTGTCAAGATCAATAATACCCGCCAGGCCCTGGTGATCCAATCCAAAGAAATACAGGAAGTTGCTGTCCTGCCGGAAGCGGTAGGTGTTGCTCCTGTAATTCATCGGCACGTCTACGTTGCCCATGATAAGCACAAGGCCTTTCCCCATGCTCTCCGTCAAACGCCGGCGGCGCGTTATGTACGTCTTTTTATCAAACATATCATGCGGTTTTAGTTCGTATCTATATAAAACCAAAAGTACAATTTTCGTATCAAACTGCATAACCATCGCTCTCACTCCGGCAGCCCCGGAACACAGATCGATAATTCGCGCAAATTTGTCGCACCGATCGCCTTCTTTAAAATCTTTTTAAATAACTGTTTACCTTGGAAAATTAAAACATACACCATACTTTTGTTAGTACTCCATGTTTCTCTCTTTATGCACCACATAACCCATTCACATGAAGAAGACTTTTCTTAACCTCCCATCTTTAAGTCAGAAATACATCATGGCCCTGGCAGGGATTTTCCTGATGTTGTTTTTGATTTTCCATTTGGCAACGAACTTGCTGATGCTGGCCGGCGATGGCGGAGAGGCATTTGGCAGGGCGGTAGAATTTTTGAAACTGAATCCGGCGATCAAGATCATGGAATATGTTCTATTTGCGGGCTTCCTGATCCACATCCTGCTGGGTGTTGCTTTGCAGTTACAGAACTACAGGGCGCGGCCGGTTAAGTATCACAAGCGGCTGAGAACGGAAACCAGCGCTTTCTCGCGTTTTATGTTTCATACAGGGGTGATCATCTTCATTTTCCTTGTAATACATCTTATTAATTTTTTCTTTGTGAAGCTGGGATGGGTAGCCATACCGGGTGAGCCCGGAGAGGTTGCCGACCAGCATGACTTTTTCGGGATGGCCAGGATTGTGTTTACCAATACCTGGTATGTCATTGGTTACATAGTAGCGCTGATTTTCCTTGGGTTTCATTTAAAGCATGCTTTCCAGTCGGCTTTTCAGTCGCTGGGTCTCAATCACACCAAATATACTCCTGCCATCAAGGTGATCGGTACCATTTATGCCATTGCCATCAGCGTGGGATTTGCTGTCATTCCCTTGTATTTTTATTTTATTCATTGATCTTTTTTCAATTCCAAAATAGATAAGCTATGCAAAAGCTTGATTCCAAAATTCCAGATGGCCCCATTGCCGAAAAGTGGAGCCGTTACAAAGCCGGGTTACGACTGGTGAATGCTGCCAACAAGAAGAAGATTGAGATCATTGTAGTGGGCACGGGGCTTGCCGGTTCGTCGGCAGCCAGCGCCCTGGGTGAGCTGGGCTATAAAGTGAAGGCTTTCTGCTTTCAGGACTCTCCGCGTCGTGCGCATTCGGTAGCAGCCCAGGGGGGCATCAATGCCGCAAAGAACTATAAAAACGACAACGATTCCATATACCGCCTTTTTCATGACATGATGAAGGGGGGCGACTACAGGGCCCGTGAGGCAAACGTTTACCGGGCGGCAGAGGTGAGCAACGATGTGATAGACCATTTCACTGCCCTGGGTGTTCCTTTTGCCAGGGACTATGGCGGCTCTCTCGACACACGCTCCTTTGGCGGAGTGCAGGTAAGCCGGACATTTTACGCCAAAGGACAAACCGGCCAGCAATGCCTGCTGGGCACCTACTCATCGCTGAACCGCCAGATCGCCAAAGGCACTGTTAAGATGTTCCCGCGCCGCGACATGCTCGACATAGTGATCGTCGACGGCAAAGCCCGTGGGATCATCACACGAAACCTGCTTACCGGTGAGATCGAACGCCACTCAGCCCATGCCGTGGTGCTCGCCACCGGGGGATACGGAACGGTGTTCTACCTTTCTACCCTTGGCCTGGGCAGCAATGCCTCCGCAGCATGGAGCGCTTACAGAAAGGGTGCGCTCTTCGCTAACCCAAGCTTTATACAGATCCACCCCACCAGCATCCCCGTGCTGAACGACTACCAGTGCAAGCTTACCCTGATGTCGGAATCGCTGCGCAACGACGGCCGTGTATGGGTGCCCAAAGAGAAGGGAGACAAGAGGCATCCTACAGAGATCCCCGAAGACAAAAGGGATTACTACCTGGAAAGACGCTATCCGGCATTCGGCAACCTGGTGCCGCGCGATGTGGCTTCCAGGGCGGCAAAAGAACGGTGCGATGCAGGTTTCGGTGTGGGCGATACCGGCTTGTCGGTCTACCTCGACTTCCAGGACGCCATCGAAGCGCAGGGCGAAAAAGCCATCCGCGACAAGTACGGCAACCTGTTCGAAATGTACGAAAAGATCACCGGCATCAACCCGTACAAGCAACCAATGAGGATCTATCCGGCCGGGCACTATACCATGGGCGGCCTATGGGTAGACTATAACCTGATGACCACCATATCGGGCCTATTTGCTATAGGCGAAAGCAACTTCTCAGACCATGGAGCGAACAGGCTGGGGGCAAGCTCCCTGATGCAATGCTGCGGCGACGGATACTTCATCCTGCCCAATACCATCAGCGACTACCTTGCCGACGACATCCGCACGGGCAAGATCCCCGACGACACTCCTGAGTTTGAAGAGGCAGCAAAATCTGCCGCCGGCAAGGTACAACGCCTCATGGCAGTGAAAGGGAAACAGACTGCCTCAAGTTTCCATAAACGATTTGGCAAGATCATGTGGGACCACTGCGGCATGAGACGTGATGCCGATGGGCTGAAAAAAGGGGTCGAGCTGATCAACGAACTGGAAAAAGAATTCTGGGAAGACATCTGCATCCCCGGATCCGAAAACGATTACAACCAGGAGCTGGAAAAGGCACTTAAAGTGGCCGACTTCTTCGAGGTGGGCCGCCTGATGTGCGAAGATGCGCTGCAGCGCGAAGAGTCCTGCGGTGCACACTTCAGGGAAGAACACCAGACCGGAACGGGCGAAGCCAAACGTAACGATGCCGACTTTGCCTATGTGGGCGCATGGGAGTACCAGGGCGCAAAAGAAAAGCCCAAACTTTATAAAGAACCCTTGCAGTTTGAATTTGTGGAATTGAAGGAGAGGAGCTATAAATAAGCCTTATTTTAGTGATGGGAACGCCCGTGACAGGATTTTTGATAAAGAGGATATGATCATTGTCAATGGGTGCTGAAAGCAAGAAAGCTGTTGGCAAGAAAGCCAAAAGCTAACAGCCAATAGCAGTCCTGACAAAGACACTAACATCAGAAAACCAATAACCTGAAAAACAGTAAACAGATGAATTTTACACTAAAAATATGGCGGCAGCAGAACGCCCGGTCCAAAGGTTCATTCAAAACCTATCCCCTGAAAGATGTCTCGCCCGAAATGTCGTTCCTCGAGATGCTGGATTACCTGAACAAACAGATCATCGAGGATGGCGGTGAGCCTGTAACCTTTGAGCAGGATTGCCGCGAGGGCATTTGCGGCACCTGCGGCCTGTACATCAACGGCCGCCCCCATGGTCCCATGCGCAACACCACCACGTGCGAATTACATATGCGTGAGTTCAAAGACGGAGAAACCCTAGTGATCGAACCCTGGAGGGCCAGCGCATTCCCCGTGATCAAAGACCTGGCTGTAGACCGCAGCTCTTTCGAACGGATCATGCATGCCGGGGGGTTCATAAGCACAAACACGGGATGCGCACCCGAAGCTAACAGCAGCCCGATAAGCAAGCTTGTCACTGATAAAGCATTTGATGCCGCTGCCTGCATCGGATGCGGCGCATGCGTGGCCGCCTGCAAAAACTCTTCCGCCATGCTCTTCGCAGCAGCGAAAATTGCCCAGTATGCCATGATCCCTCAAGGCAAAGTGGAAAGCAAAGAACGTGTCGATAAAATGGTCCGGCAAATGGATGCCGAAGGCTTCGGATTCTGCTCCAACACATATGGATGTGAGTTCGACTGCCCCAAGGGAATATCGGTCGACTTCATTGCACTGATGAACCGGGAGTTCTTTGGATCAAAAGTGTGCAGCCAAAAACGCC
>SL_5KL_010_SEDDRAFT_10002220_pt1 | contig 11001 bp, 13 predicted proteins | sample SodLakKL_010_SED_FD_9118 | JGI IMG/M metagenome (IMG submission 9118)
CCCCCGCCGCCCCGGACGAAATGCCCGGGCCACTCGCCCGGAAGAACCGCCCGCCCCCCACCCGGCTGATCCTTCCGGTCCGGGAATCCGGCCCGCCCCCCTCCCCTTGGGGCGGCGCTGATCACGGAATCCGCAAACCGTTTCCCTACAACGGTTTGCACATCCAACACACCCCTCCCCACCCCTGGTACGAACCCTGCCTAAGAGCAGTGTGCTCGGCGGAGCCACCCGGGCCGGAACTTCCGCCCCGACCCCTCCGCCTCCACGTCCCCCCGGAATCCGAGTCGCGAGCGATGCCGGAAGACCTGCCGGATCAGACCGACGCCCCCGCCAAGGGCTCGAAGAAGGGCGCGGGCCTCATCACCGTCCTCTTGGCCGCCGTCATCGCCGGCGGCGGAGCGGGAGCCGGTGCGGCCTGGTTCGTGGCCCCCATGAGTGTGGATGCCGCGCCGGAGCGCTCCGCCAACAACGGCGAGGAGGGCGAGAACCTCCTCCAGAATGTGGACTGGGAACTCTACACCGTGGACAACCTGGTCCTGAACCCGGCCGGCACCCGCGGACGCCGCTTCCTCGTCGCCAGCGTGGCCATCGAGGTGGACCGGCGACGGACCCTTCCCCTACTGGAAGATTCCGAGGTGCAGGTGCGGGACGGGATGATCCGGGCGCTCAGCTCCCTCGGCGTCGACGAACTGGCCGACCCGGCCCGGCGCCCCGAGGTGGAAGACATGCTCCGCCGGGTAGTGAGCGACATGACGGACGGGGCCCCGGTGGGCCGCGTTTACTTCTCCCGCTTCGTGCTCCAGTAAGGCCATGTCCGCCTCCGACTCCCTCTCCCAGAGCGATATCGACGCCCTCTTCAGTGGGGGCGGGGGCGCTGCCGAGGAGCCAGAGGCCCAGCCCACCGGCCCTGAGGCCCAGGTCTACGACTTCCGCCGGCCCTCCCGCATCTCCAAGGAGCGGCTCGGCTCCCTCAAGGCCATCTACGGGCTCGTGACCAAGGGGCTCGAGGGGTGGTTCGCCGGGCGGATCCGGGAGCAGATCTCCATCGAGCTCGAATCCCTGGATCCCCTGACCCACGGGGAGTTCCTCCTGGCCCTCCCCTCCCCCTGCTCCTCGTACCTGGTGGCGCTGGGCGACGAGGGGATGGGCACGGCGGTCATCGAGATGGGGCAGGACTTCTCCTTCTTCGTGGTGGACCGGTTCCAGAGCGGCGAGGGGGAGCTGGAGATCCCGGACCGGTCGCTGACCCTGGTGGAGCGGGCCCTGGTCCAGCTCGTGGTGGACCGAATCTGCCACCAAGTGAAGGACGCCTGGCGGGACCACATGGGGCTTGAGCCCCGGATCATCGGCTTCGAGTCGGTGCCCGAGATGATCCAGGTGGCCAACCCGGAAGACCCGGTCCTGGTGGCTCACATCAAGGTCTGGGCCGGGGACCTGTCGTCGCTCCTCCTCATCTGCCTCCCCTTCCCCGTCATCGAGAAGTTCTTCTCCGACGGAGCCGGCCGCCGGATGACCCATTCCCGGGGGAGCTCCGAGGAGCGGGCCGTGGAGCAGAGCTGGATGTCGGAGCACCTGGCCAAGGCCGCCCTCACGGTAGAGGCCCGTCTCCCCACCTTCGGCGTCTCGCTGGGAGCCTTGGCGGAGTTGAAGGAGGGCGACGTCCTCTCCACCGGCTGCGCTCCCGACGCCGAGCTGGTGGTTCGGGTGGCGGGGAAGCCCCGGTGGATGGCCACCGGCGGACGGGAGGGTCAGAACCGGGCCCTCCGCATCACCCGGGAGCTCGGCCCCGGATCGTAGCCGAGCAGGGGCGCGACCCTTTCGCACCCACAGACGTCCCACGCAGGCAGGAGTCAACCCATGAGCGGCAAGGCCAACCCGGGCCAGACCACCAACGGAGGCGATCCCATGGCAAGCCAGAACGGGGCCCCGGCGCCCCCCCTCTCCCTTCTCCGGGACCTCCCCCTCCCCATCTCGGTGGAGCTGGGACGGACCCGGCTTCCGGTTCAGGAGATCCTGGCTCTGGGTCGGGGTTCGGTCATCCAGCTCGACCGCCTCGCCGGCGAACCGGTGGAGGTGTTCGTGGGAGATCGCCGCTTCGCCCAGGGCGAGGTGGTGGTGCTGGGCGATCAGTTCGGCGTCCGCATCACCCGGATCCTGGCCTCCACCGAGAGCGTCGCCGCGGCGGCGGGGTGACATGTTCTCCACCATCGTCTCCGTCGCGGGCACCACCCTCTTCGTCCTGGGGCTAATTGTCCTGGCGTCGTGGGTGGCCCGCCGCCGCCTGGACCTCCCCAGCGGGGTCCGCCCACCGGGCCCGGAGCTCCGGGTGATCCGACGCGTGGGGATCGGCCCCCGCCAGGGGGTGGCGCTCCTGCAGGTAGGTGAGCGCACCCTCCTGGTGTCGTGCGGCGAGGGCGGGGTGCGGGTGCTGGCGAATCTGGACGAGGACGAGGACACCGCCGGGGCCCCGGGCGCCGGCGAGGGGCCCGAGCCCGAGACCCTCGAGGGTGCGGGCCGGACCGGCACCGCCGACCGGGCGTGGGTGCGCCGCCTCCTCCCCACCGCCGGGATCGTCCTGGCGCTGGGGGTGGGGCTCGCCCTCCCCGACAGTGCGGCGGCGAATCTGGCGGCCCCCCTAGCGGCCCCCACAGCGGCCCCGGTGGACGCGGCGCTCCTGGTGGAGGCCGCCGTCGAGGCCCCCGCCGCCCTCCAGCAGACCCCTCCGGCGGACCGCCCGGGGCTCCCCGCCATGGAGTTCCGTCTGGGAAGCGACGGGGACGAGGGTGGGCTTCAGGTCACAGGCCCGGTGGGAGCGGTGCTCCTCATCGGGTTCCTGACCCTGATCCCCACCCTCCTCCTCCTCATGACCAGCTTCACCCGGATCCTCATCGTCCTCCACCTCCTGAAGCAGGCGCTGGGCGCCCAGGCGGCGCCCCCGGCCCACGTCATCACGGCGCTGGCCCTGCTGCTCACCGGCTTCGTCATGGCCCCCACCCTCCAGCAGGTGAATCAGGAGGCCCTGACGCCGTGGATGGACGGGGAAATGGATGAGATGGAGATGCTGAGCACCGCCTCCGTCCCCTTCCGGGAGTTCATGCTCACCGCCACCCGCGACGAGGATCTGGTCTTCTTCATGGACCTGAGGGGCGAGGAGATCCCGGAGAATCTGGACGAGATCTCGCTGGTGGCCCTCACCTCGGCCTTCGTCACCAGCGAGCTCCGCACCGCATTCCAGATGGGGTTCGCCATCTTCCTCCCCTTCCTGGTCATCGACCTGGTGGTGGCCTCGGTACTCATGAGCATGGGGATGTTCATGCTCCCGCCCCTCATGGTTTCCCTCCCCTTCAAGCTCCTCCTCTTCGTCCTGGTCGACGGATGGGGGCTCGTGGTGGGCAACCTGGTCCAGAGCTTCCAGTAGGGGGAGGCCCGTCATGTCGCACAACATGGTCCTGGATCTGGCGCGGGAAGCCCTCTTCACCGCCCTCATGCTGGCAGGCCCCCTCCTCATCACTGCTCTTCTGGTGGGGGTGACCATCAGCGTGGTCCAGGCCGTCACCTCGGTGCAGGAGCAGACCCTCTCGTTCGTGCCCAAGCTCTTCGCCATCGGCACGGTGCTCCTGATTCTAATGGCGTGGATGATCCAGCGGGCCATCCAGTTCACCACCGAGGTGTTCAACATGCTCCCGGGGATGGCGCCATGATCCTCGAGAGCTTCCTCGGCCCTGGAGGCGCCTCCGCCGCCGCCCTCCTCCTCTTCCGGATGACCGGGGTCATCGCGGTAGCCCCCCTCTTCTCCGGGCGCTACATCCCGCTGCAGCTCAAGGCGGCCTTCACAGCCCTGATGGTCCTCATGATGCTCCCGGTGGCCACCGCCGTGGCGCCTCCGGACCTGACAGTGACCGCCGGCGCCATCATGGCCGAGCTCCTGGTGGGCTTCACCCTGGGCTTCGCCGCCGGGATCCTGATCCACGCCGCCGAGGTGGCCGGCGACTTCGTGGCGGTACAGACCGCCCTCTCCGGCGCCAACCTCCTGGACCCCCTCTCCGAGACCCAGATGCCCGTCCTCGGGCAGCTCCTGGGGATCACGGCCATCGCCGTCTTCCTCAGCCTCGGAGGCCACCTCGTGGTGCTGGACGCGGCGGCGGTCTCCCTGGCCATCGTTCCCCAGGGGCAACTCCCCCGACCGGAGGGAATTCTCCCCCTGGTGGAGCTGGGAAGCCGCATGTTCATGCTGGGCCTCCAGATGGCCTCGCCGGTCATCGGCGCCGTCACCATCGGTAACGTGGCGCTGGGTGTGCTGGCCCGTACCGTTCCGCAGATGAACGTTCTCATGACGGCCTTCCCCCTCCAGATCGGGATCGGCCTGCTCATTCTGTCCAGCTCGCTCCCCCTCCTGGCCCATCTCTACGCCGGGTGGCCCGCCGAACTCCGGGGGATCTCCGAGGACATCCTGATCCGCATGGCCCCTGACCCCGGGGAGGCATCATGAGCGACGATCAGGATCCAAAAGACAAACCACATGCGCCGACCCCTCGCCGGAAGGAAGAGGCGAAGCGCAAGGGGCAGGTGCCCAAGAGCACCGAGATGAATGCGGCGGTGATCCTCCTCACCGGGACCCTGGTGGTGACGGTGGGGGCCGGGCTCATCGGCCGGGGACTCCTGGAGATCTACGGCGAGGCCTTCGCCCGATCATCCAACTTCCCCGCCGACGCCCCTGCCACCTCGGCGTGGCTCACCTCCATCGGGTGGAAGGTGCTGGCCACCATGACCCCGGTCATCATGTTCATCTTCGTCATGGCCCTCCTGGTGGCCGGGGGCCAGGGCCGAGGCGTCTTCTCCGGTGAGCCCCTCAAGCCCAAATGGGAGAAGATCGACCCGGTCAAGAACGCCAAGAAGATCTGGGGGTGGAAGGCCCTCATGGAGTTCGGCAAGTCCATCGTCAAGCTCCTCATCATCGGCGCCGCCATCGCCCTGGTCTTCTACCTGGCCCGGGAGCGGATCTCCCTTCTGATCCAGCTCTCGCCCTTCGCCCTCCTGGAGCTTATCCGACGGTCGGCCTTCCAGCTCCTCCTCTTCGCCGGCACCGCCTACATCGTGGTGGCCATCGCGGACTACGCCTTCCAGGTGTGGCAGCACGAGCGGAACCTGCGCATGACCGAGCAGGAACTCCGCCGGGAGCTGAAGGACTCGGACGGCGACCCCCATATGCGGGCCCGGCGGATGGCCATGGGACGGGCTCTGGCCCGGCGCCGGATGATGCTCTCCGTCTCCGACGCCGATGTGGTGCTGACGAACCCGACCCACGTCTCAGTGGCCCTCAAGTGGGACCCCTCCATCGCCCCGGCCCCCATCGTCCTGGCGCTGGGGAAGCGCAAGACCGCCCTCCGGATCCGGGAGGTGGCCAAGGAGCACGGGGTGCCCATCGTGGAGAACCCGCCCCTGGCCCGGGCCCTCTTCAAGGCCGGCCCATCCCGGTGGAGTTCTACGTCCTGGTGGCCGAGGTCCTGGCCTTCGTCTTCCGCGAGCGGGCCAAGCGTGAGGCGCAGAACTGGGCCGGGAGCGCCGTCGCATGAGCCCCGCCGCCGCAGCGCCCGAGCAGGCCGGCCTCCTGGGCTGGTGGAGCCGCCTCCCCGCCAAGGGCGAGGTGTCCGTGGTGGTGGGGATCGTCTTCGTGGTGGGGCTTCTGGTCATCCCCCTCCCCTCCTTCCTCCTGGATCTGCTCCTGGCGCTCAGCATCGCCTTCGCCCTCATCGTCCTCCTGACGGCGCTGAACACCGAGAAGGCGCTGGACTTCTCGTCCTTCCCCTCGGTGATCCTCCTCCTCACCCTCTACCGCCTGGCGCTCAATGTGAGCACCACGCGGCTGATCCTGGGAGAGGGGGACGCAGGGCGGGTCATCGAGGCCTTCGGGCAGTTCGTCATCGGCGGGAACTACGTGGTGGGGGTGGTCATCTTCCTGATCCTGGTGGGGATCAACTTCATCGTCATCACGAAGGGTTCGGGGCGCGTCGCCGAGGTGGCCGCCCGCTTCACCCTCGACGCCATGCCCGGGCGTCAGATGAGCATCGACGGCGACCTGAACGCCGGGATCATCGACGAGGACGAGGCCCGCCGCCGCCGGGAAGAGATCTCCCAGGAGGCGGACTTCTACGGGGCCATGGACGGCGCCGCCAAGTTCGTCCGAGGCGACGCCATCGCGGCCCTCCTCATCACCCTCATCAACATCCTGGGCGGGATCTTCATCGGGATGGTGCAGCGGGGGATGCCTCTGAACCAGGCGCTCCAGCAGTACACGATCCTCACGGTGGGCGACGGCCTCGTCACCCAGATCCCGGCCCTGGTGGTGGCCACCGCCGCCGGGATCATGGTGACCACCGCCGCCAGCGGCGACCGCCTGGGCAACCAGGTCCTGAAGCAGATGGGTGGGCGCTCCAAGCCCCTCTGGATCTCCTCCGGGTTCCTGGCCACCCTGGCCATCGTCCCCGGGATGCCCACCGTCCCCTTCATCATCCTGGCCATCATGTCGGCGCTGGCGGCCCGCTTCGCCCCGGAGCTTCCCACCTCGAGCCAGATGGCGGCGGCGGCGGCGGTCCGGGGTCCGCCCGCCACGGCAGAGCTCGAGGGCCCACCGGCCCCCAAGGAGGCCACTCCGGTCCAGGATCTCCTCCAGATCGACCCGGTGGAGCTGGAGGTGGGCTACGCCCTCATCCCGCTGGTTGACCAGGGTCAGGGAGGGGATCTCCTGGAGCGCATCCGCCTCCTCCGGAAGCAGGCGGCGGTGGATCTGGGCATCCTCATCCCCCCCATCCGGATCCGCGACGACATCGGCCTGGAAGCCAGCGAGTACGTGATCCGGATCCGGGGCACTGAGGCGGCCCGCGGAAACCTCCGCCCCCGCCTCCTCATGGCGCTGGACGCCGGCGACGTGGAGGCGGAGCTGGATGGCGAGCGCACCATCGACCCCTCCTTCGGTCTCCCGGCCCGCTGGATCAGCTCCGACGACCGGGTCGAAGCCGAGGCCCGGGGGTGGACGGTGGTGGAGCCCGGGACCGTNCTCTCNACCCACCTCATGGAGGTGCTGAAGGAGCACGCCGCCGAGCTGCTGGGTCGCCAGGACGTGCAGGAGCTGGTGGATACCCTGAAGGAGAGCTACCCGGCGCTGGTGGAAGAGGTGGTTCCCGCCCGTGTGGGGATTGGGACCCTCCACCGAGTGCTGCAACGCCTCCTTCGGGAGCGGGTCCCCATCCGGGACCTGGTCACCGTGCTCGAGACGCTGGCCGACGTGAGCGAGAAGACCAAGGACCCGGAGGCCCTCACCGAATACGTGCGGCGGGCGCTCGGTCCGGTCATCGCCGATATGCACGCCGACCCGGACGGGTCCATCAAGGGGATCACCATCGGCCCCCGCCTGGAGGCGGCCCTCACCCGCCTCTTCTCGCCGCGCCCCGGCGAAGGCAATGAGATCGTGGAGCCCGGCGCCATGACCCGGGCCCTCACACAGCTTGATGAGTTGGCCCGGGAGCACACCCGGGACGGACGGCCCCGACCCATCATCACCGCCCCCACCATGCGGGTGGGTGTCCGCCGTCTACTGGAGCCCGTCCTGCCCAACATCCCGGTGCTGTCGCTGGGAGAGTTGCCGCCGCAGGTCAGCATTGAGAGTGTCGCCACCTGGGAGATGGAGCCATGAAGATCGATCTGTTCTACGGGAAGGATGTAGCCTCGGCCCTTCTGAAAGTTCGAAGGGAGCTGGGCCCCGACGCCGTGATCCTCCACAGCGGGCCCCGCCCCGGAGGAGGGGTCGAGGTGCTGGGCGCCGACCCCGGCGAGGTGGACTCGCTCCGCCGGCTCCTCTCAGGCAACGAGATGGAACCGGCCCTCCGCAGCGAGGCCCGGATCCGCCCCCGGGTGGTGGCGCTGGTGGGCCCCGCCGGCGCCGGGAAGACGACGGCCCTCATGAAGCTGGCCCTGAACCCCCGGGGGTTCGGGGCGAAGAAGGTGGGGCTCATCAGCCTGGACACCTACCGGGTGAGCGGCCTCGATGAGATCCGTTCCTACGCCCAGGTGGCAGGGCTTCCCCTGGAGATCCTCTACCACGAGAGCGACGCCGCCGGCGCCCTGGCCCGCCTCCGGGACCGGGACGTGATCCTAGTGGACACCCCGGGGCGACTGACCGCGGTCAACTCCCAGACTCCGGACTGGGTCCGCACCCTCCTTGCGCTGGAGCCCGATGAGGTCCATCTGGCCTGCCCCGCCGGGATCCGTCTGGGGCTCGCCCGGCGCACCCGCTGGAGCTTCGAGCGGTGCAAGCCCACCCACCTCCTCCTGACCCGGGTCGACGAGTCGCTCCGGGATCCGGAGCTGGTGGGGCTGGTCCGGGGCCTCGGGCTCCCGGGGCGCTGGATCTCGTCGGGGCACGAGCTCCCCGGGAGCCTCTCCCCCGCCCTCTCTGGAATCATCAACGCCCTGGCGGCGCCCTCCCTCACGGGCCTCCCCGCCACCACCCGGCGCCCCGGCGACGGGTCGGGAACCGCCGCCGCCGTGGCCGCCCGCCGCGCCGGGAGGGAGGCGGCAGCCGCCCGTGAAGCCGCGGCAGGCGGCGGATCCATCTCCGGCTTTCAGGCCGTGGGATGAACCGTTCGCTGGAGGAGCTCCGTGCCTGGGTCACCGGGCAGGGCCGCGACCCCGAACCCAACCTCCGCCCCGGCGTCTGGGTAGTGGGGGCCGGGAAGGGCGGCGTGGGCACCTCCACCGTGACGGCGCTCCTGGGGCTGGCGGCCCGTCGGCGTGGCTCCCGGACCCTGGTGGTGGAAGGAGTCTCCGGCGGGCTGGCCCTGATCCTGGGGCAGGAGGGCGAGACGGCGGGGATCCCCGATCTGGCCCGCCCCGGGGTCGAGCCGGAAGACCTGCTCGTCTCCCTGGCCGACGGGTTCGACTTCCTCCCGGCGGGCCGCTGGGCCGACGGCTCCACCGACGAGGAGAACCAGCGGGCCCTCCTCCTCCGCCGGGCCGGCGACCTCTACGACGCCTACGACCGGGTGGTGGTGGACGGCGGCTCCCGGGCCACCACCGTCATGGCGGCGTGCTCGGCGGGGGCCGAGCGGCTCTGGATCGTCACCCACAGGAACCGGGTGGCGGCTGCCGGCGCCTACGCCCTGGTGAAGGCGCTGGAGGCGCAACTTCCGGGTCTACCCCTGGCCCTTCTGGCCAACCGCGCCACCCCGGAGGAAGGCCGCCGGGCCCTTTCGGCCATCCGATCCGGGTGCCGCCGCTTCCTGGGCTCGGCTCCGGACGAGGGCCCCTCCCTCCCCACCGACCCCGGCCTCCTGCAGGCGCTGGACGAGGGACGCTCGGTCCTGGACATCCCTCCCGGGCCGGCGCTCCAGGTGGTGGAGCAGACCCTGGCTCCCTATCTGACCCCGGTCAGTACACACTCCACCTCCCCCCGATCCCCCCTGGCCGGGCATACCCGCCCTAGCCGGAATCTTCGCCCGGTCTGAGGGCGGGCGATCCTTCCGCCCGGACCCTTCACCCCCCCGTCCGGACGCTAGGAACCTTTAGAAAACCCACCTTGAATACACCTCAATACAAACAACGTAAGCCGTTATTATTTATTGTTTTACAGAATCTCAAAAAGATCTCAGATGACCGCCGGTACGCCTGGCACGACCCGTGCTAAAGAGGGGGGCCAGTCGAGGAGTCAGGACCACGTCCCACGGATAGGGAGAACAGACCATGCCAGCCACGCGCCTCCAGGACCAAGATCGCGGAGAGAGCCTCTCACACCGAGACCAGCTCCTCCTGGAACACCTCCCCCTGGTCCACCACGTGGCCCACCAGGTGGTCCGACGCCGCGGGCTGGATATCGACCTGGATGAGCTGGTGAGCGCCGGCACCCTGGGTCTCCTGGAGGCGCTGGAGAAGTTCGACCCGAGCCGGGGGCTCGCCGTAAGCACCTTCGCCACCCCGCGAATCCGGGGCGCCATCCTGGACGAACTGCGCCGCCGCGATCGCCTCTCCCGGGGTGCACGGCGCCGGACCCGCGAAGAGACGAACGCCCGGGAGGCGCTGGCCCAGGAGAAGGGTCGCTCGCCCACGAACACGGAGGTGGCAGGCCGTCTGGGGGTGACCCCCCGAGAGCTCTCCGTCTGGCAGCGCGACGCACAGGCCCAGAACCCCATCCCCCTGGATCGACCGTTCATGACGAACTCAGGCGACCGGGTCACCTCCGCCGAGGTCATCGCCGATGAGCGGCAGGTCCCGGCGCAGGAGGCCTTCGAGCGACGGGAGCGGGCGCGGATCCTGAAGGAAGAGATCCTCCAGCTCTCCCAGCGGCACCGGCTGGTTCTCTCCCTCTACTACTTCGAAGAGCTGAAGCTGCACCAGATCGCGGGCGTCCTGGGCGTGAGTGAGTCCCGGGTCTCCCAGATCCGCTCCAAGGCCTTGAGGGAACTCCGGGAAGCGGTGCAGGCCCGGATCGGACCGGTGGAGATGCACTGATGGAGCTTTCGATCCCGGCGGCGCTGTCCCGCCATCTGGCGCTGGATCCCTCGGAGCCGGCCACCCTCGTCCTCCTCATCATGGCCGTCGTCCTGGTGGGCCTCCTGGCCTTCCTGGTGACCCGCCACGTCCTGGCCGTCCGCGCCCACCGGCAGCGGGTGGCGGAGGAGGAGCGGGAGGTCGCCTCCTTCAACGAGGCCCTCATGCGCTCCCAGGCGCCGGTGTCCGAACTGGCCCGGGCCGCGGGGCTCCCCCGGGAGCTCCTGATCCTCCGGCGTGAGCTGGGATCGGGGGCGCCGTGAACGACCCCCGGATCCTCGCCGCCTCGGGGCGGGCCCTCCGCTTNCTGGAAGTCCGTCAGGAGGTCATGGCCCACAACCTGGCGAACCTCTCCACCCCGGGCTTCCAGGCTCATCGGGTCTTCGGGCGGCTCTCCGCCGACGGCCTCGGTCCCGTGGCCGGTCAGGCCGTGGACCTGAAGCCGGGCCCGGTGACCCCCAC
>SL_5KL_010_SEDDRAFT_10002222_pt1 | contig 10990 bp, 10 predicted proteins | sample SodLakKL_010_SED_FD_9118 | JGI IMG/M metagenome (IMG submission 9118)
ACACGTAGGACAGGGGAATCTGGAACCCCTGTCAGCACTGATACGAATATGGAGCTCATGCGGAGACTTACTGGTGTCCAGGCATTGATCAACTATCTTCCAGGGCTCTTCCAGACCAAGGCCTAGAGTCATTATATCTTTTGAATACATAAGCAGAACCTCCTTGGTGAAAATTTGGAGATCTGCTACCTGAAATTGTGAGCAAAATCAAAAAATCAAATTCCACAGTCAACGTCGAAGAACCGTTTATTGGTAGTTATCAAGAAACAATATACTAACTGTTGGCACCGCCTCCGGCGGCGCCAATGCGGAGTTGAGCCTGCGCTCTCGCCCGCATTAGCGGTGAATTTCATTAGAGAGGAGCTTGCGTATGAGAAAAGTAATATTGATCATATCAATTATGGTTTTTCTGGGCGGATGCGCCACTGCCTCCAAGACATACACATCCGATGGCAAGGAAGGATATTCAATAAACTGTTCTGGTAGCGCTTTAAACTGGGGCATGTGCTATGAAAAGGCAGGAGAGCTGTGTGGTACAAAAGGCTATGAAGTTCTCGAAAAAAGCGGTGATACAGGTGCCATGGTCACCGCTGGGCAGCATGGACTTTTTGGCGGCTCCGTTATCAATAGAAGTATGATTATAAAATGAAAAGATTAAACGAGAAGCCAATCGGTCGATGGACCATCAATATTGATTTGGAAGGCTTTGGACATTTATACGACAGAGAAGATCTTGTTCTGTTGTCACTCGGCGAACTTATGGAGGGAATCTATCGGATAGGCGTCCAATGCTATCCTGAATCTCCTGATAGAATCTTTGTCCATCAACTTGGGGATGGCTTTATCATAGTCAGTGAGTTTCCGGAAGCTTCTTTAGAAAGACCTGTAGCCATCGCTTTATCCTTGCTTCGTCATGTTGCTAATTCAGGCCGATATGCAAAGGCTACCATTTCAGACGGTGAATTCGCTAATATTCTATCCTGCTATCCTTCATCTGTAATACAAGAAACGGGACCTGACAAAAGGGTACGGCTTGGCCGTGGATTCATGACTCTTTTTCCAGTAATGGGGTCGGCGCTAATCCGTGCCATTTCGATAGAAAAAAAATGTCCAAGTGGCCCGCTTCTGGCTGTTGCTGCCGAAAATCGAAAACGTATTCCCGATGGGATAATTGTTCATGAAGCCTCTACTCAGGACATAATCATTATTGACTGGATTCATACAGAAAACGAGCTTGCGCAAAATATCGCCGACAAAGCACATCTGAATTGGCCCGACACCCCGTCAGTATCATCGCAACTAAAAGATTATTCTCAAAAACAACCAGTTAAGGAGGAATGGAAAACAAGTGTACGAGATTTTCTTGAAATTTCTATTTGAATTCCGCTAACCAGTCAGCCCAGGTGACAGCCAGGGCCGGCGGTTTTTTGTGAAAATTTAGGGAGTTGAATGTTAACCATCTTTAATCAAGTCAGTGGAAGCCCTGGCTGCTCCTGGCTTCCAACGTTATGTGTAAAAGGTCATGGAACGTACTTTCAAAGAAAAACTAGAGCTAATTAATCGGTATTTATACCGGACTCTAATAAAAATGTTCACGCCAAAGGCGTCGCAGGAATTTATTTACCTTCTGGAAGATCTGACAGAATCAGAAGAGTCATTTGGAAGAAAAATTAATCAAGCATATAGCTCATTACAGGAAACGTCGCACCTTATCGAAAGACTCGAAGGTGAACTGACAATAAAACTTGAGCGTGTGAATAAACTAAAAGAAGAGTATGAGCGCTATTCGGCTTTGGCTGAAGTGGAAGAAGCAAAAGCCAAAGCATTATTGAGCCAGCTTGAAGTTGCCCTGAATAAGGGTAAAGGAAATGAGAGGTGGGTGGCATTCCTTATCAATTTACTCGCTGGCCTTATCGTCTTTGTTATCGGGGTTGCAGCAAGCCCGTGGGTCAAGGGTGTTCTGGGAATATGAGAAAAACACATAACAAGGCGCTCGTTCGGACGCAAACTACGCTGCGCTTCGTTTGCGCCGCACAGCTTGGTCGTTGGCCACAAGGGGGAATAGCAAATGGCACAATTCGCCACCTTCGATGATCTGATCCGCTTCAAAAAAGATCTGAAGGAATCAGTGGTCTTGAAAGAAGCCGCACGAACGAGAACCGGTAAAACAGTGTTCCTTTCCCACTCGTCAAAAGACAAGGAACATCTCCCCGCTGTTATATCAGTCCTTGAGAACTATGGTGGCCGTGTCTATGTAGATAGCGAAGATGATCGTTTACCTCGTACCCCAAATAGGGATACAGCAGAAATCTTGCGATCCTCCGTCAATTCCTGCCTTAGATTCGTACTGTTCGTCACCACAAATAGCAAAGACAGCAAATGGATCCCTTGGGAATTGGGTTTGGCAGACGGAGAGAAGGGGCAGCGGTTGGTCGCACTGTTCCCTACAGCTAAAAATTCATACGAGCAAACATGGGCGAATACTGAATACCTCGGTCTATACCAACGAATCGTTTGGGGTAAAATTAAGGACGTTACCAAAGAGAATACCTGGATTGTTCTAGACCATGAGAATAACACCGCCGTAACACTAAGGCGATGGTTAACGGGGGAGTGAAAAGTGCGTATCAAAGATCTCTTTGAAAAATGGGGTTTGGTTGGGCTGAAAGTTAAGACACCAGTTTTGGAAATGGATTGGGAACCAACGGATCGTGACAAGGATGCAGCTTGGGATCTTTACGTCGAACTACTTACAAGAATAACAACGCAAAAACTCCCGGATGACTATGGGACAGAAGTTGCTGCCCTTGAAAGCGTACACAAGATTTTTGGGTTGACTAGAGCAACATTGAAGGAGCGCGGTCGCAAAGCAGAGAATTTCACCAGAATTGCGATCATTGTACTCAATCAGGTGATAAGGCCTTTCACGGCAAAGTGGCACCGCCTTAGCGAACGGGGTGCTTTTGATAACGAGGAGAAGCGCGCGGAGTTCCGTCAAGAGCTATATGTACTTCAGGAAAATCTCAGGGCATACACCAAATTGCTTTCTGACTTAGCAGATGTTGAGGACATGACTGAGATAGAGGACGTCTAATGACAATGCTTCCGGTTCATAGAGTTTTTATAAGCTATCACCACGCAAACGATCAAGAATATAAAGCGCGTTTGCTTTCGCTGAATACACGGCATAGTGTATTCATTGACAAGTCAGTGGACACTGGAAACATTGATCCTGATCTTCCCAACCAGTCTATCAGATTGAAGATACGTGATAGTTATTTAAAAGATTCTTCGGTTACAATTCTCCTTGTAGGAACTGAGACGGCCAGAAGAAAGCACATAGACTGGGAAATCTATTCCAGTATGATAGATGGTCAAGTAAACAAAAAGAGCGGCATCGTCGTTGTTCAGCTTCCGAGTACAAATCCCCAACATTTCACTGCTGCCCATGGCGATGTGGAGAAGCAGCAGGTTTATCCTGAAGTAAGTAATTGGTGTTCCATTGATTCACGTAGTGAATACGATCGACGATATCCATATCTTCCTGCCCGTATCATCGATCAGTTGATTGCGAAGGAAGCAAAGGTATCGGTAACACAATGGACTCGCCTTGGTAATAATTTGGAAAATCTAGCTTTGCTCATTGCTTGCGCTTATCGGGATCGAGATAGTTGTCGATATGACCTGTCCAGACCAATGAAGAAACGAGACTCATAAATCAGGGCCAACAACCGCATTAACTCGGACTGGGAAAAAGCTGCGCCGCTTAGCTTTGCAGCTTTTTCCCAGCCGGTTATGCGGAACGTTATGTTTTTAAGAGGATAATCTGGAAGAATGGGGAAAAAGAAGATCATTTCAGTAGAGGTAGAACTGGCATCTGATGATGTTGAGTACTGTAGCTTCAATTCAGATTCATCGCTACTTGACTGGGATATTGTTCTATTCAAGCCGGTCATCTATGAATTTGCAAACCACTCAGATTATTACCAAGGAAAACCCAGCCTATCGGACAGCAACTCATTTCGACTAAAAGAGAGGGCTGAGCATTGGCGAAGAGAAATCAAGGATGCCGTAGAGTCAGGAAAAACGGTAATTGTTTTCCTAGCAGAACTATACGAAGTCTATATCGATACGGGAAGAAGAACACATTCTGGAACTGGTCGGAACCAAAAAACAACGAGGATTGTTGAAAGCTACGACAATTATCAGTGTATCCCGGAAAGTATTGGGCCAGTAAAAACAAAAGGTAGTGCAATGAAGCTTGCTCCTCGAGGAGCGGAATTAATCGCAAGCTATTGGAAAGACTTTGAAGAATACTCTAAGTATCAAGTAACTCTATCCAGCGAGAAACTACCGACATGCATTACAACAAAAAATGGAGAAAAGTCAGTAGCAGCAATTTATAGGAGCAAAAATTCTGTTGGCGCTCTCGTTCTTCTTCCTGATATCGATTTTTACGATGATGCTTTTCTGGAAGAAAAAGAAGATGAGCAAACTTGGACTAAATCGGCGGAGCTTTTTGCCAAGAAGATGGTTTCGGCAGTAGTCGCAATTGACAAAACACTAAAAAACCAAGGCGACACCACCCCGGAGCCTGAATGGGCAAAAAATGCGAAATTCGAGCTACTCAAAGAGGCCGAGGTAAAAACAAGACTACTTACAACAGAAGATAAAATTGAAAGGCTTCAAAGAGAGAAAGGAATGCTTTTAGACGAGCTTCGCAACCTTGGTCGTCTCAGAAACCTGCTCTTCGAAAAAGGAAAGCCACTAGAGTACTCGATTATCGACGCCCTCGTATTACTAGGGTTCAGCGCGGAACAGTACCACGATACAGAGTCAGAATTTGATGTTGTGTTTGAGTCAAAGGAAGGTCGACTGATTGGCGAAGCCGAAGGAAAAGACAATAAAGCGGTGAACATCGACAAGCTTCGACAACTGGAAATGAATATCCACGAAGATCTTGAAAGAGATGAGATTGAAAAGCCAGCCAAGGCTGTTTTATTCGGTAATGCGTTTAGGCTTCAGGACATAGACAGTAGAGCTGAACCATTCACACAAAAATGCGTGTCAGCTTCAGAACGTAGCTCTACAGCACTGGTGTTCACGCCGGATCTCTTCTCAGTTGTACATTATTTGTCCAACAAAAGGGACGCGAGATTTGCTACCAGATGCCGAAAGGCTATTTTGGGAACCACCGGAAGAGTAGTGTTTCCCGAGATTCCAGAAACGTCCAGCCCGCAAGTGGAAGATGTTACAGACGACCAAACATAACGAATAAGGTTAGATTGTGCGAGGAACGAGCCACAATCTGAACCGTTTGTTGGACAAGCCCGGTGGTCATTATATATAGAAAAAACTTTTTGGCGCTGGGAGATAAGATCAGGCGATGGAGCAGCAGGAAGGGTGAATCGCACACAGCGATGCTCTGTGAAAAGGAATCTGGCGCTGTATCATGCTGTTTTGCCCTGATTTACGGCTATTTTCGGACGCAAGTATCCTGTTCCGGTTGAAACCGGCTCTAGTGCTCGTCAATATCATGGTTTCCGTTTACATATCCTTGCCTCCGGTTTGTAGCTCAAGATTCTGGTTGCGGCCAACAGTTGTTCCACCTGCGCGGAGAGGATGTCGGGAATCCTGGTTGTTTTGGGCGGCTTGATCAGGGGGATATCCTCCCAGGGTTTGTTCAGTACCCCGTAATAGAAGAACTTCAGGCCGTAGATGTCGAGTTTGACCGCGCTCCAGGAATGCGTGTCCAGGAGTTCCGTGAAATAATCGAGCAACTGACCGGAGCTGAGATTGTCAATCCTGCAGTCAAAATAGTTGCCGATACGCCGGATCGCCCTGGCGTAGGCCTCGATGGTCTTGGGCTGCAGGCCGCCCAGCTTGAGGCATTGCAGATGTTGCTGATACTGCTTGTTGAAATGGGGATCTTACGGCATGGTAGTGTTCATTATAACCTCCTTGGTAATGGTTGATGCGGCGGCTTGGCCTATGCCCTGCTGTTCACTATCTACCGTATACCTTGAGATTACAACATATTCATGATGGACAGGCTCGCTCGGGGCTCGTATGCCGCGCAGCGGCTTCGTCCAACAACAGCATCCAGCGGCGGATAGCTAACTGCCGCCGCTGAGCCTCAGCGTTGGGCCGTCCAAAAGGGATGAATTGTGGAACTTCCATGGTTTGATAGCAGATGTATCCTCTGTCTTAAGAGTAGCAATTTGTCGGAGGAACATATAATACCAGAGTCTATTGGTGGTCGTTTATCAATTAGATTTTTATGCGCGAGCTGCAATTCTATATTGGGAAGGACTGTCGAAAAAGCTGCAAAATCAGATCCATCTATAAGAATTGCTTTGGAAAATTTATCTCAAGAGATTCCTGATTTATATTCTCAACTTACAGAAAAGCAGCCCTTTCAAGGAAAAAGTAAAGCAGGGACTGTTTCTGGCTACTTTCGCAAAGGTGAGTTTGTTGTAAAATCAAACAAAATGGCTGATGGTTCATTAATACAACCGACAAAAACCGCCAGAAATTCAATAGAAAGCATTTTGAGTAGGCAGGGGTGCACTCAAGAACAAATCGAAGAAGCCTTATCTAAATTTGAATTTATACCATCAAATGAAATCAGTGAAATCTACCCAGGTTTAGAGGTAGTCAAATGGGATCTTGAAAAAATTGAATTGAACTTTAATGGTACCTCTCTCATGAATCCTCTTATGCCGTTAAAGATTGCCTATGAGTTTATTGCTTGCCATTTGGGGGCCTCTATCTGCGCATCAGAACCTCAGTTGAAAGAGATAAGAAATGCACTTTTAACCCAGAACCCTAATAATGAATGTTTCCAAGTGGAGAGACTAAATGCAAAGGGATATAAACCTTTTCACGGTGTAGTCCTTGAGCGTAATAAACAATACGCACAAGTCCAAATCCGCCTTTTTGGATGGTTAGCTTTTAGAGTTCATTTCAAAAGACTCAGAGTTCATGCACCGAGATGCGCATATACTCACTTTCTTGATACAAATGTCGAGGACTGGCGAATAATCAATGATGATTAATATCTATCGCCCAACATCACAATGCACTTGATGAGCTTCAGCCTGCGGCTTCCGCTGCCAGATGATTGTGGGCGTTAACCACAAAAATAAATAAACACAGGATTCTACAGTATGACCCTTTTCCCTGATGATAGTTGGTTTCGGAAATTCCTAGATGAACAGCGAAGACTTGAGAAGCTTCTCAATCCATTTTCTGAAACAATAATGCAACATCAGAGACTATTGGACAGTATGAAATTGTCAACTCTGGATTACCAGAGGAACATTCTTGAAAAGGCTAGCGTTAGGGACTATCTATCGATAGCAGGAATTTCAAATGATTATCTGTCAATGCAGCAGGAAATTCAAAATAACCTGGGCAGTATAGATTCAATAACAAAATCACTTGAACTACTTAAAGAATCAACCAAATTTGACTCAATCTTGGCAGCTCAAGAAAACCTGTATCGTCTCCAGGATCAATTTGCTCAAACTAGAAATTTATTTCAATTACCATCCGCAAGAATCGAATCCGTTCTCGCTGCTGCCGAGGCAACCTCGAGGATGTTCAGCCCGCATGATTTTTTCTCCTCTTTGACGCTGTCATCAGTGGCCGAATATCAGTCCTTTATTGAAAAACAATACAAACTTATTCAGTTTGACAACGAAATAATTGCAGACAGGAGGTTGCAAATTGCTGATTTGTCGGGAGGGTTATTTGAGTTAGTCAATGCTTCCTTAGATATTGGCGTAGCATTAGAGGATCACGAAGAATATCAAAGCGAAGAAGTTGTTGACGATGCAATAATTAAGTCCGGGATTTACGGTCAAGTAAATCAACATTTAGGTTTCGTTTATTCCAATCGCTACAGCGGGAAGGTTGCAACAAGCTTTAACAATTCAATTCCCGCACGCATATCGTGCCTCGGTTACGCCATAACAGAACAAATCTATAAAATTAATTCCATCTGCGAAAATAATGGACAGACTCAAATTTTCAAGCCAACTTCACGTACAATGAGGGCTTGCGCAACAATTCCTTCACTAATTGCCAGGTCTGAGATAGATTTCGGTTTTTTGATAGATCATCTGTTTTTCCTTTTATATGAAGGCACTGGAGATTCTGGTAGGCTGATTCCTATAATTAGAGAATCTGTCCTTGCACCGTTATGGAAACTGAAGCATTTAAGGTTGGCAGCTAGGCATGACATTGATCATGGCTCTAGAAAAGAAGTTGAAAAGAAAAGAGCCAAAATTAGAGATGCCTATGTTTCTTTAATTGCAAAGCCCTTTCCCATAAAACAAGGTGATTGGCAAAAAGCCCAGTTACAAATTTATGTCGAACTTGATTTGATGCTTCAAAAAATTATTCTGGAAATTACGAAAAACAATTGAATGGTTAATAAAGTGGTTCAGTGGAAAACCAGGCCTGCGGCCAGTTTTCCACTGAACCACGGCCGTTAAGCAGCCCACAATACAAGCTAGTATGCAAAACAACATGGCCCAGCTCCCTTAAAACAAACAAGCAGTTCATCATGATATACAACATCACCAAACCAAACCAAAGGCACATTCCATGACTCCAAGCAAGAAGGGCGGGGGGAAGAAAAAGATTGAATCCTACCGGCATGAGGATAAGGAGCGGGTGAACAATCCGCCTGTGGGTCTGGTGACTCCGGATACTGACCAGGACAGCGGTAAGAAGACCTACGAGTATGACCCCCATCTGGACCCGCAGCTGGTCTGGGCCGGGAAGGCCGAACATACTTCCTTTGAAGTACCCACTGTCTCCCTGCATGTACACGAGCGCATTGATCCCAGTACAATCATTGAAGCCGTGCGCAGACGTGAAGAAATTAAAGAGCGCAGGCTGACCTTTTTTGATCTGGAGGAAGAAAACCCGCCCATGCGGGAGGCCATCCAGTTCTACAAGCACAGGCACAACTGGTCCAACCGGATGATCGCCGGAGACAGCCTGCTGGTCATGAACAGCCTCCTGGAAAAGGAAGGCCTGGGCGGGCAGGTTCAATGCGTCTATATTGATCCGCCATACGGCATCCGCTACGGTTCCAATTTTCAGCCCTTTGTCAACAAGCGGGATGTTCAGGAAGGCAAGGACGAGGATCTGACCCAGGAACCGGAGATGATCAAGGCCTTTCGGGACACCTGGGAGCTGGGAATACATTCCTATCTGACCTACCTGCGGGACAGGCTGTTGCTGGCTAGGGAGCTGCTGCATGAAAGCGGAAGCTGTTTTGTACAGATCAGTGATGAGAATGCTCATTTAATAAGAAATATTTTAGATGAAGTGTTTGGAAGAAAACATAAAGTCGCGAGCATTGTATGGAAAAAAGGCACACCTACATCTAAAACTATCAGAAATGCTTTTAATTATCTGTTATGGTACGCTAAAGATATAGAAAGAATTAACGTTAATAAATTATTTAATAAAAGATATGGCATAGAAGGAACTACTGAAGATCCTAAAAAGCTCGCATTATGGGGCGAATTCGATGATGGTACAGAAAGAACACTAAGAGCAGAAGAGAAGAGAGATATATACAATACTATTAAGAATGCAAATATCTTTAGAATAGATAAGATTATTGAAAGTGGACATGATGAAAGCCGTCGATTCACATTTAAATTCAATGGCGAAGACTATACTCCAAAAACTGGATATTGTTGGAGAGGCGATTTTGAGCAAATGCAAAAATTAAAGCTGGCAAACAGAATAATAAAAACTAAAGAAGGATTTGGATATAAGTTTTTTGTAAATGATTATCCTTTAATTGAGATAACTAATTTGTGGGATGACACAGCCGGCAATATTCCTGATATGAGTTATGTTGTACAGACACACTCAAAAATTATTAAAAGATGTATGTTAATGACCACCGATCCTGGTGATCTGGTATTTGATCCTACCTGCGGTTCGGGGACCACTGCTTACGTTGCCGAGCAGTGGGGCCGGCGCTGGATCACCTGCGACACTTCCCGCGTGGCCCTGACCCTGGCCAAGCAGCGTCTGATGACCGCATCCTTTGACTACTACAGGCTGGCCCGCCCGGAAGAAGGCGTGGGCAGCGGATTTGAATACAAGACGGTCCCGCACATCACCCTGAAATCCATCGCCAACAACCCGGACATCAAGGAAGGCATGAGCCGGGAGGAAATCGACCGGGCCATCCAGAGGCACGCCCCCCAGGAAACCCTTTATGACCAGCCCTATGTGGACAAGAGCAAGACCAGGGTCACCGGGCCTTTTACCGTGGAAGCCGTACCCGCTCCCATGGTCAAGCCTCTGGACGATATCCGGGAGGACGCGCCGGAATCCGCAGGTGAAGAAGTGGCCCGCTCCGGAGAAACAATGCGCCAGGGTGAATGGCGCGATGAACTGCTTAAGACCGGCATCCGGGGCAAGGCCGGACAGCGCATCACCTTTGCCCGCATCGAGCCTCTGCCAGGCACCCGCTGGCTGCATGCCGAAGGTGAAACCATGCCCAATGAGGAAGGAAGAGACTCGGTGCGCGAGGATCATCCAGGTGCCGGTCCCCAGCGGGCGGTCATCTCCTTCGGCCCGGAACACGCTCCCCTGGAGCAGCGCCAGGTGGCCCTGGCCATCGAGGAGGCCCAGACCCTGGTTCCCAGGCCCAGGATCATTGTCTTCGCCGCCTTTCAGTTCGATCCGGAAGCGGCCAAAGACATAGACGAAATCAACTGGCCCGGAGTGACCCTGCTCAAGGCCCAGATGAGCGCTGATCTTCTGACCGATGACCTGAAGAAAAAGCGGGCCGGCAACGAAAGCTACTGGCTTATCGGGCAGCCGGATGTTCAGGTGAGCAGGCTGCGCAGCAAGGGCCAGGCCGAGCCCATGTACAAGGTACAGGTGAATGGATTCGACTACTACAACACCAAGACCGGCAACATCGAGTCCGGGGGTGAGGACAAGA
>SL_5KL_010_SEDDRAFT_10002223_pt1 | contig 10987 bp, 8 predicted proteins | sample SodLakKL_010_SED_FD_9118 | JGI IMG/M metagenome (IMG submission 9118)
GAATACCCACCCCAATAGGAAGGAATCCCCGGGGAGTGACCCCATTTGCCTGGTTGTGGCAAGCCTTAGATACGAAGCTGGCGATGACCAGCAATGCCTTTTTGCACCCTATTCCCGGACAAGGTCCTCGAAGAGGCTTTTGAACTTCTGAACCTTCGGCATGATGACCATCTGGCAATACCCCTGGTTGGGGTTTTTCTCAAAATAATTCTGGTGATGCTCCTCAGCCCGGTAGAAAGCCTCAAGAGAGGTGACCTCCGTGACGATTGGGTCATCCCAGATCTTTTCTTCGTTCAGGCGCTGAATGACCTCCATTGCGGCTTGCCGCTGGCTGTCGTCATGATAAAAAATGGCCGAACGGTATTGGGTGCCGACATCCGCCCCCTGGCGGTTCAGCGTCGTGGGGTCGTGTACCCTGAAAAACACCTCCAAAAGCTGAAGATAACTGACTTGCTCCGGGTCAAAGGTGACCTGGACCACCTCGGCGTGCCCGGTGTTTCCTGTGACCACTTCGCGGTATGCCGGGTTTTTTACATGGCCGCCAGCAAACCCGGATGTAGCCGATTTTACGCCTTGTACGCGATTGAAAACGGCCTCGATGCACCAGAAGCAACCCCCGCCAAAAGTCGCTGACGACAGGTTGTCCCTTGTTGTTTCTTGTTCCATAATTGTGGGTTTTGTATTTGCTTGTGTAGTTACAATCGGATGAAAGGCCACAAGCAGCAACAGCATGCTTGCGGCCAGAATTCTCCGGGTGGAAAAACGATCATTGTTTGGCAACGAAAACATATGNATATCTATAAGGTTATGTGTTTGAGGGTGCAATCTGGATGCATGGTGTACCTGTCTTTTGTTTTGATGGGCACACCGGCAAGCTTAAGTGTCCAGCAGCATCGGATTATCCGCTTCAGACCATCTCCCGGATCAGGACCTGGTAGTCCTCATCGGACAATTGATGCACGTTGCCATCCACCTTGTTGATGCGCATGACTTCGAGGAGCTTTTGCTGTTCCGCTTCGCCGGCACTCACCCCTGCCTCTGCCAGGGTCACCGGGCTGCCAAGTTCACGGAAGAAGTTTTTCATTGCTTCAATGGTGTCGTCTACGGTGTTGGTGTTGAGCGTGGCATGGCCCAGCGCTTCGATCCGCTCGGGGATCCGGTTTTGCTGCAAGGTCAGCCAGGCAGGAAACGCAATGGAAAGCGAGGCGCCGTGTGGGATGTCCCACAACACGCTCATGGCGTGGCCAATGGCGTGCACACCCCAGTCACCCGACTTTTTGCCCTGGTTGGTGAGTCCGTTCAGTGCCATGGTGGCGGCAAACATGATTTTTGCCCGCAGGTCGTAGTTTTCCGGGTCAGCCATCAGCCTGGGCCCATAAGCAATGGCTTCATTGATGATGGAGATGATGAACCGGTCCGTCAGGCTGGCATCGCCCTCGCCAAACCAGCCTTCCAGGGCGTGTGCAATCAAATCGACCACGCCGTAGGCGGTGTGGTCTTCCGGGACGCTAATGGTATAGGAGGGATCCAGGAAGCTGTGTTTGGGAAACATCAGGGGGTGGCCATACCCGACCTTCTTCTTCTCCTTGTCGTGTTGCACCACGCCCAGCGGATTCATCTCGGATCCGGTTGCTGCCAGGGTCAGTACGCCCAGTATGGGTAGTGCCTTAGCGGGTTTGATTTTTCCCGTGGCATAGTCCCAGCAGGAATTGGACGCGGGAATCGTGATGGCAATGTATTTTGCACTGTCCAGCACGCTGCCGCCACCCACGGCCACCACCATGTCTACGCCTTCATTGCGGCCAATTTCAGCGGCTTTGTCTACATCCTCCACGACGGGATTGGGTTTGATCCCCTGGTATTCCACGATGTCTATACCGGCTTTGCGCAGGCTGGCCACCGTGTCGTCGTAAGCGCCATTGCGCTTGACCGACCCCTTTCCATAGACCAGCAATGCCTTTTTTCCAAGTGGGGATGCGGACTTGCCAATTTTTTCCACTACCTGCCTTCCAAAATGCAGTTTAACCGGATTGTAGATTACAAATTGATCTGTCATAACACGTATTTTTTAATGTGGGTTGCCTGTATTTAAATAAGGTCAACATGTCAAAAGCCGAAATGTCCAAAAGTCGGCTATAGTGATGATTGTCTGCGAGGCCGAAGTGCTGCGCCTATGAGTTTTAAGCGTGTTTTAACCCAAACGGCCCTGATTTTTACACGCTTCTGTTATGATTAACAAATTTGGTGGGTTTTTTGATCAAATGCAAGGCCGTTTTCTTCCCTGGGGACCATTTCGTATCCTACCTTTTTTTTATCTTTACCAAGCAAAAATCAAAATTCATGGCAACACCGGACATTTTGACATTTTGACATTTCGACCTTTTGACATTAATATAAAACTTACCCATATGAAGCAAAACAAAGGAAAAACCATTGCCATCCTGACTGGTGGCGGCGATGTGCCGGGATTGAATCCGGCCATCCGGGCGATCACCATTCGCGCATTGAGAGAGGGATACCGCGTAATTGGAATCCGCAGGGGCTGGGCAGGCCTGATGGAAGTGATCCGTGACAAGAAAGCAGACAACAGCAGCAACTATATCGACTTGTCTGAAGACCTGGTGAATAAAGCCGGCCGCACCGGCGGTACCTTTTTGCATACCTCACGGACCAGGCCCAGCCACGTGCCGGTCAAACATGTGCCGGACCACCTGAAGGACAGGTACCAGGACGAAGTCAACGACCTTACCCCCGAAGTCCTTAAGAACATTGACTTTCTGGGCATCGACTTTTTGATTCCCATCGGCGGGGACGACACCCTGAGCTATGGGGTCAGGATGTACCAGGAGGGCATGAAGGTCGTGGCCATACCCAAAACAATGGACAATGACGTGCCGGGCACCGATTACTGCATTGGCTTCAGCACCTGCGTGACCAGGACCATCCACCTGGCCAACCTGTTGCGTACCTCTGCCGGTTCTCACGAACGCATCCTCGTAATGGAGGTATTTGGCCGCTATGCCGGATTCACCGCATTGCTTCCTACAATGGCCGGCGCCGCCAACCGTTGTGTGATTCCCGAACACAAATTTGATATTGAGCACCTGACCAAGTTGTTGGTCGAAGACCGGAAGAAAAATCCCAGCAACTATTCCGTGGTGCTGGTGTCAGAAGGTGCCGCATTTGAAGGGGTGGACATGATGTTCCAAAGCACAGAAAAAGACATGTATGGTCACGCCAAATTGGGAGGCATCGGCGATGCGGTCTCCGCGCGGATCAAAGAACTTAGCCCGAAATTCAATCACGGACAGCGGGTGGAAACCATCAACCAGTACCTGGGCTACCTGGTGCGCTCCGGAGATCCGGATGCCATCGACAGCATTGTGCCCATGGCTTACGGTAACCTTGCCCTGGACCTCGTTCTCAAGGGGATCCACGGACGGCTCGTTATCCTGAAAAATGGCCGATATGACAACATGCCCGTGGATATTGTCACCAGCACCAACAAACTGATCGATGTGGACAAACACTACAATACCCAAAGGCTACGCCCGGTGTATGAGTCCTTTATCGACAAACCCCTGTTCCTGATTTCCTGATCCTGGCTTTCCAGCAATTGCCGCCGACAAAAGTGACACATTTCAAAGTTTTGTGACGAAACAGGTGGTTTTGCCTGGAAAACAGCTGCCTGGCCTACAAAAAAAGGCTGCCAGTTTGTACTGACAGCCTTTTGCTTTTTGGGATGACAGGTCATTACTCCATCAGCTCCTGCACGCGCTGCTGCAGTTCAGGATTTTGCTGATATTCTGCCATGATTTCTTCGTACTTGTCGATCGAAAGCCCTTCTTCTTCAATGGTGCCGATCAGGACATCCTCCAGTTCGATCTGGACTTGCTCGACAGCCTCGTTGGCTTTCTGGAAGTTTTCAATTTCTTCGTCTGTGGCTTCGACATCTTCCAGTGGCATTTGCTGGGCCTGCATGTTGATCTCATTGAAACGCTGAACGTTCATATCGTGCTCTTCAATGGCTTCAATCATTTCATTCTGGCCCTGCTGCTGGATGCTGATTACCTGGACAACTGCATTGGCAAATTGCTGCAATGCCTCATCACTGAAACCACCGGGATTGGCTTTTACCGGGGTAGCTGCCAAAAATACGAATGCCAGCGCGATTGCTGAAAATACTTGACTCTTCTTGAAAAAACGCATAATCTTTTTTTTGGTTGTAAAATAAAACGTGTTTAACTCGATTGCATGACAAAACTACGAAAGTTTTTTTCGATGAACAAAGAAGCTTCCCTGATTTAACATAGATTATGAGGTCCTTACCGTCTGTAAAAATTTGTAAATTTGTTGAAATTGCGGGACATCAGGATGTTTGCGACGTTTACGTCCCGGATCACATCCGCGCAGCGCAAGCGAAATTTAACGTAAGGAGACATTGTGGGGAAACCAGCAGCCAACATAGTAGATACGCCATTAATGAAACAATATTATGGCATCAAGGCCAAACATCCGGATGCATTGCTGTTGTTCCGGGTGGGTGACTTTTATGAAACCTTTGGCGAGGATGCCGTGAAGACTGCCGAAATCCTTGGCATCGTGCTGACCAGGCGTGCCAATGGTGCGGCATCTTATGTCGAGCTTGCCGGCTTCCCGCACCATGCCCTGGAAACCTACCTGCCAAAACTCGTGCGTGCCGGCCAGCGCGTGGCCATCTGCGACCAGCTTGAAGACCCCAAACAGGCCAAGAAAATCGTGAAACGCGGAGTTACTGAGCTCGTCACCCCGGGGGTGGCTTTCAGCGACAAGGTACTTGATCACAAGGAAAACAATTTCCTGGCTGCACTGCATTTTGCATCTGGCACCATTGGCATCGCCTTCCTGGATGTCTCCACCGGGGAATTCCTGGCGGACCAGGGGCAAGCAGATTATATCGACAAATTGCTGCAGAGCTTCAGGCCCAGTGAAGTGGTCGTCCAAAAGAGACACCACAAAAAGCTTATCGAGCAATTCCCCGGAAAATACCACAGCAGCACCCTGGATGACTGGGTGTATACCCGCGACTTTGCAGATGATTTGCTGCTTAAGCACTTTGGTACGGTATCTTACAAGGGTTTCGGAATTGAAGGGCTGCCGGAAGGCATCATCGCAGCCGGGGCCATCATGCAGTATCTTCAGGACACCAGGCACGACAACCTCGGCCACATCAATAAGATTGCGCGCATTGATGAAACCCAGCACGTGTGGCTTGACCGGTTTACGATCCGCAACCTGGAAATCCTGGACTCGCTCAATGAAGATGCCACGACCTTAAAAGACGTCATCGATCATACCATATCCCCGATGGGAAGCCGTTTGCTGAAGCGCTGGATTATCCTGCCGCTGAAGGACAAGGCGCGGATCCAGGAGCGGTACGCGGTGGTCAAACGCCTGCAGGAGGATACGGAGCTGGCGGAAGCGCTCAGGTCGCTCCTGAAACAGGTGGGCGACATGGAACGCCTGATCTCCCGTGTTGCTGTAGGTAAGGTGAATCCGCGGGAATTACTCCAGATTGAGAAGGCACTTGCGGTGATCAGCCCCCTTCGGGAGAAGTGCCTGGCTAGCAATTGTGGACCGTTGCAGCAGCTGGCAGAGCAATTGAATCCCTGTGAGATCATCAGGAAACGCATTGCCCGGGAGGTCAAGGACGATCCACCTGTGGTTGTGTCCAAGGGCAACGTCATTGGTGACGGGGTGTCGGAAGAGCTGGACCAGTTGCGCGACATGGCCTATTCGGGTAAAGATTACCTGGCGTCACTGCGGCAGCGCGAAATAGCACGTACCGGTATCCCCTCCATCAAAATATCCTTTAACCAGGTATTCGGCTATTACCTGGAGGTCACCAACACGCATAAGGATAAGGTGCCGGAAGACTGGCAGCGAAAGCAAACGCTCACCAATTCCGAGCGCTACATCACCCCGGAGCTCAAAGCGTACGAAGAGAAGATCCTCAGCGCAGAAGAGAAGATCCTGGCATTGGAAGAGCGATTGTTTGCCGGACTTGTGGCTGCAGTGGCTGAGTACATCGAACCGATCCAGGTGAATGCCCACGTGATTGCCCGGATGGACTGCCTCTTATGTTTTGCGGCCATCGCCAGCCAATATGGCTATACTGAACCCGAGGTCAATGATTCCTGTGTGCTGGATATTAAAGGGGGACGGCACCCGGTGATTGAGCACCAGCTACCGCCCGGTGAAAGCTATGTGGCCAATGACGTGTATCTCGACAATGACAAACAACAGATCATGGTGATCACCGGCCCCAATATGTCGGGTAAGTCGGCCCTGTTGCGGCAAACCGGCCTCATTGTCCTGCTTGCACAGATGGGCAGCTTTGTCCCTGCCGATCAGGCCAAAATTGGCATCGTGGACAAGATTTTTACCCGGGTTGGTGCCTCTGATAATATTTCCAGCGGTGAATCCACCTTTATGGTCGAAATGAATGAAACCGCGAGCATCCTGAATAACATCTCCGACCGCAGCCTGATCTTGCTGGATGAGATCGGTCGCGGTACCAGCACCTATGACGGCATCAGCATTGCCTGGGCCATCTCGGAATTTTTGCATGAGCACCCCATGTTCCGGGCCAAGACCTTATTTGCCACCCATTACCACGAATTAAATGAAATGGCCTCTTCTTTCAGCCGGATCAAAAATTTCAACGTGTCGGTTAAAGAGGTGCGAAATAACGTGATATTCCTGCGGAAGCTCGTACCCGGCGGCAGTGAACATTCCTTTGGGATACATGTGGCCCGCATGGCTGGCATGCCGGCCCAGGTCATTGAAAGGGCCAAAGGCATCCTGTCGCACCTGGAGAAAACCCATAGCCATGATGAGCTGACCGGTGAAACCGGCAGCGAAAAAAAATCATCCAGCCGGGAAGAAAACATGCAGTTGAGTTTCTTCCAGCTGGATGACCCGGTATTGTTACAAATCAAGGAGGAAATCCTGAATACCGACATTGACACGCTTACGCCCGTGGAAGCCTTGATGAAGTTGAATGAGATCAAAAGACTTCTCGGAAAATAGGCAATGATTTAGCAAAGCGGTCAGTTCCGGTAACCCATCCTTTGCAGCACATCGTCGCTAAGGTCGTAGCGGACGTCCGTGTATATCATCGCGGCACCGCCGGCCTTATCAAAAATGACGGCATAGTTGCCGCGGTCTGCAATGGTTTCAATGGCGTCGTATACCTGATCCTGGATGGGTTGCACCAACTCCTGGCGTTTGTCAAACAGGTCGCCTTCGCGGCCAAATCGCTGCATCTGCAACTCTTTGGCAGCACGTTCTTTTTCGATGATCTCTTCTTCGCGCTGTCTCTTGATGTCGTCTGGCAGGAGGGGAGCCTCTGCCTGGTATTCGGTATACATCCTGTCGATCTCGGCAAATAGGTCTTCGATCTCCCTTTGCCACTCGATCGATAGCTCTTCAATCTCTCTTTCTGCTGCCTGGTATTCCGGGATGTTATCGAGTATATATTCGGTGTCGACATACGCGAAGCGCTGACCGAATGCTGCTGTCGACAGTACGGCTGTCAACAGGAACAGGAAAATTTGCTTTTTCATGATCATGTCCTCTTAGGTAAACAAGGTTAGTACTAATCAATTTGGTGCCCGATGGTAAAGTGGAATTGTCCACCGCTTGCGCCGGGCCTTCCGGGTACATCATCAAAGCCATACCCGTAGTCGATGCCCATCAGTCCGAACATGGGCAGGAAAATTCGTGCCCCTACGCCAGCCGAACGCTTGATGTGGAAGGGGTCGAAGGAGTCGAAATCACGGAATGCGTTTCCGCCTTCCACGAAGGCCAGGGCATAGATGGTGGCCATGGGGTTCAGTGACAGCGGGAAGCGGAGCTCGACCGTGTATTTGTTGTAGGCATTCCCCCCGATAAACTCTCCCTGGGCATCCGTGGGTGTCAGCGCGTAGTTGGTGTAACCGCGGAGTGCGATGATCTCCCTGCCGTCGATTTCCCATCCTGATAAGCCATCTCCACCTACATAGAAACGCTCAAATGGGGGGTGGCCGATATCTTCATTATAATAACCCAGGAATCCGAACCGTATCCTGGTGGTCAGGATCAGGTCACCGACAATCGGGGTATACCAGTTTCCGCGGAAGTTCCACTTGTGGTACTCCAGCCAGCGGTACTTTTCCTGGGGCTCGGCCACGGAGTAATCCGTGTCTGAGAAAAGCGAATAGGGAGGCGTCAGCTGCAGGCCGAGGGAGACCTCCGATCCGCGTCTTGGGAAGAGTTGCGCATCCTTGGAATTCCTGCCAAAGGTCACGCTGTAGCTCAAATTGTTGGATCGCCCGTCATCAAAGATAAAGCGGATGGGGCTGTTCATGATGTCGTAATGCTGATAATTGACCGACTGGCGCAGAAAGAAGTAGTCATCCGGAACGCTTAACCGCCGGGCGAGTCCCACGGAAGAACCGATGATCTTATAATATCCGTAATCAGGATGGCTGCTGGACAGGCTTCTCCGGTGCGTGGTCTGGTAGAAGTTAACACTCAGGGCATTGGGCTGATTTCCGCCTAACCAGGGCTCGGTAAAAGACATGTTGTAGGAGAGATACCCCCTGCCGTAGGTTTGCGCCCTCAGCGACAGCCGCTGCCCGTCTCCTGTGGGCAATGGCTGCCAGGCTTCCCGGTTGAACAGGTTCCTGGTGGAAAAGTTGTTGAATGACACCCCGATGGTGCCAATGATCCTGTTGGCCCCCCAGCCGCCCGACAATTCGATCTGGTCGGACGAGGTTTCCTCCACGATGTATTCCAGGTCTACGGTGTTGTCCTGCGGGTTGGGCCTTGGCTGGACATCGATGGTTTCCTGGTCAAAGAAGCCAAGCTGGACAATCTCGCGCTGGCTCCTGATGATGTCCGAACGGCTGAACAGCTGTCCGGGACGGGTTCGGATCTCCCGCATGATCACGTGGTCATTGGTCCGGGTGTTCCCGGTCACCGATACCCGGTTGATCCGGGCTTGTTCGCCTTCCCAGATGCGGATCTCCAGGTCAATGGAGTCGTTTTCCACGGCCACTTCGACCGGGTCAAGCTGGAAAAAAAGGTATCCAACGTCCATATACAGGGAACTCACGTCTCCCTCTTCCATGTTCATAAAGAGGTTTTTGTCGAGTTTGGCCTGGTTGTAGACATCTCCTTTCCGGATATCGAGCACGTCGTTGAGGGTTTCTTCCGAGTAGACGGAGTTGCCCACCCATTCGATGTTCCTGAAATAATACGTGGGTCCCTCGTAGATGTGCAGGTCAATTTCGATGCGGTCATCATCCACAAAATAGACAGAGTCCCTGACGATGGCAGCGTCCCGCTTGCCCAGCTCATTGTAATGCTCAATGATGCTGCGCTTGTCTTCCTCAAATTCTTCTTCAACCAATTTGGAGGAGGTAAAGATAAACCGCAGGCTCCGTTCCCTGGTGTTTCGCATGATNCGCTTGATGCGGCGGTCGGACAATATTTCGTTGCCNTAAATGTTGACTTCCCGGATCCGGGTTCTGTTGCCCCGGTCAATGTCAAATTCCAATGTGATGCTGTTGACCCTTGCGGTGTCTTCCTTTTGCGTGATCTCTATGCTTGGGGTGCGATAACCTTTTTCGATATAATATTCTTCAATCGTATTTTCTGCACGGAAAAGCAGGTTTTCAGTGACCACGTCGCCACGGATCAGATTTAGTTTTTCCTGCAGGTCATCGGCCTCTGATCGCCGGATTCCTTTGAATTCATACCGGGTAAGTCTTGGCCTTTCGGTCAGCTCGATTTCCAGGAATACGATGCCATCCTGTATGGAGGTAATGCCTATGCTGATGTCGCGGAAGAGGCCCTGGTCCCACAAATTGCTAATGGCGTTTGAGATGGCCTGCCCGGGGATTTCGATGCGTTGTCCGACTGCCAGTTGGCTCACCATGACCACCACATTGTCGTTGATCGATTGTGTGCCGGACACGGCGATGCCCCCAATTTCAAATTCCTGGGGGTTGAGTGGGTCAAGTTCAATATCCTGACCGGAAATTACTTCCTGGGCGTTCCCCTGAAACGTGAAAAGCAGAAGAGATAGCAGGATGAGCGGGGCAAAAAATTTATGCATTATGACTTTCGTTTCAAACGTTTTTTGTAGTTAAGGCTTCAGCTTTTACCTTGCCAAAGCGGCGTTCTCTGCGCTGGTAATCAATGACAGCCTGGTAAAAATGCTGTTTTCTGAAGTCTGGCCAGTATACTGGCGTAAAATACAGTTCGGCATAAGCCAGCTGCCAGAGCAGGAAGTTGCTTACCCTCAGTTCGCCGCTTGTTCTGATCAACAGATCCGGATCGGGCATTTTTGCTGTTTCCAGCATGCCGGAAAACAGCTCTTCATCGACCTGATCCGGGTTAATGGTGCGGTCTGCCACTTTTTGAGCGATCTTTTGGGCGGCGTTTACGATTTCCCAGCGGGCACTGTAACTCAGTGCCACGGTTACATGCAGCCTGGTGTTATGTGCGGTGGTTTCGATGGCTTCCTCCAGGGTATCCCGGCATCGCTGTGGCAGCGAATCCAGGTCGCCAATGGCATGAAGCCGTACCCCATTTTCATTGAGTTCGGCCGTCTCATTTTGAATGGCCTGAACCAGCAGATCCATCAGGGTTTCCACCTCCTTGTGCGGTCTGCACCAGTTTTCGGTGGAGAAGGCAAAAAAAGTCAGATATGGGATACCAATCTCAGCAGCCGCTTTCACCGTATCACGGACCGATTCCACACCATGCTCATGTCCGAATATGCGTTCCTGGCCGCGTTGTGTAGCCCATCGGCCATTACCGTCCATGATCATGGCCACATGTTGCGGGAGCTTGGTTTTATCGATGTGTTGCTTTAAATCCATTATATCTCAATATATTATACCTCCCAAAAGTGGCACAAATTTCTTAAAATGTTTCGACAAATAAAAGGAAAAAC
>SL_5KL_010_SEDDRAFT_10002226_pt1 | contig 10977 bp, 9 predicted proteins | sample SodLakKL_010_SED_FD_9118 | JGI IMG/M metagenome (IMG submission 9118)
CCATAGCCAACCAACCCACAGGGCAGACCCTTCAAATGCATCCCCATAGTACCTCCCCCGCTATCAGCGCCGGGGGGGAGCGGAGACCAGGGTCTGGCGCGGGTAGCGGGGCCGCCCACACCGTTTCTAAATCGATGGCTCCCCCGTCTCCTCTGCCACCCCAGTCCACAACTGACAAGGTGACGCCCCTACGCCGTCCCTTGCGTCAGCGGTCTAGACTGTCCTCTGCGCCGCCGCCCCCAACCTCTGCGACCAACGCTTCTGCCCCAGCGACCCTACGTCCCAGGTCTCGGCCCAGTTCCCCCCAGCGGCGAATGGCGAAGCCACCGTTGCCGGTACTTTACCTAATTCGCCTGGTGATTCTGGGGGTCGGGGTAGCGGCGATTGCCGGGACATTGCTATCGGTTTTGAGTCCAGCCAATGTGGCCTCCTCTCCCAGCGATCGCGATCGCCCCAGTACTGGGCGTTCGGCACCGGCAGCGACAACTGGCGGTGGTCTGGTGCAGGGCAATACCGCTAACACCGTAGCTGATATAGGCCTATCCAGCGAGTTAACCCGTCTCAACGCTCAGCTGGAACAGTTGGCCACCCTCACCCCCGGCCTTACCCCAGTTGCCTTTGCCATCGACCTTGACACTGGGCGCTATGTGGACCTGGGGGGAGACTCGACCGTGGCCGCAGCCAGTACCATCAAAGTGCCGATTTTAATTGCCTTTTTGCAACAGGTGGATGCAGGTACCATGGCCCTGAACCAGGCGCTGGTGATGCAAGAGAACCATATGGCTGGCGGCTCAGGCACCATGCGTAACGATGCGGTGGAGACTGAGTATACCGCCTTAGATGTGGCCACTCGCATGATCGTCACCAGTGACAATACAGCCACCAATATGATGATCGACGCCCTAGGCGGGCAAGATGCCTTGAATCAATTGTTTGCCTCCTGGGGCTTAGAGGATACGGTACTGCGCAATCCACTGCCGGATTTGGAGGGTACCAATACCACCAAGGCCAAGGATTTGGCCCTGATTACGGCCCTGATCGACCAGGGGGGGCTGCTGACACCGCGATCGCGCGATCGCCTGTTCAGCATCATGCAACGAACCGTCAACCGCTCTCTGATTCCCTTTGGGATTAACGATGGCTCGTTGATGGCCAATAAAACCGGTGACATTGGTGGTTTGCTAGGGGATGTAGCCCTAGTGGATACCCCCAATGGCAAACGCTATGCCCTATCTCTGTTGGTGCAGCGGCCTGACAACGACGGTCGTGCCAGTGAGCTGATCCGCCGCATGACTGAAACCATCCACGCCGAAATGAGTCAGCCCGTGGCCCCCGTGGGGAACCCCAATGTTCGAGCTATACCGACTGAGTCAGGGACAAGTGAGTCGAGTGAGAGCGAGGAGGCCGATGCCTGGGAAACGGAGCCAGTGCCTGGGGTGAGTCCAACACCTCAGGAGCGTCCCCCCGCCCGGGATGAAATTCCCCAGGGATAGGAGACAGGAGACAGGAGATCTTTTGTCGGCCTCGGGGTAACACGCTGGTACGCTGCGACATAAGCCGGTCCACCATTCCCGACATACTACACCCGATACCCAACACCATCTAAATTCTGCCGACCAGTCCTAATCCCCTGAAATATGGTTGGAAAACACGTAGATTCGCTGGGTCTCTAAATCGGTCACCAGATCAGTTGGGGTGATGTTGTCAGGACTGGCAGGGATAGTGCGCTGAAACATCTGTCGGTCTAAGCCTACCTGCAAGCGGCTGAAGGGGTCGTCGCCCCCAGCAGACACTAAAAAGGCCAGTTGGCTAATGTCTGGCCAAGTGACCAGGTCATTGAGAATAGCCATCACAGCCTTGAGCTGAGGGTGGTCCGGCTGCTGATACCAATCCTCAGCGATCGCCCCTTGGGTATCTAGGCCCAGGTGCACAATCAAATGGGGTTGACTAAACAGGGCAGCGGCCACCCGTCGGGGTTCTTCCTGCAGCAGCAGGCCCTGGTTGGCGGCCTGATGGCGGAGTTTTTCAAGCTTAGGGTAACGGGTTTCTACGGATAGGGGGCCAGGTCGCCAGTGGATAGCCACCGTAGCGAGATAGGTTTGCACCATCAGGTGACCTAGCTTTTGAGCCTTAGTGGCCAGGTAGCTGGAGTTATAGGTGGTGGCTTCGATAATCAGCGGCACCCGGTCCACCATTTCCAGGCCATACCCCTTGATACCAGCAATTTTGCGAGGATTATTAGTAATTAGGCAGAACTGTCGTACCCCAATGTCATTTAGAATTTGGGCACCAATTCCATAGTTACGCTGGTCGACCGGTAACCCTAGCTTTTCATTCGCTTCGACGGTGTCTAGGCCAGCATCCTGAAGGGAATAGGCTTTGAGCTTGTTCACCAGGCCAATGCCCCGTCCTTCCTGGCGGAGGTAGACGACAACGCCCCGCCCAGCGGATTCAATCATCTTCAGAGCCGCCTGTAACTGCATGCGACAGTCGCAACGCAGGGAACCAAAGGCATCGCCGGTCAAACATTCTGAATGGACCCGCACCATCACAGGGGCATCGTCAAAGGTGGTCGGGTCTCCTTTGACCAGGGCAACATGTTCAGAGTCATCCAGCAGGTTGTGGTAGGCATAAATTTGAAACTGGCCAAACTGGGTGGGCATGTCAGCCACGGCTTCCCGCTGCACAAAGCGCTCGTGCTGCAGCCGGTAGCTGATTAGATCGGCAATGCTAATTAGTTTTAGACCAAAATTTTTGGCATACTCGATTAGCTCTGGTAGTCGAGCCATCGAACCATCCGGATTCTGGATTTCACAGATCACTCCGGCCGGGTACAGCCCGGCCAGTTGAGCCAGGTCTACCCCAGCCTCAGTATGACCCGCTCGCTTCAGCACCCCCCCTTTTTTAGCCCGTAACGGGAAGATGTGCCCAGGGCGACGGAGGTCACTGGGGCGAGCCTTGGGGTTCAAGGCCACCTGAATGGTACGGGCCCGATCTTCGGCAGAAATACCAGTGGTCACCCCCCAGGAGACGGCGGCGTCAATGCTAACGGTGAAGGCGGTTTGCTCATTTTCATCCTCAAAGCTGTTATGACTCACCATGAGGGGCAGATCAAGCTCGTCGAGGCGATCGCCGGTCATGGCTAAACAAATCAGCCCTCGGGCTTCTACGGCCATAAAGTTAATGATGTCGGGGGTGGCAAACTGGGCCGCGCAGATCACATCCCCTTCGTTTTCTCGATTTTCATCGTCAACCACCACGATGGCACGCCCAGCGGCTAAGTCTTGCAGGGCCGACTCAATGGTGTCAAATTGAAAGTCTGGCAGGGGCTGTGGTGCGGTGCGGTTGGGATCAGACATCCCCGATGCTGGATCAAACACAATCTTGGTTAGCCTTTGTACGGTATAGTCCCTCAATTTCGGGCCAAAGCTGTATTTGGCATTTCCCCACGGGCCAAACGGGCTACTGGCGTTCGATCAAGGGTTTCGATACGATTCTAGCGTTAATGCTGGGACCGCCCTGGGGTTGCCTCTGAAAAGCGCGATCGCCGATTCAGTCATTTTTCTGGATTAACCTCTGGATTAACAAATCTGACGCATCTCACTTCGAGATGTTGGTTTAGTATTACTATGCCTGCATTGTCCATCTGCCCATACATTAGGATCCAGATCTCAGTCCGCTAAATTTCAGTTGGTCACATTCAGTTGGTCACATTCAGTTGGTCACATCAGGAGATTTCCGAGGAAGCACATCCCCGCTTTAAGTCAGCGATCGTAGCTACCGTAGGGTGGGCAATGCCCATCAGTGCGGAGAACATTTTCTAGAAGTCACTTAGTCCCTAGGGCACATCTATCCAGGTCGTTATCTTAGTCCAGGTCGTTTTCACCCTGTTTTAGAGCATGAGCGAGTTACCAGCGGAGAAAATTTCAGTAGGCATTGTGGGAGCGTCGGGTTATGGCGGGGTACAGTTAGTTCGCCTACTAACCCAGCACCCAGCGGTGGAGTTAACCTATCTAGGGGGCGATAGCAGTGCGGGTCAGGCCTACACTGACATCTATCCCCACTTGGCTGACCGGGTCAGCTTAACCGTAGAGCCAGTGGACTTAGCGGTGATTGCCAGCCGCTGCCAGGTGGTGTTTTTATCCCTACCGAATGGGTTGGCCTGCACCATGGCCCCTACCCTGTTGGCCAAGGGCTGCAAAGTCCTAGATTTATCGGCGGATTACCGGTTTGAAAACCTGGGCACGTACCAATCCTGGTATGGGGGCGATCGCCAGGATCAAGCGGTGGCGGCAGAAGCGGTCTATGGCTTGCCCGAACTGTTTCGCGATCGCATTCGTACCGCCCAGCTGATTGGTTGCCCTGGTTGTTATCCCACCGCCAGCTTGTTGGGCATTGCCCCGCTGCTAAAGCAGGGGTTGGCTCAGCCCGAAACCCTGATTATCGACGCCAAATCAGGCACTTCTGGGGGCGGTCGAGTCGCCAAAACCCCGATGCTGCTGGCCGAGGCTAGTAATTCCCTGGGGGCCTATGGGGTTGCCCGCCACCGTCACACCCCAGAAATTGAGCAAATTTGCACCCACTTGGCACGCCACGAGGTGACAGTCCAGTTTACCCCCCACTTGATCCCGATGGTGCGGGGCATTTTAGCCACCATTTACGCCACCCTGCGGGACCCTGGCCTGGTGCGAGATGACCTGCTGACCATTTATGGGGCCTTTTACCGGTCCTCCCCCTGGGTGACAGTGTTACCCAACGGCACCTATCCCCAAACTAAATGGGCCTGGGGGACCAACCGCTGCTACATTGGCCTCGAAACCGATCCACGGACCGGCCGCATTATTGTGCTGTCCGCCATTGACAACCTGATGAAGGGCCAGGCGTCCCAAGCCGTACAGTGCTTTAATCTGATGGTGGGGCTAGATGAATCTGTAGGGTTACCTAGTGTTACCTTTTATCCTTAGACGTTGGCTACTACAGCAGCTAACCTTCTGCCTGGTCATGACTGGCAATAAGATGACAACCTTTGCTGAAGGTGTCAGGTGCTAGGTGTCAGGAAGGGTTGACCGCCTAATGTCACAGAGTCAGCGGTCAACCCAGTTCCATCAACGGTAAGTGTCCCAGATCTTCTTCGTTCGTGGTTTGAGGGCAGGCAACAGGGTCAGTCTCGGCCACGGGCTGCTCCCCCGTTAAGTACTCCGGATGCTTGATTTCTTCTACTTTGAGCACAATCAGGTATTCGTACCCAGCTTGCAGGGTACACCAGGCTAGACCGGCCCGACCATCCCGCCAGGCTCCTAGCACGAGCATCATATAGAGCCAGCGCACCAAAGGTCGACAGGGAAGGCGCAGGGAAAGATCCTTCAAGGCCCGGCGCCGTGCCATTTCTGATCTACCCCACAGCAGCGATCGCCATTGGACCCGACCCGTGACCAACTGTCGTAAGGTTTCTTGGGCCTCGTCAGTGGAATAGCGGTTGTGTTTCTCAATCCAGCGACTGAGACCCTTGCTGCAGGTGTAGTGGGGATAGGTCTCATGCAAAAAGCCAGTGGTCCCCGTCACCACCTCCCGTTCGGCATGGCCGTAGTCGTCAAACCAGACCTGTCCCCGCTTCAGCAACCTCAACTGATACCGAGGAAACTGGGTACTATGGCGAATCCAGGTGCCCAAAAACATCACCCGCTCGGCCACATAGTAGCCGACGGCATCGGATCGGGTAATCGCTTGCAAGCACTCGGCAAACAGGGCTGGGGTCATGCGTTCGTCGGCCTCAAGGATGTAAGCCCAGTCATATTTACCGGGGACCTGCTGCAACATCCAGGTGCGTTGCTGCCCATGGCTGCTGAAGGGGTGCTCTACAAACCGCACAGGGTACTGGGTAGCGATCGCCTTGGTGCGATCGCCACTGCCAGAATCCACCACAATCACATCATCAGACAGCAGGGCTGACTCGATACAGGCAGCAATATCTCGCTCTTCGTTGTAGGTGAGAATGAAGATAGAGAACATGGGATTAACCGATGCAGACTGTTTCTACGTTCAGGGGAACGGCAAACGGCAAACGTCGTCCTTAACCCTGGTGATTTGCACTGCATCCAATCTTGCGCCAATGGTGTCTGCTGTAGCTGGCCCTTACGGCAGCCTTTATCAAGTACTCACATGGTGGGGCCGCTACGTGAATCCATAACGAAAAATCCATAACGAAAAGGACTGCTTAACGCAGTCCTTCAAGTCAGGAAACTAAATTAAGCCAACTACAGCAAAAGGCTTCAGCGAAAGACTTCTAGACCGACTCGCCCCAAGGCCTAGTCAATCACATCTTTCAGCTTGTCCTTAGCGTCTTCTTTGGCATGGGTGAGTTCAGCCTCAGCCTGCTTAGCGTTTCCCTCAGCTTTATCTTTGGGGTCGCCAGTCACTTCACCCATAGCCGCCTGAGCTTTACCTTCAACGTTCTTAGCCGTGGCTTTAGCCCGATCTTCAATAGACATAATGGTCGGTTCCTTGAATTACAGTCGTTACACTCACTGTAAGGGTCACGACCTCAACACCCATCTACAGAGGGAAGGAGTCAAGGCTAAGTCTAAATGAAGAGATCTCCTGATTCTGCGGCTAAGGACACTTCCAAGAAAGACCATCCCTGCTTTAAACAGCGACCGTAACTACCGTAGGGTGGGCATTGCCAGCCCTGCCAAGGTGGTTTGAAAGGGGTGATTTTTGCGCCGTTAAAGCGCTGAAAGCTTTAGTATGCGTAGGGTGTGTTCCCGGTCTCAGGTCAACCTAGTGGTGGTGCAAAACCCTTTGTCCTGGCCGGAACGCACCGCTTGCGTCAAGCGAGAGACCCGGTATCGTAAGCGGTGCATTGCGGCCCAAAGACAGAGTCTGTGGGGCTTTGCGCAGATTTGTGGGCCGCTAATGCACCCTACTCAGGTCGAAGCTCACCTTGACAGGGGTGGGTGGGCATTGCCCACCATTAAGGAGAACGTTTTCCAGAAGTCCCCTAAAGCCGCAACCCTAAAGCGCTCACCAAGCTTAGATCACAGCTGCAAGCAGTTTACAGCTCACTCACAGGCTCACTGGACCCGGCCGCCGCTTCTTCCCGCAGGTAGCGGTTTTTCTCACTCACCAGCGGACTCGCCAGCATCAGCAAGGCAATTAAGTTAGGCGCAGCCATCAACCCGTTCAGGGTGTCAGCAATATCCCAAATCAGGACCAGACCACCAATCGATCCAATGAACAAAAAGGCTAAAAACAGCAGACGGTAGATAAAAACGACCCGGGGACCAAACACATACTCCCAGCTCTTTTCGCCGTAAAAGTTCCAAGTCAACATGGTGGAATAGGCAAACAGCACAATCCCGATGGTGACAACCCAGCCACCGAACCCAGGCAAAGCCGTATCAAACGCTGAAGAAGCGAGCACAGCACCCGTTTCACCAGTTTCTAGACTACCAGTCACTAGGATGGCCAGGGCGGTCATCGTACAGACAATGATGGTGTCGATAAACACCTCCCACATCCCCCACATCCCCTGGCGAGCAGGGGTGTTTCGGGCTTGGGCATGAACAATAGAGGCCGCCCCTAAGCCGGCTTCATTGGAGAAAATCCCACGGGCAATTCCATAGCGCACGGCCATACCCACGGCAGCCCCTTGGAAACTACCCAAGGCTTCGCTGGGATTGAAGGCGTAGTAAAAAATCGAGCCAATCGCCCCAGGTACCCGAGGCAGGTTAACCAACACAATCAGGGTGGCCCCAATGATGTAAAGCACCGCCATGGTAGGCACAATCTTCTCAGTGGTTTTGGCAATGCGGCTGATGCCCCCTAGGGTGACCAAACCAACCAGGACCAAAACAATAATGCCAGTCAAGACGGGGGGCATACCCAGGCGAGTCTCTAGCTCAGCGGCAACAGTATTGGCCTGTACCATGTTGCCAATACCAAAAGCTGCCAACCCAGATAGCAGGGCGTAGATAATCGCCAGCCAACGCCAGTTTTGGCCCAGCCCCTTCTCGATGTAATACATTACCCCACCGGAAACTTCTCCAGTTTGGGGATCGATCTCACGATAACGGACCCCGAGGGCCGCTTCGCCAAACTTAGTGGCCATCCCCACCAGGGCTGACATCCACATCCAAAAAACAGCCCCAGGACCCCCCAGAGCCATAGCCGTACTGACCCCGGCAATATTACCCACCCCAATGGTGCCAGCCATGGCTGAGGCAACCGCTTGGAAGGAGGTAATCGCGCCCGGCTCGTCACTGGACCGTCCGGAAAACAGTTGGCCGAAAGTCTGATTCCAAGCTGGAATCAAATGAGTAAATTGGAAAAACCGTAACCGAATCGTCAGATATAGTCCGGTGCCAATCAGAAGCACCATAAAGGGAGGGCCCCAAACAACGCCATTGATAGCGCCATTAATGGTTTCAATGGTTTCTATCATCACTTCAAGGTTCTTGACTTCAAGGTTCTTGTGTTATTTCGGCCAGTTCTGGGAGGAGCAGCATAGCTCTTGTCATGACCCTAATAACCTGATCAGGTATCTGAATGAAAGCAGCCTATATGGCCCAGATACTAAGGTCAACCCATGCTTAACTCAAGATCAGTTCCAGAACTGTAACAATTTGAACCTTGTAGCCCTTGCTCAGGCCCGTTATTGGGTCTGAGACAACCAGTCTTTGGCAAACTCGCCCCGATCGGGTAGGGAGGCACTAGTGTAGACCGGTTGCTGAATAGCAAATGACTCGATCTGAAAGGCCTGGTTACGATAGAGCAGATAATTACTCATCAAAAAATACACTCCCATCATGGCCGCAGCGGAAGAGGCCACCAAGAAGCCAGCCAACATCAGGGAGAATTCCTGACCTTTGACAGCTTGTTCCATCAGGCGTAAAGCCCAAGCCACAAGTGCAATAACGATAGCCAGGATGAGGAAAAGCATAAAACAGAAAATGCTGTAAGCAGATATAAGTAAGTCGTTCAGATATCAAAGCCTTATGTTACACATCGTAACAGGCTTTAATAAAACTAACAGCCTTTCCATAGAAAGAATTCAGATCTTCTCTTCAGATTTCCTTGAGATGCTGGCGGGGACGCTAGGGGCCGAAACCTAGGTCAACCGCACCGGCACTTGATGGGCTTGCAGATAAGCTTTGACCTCAGCCACAGTGAGTTGGCCGTAGTGGAGCAGCGAGGCCAATAAAGCGGCTTCTGCCTGACCTTCAGTCAGGGCTTGGTGAATGTGCTGACAGTTACCGGCTCCACCTGAGGCAATCACAGGCACAGGTACCCGTTGGGCAATGGTCTGGGTCAGGGCTAGGTCGTAGCCAGCTTGAGTGCCGTCGGCGTCCATGCTAGTAATCAGCAGTTCTCCAGCGCCCCGCCGTACCATCTCCTCGGCCCAAGCTACGGCATCTAAACCGGTGTTGTCCCGTCCCCCGCGCACGTACACATCCCACCCAGCGGACTCTGTCCCCGCCCGACGGCGCGCATCAATGGCCACAACAATACATTGTGACCCAAAGCGATCGCTGGCTTGGTTGACAAACTCCGGCCGTTTTACTGCCGCTGAGTTAATGCTGACCTTATCGGCTCCAGCCCTTAACAATTTTTTAATTGTTTCTAAGGATTGGATGCCACCCCCTACGGTAAGCGGAATGAATACCTGCTCGGCGGTTTGGTAAACCACGTCATAAATAATGTCGCGGTCCTCGTGGGTGGCGGTAATGTCGAGAAATACCAGCTCATCGGCTCCGGCCTGGTTATAGGCCTGGGCCAGCTCCACGGGGTCACCAGCATCTCGAAGATCGACAAAATTAACCCCTTTGACCACCCGGCCGGCCTTCACATCTAGGCAGGGAAGAATTCGTTTTGCCAACATTGCGGTTACCCAAATCTCAAAAATACGATGCTTTTGTCTGGCCAGAAGCGTCCGTCTCCAGAAGCGTCTGTCTACCTACTGCCGATGCTAGACCCGATAGACTTAGGATCAGGACTGTCCCCAAGTACCAGTCTGAACCATGGCAATTATCTGCCACGGTAGATTTACCGCTTTACCATAGATCACTACGGAGCAAGACGCTGATAAACTGTGATCTGGTTTTATCGTTGGAATTGCAGTTGGAGCCCCTAGCAGTCATGGGTTTAGAGATCGGACAGAAAGTTAAAGTTGCCCGCCTGCGCGATCGCGTCTCCCAAGACGTGGTCGATCGTCTAGGTAAAAGTGGTATCGTCAGCCAGTTCAAGATGGTAGACGGTAGTGGCATTGGTGTAGTGGTTGAGTTTGACGATAAATACACCACCTGGTTTTTTGAGGACGAACTTTCTCCGGTCCAGTGATTATTAACTGGCCTGGCCCTAGCGCCCTAACGGTTTAAGACAAGACAAGGCATGGTATGGCACAGATTTTGACGTTTTTAGGCAAAGGGGGCTGTGGTAGCACTACCCTGGCGATCGCCACAGCCAAGCAACTGGCTCAGGCGGGGCAGCGGGTACTGCTGGTGGTCCGAGATGTCAGCCCTGGTCCTGCGGTGCTTTTAAATCAGGACTTAACCCCTGAGCCAGCGTCCCTCGGCACTAACCTGTGGGCCATGCAGGTGCACACTGCCCGCCTCTTGGAAAAGAGTTGGAATGATCTGAAAGCCCTAGAAACGGAGTACCTGCGTACTCCCCTACTCAAGGCTGTGTACGGCCAAGAACTGGGGATAATGCCCGGCATGGACAGTGCCCTAGCCCTGAACCTGTTGCGAGAATACGATGCCAGCGGCCAGTATGACGTGATTGTCTACGATGGCACCAGCGCCATTGATACCCTACGCATGTTTGGCCTACCAGAAATCTTGGACTGGTATGTGCGCCGCTTTCGGGGGGTATTTCAGCAGTCAGATCTGGGGCGGGTGTTATCCCCCTTTATTCAGCCGGTGTCAGCGGCTGTACTAGCGGTCGACTGGTCAGGGGATCTGCTCGATCAACCCACAGGGG
>SL_5KL_010_SEDDRAFT_10002227_pt1 | contig 10975 bp, 5 predicted proteins | sample SodLakKL_010_SED_FD_9118 | JGI IMG/M metagenome (IMG submission 9118)
TTCTTCATCTTTTAACAAACCATTAACTGCTTCGATAGCAGCTATTTTTTTATTATCCGTTTCTTGATTATCTTTATCCATATATTCATCAAGTATAGTTATAATCATCTTTTGATTGGGCTTCAAATCGGCTCTTTCCAGCGGTATAAGTTTTTTCCCGTTAAAATATCCTTTAATTGCATACATTAATCACACCACCCTGTAGCTTAATCAGAAAAAATAACCAGTTGCTCTTCATATTATACTATACCTTGTAATCGGTCGGAATCTAAGGCCTGACGGGGTTGGTGGCAGTTGTTCGTGAAAGCGAGTAAACTCCTATTAAGAATGCGGCGCACAAGTGCGCCGCTTCATAAATATAGCTGGATAATTTACACAAATATCAACTATTTAAAGGCCTGCTCTTGTATTTTCAAAAGCTGGCCTGCGTTCCAGGCTATTTAGCTTGATCGCTTCTTCAAAGAACACCTGCTAAAACCCTGCTAAGTCGTTAATACCAAATCAGGCTCAAGCAAGTTAAGACAGGGGATAAACATCTAGCTTTGCCGTCGCAACTCTTCTATTCTGTCTTTGGAAAGGCCCGTATAGCGAACGATTCTCTCAACTGGCTCATTTTCAAGAAGCATCTGTAGGGCAACCTCTTCTCTACCTTCATTTCTAAGCTTCTCCGCAATAGTCATGAGCAACTCGCCTCCTTTTGGTGATACATTCTTAACCGCTTCATGCATATCTAAATAACTCATATCATCACGAGCATTGATAATGTAGCGGACCATGGTCTCTAAATAAAGCTATTTTAGCAGGTAAATTTTAGCAGGAAATGCCAGGCGGGTAGCACATAGATTTTGCCCTCTTTNGTTTCTACCTGATCTTCTTCCTGGCGGGTAATGATATAGCCTTGCTGCGTTTTTGTTTCATGCATCGCTTCACGNAAACCGGCAATTTCGCGCTGNNTGGTNCTNGGTTCTAAAAGGGTTTCTGTTACCTGTATTAAAAGCGGGCTATCAGCAGAGCGGGGGATTTTAAAGTCAACTTCTTTGCCTGTCTTAGTTTTATAGTAATAACTCTCTGGATAGGTGCGGCGAATAGCCGTGTAGACCAGGTTTTCTAATAGATGGCCTTGATTTAACAATATAGTTGGAGAAGTAGAGGTAACCAGGGCATGATCAATACAATATATTTTTTTAGNGTTGGTCTTTCTGCGGGTTATAGAAGGGTCATAGATGTAAACCGTGAATAAAAAGTAGGCATCTTCTAACCAGGCAATGTAATCGGCAACTGTTGTTTTAGGTACTTTATGCCCCAANGATTTAAGGTAATTAGTAAGGCTGTTAATAGTGTATAACGAGGCACTGTTATCAATCAAGCGATGGGCAAGGTCTGAGAGGGCCCGGGGATGAGATATGTTGTGGCGATCGACCAGATCCCTGAAAAGGATGGTCTGAAAGTAGTCCTGGTGGATTTTAACCCTTAGCGAANTCTCAAGGCCAAGGACCTCGGGAAAACCGCCTGACTGCCAGTACTGTTCAAAAGCTTCTTGCANGATAAACGAAGTTTTAGATGAATAAGGTGGCTTATACTCTAAACCCCTGTAATCAAGATATTCAGGGAATGAAAAAGGAAACAGTTCCCATGACACTGACCGGCCTCGCATCTGGGTTGCTATTTCACGAGACAGCATTGCAGCAGAGGACCCGGTAAGATAAACCCGGCATTTTTCAGTTCGCAGCAGCCTGTCGACAAATGGCTCCCAGGCAGTTAAGGCCTGGATCTCATCGAAAAAAAAGTATACTGTCTCTTTATTTTTTTTATAAGGAAAGAGCGAGTAATAGGCCTCTACTATTTGGTTTAAGTTACCATGCCGTAACGGGTGCAGGCGATCGTCAAAAAAATTTAGGAAAACTATATTCTCCTTTGAAACGCCCGTTTCTAAAAGTTTTTCAATCTCTTGCAGTAAAAATGTGGATTTGCCGCTGCCCCTGACACCGATTAGAGCAGTAGCTTTACCCGTTGCAAATTTTAATGCAAGTTTTCGCGGCACTCCCGATTGAATCTGCATTTCCTGGAAGTCTATGATTAATTTCTTTATTGTATCGAGCAATTAATCACCTCCAAAAATAACTGGTTATATTTATTACCGAATTAATGCTTAACCAGTAATAATTATAACCACTTTTGCGGAGGGTTGTCAACTATTTGAGGCCCGGTCGTTTCCTCCAGGGCTTCACCCTTCCAGAAACTCCCTTTAGGGGTCTGACCCTGCTGTAATAAGCAAGAGTTTACAATTAATTATCATCCAAATTATTATATTCGGCTTGAAAAACTAAAACCCTACCTTGCGAAAGAATAATTTTTTATGGCAGGGCCCTTTACTAATCAACTGAAAGCCTGGTCTGACCCTTTTGCAGGATGCCAGTAAAACAACAGTATTTGTTTTCCTATGAGCAGGAATTGTAAAAAAAACGAAGAAGGTTATAGCATTCCAAAACAGGCAGGTTGATTCATGAAGCCCGGCCATGATAAAAACCGATTATTGATCGAAAATCTTCCCGATGCTTTTGCCTCCCATCAAATTATAACGGACAGCGAAGGCAATCCTGTGGATTATATCTTCCTTGATGTGAACAGGGCTTTTAAAGAGATGACGGGGCTTTCCAGGGACGAAATAATAGGCAAGAGGGTAACAGCAATACTGCCGGGTATCGAAGACTCCGGCTTTGACTGGATCGGCACTTACGGACGGGTAGTCCAAACCGGTGAGACCACCTATTTCGAACAGTATTCTGAACCCCTGGGACGCTTTTATGAAGTTACCGCTTTTGCTGAAGGCGACAGCTTTTTTTCGGTCATCTTCAAGGATATAACCGACCGGAAAGAAAAAGAAGAACGCACCAGGGAGCTAAGTTTTCTGCACAACTTTTCCCTGCTGCTCCGCGAGCAAAAAAGCGACCTGGAAAAGATACTCTCAGAAACAGCCGGGATGCTGCCTGATTCCCTCCAGTACCCCCACCTGGCCTGCGCCTGCATAACTTTACACGAAACCCGTTATGAAACGCAAAGGTACCGCTCTACCCCCTGGAAAATTTCCTCTACCCTGGAATCATACGGCCGGCAGGTTGGAGTCGTTGAAGTTTGCTACCTGGAGCCGCCGGAACAGGAAGAGGACCCCTTTATAAAAGAAGAAAAGCTCATGCTTGAAACGGTGGCCGAACATCTAAGCCGCGTAGTCGAGCAAATCGAGGCCGAAGAGGCACTCCAGGAAAGCGAAAACAAGCTGTCCATCACCCTGCATTCCATCGGCGACGGGGTCATCACCACCGATGCCGGCGGGAAGGTAACCCGGCTAAATTCCCAGGCAGAAAAACTTACCGGTTGGCCGGCCGAAGAAGCGCTGGGCCGGCCCCTGAAAGAGATCTTTCATATCGTCAACGCCAAAACCGGTGAGCCGGTGCCCAACCCTGTATCGCGCGTCATTAAAAGCGGCAAAACAGAAGGGCTCGCTAACGACACTACTTTAATTGCCCGCAACGGCAAAGAGCGCCAGATCGCCGACAGCGCCGCACCCATCCGCGACTGCGAAGGAAAGATTTTCGGGGTGATCATGGTCTTTTCTGACGTCACCGAACAGTACCTGGCCCGGGAAGCCCAGCGAAGGAGCGAGGAGCGCCTCGAAGCGATCCTCTCCAATGCCCCGGCAGTTATCTGTTCCTCTAAAATATCTGAAGGTTCTCCTGTATTTAACTACGTGAACAATAACATAGTTAATGTGCTGGGCTTTGAAGCAGAAGAAATCCTAAATCAGCCGGAACTTTGGCGGGAAAGGATTCACCCGCAGGACCTCGCTGCAGCAAGAGGCGCCGTAGATGAATTGCTGAAAGAAAACAAACCGGGGCCGGTAGAATACCGTTTCAGGCACAAGGCAGGCAATTATCTGTGGCTCTGCGAGCAGCAGAAGCTCATTTCAAAAGAACCTGAACCGGAAATAATTTCAGTTTGCTGGGACATTACCGAACGCAAAAGAGCTGATAAGCTCATCCAGGCGAGGCTCAACCTTTTAAGCTTCTCCTACAGCAACTCTATGGACGCGGTGCTCCAAAAGACCCTGGACGAGGTATGCGAGATAGTGGACAGTCCCATCGGTTTTTACCACTTTGCAAGCGAAGACGAACGGCACGTCACCTTAAAAGCCTGGTCTACCAGCACCCTTAAGCATTTTTGTGAACTGGGAGACCTGAGGGATACACAGTACAGCTTTGATGAAGCCGGCGTTTGGTTGGACTGCATGCGGGAACGCCGGGCTGTCATCCACAACGACTACCCCAGCCTGCCGCACAAAAAGGGAGTGCCAGAAGGCCACGCTGCAGTTATCCGTGAACTGGTAGTACCGATCATGCGGCAGGGCAAGATCGTAGCCATCCTGGGGGTCGGAAATAAACCGCAGGATTACACGGACCAGGATATCCAGCTCGTTTCTTACTTTGCCGATATTGCCTGGACAATTGTCGAGCAGAAAAAGGCAGAAGAAAGAATCCGCTACATAAGCTTTCATGACACCCTCACGGGGCTATACAACAGGGCGTTTCTGGAAGAAGAAATGCAAAGGTTAGATACCGAAAGACAGCTACCGATCAGCGTACTGATGGTGGATTTAAACGGCCTCAAACTGGTTAACGACACCTACGGGCACAGCAAAGGTGACGAGATGTTAAAAAACGTGGCCGGGGTGTTAAAGAACTCCTGCCGCAAAGAAGATTTCATTGCCCGCTGGGGAGGCGACGAGTTTGTTATCCTGCTGCCCCAAACTACAGCTAAAAAAGCAGAGATCATCAGCAAAAGGATAAAAAGCAACTGCCAGGGCGTTTACGCCGGGGAAGTGCCCATCTCCCTGGCTTCCGGGGTAGCGGTCAAAGACAACGCAGACACGAACCTGGCTGAAGTCCTCAAAAAAGCAGAGGATAACATGTACAAACAAAAGCTCGCCGAGAGCAAGAGCACCAGGAGCGCCGTTTTAAATGCCCTGCTTAAAACCCTGGAAGCAAAAAGCTACGAGACGGAAGAACATACCCTGCGTATGCAGAAGATAGCCATGGAGATCGGCGAAAAACTACAGCTTACCGATTCAGAACTGAGCCGGTTACGCCTTTTGATTACACTACACGACATCGGGAAAATTAATATATCAGAGGAGATTCTAACCAAGGAAGGCGAGTTAACTGCAGAAGAATGGGAGATTATGAAAAAGCACCCGGAAACAGGTTACAGGATTGCCCGTGCTACAGAAGATTTCACCCACGTGGCCGATGATATTTTAGCTCATCACGAACACTGGGATGGAACTGGCTACCCGCAGGGCCTCAAAGGAGATAATATACCCCTGCTCGCTCGCATTGTGGCTGTTGCTGATGCTTACGACATCATGACCAGCGGCAGACCCTACCAGAGCCCCCTCGCACAGCCAGAAATTGCCTCTGAACTAAGGCGGTGCGCCGGCACCCAGTTTGATCCGGAACTGGTGGAAATATTTTTGTCGGGTAAATAACACTATTCAGCGGGCGGAATCTAAAAGCCCCGGACGGGCTCGGGGCTCCTTTCTTCAGGGGCCTTTTTTTAGCTTTTAATGGATGGAATCACGGGAAGCGTGGCTTTGTAGCAGCCGGGCGGCTTGTATTTCGGTTTCTTCCACGATGCGGTCGACTTCTGCAATATAGCCGTCGATTGTTTTCTGGGCCAGGTCGCGCTCATAGGGGGTCATTTTATCCCCGGAAGCCTCTTCCGAGATGGCCCGCATTTTTTGAAGGACAGAGTCAATTTCACCCAGGGCGTTTTTGACGGTTTTAACCAGTTCGACCGAAGTTTGATGGTCATCGATGTAGCGGTTTAAATCAATAATCCGGGCAGTAGTTTTTTCAGCAGGTTTAAAACCGCCTGCAGCAGATTGCTGTGAGCGACCGGCCTTTTCCGCCGCGTTGGAGCCGGGTTGCTGCCGGTCAGTTTTGGCTTGCAGGGGTTCGCCCTTCTGCTTGCGGTAGGTGTTGAGCAGGTAGACTTTGCTAATAATACTGATGGCCTGTCCCTCCCTGTAGTTTATAAGGGTAAACTGTCCCTTATTGAAGTTATCGGCAGGGGCTAAAGATTATTAAGGGGGCAATTGAAAAAAAGTAGAGATACCAGGCCAGCAGGCCCTGCTTATTTTTTCCGGCAGGAATTGTTAGCAGTATGCCGAAATGTTTAGCTAACTTATTTTAGCGCCCAACACCCCCCTTTTTTATAGCACCAGGAAAACCGGGCTCTATAAAAGAATGCATGCCAGTTTTTACCTCTCAGTCGTTTTAGGTTTGACAGGAGGTTTTTATGGATATCTATCTGGCAAGACAGCCCATTTTTGATCGCTATAAAAATGTAGTTGGCTATGAACTGCTGCACCGGTCCAGTGAAATAAATGCATATACCGCTGTCGACGGTAACCTGGCCACTTCAGAATTAATTTCCAATGTCTTTTTTAATATCGGCTTAGAAAAAATCACCAGGGGCAAGACGGCCTTTATCAATTTTACGAAACAGCTGCTGGAAAGTGAAACCGTCCTTCTTTTACCCAAAGAACATGTCACTATCGAGATCCTGGAAGACATCGAACCGGATGAAGAAGTCATCGAGGCCTGCAGGAACCTGCGCAAGTCAGGCTACACCCTGGCTTTAGATGATTATACCGGCAGAGGAGATAAAGACTACAGAACCCTGCTTGCCTTAAGCGACATTGTCAAGGTCGATTTACAAAACCTCGAACCTTCCGACCGCTCCAGGATTGGCCGGATGATCAATGATAAGAAGAAGACTTTTCTTGCAGAAAAAGTCGAGACAATTGATGATTTTAACAGCGCCAAAGAGCTGGGGTTTGACCTGTTCCAGGGTTTCTTTTTCTGCAAACCGGTAATGCTCAGCAGTAAAAGCATCAGCGCCTCAGAGCTGCGTACCATCCGCCTGATGCAGGAAATTCACCGCCCGGAGGTGGATTTCGACCAGATCGAAGCCTTGATCAAAGAAGACCTCAGTTTATCGTTCATGCTTCTGCGGTGCGTTAATTCACTGGTATATGCCATCCGGATGCCAGTAAACTCTATCCGCCAGGCGATTGCTCTTTTAGGGCAAAAAGAGTTGATCAAGTGGATCTCCCTGGCCTGCCTGCATACCGTAGGCAAAGATAAGCCTGATGAACTTATGATTACAGCCCTTTACAGGGCCAAGTTTTGCGAGTCTATAGCCCTTTCCGCCGGTTTAAAACAACAAAGCTCTGAATATTTCCTAACCGGGCTGTTTTCTTTACTGGACACTTTATTTGATCGGCCCATGGCAGAAGTGCTTGATGAACTGCCACTGACTGAAGCAGTAAAGGAAGCCCTGCTGGGCAAGCCGGGCAGGTACAAAAGCGCGCTTGAAATAGCCCTGTTTTACGAACAAGGGGATTTTAGCAGGGCTTGTGAGCTGGCGAAGAGTGAATACGAACTTGATAAGGAAGAACTGGCCCGCTTTTATCTCGATGCCCTGCAACTGGCCGACCGGCAGTGGGTTTAAATCTTCAAATGTTTTGGCAATTAAACTGGCATTTAAAAAAGGAACTGCAGCTTCAAGATAGAAATAATAATAGATCTTTTCTTATTATTTTGCTTTATCCAAAAGTAGCAGCCCACTCCTCTTGTTAAAAGCAGCTTTATGACCCGGTTTGGGCTAACATAAGACAGTTTAATGCTCAATACTTCAGCTATGCATTGGGAGGTTCGGCCAGGATGACTGCTCACAGCGGCGATAAATATTCTAAACTGCCTGATCTAATCGCTAACCTTAAACCCCACGATCACCTCTGCCTTATCTACGAGAGCAGGGAAGAGTGGCGGGAAACGGTGGCCCCCTTCATCTCATCAGGCCTAAAGCGTAATGAAAAATGTATTTACGTGATTGATGCCAGTACCGCCCGGGAAGTAAAAACGGTCTTAAGCGAAACCGGGCTGGCTGTTGATAGTTACGATAAAAAGGGGCAGCTAAGCATTATCCATGAAAGAGATGCCTATACCCGGCAAGGTTATTTTGACCCCGACCTGATGATTGCTTTTTTGATCGCAGAAACCGAAAAAGCGCTCCGGGAAGGTTATTCCGCCCTGCGGGTTACCGGCGAGATGAGCTGGGCCTTAAGGGGATATCACGGCGCCGAAAGAATCCTGGAGTACGAGACAAAGATGAACCAGGAGCTCTTTCCTGCCTATCCCTGTGTGGCCCTCTGCCAGTATGACCGCTGGAAGTTTGATCCCGAAACCATCAAAGGGGTGGTCCTAACCCACCCTCTCTTGATCAAAGGCGGCCGAATTTACCGCAACTTCTACTACATTGAACCGGAAGAATACTTAAACCATAAAAAGGGAGAGCGAGAAGTCCAGCACTGGCTAAACAACTTAGAACGGGAAAGAAAGAACCAGGAAGATTTGCGAGAAAGCGAAGCCTTTATCAGGACAGTAATGGATAATTTACCGATAGGAATAGCGGTCAATTCAGTCGACCCGGATGTAAATTTTACTTACATGAATGATAATTTTCCCAAAATCTATCGTACAAACAGGGAAGCTTTAACCGAATGGGACAGTTTCTGGGAAGTCGTTTACGAAGATCCCCGCTTTCGCTCCGAAATCAAGCAAAGGGTGCTTGAAGATTGCGCTGCCGGTGATCCTAAAAGAATGCTATGGGAAAATATCCCGGTTACGCGTAACGGCCAGGTCGTGGCTTATATAAGTGCAAGCAACACCCCCCTTCCAGATAAGGACTTAATGATCTCAACAGTATGGGACGTTACAGATCGCATAAAAGCTGAAAAAACCCTGCGCGACAGCGAAGAGAAACACCGCCGCCTCTTCGAAACCATGGCCCAGGGAGTGATCTACCAGGATGCAGCCGGTAAGATCATCTCGGCCAACCCGGCAGCAGAAAAAATTCTCGGCTTTTCCTTCGACGAAATGCAGGGTCAAACTTCGACAGACAGGCGCTGGCAGATGATCGAAGCGGACGGAACAGCAGTGCCGGGAACAGAACACCCGACGATGATCGCCCTGCGCACAGGTCAAAAAATAGGCCCGGTGATTAAGGGCATATACCGGCCGGATTTAGAAAGTCACGTCTGGTTAAGTATTACTGCCATTCCTTTATTTCAACCAGGCGCTGAAGAACCTTTCCGGGTTTACGCAACTTTTGAAGACATTACTGAGCGCCTGCAGGCAGTTAGGGAACTGCATCGCCTGGAATGGATGCTTAAATCTGATAAAGCTTCAGGATTTACCGATAATAAAGGGGCAGCACAACAAAGTTACGGTGACATAACCGCACTGAACAGGTACAGGGTGATCATGGATGCTGTCGACAGGGATGTTTTAGAGGATATAGCAAGCGATTACCTCGACCTGCTTGAAACTTCAACCGCTATCTATGAAGCAAACGGTGACTATGCTCTTGGTATTTTTTCTTCCGGCTGGTGCAAAAAGTTAGATGAAGCTTCCAGGAAATTATGCGAAACTGAAGATAATCGCAAAGCGCTGGACAGCGGCAAATGGCTCTGCCATGAATCATGCTGGAAAGATGCTGCAAGTATTGCTATTGAAACCGGTGCTCCGGTTGATGTTAAATGTAACGGCGGCTTAAGGTTATATGCAGTCCCGATTTGGGCCGACCAGGAGGTGGTGGGCTCGATTAATTTTGGCTATGGAGATCCCCCGCAAGAGGGAGCAATGCTTACAGAAATTGCGGATAAATATAATGTTGATCCCGATGAATTAGCCAAAATGGCTGCTGAATATGAAACCAGGCCCCCATTTATTATTGACCTCGCCAGGAAGCGCCTGCACAGCTCTGCCAGGATGATTGGTACTTTAGTAGAACGTAAAACCCGAGAACAAAATATTAACCAGCTAAACGCAGAGCTGGAAAAAAGGGTGAGAGAGCGCACCGCCCAGCTGGAGGCGGCAAACCGGGAGCTTGATGCCTTTACCTCTTCTGCTTCCCACGACCTGCGCGCCCCGCTAAGCCGGATCAGCGGTTTCAGCGAGATCTTGCTCGAGGACTACCCTGACCGGCTTGATCCCCAGGGCCGGAAGTACTTACAGAGAATTAACAGTTCCTGTAAGGACATGCGCGAATTAATCGATGACCTGCTCAAACTCTCCCGGGTCTCGCAGAGGCAAATCAACCGGGAACCGGTGGAATTAAGCGCACTGGTAAATGTTTATTTAAAAGAACTGCAGGCCAGAGAGCCGCAAAGAGTAGTAGAAACCAGCATTACCCCCGGTTTGCTTGTGGACGCCGACACCGCCCTTTTGCGCATTGCCATGGAAAACCTGCTCAACAATGCCTGGAAATTTACAGTCGGAGTGGAAAAAGCGCGTATTGAGTTAGGCACTCTCAAACATGACGGCCAAACCGTTTACTACTTGAAAGACAACGGCGCCGGCTTCGATATGGCCCATACCGGAAAACTCTTTGCTCCTTTCCAGCGCCTGCATAACAGCAAGATTTACCCGGGAACAGGCATCGGCTTAAGCATAGTTTCTCGCATCATTTCCCGCCACGGCGGGGAAATATGGGCCGAAGGCGAAGTGAATAAAGGGGCCTGTTTCTGGTTTACACTGCCTTAAGCAAATCATTTCGATCCATATTTTGCCACTTCAATGATTGAAAGGCAGGCGATGATTAAGCCGATAATAGTAACCTCTCAGGGCTGGGGCCGGCTACAATGCACCTGGCGTGCACGCTAAACCGGCCGGAAAAGCCGCAATTCAAACGGATTTTATGGGACGTGATCTATTTGGATTATCGAAACGACAACCAGTTCGACTTATTAAAAAACATGCCCGATGGCTTTGCTCAATTTGAGGTGGTCACTGATCAGCACAATAACCCGGTTGATTTCATTTTTCTACAAATAAATCCCGCATTTACAAAATTG
>SL_5KL_010_SEDDRAFT_10002228_pt1 | contig 10974 bp, 13 predicted proteins | sample SodLakKL_010_SED_FD_9118 | JGI IMG/M metagenome (IMG submission 9118)
TCGCATGACACCCCGTCATCACGGGAATCAAATAATGACCATCCTTTTGACAGGAATGGCGGGTGTGTCGGGTATGTAGAGGAATCAAAATGTGCAGAGTTGCCGCAGCCCCCTTTGAACTCATTTCACCCCATTGTTGCAAGGGCATTTATTGAAATTAGCGAGGCAAAAAATGTTCCAATTGAAATCGCCATCGCCGCTTATCTTGCCCTGGTATCTGCGCTGATTGGCAGATCTCGTGGAATTAAGATTAAGCCTGGCTGGGTTGAATATGCGAACCTTTTTATTGCTTTGGTCGGACGTTCAGGGGTCGGTAAAAGCCCAGTTGTAGCCTATATGTTTAAAATAATTTATCAAATCGAGAAGGAGTATCAGAAAATTTTCGAAGATCAGATGCTGGATTACGAACAAGAGATGCTCGCATGGAAAGCAAAAAGCAAAAAGAAGGACGGAAATCCTGGGCCAAAGCCTGAGATACCTACTCGAAAGGATATCCTTCTGGATGACACAACGATTGAGGCCCTGACGGATTCACTAGCTGACAATCCAAAGGGAATTTTATGGAACAGGGATGAACTGGCTGGTATGATTTTGGAATTTGATAAATATTCAGGAAAAGACGGTGCTACTAAAAAAAGGCTCATGATGGCTTATGATTCAGGACCATGGAAAGTCAACCGCATTAACAACCAAAGAACCGGCTACATCCCTTATGCCTGCATATCAATTTTTGGGTCAATTCAGCCTAAAGCAGCGAAAAAAGTTTTTACCGGCTATGACGCTGCCACTGGGTTTCTGGCCCGATTTAACATTATTAATGCAGTTCCCAGGAAGCCAGCATTTTTTTCCGAGAAATTTGAAAGCGAAAAAACTGACGAAACCCTGAGGCAAATAATATCAGGCTTAAACCAGCTCAGGGTTGAAGATAGTGTAAATCCAATCCCTTGCAGTTTCGAAGCAAAAAAAAAATACATCGAATGGCATAATGAACAGGCGATTGAAGCTTGGCTGGGGACAGAAGGAGACGACGAGTCGATGCTGCATAAAATTAGGGCACAATGCTTGAGAATCGCCCTTGGTCTTCATTGTGTTGATGCGATTCTTAACAATAAAAATATTGACGACCCTGTATCAGCTGATGTGATGCAAAGAGCCTGCGATTTAACAGATTGGTTAAAAGCCCATGCAAAAATAGTCTGGTCTTTTTTAAGTGAAAAATCATGTATCCCAACCAGCCGTGAAGTTCGGGTCGCCTCTGCTGTCTTAGATCTAGTCGATCAAATCAAGGACGCAATGCTTCCAACAAATATGATCGTAGAAAAAGTTAACGAAAATCATCAAAAACATTTTCATTTATCACCTGATATCGTGGGTAAAACCCTGAAGAGCCTAGGCTTAACAAATGCCAGAAACACAAGATGTAGAGGCTGGGAAGTTAACACTGGGATTCTAGATAAGCTCAGATCTTTAGCTAACAACCCCGTCATGCCCGACATGCCCGTCAGAGACCAGAAAGAGCAAGGCTTCCAGGGCATGACGGGCTCAAGGTCAACCTGTCACGCCCGACATAATGAAGAAGATGTAGAGATCTTTTAATGTTGATGACCGTTTTGAGAAGTGCCAACTTGGATGTTCGCTTGAATAGTAAGGGTGAGCTTATGGTTAAGGGTCTAAAAGCTCACCCTGATCTGGAAGCAGAACAATTAAGAAGTTTTATCCGAAGACACAAAAGTTTCATTGCCAGGGAGCTGCAAAAAACTGAATCAGGAAATATAGGTCAGGATCTTGCAAAGCAACAGGATTCTAAAAAATTAAATAACGAAGCTGAAACGTTTTTAAGCTGGGTCCAGAATGGCCATGTCCACCTTTACACGGATAACCAAGGCGGACTGTATCCCGCAAAAACAGCTCAAGGTGACTGGGCAGAGAAAAACTGGTCGTACGTCCAGAAGACATGGATGCGGTGCTTTTCTGATATTTTTAAGGCTTTTGAGAATGGTAAGCTTGATAGATATGTCAGATCTTATTGTGCCTTTGGAAATAAGACAGCATCGAATCAGCAAAGCAAGGAAGCTCAGTCTGCCTGAGCATCCATAATGGGGAGGGTCACTTACGGCTCTCCCCTAAAACCGACCCCGATCCCGCATCCCACCATTCACCCGCAGATCAAACACCAACCCCCGCAGCCGCCCCGGCTCCAGGTTCACGTCAAGAAGAACCTGGGTTTTTTCAGCCTGAATCCTGAGCAGGGCCATCCTTATCGTCCTGGAAAAATGTGAATGGGCCTTGCATTTAGTAGCGTAGTAATGGAGAGCTGATGAGTCTGCAAAGCCCAGGCTGTAGGTGAGCCCTGAGACAGTAGGAATTCGCTGCTGCTCCTTGCATGCATGAAAATAATTAGCAATTTTATCCTGAAGCTCATGTGCATTGCTGAAGCGCCTCGGACGTCCTCTTTTTCTTATAGACATATTTTATCACCATCGAGTAAATAATGCATTAAAAAATAGCTTATGATTGCTATAATAAATAATGTAATATTAATAAATATTTACAAAAATGTCAAATAGCAACAGAAATTTTGGGGGTGATCATGGATTGGGCAGGGTGAGGCAGAGGCAGAGAGTGAAAATTTTGATAGTGGCCGTTCATGTCTTTTGCCAGGTGAGGACTGATTGACAGATATTCTGAAGTTCTGCGGTTGGTGACCACGTCCACCCTGTAAGGTGAAGTTCGGCTATTCCGTGTTTTCATCCAGCCACTTCGCAATGTCCGGAAGACGTTCACCCTCCAGGGTGATTATATGCTGGCATGTTTCGCAACTCATTAAGAAACCCTCCATGACGCTCATGAGCTTGTGACAATGGGGGCAGTAGGGTTCGTCTGAGTATTTTCCGTTGGCCTTCTTCTTGAATGCTATGGCTTTGTGAGTGCGAAACTCCTCTGCCTTCTGGCTAGCATCTACCTGCCGCCTCAGATCCTCATTCTCCTTTTCGAGTTGTGCAATGCGTTCCGCTTGAGAATCAACCCTTTTCTGCAGAAAGTCTGCCTCCTTGGACAGGAGCTTGTTATGATTGGCTTGCAGCTGGAAGTTGCGCTCAAGAAGCTGGTATGTAGCTGCATCCACCACTTTCCCTTGGATGTTTTTCAAAAAATCAGTTGCACTCATCTTTTTCTCCTTTCAGCCGAACGCCAAGCATACTGACTGGTGCTCCGCTACGCTGCGCACCAGTCCGAGTAAAGCGACAGGTTGGCTTAAACCTGCGTAAAGCGAATTGGCGGACTCGCCGACTCTTTTCCGGGCTCCATCTCGGGGGCGGTCTGAATTTTCCAACCACGTGCGCTTGCCCAAGCCCGCAACGATGATTCATCAATCCTAGGATAATCGAACGTCGATGGATGATTCGTCCGGGAGGGAAACGCAAGCGCGACGGTCTTATAATGTGTCACGACGTCTGTCCCGCCATGCTCAATAAGCTTTTTTTCGAGCTCTTTCTGCAGCCGCGGCGCATCTTTTTCCCATTCGTCATATTGTTCGTTCATATCTTCTCCTATCGAAGTCAACTTAATACTATGTATATTCTATTGATAATTTTGCATAGTCGCTGGTTTTTAAATTATTATAGACTTGCAAAACCATGGGCAGGACTATGCATTGGGAAGGCCGTTAGTCTGTTGGTTAACCGGTAACGTTTGTCTTGAGGCTCGGCTTTTTAGCCTTTCTCCTCAAAGACTTAATTTCTCAACTTCATCATCGTAGCCACACTGCGAACGGATGCACAAGCCTTCCTACAGCGATGACTTTGCGAAGATGACTTTTCATTCGGTTAGGATGATAGGAGGTATCCTTCCGCATGACACCTAGAGTAGAGGCACCTTGACGGATGATAACGGGCTGCCTGGGGTCAAGGAAGTCTGCGTATTGCCACAGGTCGACGAACCCCGATTTCATGAGCCAGAGCTGATCAAACACCAGCGCACATGTGCTGGAGCTCATTTTTCCTGTCACTGCCGTCATGCCCTGAGGTATGGGAACCCACTCGCGACGGTTGGCGGAGTACTCTAAGGCGGCAGTGGCAGTTTTGGTTGGGAAGGCACCTCCGGGTGATGAGGGGAACAGAAAAGCACAGAGCGGTTCGCCTGAGCTTTCGAAGACACTTGCTCCGACACTCTGAATCATGTCTGGTTTGGCTTTGTGGGAGTGTACTACCCAAAAAGTCCGACCGACATTCTTAACGTCGGCGATCTTCCTTTTGAAGATAGTGTCAGAGTTTTCACCAGCGTGAGGCCCCATGACGCTGAACACGTTGTATTTCATTGGTTCCATCATCTCTTGCCATCGCCAGAATTCACGGCTTTCTGGTCGACTCTATCCTTATTGGTTAGGAAACCATTTTGCTCTATATTGCCATTTTATTTACAGCTACAATTGAAGAAACTTTTAAAATTTGCACTGCCCTTATTTTTTTGTGCACAGCATTGCTCAATTAGAGAAGTTGGAAGCTACTGGCACGATTAATTAATCGTTGGTATTTTCCAAATAAATCATATAGTTTTCAACTATTTTTGAAGCTATTTCTCTAACAAGCGCCAATTCTGATGCTTCTGCTTGTCGGAGTTCTCCGACATTGGCACCTCTATGCCTTCCCTGAAGCAACGGTTTTTTGCTAGTGATTAAACCGAAATCCTTCCATTTTTTTTTTGTGATATTCAGTTTTGATCTAGCTTTCTCCTCGTTACCAAATTTTTTTGTAACCGCATCTCTGATTTCATATAAATGCACCAGCTCATTATTTGGATCAGAGACAGATGAGCTATAACTCTTTAGCATTTGATTCAAGTTCGGATCTTTATCTCTATACTTTGCGGAGGTCTCTGCAAACCATTTTTTCTTATGTATTCTCTCCTGCTTTGTGTCGGATACCACATTACCATTTTTGTCGTGAATAATTAAGTCTACCGGGTCAAGATCGGATACCATGATCATATCTTCAACTTGCAGATATATATTTTTTGTACCATCTTTTTTTAAATCATATCTAGAGGGCTGACTTAACTTGAAATTCTTATGGGTCATGACCTGAACTGCTAATAATCTAGATTCTAAATCTTGACTCAATTGGCTTATTATTTCTTGAACATTATCTTTGTGAACAGGATCAATCCGCGCTTCTGCAATACCAAGTCTAATTTGAATATCGTATTCGTCATATTCGATTTTAAAGTTATCTTCGAAATAATCCTCAGGTTCAAAATGCCATTCAACTATAATTTGCTCAAGCATAAATTGATCTCCGTTCCTAACGCAGAATTAACCGGCGCGACGGTATCAAGTGGATTTAAAATGAAACCGCTGTTTTCGCGTCCGGTTTAATGCCTTGTTGGCGACAGAACACATGTAGCAATTGAATGAAATGCGGCCAGTAGGAGGCACATAATCTATTTCGCACTTTCAATAAGCCCCTTTTCATTGAGACACTGAACCACCCAAGTCGATTCGCCAGCGGCCATCGTCCCAGCTAGGCTTATGGCTAACGAACAGGCTTCGGGTATTATTTGATGGGACTATACCATACCCATAGCCAAAGCCTTGTATTGGACTTCTCAGTGGCTAGGTAACCAAATCCATTGTAAAAAAATGTTAGGGGTTCATTTGGTAAATTTTATTTTGGGGCGTATTCTTGAATAATCATCAATAGAGTTTTTTGATCATTATCCCGACTGTCTAATAAGCCATCCTTATGTGCTCGATCCATAAATAGTCGTGCTTCTTCATAATGAGGAATATGTAAACGTCTAATTATTTCTGCCAACTCTCTGGGATTAGCCAAGTTACGGTCGAATTTAGCAAGGAGAAAAGCTAAACCATCACTGCCCATAAAGTGGGTTAAGTGGTTATCACTTACTTTAGTACTTTGAGTATAATAACAGTTACCACCTTTATCTCTTTTTGGTGATGTACCATAACTATGAACGATTCTGAATCCTTCCATAGGCGTTTCATAATCATCAAACCACTCAAGCCAGCCATCCTCTGGTTTTTCTATGACACTACCACAATCATCACAAATAAAATTTTTCAGCGGGACTAACATTGAGTTCGACCTCCTGAGCAATGTTTTTTTTAGCGGGTGCGGCTTTTGCGCTTCGCTAAAAAAGCTTGGATTAGCTGAACATGGCTCATGCACGTTCAGTTGACTTTCGAGGCTGACTCCCCGTAAAGCTCTAAATCCTGACCTTCATCCAAATCAATATGCGCAACCCGAATTACTTGGCTACCCTCAACGAACTCAAAAGAACCGGAACCAGAGAGTGTGAACTGAAAACCCTGATCGTAACCGTCCCTTGTTCCGGCCAATCGTGCTGAGAACCTCAAGCACAGGTTTTTGAATGTAAATGCACGGTTTGGCACATCAACCCATATGTCCCCCCTTTGAACCCAAACTGAATCAACCTCATATCCGTAATTTGCAGGATTAGTTTCCTGCAAGAGATCATCCCACAGGCTGTGACTATCAATAGAGCCTAGATTTTTACAAATGCCATCCTGGATTTCGTTGATATGCATAGTGCTCTCCTTTGTAATTCTTAATAAATTGGACAATCATAATTAGTCCGCTTTTTTTCGAGCTAATGTGCGGCGGATAAGGAGCAAGACCGGAGGCAAGCTTGATTGCCGACGGGATTGTCTGCTGGTTAATCCTAAATAATTCTGATGAATAGGCTTTCTTGGCCGGTAAATTAATTTGCCTCAAAAAGCAAGAATACCGGCAAAATTATGCAGCCTGCTTTTGGCAATCATCTAAAAAAAGAAAGTCAGACTTTCAGATCAGTCCTTTGACCCAAAAATTTTATCAGTGAGCAACTCAGTCATCGCGTAATCTTTGATCTCTTGAATGGTAGAGTGATCCAGGGTCTGCAATAGCTGGATCATCTTTTCTTCACTAACTCCAGCCTGTTTCCACAATCTTTTGGCCTTCCATTGTTTTCTGGTCCACCCTAGTATGGCCCAGGGTTTTTCTTGCTGAATTTTTTCTTTAAGAAGCATAGGTGGTAATTATTGGAATATTTTCTGTAGGCCCCCAAAACTATTTGATGGGTCTTTGCCATTTGGATATCCGAAGATGCAATCCTAATCGATCAAACGGCAGAGTTATTAGCAATGCCGCCTGGGCTGTCCAATAATCCGGGAACAGTTATGTTGTTGGCCGTTCATTTCATTCTGCTGGCAGTTGGGCACAAATCATTCATGTAGCAGACTTCGCATTTCGGTACTCGCCAATTACACCAGTTTCGCCCGATTTCCCAACTCGGCAAGTCCATCATTCCGGGAAACTCAGGGTAGAGTGCTCTTGCCTTGTAGATCAGCTGTTCCACCGTTGCTTTGCTCGGACTCAGGCCGAGTCGAGAGAAAACTCTGCGGACGTGCACATCCGCTGAAATGTCTATGGAGAAGTAATCCGCAAAGGGGATCTTAAAATCCCGCGCGAGAATATTGGCAGCCATGCTGCCGATCTTTGGGCCGATGCCCTTAAACTCCAGAAAGCGATAGACAACTTCTGCGCTTGATGGTCTGTCCTCCCATATTCGGCCAGCATCTCCCTTGTACTCGGTCTTGATACGCTGCACCGCCTCATAAAAGTAAGTGGCCATTATGTTAACGAAGCGGTGGAGTGGCAGTGGTTTCGACATAAGGTATTTAACTTCTTCAAGGGACAGCGCGATAAGTGCATCCATTGAGAATCCGCGGAGCTTCTCGGAAATCAGTTGAGGGATAGTCCATGCCTTCTCAGCCTTGAATTGTCGGTCCATGACACACGCCAAGACAAACGCATGGGGATGGTGGCTTAGATCATTCAGCAGGGCATCAGCCTCTGGTTCTCTGGAGAAATGGATAAATTGCTTCGGTGCACGGAACAGATTCAATCCATGTTCAACTAGCCTGTCACGTATGGCTTTTTCCATCATATTATTCTGACCAATACTCAGGTAAGCCTGAGGGCTAAGGAGCCTCAGAGGAAAACCCGATCCGCGTTGACCCAATTTTAAGGACTTCGATCACTTCACCAGTCTTGTCATCATATTCCAATATCTCGACATCCTTTGGTATCAAGTGACTGTATCTGCGCATATAGTAAGCGGCAAGGCTCTCCTGGCGTTTCTCACTGTAATCTCTCAATACGAACAACACCTTTCTGAATCGCGGAGGGGCCAGATGAAAATAGTACATTGCTTCATTCCACATGGTGATCTTAGCGCTTGGGACATTACCGCCTGCTGTCCACCGGTGCGACTTGCATTCGACGAGGACCGGAGGGTCCTGGGAGCCGAGATCAAACTGCCTATTTTTCTTTTCGGCAGTAACTCCAACTAGAATTGAAAAGTTGCTACCTAACAAAACCTTTTGTTTTTGAAAGTGTTTTTGTGCGGCAGACTCAAAGTCACGACCCACACAGGCATTAGACACCGACCCCACTCTCTGAAAATTATTCATGACGTTGTTAGCCTTATCCTGCATTGAACCAAAGGTACTTATCAAAAACTCGCTCCTGGAACCAACGCGAGCTGGCGATGGCTTCTATACCTACAGAACTCCACTCATATGCCATGGAGAAATCTTTTACGGCTGCAAGGCCCGCACAAGCTTCTAGAATTTGCGGCTCATGGGCTGAGTACGCCAAAAGCCATTGCCGTCTATACTCTCGGTAATCGCCGCCGTGTGGCACCTTATATTGATTGGCTCTAAGCCATGAAATCGCTCTGCCATCGAAGATGACAACCGGGCTCCTATACCGAAGCCAGAGGAATTTCGATGCGGCGGAAACTGCTTTTTTACCATACCGTTGCTCAAATGCCGCTGCTAGATCGCTTACGCTTTGACATACGTTGTCCTCATTTAGTGGACCTTTAACCGATAGAACAAGGTCAAGTGCTGCCTGCAACCGTTTTTCGCTTACATCATTCGCAAAATTGCGAGTCACCTTGTAGTATTTCGCTGCCTTGTAAAATGCCTCGAGACTGTATCCCTTGTCGCCGGAAAATATGCGCTCGGAAAATGGTTTGTCCCACCAATACCAGTCGTTTAGGTATGTCAAAGCGAAATGCCTATAATTATCCATTTTCTCCCAAGCCCAGGATGCTGGTATTATTCAGAGTTCAGTGGGGCGGACTACTGCGATCTAATAGTCATGTGTCATCATTTGCATACGCCTATGGAACCTTCCATACATTCTCTTCCGTCGGGCCAAATGGCCCAGACAAAATCGGCTTCTATCAGATTAGCTCCACTAAGATTAGCTCCACGTAAATCAGCACCGCCAAAGTATGCTCTCTGTAAATTGGCTCCTCGCAGATCGGCTCCATTCATGTAAGCATTGCTAAAGAAAGCCTCTCTGAGGTTGGCACCTCTTAGATTTGTTCTTACCAGTTTGGCATCAGTTAAAAAAGCCTCTGTTAGATTCGCGTTGTTCAGATTAGCCCCGGACATGTCTGCCTCAAGTAAACAAGCTTTGCTCAAATCGGCTCTGCTCAGGTCTGCGCCTCTAAGGTTGGCATTACTCAAGTTGACTTCTCGCAGGTCAGCAATGCTAAGATTTGCCCCACTCAGGTTTGCTTCGGTCAGGAAGGACAAATGCAGGTTGGCCCCTGAAAGATTGGCTCCACGAAGATCGACCTTATAAAGATCGCAATAAATGCACTGATTTGTCATCCTCAATTTTTGCAGGTCCTCTTGACTAAAAGCCTTGGCTATACTCGCTTGCAAAATCATAATCAAAACTGCACATAGAATGATAGTTGTGTTTTTTATTGCCATTATACTTTTTTTCAAGTTAGGGATCATGAAGATTAATATCTTAAGGCTAGTTTCCATCCGGATAAGTCTGTCCTGCCTCAGACTCCTGTCTTTTGTCCACAACTTTTATACTTCCGCAAAAAATCTGTATCTTTCCAAATAGATCCCCGAAGACCGCCATGCCATAAATATTTAGTAAATACTTTAATAGCTAAATTTTTCCCCAAAAATATTTCAGAGCAGAAATAAATCCGATTTGCTGAGGGAATCGGTTTTCTGTGCCGATAAAAAAGACCCGTGTGGGTTGGGGTGGGACCTCAATTATAAAGGTACTTGGAGTCCCGTTACCCTCATTGTGGGGGTACCGGGGTCCCATGCCAACCAAGGAGGTGATTAAGATGACTATTCTGACACGGCCTAAATGCCCGCGCTGCGGACAGAGGTGGACAGAACCCCTGGAGATTCCTGAGGGGATGTTGAGGTCAACCATGAAGATTATTGCCAGGAACGGCGGTCTGCACTGTGACGACTGCATCAATGAGGTCAATCAGTTGTGGTCCAGGGTGATGATCCAGGACCAAACTTATCTGCAATAACCTTATAACCACATGGAGGTGCTTATGACAAAGGACTTCGGCAAGGTAATCAGGCTTTACCTGCCTTCTGACCAGGACATCCGGGACAAGCAGGATCAGGCTGAACCCATGATCCGTCCCTCTGACACATGCGGCCTGCCCCTTGCTAAGCTCTGCCCTGAGCTGGGCAAGGTGATTATCCTGAAGGACAACTCTGACCATAAGGGTGAGTCCTCAGCGTAGGCTGATTAGATAAACCATAACCAGACATATTCCACTGTTTATGACCGCTGAAGCAATCGTGCTGAANGCGGTTTTTTTGTGCCTAACGCCCGGAGATGGGCANCATCNNACAGGAGGTTCCANATGAACAANTANACAGCNTCNTCANTNAANCGNGGATTTTATTCTAAGCCACGTAATGGCTATCCAGCAATCAGTCAGGGAGCCATTAACAAGTCCGCTCCTGCGGTTGTGGTCAAGAAGAAGGGCCGGGATGCTTACCGTCCGGCCATCAACATCCTCAAACAAACCGGCAGGGCTTAAGGAGGTTATTATGGCTTTACTACTTTCACCCAACCCGTACGCGCAAGAGGAGATCATCAAGGG
>SL_5KL_010_SEDDRAFT_10002229_pt1 | contig 10967 bp, 11 predicted proteins | sample SodLakKL_010_SED_FD_9118 | JGI IMG/M metagenome (IMG submission 9118)
TCCCGGGGGGCACCCGGGGCGGAAACGTGGGGGGGAAGAGTGGAGGATTCCATGGGCCTCTCCGGTTCCTGGGATGGGGACGTGCTCCTGCCATCGAGTCGGGCACGTACCTGAATATAAGGATCGCAAAGGGGCGCATGGCACCCTGCCCAGATCCTTGCACGTGAACCGGCAACCTTACAGGTTGCGTTCAGGGGGCCTGCGACTCGGTCGGCGCCCAGCAGAAGTCGGGAGGTGCGGATGATCGAGGGACAGGTGGGGGCACCCAAAGTCCGAATCGACGTACATTCCCTCGGCACGTCGGATCTGCGTGGCCTGGCGGTAGTAGCGCAGGGAATGTCCCTTCCCGTATCCGAAGTAGCAACTCGCGTCTGGCGAGCGCCTGCGATCCTGGTGGATCAGGTGGATCGAGACACGGCAGACCACCTCGTGTCCATCCTGCAGGAGGTGGGACTGGAGACCGCCGTCGCTGATTCCTCCCAACCGGTCCCGACCCCGACTCTCTACGATCTGGCCGTGCAGGTCACGGACGCCCGTCGGGTGGGCGAAATTGTCAAGGCCCTGTCGACCGTCCTGGGGTTGGAGCCCATCAAAGCATATGAACTCCTGGCCACTCCGCCCGGATCGATCCTGGGTAGTGTCGGGGAGGCTTCCGCCCTCGCCTTGGAACAGCGACTCGGACCGGGAGCCCGGATTCTCCGATCGCCTTCCGGGCAAGGACCGTTCGATCTCTTCGTAGAGCCCGGCCGACCTTTGCCCCCTCCGGTCCTTCAACGCCTGCCGCAGGTCATGGAGTACGAAGGTACAGGCTACATGCCGTTGGGACTTGACCATCAGGACTCGGAGCGGCTCTGGGCTGTCCTCAAGAGCCACGCCGGTGCCAGACTCATTCCCCGGGCCCTGGTTCGGTTCGAGGTCGTCCTCTCCGCTCCCGCCAGCCCTACCCCTGAACGAATCGCCTTTCTTCAAGAAGCCTTTGGGATTCCTCCAGCGGTGGTCCCCCGCGTTCTCCGGGCGGCTCCCGTCTCTCTGGCCCATGACCTCACCCTGGACGAAGCCGGACACGCCGTCCATCGCTGCCGTGCGCTGGGAATCTCCACCGTGCGGGAGCCCATGTACTTCGGACGGGCCGGCGTGCGGGTTGAGGAGGTGAAGGACCGCGTGGAGTTCGACCGTACCCTGACCCGGCTCGGCATGGCCCCACCTGATCACCTTCCTGCTCAGGTTGCCCTGGACCTGGCAGACCTGGAAGCCCGCCGCTTGATGGCTGCTCTCACCGCCTCAGGTGCCAAGGCACGGTTCACCGACCCGGTGACGGACGGAGAAGAGCGATGAGCGAAGCCCCACCGAACCCGCACCTGAATCACCTGGCCATTGCGGAGCAGGGGAAGACCCTGGCCCTGAAGGGAAGGCACGGCCCGGCGTTGGATCGGTACCGGGCCGCTCTGCTCCTGGCACGACAGATGGCGGCGCCGGCCGTCTTCGCTCGCCATTATACGGACTGCATCTTCGAGAGCCTGGAGCGATCCGGACAGTTCGCTCCTGCCCTGGAACTCTGCGAAGCTGCCTGCGGTGAGATGGCCGGAGTTGACGACCCAACCCCCATCCAGATACGGGACCGGGCCTCCATGCTTCTTCGAAGAGGAGCCCTCCTCCTCCGGCTGGACCGGGGCCACGAAGCCGAGGATGTCCTGGAAGAGGCGGTGCGACTCTCCGGGCCGGGCCGCCTCCCACTGGCCGAGGAACTGCTCGCCTGGCGCCGGCGGGCTCTCTCCATCTCCGGAGAACGACTGACGGAGGCGCAGGAGCGTCACGGCTACTTCGTCGTCCGGCGCGACACCCTTCGTCGCGATCTCCTCGACCGCAGCTCACCCTCTTCGCTCGCTTCCGATCCGGGTCAAACCGGTGGAGTGGGCACCACTTCCTTCTGAAGGAGCCGGCCATGCCTGCACTCCGAGACATGACTCCCGGTCAGATCCTGGCCGATGCCAGCGTCGCCGAATTCATCAAGCAACTGGGGCTCGGGATCGCAGAAGCCCAGACCGCCTTGGACCGAAACTCAGTGGCCCAGATGGAGGCGTTCACCCGACCCGAGGAAGGTCTGGGAGGGCGATCCCTCCTGGAACTCGGCCTCCTCCCGGCATTCTACCACTACCAGCACGCCGATATCAGCGTCTCTCTCCAAATCCGCTTGGAAGTCACCGAGACCGACGAATTCGGCTTCGGGGTCGACGCCCGCGTGGGCCGAAATGGTGAGAGAAGCGCATCGAGCCAGGAGAGTGAGCGCATAGAGGAGTCGGGCTCACGCACCGAGGAGCGGTCGGCCCAGCTCGCCTATCGGGCCAATTCGGAGGGGGCCATGGTGGTGAATGGAACCCGTGTGACTCCGACAGGCAGTGATCCCTTCTCCCGGATCCGAAACCTGAGGGAGCGTCTCGTGGCACGGGACGACATCGACGCCGTCTTCGCGGACCCTCCGGAGCGGTCCCTCGACATTTCGACCGACGCACCGGCCGACCGCGTCGCAGTCACAGACCGCTCCGTGGCCTTTCTAAAGACACCGAAATATCGAGGTCTCTTGGCGATCCGTCAGAACGAAGCGACGGAGTTCGTCCTCAATGCGGACACCACCGTGGAAACCACGGCCCAGGAGAGCTTGACCGAGTACGCCGAGCACGTGAACCAGGCCATCGACGGGCAGGAGGGATTTGATACCATCTTTCACCCACTGAATCCGGAACGTGGGTATTTCGAGCGGATTCCATTCGGACACAACGAGGATTTCGTCACCGACGAAGATGCCCGTTCGTTCATCAAGCTCACCGCCCGTGTCCTCATCGCCACGGGGGAACGGGTCAGTGTGGAGGGAATGACCGACCGCACCGGAAGCCCCACGTACAACCTGGATCTGGGCGCTCGCCGGGGCCGGACGGTTCGCCGGATGTTCCTGGAGAACGGCGTCCCCGAGAGCCAGATCCAGTTGATCGACAGCCGGGGAGAGGGAAGGGCAACCGAGGCCGGAGAACAACCCGGTGCTCAAAATGGAAACTGGCGAGCCGTGTGGATCGACTTCCCGGACCGGGACGCCTACTGGATCGGGGTCAGCGGCATCTTGGAACCGCAGACCGTGCTGGCCAACGTGGCACCGGACATCCGCGGAAATCCAGGAGAAGGGAATGGCTTTGTCTTCCTCTGGACGCCCGCGCCGCTGGACCTTTCGAGTCACCAAGTCACCATCGATGGGCAGGAGTTCGGGCTCAGCGGGTCCGCCGGAGGGGGGCAGGTCGCAGGCTCCGCCGAGGCCCACGCCCACAACCTCACCACCGCCATCAACGCCACGGAGGAGCTTCGTGCGAGCCGGATCGGGCATGTGGTACAGGTGATGAGAGCCACAGACGAATACACGATCCAACTCTACAGCCGGAGTGACCGGGAGATCTCCCTCACCGGTAGGGAAGGGATACGAGTGACGGAGGAGTTCTCCCGGGTCCGAACCTCCCAGGTGGAGAGTCAGGAGGGCCGACGCACCACTGTAAGTGTCGGTGCCTCCCTGAACTACCGGGAATCCCGTCAGTTCGGTCTGGAGGTGACGGGCAACAGCACCATCTCTGCCCGGTTGGCCTCGGTGCCCGCCCCCGATGAGTTCAAGGAGGCCATCCAGATCTTGCAGGCGGAGCGCCGGTCATGAGCGCGGTGCCCCGGACCACCCGGGCTCTGGTGACTGCTCCCCTACCCCAGATCATCGAAAAGCTCGGGATCGCCATCTCGGAGGGCCAGTTCGCCCTGGACCGGAACTCGGTGGAGATGGCTCGAATCATGGGCGAGACCGAGGTGGAGATCGGAGGGCGTCCCCGGTCCCTATTGGAGCTGGGCTTCACGCCGAGCTTTTACGCCTTCACCGAAGCCACCGTCGAGGCCAAGCTCAGCTTCAACATGAGTGAGTCCACGTCCACCTCGGTGTCCGCCTCCGCCTCGGTGGGGGGCGGGATCGGCGTCTTCATGGCCGCAGCCACCGTGTCGGCCAGCTACCAACGCCGTTTCTCGGTGGAGGCTTCAGGCACCTCGTCCATTGCCGCCCGACTCGTTTCACTGCCCCCTCCCGATCAGTTCATGAGCCTGCTCCGCACCCTTCAGGAGCCCTCCGATGAATAGCCCCGCACCCACGGCGTGCGGACTACGTTGCCACCAGACCACCCCCGTCCCGACCTCGGGGCGCACAGCAAAAGGAGTCACCCGATGAGCATTGGACAGGACCTTCTTGACGTCCCCATGGGGGACATGATCCGCGACATGGCCTTCGCCATCGCGGACAGCCAGTTCCAGTTGGACCAGAGCTCCATGCGGACGGCAGAGATGATGGGCGGGCTCCATTCGGTCTTCGACCGATTCGGGAACCAGACCTTCGATGACAGTCGGATCTTCTTCGGCTACGAATACATGACCATTGAGCAGGCCCGAGCCTATGCTCTGTTCGACGACGGGCTCACCGGTGGGCTGACCGAAGACAGCATTCAGTTGCAGGAGGTGGTACAGACGATCATCGACGACCGCCGGGATCAGATCGAAGCGGACGAGGGTTCCGCGCCCTCAGAGGCCGATCTGAACCGGGAGGTGATCCGGGTCCCCACTCGATTGTCCATGATGGAGATCGGCTTCACGCCGACCTTCTACCAGTTCGTGGACACGATCATTGAGGTGAAGATCGCCATCCGGATGACCCGGGAGCGGGAATTCAGCAGGACCACCTCCAACCGCACCACCGACGCGAGTCGCTCGGGCGAATCGAGCCGCGACCGCGCCGGGATCTTCGGGCTCCTCAGGGGCGGGTCTACCGGGAAGGCCTACCAGAACAACCAGACGGTTCAGACCACGCAGGTGGATGCGACCTACTCCTCCAAGTACAGCTACTCAGCCGAGGGTGCGAGCCTCCTGCGAACCAAGCTGGTGCCGGTCCCACCTCCCGCCATCCTGACTGAGCGGATTCGGGGATTCATGGAGATCGAGGAGGACATGCGACGCCGGCGACTGGACGAGATCCTTCCTCCGGACGACTCATCCGACGGAGGTGAATGATGGCCGTCGGACAGGATCTTCTGGACGTCCCCTTCCCGGAGATGGTGAAGGCCATGGGGGTGGGTATCGCTGAGGCCCAGTATGAATTGGACCTGACCTCCCTAAAGATCGCCAGGCTCATGGCGGGCTATGCTCCTGAAGAAGAAGGCGATGAGAGCGACACCCCAGTCACGGCTGAGCGGACCAACCTAATCCGGATCGGGGACGGAAACGAGGAGGGATACTCTCTCCTCGAGCTCGGATTCACGCCCACCTTCTACCAGTTCGTGGACACGCTCATCGAAGTGAAGATGTCCATCTCCATGTCAACGGAACGGGAGCGCCGCCGCTCGACGGTGGACGTCCGGGGGTCCGCCAGCGGGAAGGTGGGATTCCTCTCGGCCAGTGCCAAGATGAAGGTATCCACGGTATCCGCCAGCTATTCCAGTAAGTACCAGTATTCCGCCGAGGGAAGCTCTCTGCTGCGGACCAAGCTCGTCACCGTCCCCCCACCCTCCATTCTGGAGGAACGGATCCGGGCCATGCTGCCGGATGAGGAGGATTAGGGGATGCCCCGAAACTCTTGGACTTCGGTTCTGGAAGAAGACGAATCAGGTGGCGGGCCCTCTCCCGTCGAGTTGGACCTCCCTCCGGAGCTGGAGAGACTTCGTCGGGAGCGAAGGGAACTCGAAGCCAGGATGGACCAGCTCACCGGCAGGACGTCCACGCCAGTGGGCGACGCTCCTCGATATCCGGTCACACCGCTGGCTCAGCGGCGGACGGAGGACGCACGGTGGGCCAGGCGACGGGACGATCTTGGAATAACTGAAGGTGTGCGCACACGTCCGGGGGGACACGCGCTGCCGGCTGACTCGCATCGCAGGCATATGGCGGGCAGAGGTGAAGCCAGTGAGGTCGAACCCTCCCCTCCGCTACGAACTCAGCAACGAGCGATACTCGAGCCTGCCGGCCGTGTTGGCGACGGCTCTGTCCTAGATGAACCGCTGTCAGGCTCCCTCTACCGTAGACTCCGCATCCCTGGCGACGCCGTCAAGCATCGTGGAGCTGTTCCCGCAACTCTCCTGACCGGGGATGGGATGAGCCCGGACCTCAGGTCAGATCGGGATGAAGACCCACGGTCGGAGCCCCGTCTCTCCGGCCTTGCGGACCGGTTCACCGAGTTGGAAGATCGCTTTACCGCTCTCCCGGACCGATTCACCGACGTGGACACCCCCACCGCCGGGGCCGCTCGCCGGGTGGAGGCCCTCACCGATCGCTTTACCGGCCTCCGAAGTCTGCGTCCCCTCAGGGACCGGTTCACGGAACGAATGGATCGCCGGCTGCGGACCCGCGACCGTCTGGGCGGACGGGCGGCGGCCCTAACGGAGGACCCACCGCTCCGCTCCGCTCGAGATCGCTACGAAGCCCGGCGAGAAGAGCTCCTGGCTCTTGGCACCGGCGGCAGCGGTGATCTGGACGATCGCTCCATGCGGGGGCGGGTGCGCGCCCTTGCCCAGCTTCGGATGAAGCGGGAACGGGAGGCGGCCGATGACGCCCGGGTCCAGCGAGCACGGGCCCGGGCCGCATCGGGAGGGGAACCATGAGCCGCGGCGGGCAGGTCACCGCCGAAGCCATCCGGCAGATGCTCGTGGGGCTGGCAGATGCCCTCCGGACGGCCCAGAACTCCCTCGCCGCCGACGCTCAATCCGGTGAACTGGGTGGGATCGGGTATGAGATTCCGTACCTGGACTTCTCCTTCGAGGTGGAATTCACCTCCCGAGAAGAGCAGGAAGGCCAGCCGATCCTGGCGCTTCGCCCCCGGTTTGGGGCTTCTCCCACCACCGATACCACCAAGGAAATTACCTCGAGGGTGGCGGGTCGCCTGGTCAGCGTTCCTCCTCATGGGGGTAGTCCCACACCTCTGCTGGATATCCGTCTCGTAGAGGAAGGAGAGAGGCTTGTTCTGGCTCTTCGACTCACCAATGCTGCAGGAGAGGTCCTCTCCGGGACGCAGGTGGCTCTTCAGGTGGACGACGATATGACGGAGCGGCTCACCGGTCGTCGACCATCGACCGAAGAGCGACTCAACCTCCTGGCAATCCAGGTCATTCGCACCGATGGAGATGGACGGGGGCGGGTCGGACTGAATCCCGGTGCCCTCGAAGACGGTGCACGGGTGGTGGTCCATGCCGAAGCGCGGGGAGCGACGGCCCGCATCATCGTTTCGGATCCAGGAGGGGTGGCATGAACATCGAAGTGACGGCCCAACTCCTCCGGTGGGACGGTAAGCCGGCGGCGTCCTTCCCGGTGGCTCTGGAACTCTGCAGTCCCAACGGAGGCTGGCAGCAACTTGCCGTCGGAAAGACCGATCCCAGAGACGGCACCCTCCGCTTGGCTGAGACCCTGCGCCCTCCGGTACCGGCCATCCCCGCCCTCCGCCTGGTGCACGGTGAGAGCCGGGCCGAGTCCGTCCAGGTTCTGGCCCAGATCGGGTCATTCAAGACCGGTAGGAACGCGGCTTCTGTGGCCTTCGGACCCCTGCTTCTCCTGCCGGATGGCGGGGTACCCCTTCCTGGGGTAGACGAAGAGGGTCGGCTGGAGAGCCGCGCTCCCGGGGAGCGACTCGTGGCGATTCCCGACGTGCTGGCAAAATGGGCAAGGCATGAATTGGAATCATCTGAGCGGGGAGATCGAGAAACGTCGGAATCCAGGTCTGTGGAGGCCCTCAGGGAACTCCTCACCGTTGAGACGGCGCGAGCCGACCAGCTCCGTGTACGGCTCGGCCACAGAGAGGAGACGATCGAGGAACTGAAAGAGGAACGAGCCGTCCTCCGAAGTGAACTCTCCCAGGCCAGGGAGGCCCTTGAGGTTCTACAGAAAAGCGAAGAGAGCTCACCCACTGTAGACAGCTTGGCTGGCGCCATTTCGGGAGCTTTGAATCAGGCTCGTTCCCTTGGAGGGCTCGAGCTTTCCAATGCCGAGATCCGTCTCCGGGGAATCGTCTCGGAAGCCGGCTCCCGCTTCCACCCCCTGGACGCGGCTGAGGCCCGAACCATCCGCCCGGAGAACGTCTCGGAACTCACCCTCCGTCTCGCCTCGCCCAAGCCGGGGGAACCGCCGTCCGACCAGGTCCCTGACGTGGTCGGGCACACGGTGAACTCCGCCCGCCGAAAAGCTCTGGCTGTGGGCCTGGACCTGGAAGTCATCGAAGAGGTCGCACCAGGCCGGCCCGCCGGAGCCATCATTTCCCAGGCACCCGAGCCAGGTCAGCCGGTGGGAGCCGCCCGGGGAACGCTGAGTGTGGTGGTGGCCGTTCCCCGTTCCACAGACCAGGAGACCCCATGAGCGACATCAGTCGGTTGGTGAGTGACATCACCTCCGCCCCTCTCGGTCGCATCATCGCGTCGGTGGGGGAGGGTGTGGCCGAAGCCCAACGGGCCCTGGATCGTCAGGCCATCGGGCAACTCCTGGCACTGTACGCCGAGAGTGATGAAGGAACCAGGCTCCTACGCGAAAGCGGATGGCGCCCCACCTTCTATACCCTCCCCGAGACCGAGGGAGAGGTAAAGGTGGCGCTGAGCCTCTCGGGAGCGGACCCGGACGAGCCATCGACGGGAGCCGAAGCCGGAGGCGCAGGTGCACCGAGGCCGAGCCCAACTCCGGCCCCTCTGCGCGGGGGCGCGTTGCTCTCGACGAGGCTCAGCCGCTCCCTCGCCCCTCCTAGAACCAAGCTCTACGCCACGCCCGTGGACGGCGGCTACAGGAACCGATTTGGATTCGAGGCCTCGGTCAGCGCCACCATACGGTTTCGGATCGTGCCGGTCCCCCCACCCCCCGAAGCCGACCGGATGCGAGTGGTCCCCGACTTGCAAGGAATGAGCGCTGCTGACTCGGCCCGACTTCTGGAGGGTTTCGACCTTGTTTTGGAGGTGGAACACGGAGGAGAAGGTTCCGTTTCGGACCAGGTGCCGGAACCCGGGACTGTGGTCCGGGTTGGGGACACAGTGCGCGTCGGACTCGGGGGTTGAGGCCGCCCACCCCGGTCGGACCGAGCTAGTCGAGGGGCCGGTATACAGAATGGCCGCAAGGCGATATCCTTACCGTCATGATTACTTCAAATTCAATGACCCCGCACCATTCCCTTCCACAGATCATCCAGGGTGGGATGGGCATCGGCGTCTCCGACTGGCGCCTCGCTCATACCGTCTCTCGCCTGGGCCACCTGGGGGTGGTCTCCGGCACCGCCATCGACACCCTCTTCGTCCGACGTCTGCAGGACGGCGATCCCGGTGGCCACATGCGCCGGGGACTCGCCGCCTTCCCCTGGAAGAAGANGGCCCAGTCCATCCTGGAGCGGTACTTCCTTCCTGAGGGAAGGCAGCCCGGAGAACCGTATTCCCTGCTCTCCATGTGGCGCCGCCAGGTGTCGCAGGAGCGGGAGAGGCTCGCCGTGGCCGCCGCCTTCGTCGAGGTCTGGCTGGCCCGGGAGGGGCACGACGGGCTTGTAGGGATGAACCTCCTGACCAAGGTGCAGATCCCGAACCCGGCCACCCTCTACGGGGCGATCCTGGCGGGCGTCGACGCCGTCCTCATGGGCGCCGGCATCCCCAAGGAGATCCCGGGGCTTCTGGATGATCTGTCCCAGCATCGTGCCACCTCCCTCCGGCTGGATGTGGAGGGTGCCCGGAGCGCCGAGGACCTCCGGGTCCACTTCGACCCTGCCGTCCACTGGCAGGAGGAAGGGATCGACCAGGAGACGGATGCAGGGCTACCCGAGGTGACCCGTCCTCTCTTCTTCCCCATCGTCGCGTCCAATTCCCTGGCCCGCATGCTTCTCCGGAAGTCCAACGGTCGAGTGGATGGCTTCGTGGTGGAAGGCCCCACCGCCGGGGGCCACAATGCCCCCCCGCGAGGGAAGCTGGAGACGACCCCCCAGGGAGAGCCCATCTACGGAGAACGGGATGTGGTAAACCTGGCAGAGATGGCCGAGCTGGGTGTGCCCTTCTGGCTCGCCGGGGGAGAGGGCTCGCCGGAAGGGCTCCGGCGGGCGCTGGCGTCGGGGGCCCAGGGGATCCAGGTCGGCACCCTTTTCGCCCTGTCCGACGAGAGCGGCCTGACCGACCAGCTCCGACGGAGGGTTCTTAGCGAGGTGCGTGAGGGTGATGTTGAGATCGTCACCGACCTCAGGGCATCGCCCACCGGGTTCCCCTTCAAGGTGGTGCAACTGGAAGGGACCGGTTCCAGCCCCGAGATCTACGAGGAGCGGGTGAGGATCTGTGACCTGGGCTACCTCCGAACGCCCTTTCGGGACGAAGACGGGCGCGTCCACTACCGGTGTCCCGCCGAGCCGGCGAAGACCTGGGCCAGGAAGGGTGGCCGGCCCGAAGCCCTGGAGGGACGCCGGTGCCTGTGCAACGCCCTCATGGCCGATGTGGGCGCAGCCCAGCTACGAGTGAACGGGACGAACGAGGAAGAGCCCGGCCTCCTCACCAGCGGCGACGACCTCCTGCGGCTCTCCCGGTTCCTGGGAGACCGAGAGCACTACGGAGCCGCCGATGTGGTCGAGTACCTCATGTCCGGCATCCAGGCGAACCCGGAGGACTCGAGCCCGGCCGCCCCCTAGTCCCCTCCTTCAGGGAAGGGCCCAGCCTGCCACCGCCACGAAGTGGCACACGGTGCCGGCCAGAACGAAGAGATGCCAGATGAAGTGCCAGTAGGGGAAGCGGTCCATGGCGTAGAAGATCACGCCGGCCGTGTACGCCACCCCTCCACCCACCAGCCAGGCCAACCCCGCAGGGGGGAGGCTCTGTACCAGTGGAACGATGGCCACCAGAGCCAACCACCCCATTCCCAGGTAGAGTGCCAGGGAGAGGCGGGGGAAACGAAGTCCCCCGAAGGCCTTCAGCAGTACCCCT
>SL_5KL_010_SEDDRAFT_10002230_pt1 | contig 10967 bp, 13 predicted proteins | sample SodLakKL_010_SED_FD_9118 | JGI IMG/M metagenome (IMG submission 9118)
AAGACGACCAAGAGGTGGCTGTTGAGTCGGCTTCTGTCCATGTGGAATCTGGATCGCATCCAATGCGGCTCCTGTACGTGCCGTCGACGAGTGGGGAAGGAACGGCCGTCTTCGCGACGAATTTCCGAGTGGGACCCGGTGAGGCCGAGACGTTCTGTAGACGGTATAGTCACCGGTGGCAAATCGAGAGCGAGTACAAATCGATCAAAGGTGACTTTCTCGCGAAGACCTCCTCGAAAGACTACCGCGTTCGCTTGTTCTACTTCGTGTTCGCGGTCCTCTTGTACAATATCTGGCGGCTCACCGACTTCCTGCTGAAAGCAGGCGTCGACGGTGAGATGGACTACGCACCCGTGTTGACTGCGGGTGAGTGTGTTGAACTCGTTGCCTCGTCGTTGATTCCACACGACTAACCGGCTGATACCCCACTGAGTCCGCCTTTTGGGAGTGACAACCCTAACCAGGAGCGGCAGAATCTGCGTAATTTCGCACGTTCGTCCGGTAGATGCGAACGGTAGAGATCCAAATCAGGACTGGTCGGCGAGAAGAACCAACGAATTGATGCTAATTCGACCTGAAACTGGCCCATCCTCCGAAACTGTGGTCACTCAGCTCTTTTCGTGCGAGTTCGAGTTCAGCGTGCGCCATTTTGTTATGTTCGTAGCGGTCTGGTGTCTCGACGTGTCGGTCATGGTTTCCCTGCACGACGAGCGAACTGACTGCTTGAACCCGTTTTAAACACTCCTGTAGATAGGAATTCTATCCGGCGATGTCGCCCACACAGATGATGTCGTTGACCGGTGCTATACCCTTCATTACAGCTTCGAGAGCAGGCAGATTCGAGTGGATATCGGAAATTAAACCAACGTGTATACCGGTGAATTGAGAAGCATTGCTGAGATGCTGACGGTTAGCCTATTCACGGTGCTGGGTGTAGATGCGTGCCGCCTGTCGAACCACTGACTCGTGAGGATTGACGGCTTCCCGACGATTCGCGACCTGCTCAAATGCAGCTTCCAAGTCGATTTGCTCATAGAGAGCGAGCGCCGTCGCGGCTACTGCAGGGCTCCGTGATGCGCCGGCCGAGCAGTGGACGAGTACGCGGTCGCCCTCATTGAGCCGTTCGAGTATCTCGATAACAGCTTGGTTGAACGCCTGAGCGTCATTCTGTGGACCATCAACCATCGGTATCCGAGTAACCGACAGGCCGGAGAGGTCTGGGGTGACGTACGTCAGCGACACAACGGCGTCCACCCTATGGTCGCGGAGTAGCATAGCGTTCTCGGCGTCATCAATCGTCCCAACGAATAGCCCCTCTGAAACGGCGTCCATCAGTCCTCCGTGAGTTCGTAGGCGGCCTCAACGGATTCTGAAACCGTGATTGGTTTCGGACAGAGCTCAGTATCAGATCCAGAGGCCAGTGACCCATCAACAATCCTACCCATTCCTGCACATAGTTCTTTCGTTGTCACGTCTTGTATTCCGGCCAACTCAACCCCTTCAGTAGCTGCAATCGGTTCGGCTTTCTCCCGAGTTTGCTCCATTGCAGCAGTAAGAGCCTCGCTCTGAAGTTGTCGGTAAACTTCCTCCTGAAGGGAGAACTGGACGGTTCTAATAGTTCCACCTGTATCCGTTACCTTGACAATGACCTGCTCGCCGATTTCCGGCACACAATCGATATGGAGGCGCTCCGTTGCTTGGAACACTACATCTGTAGCAGGGTCGAACATTTCATCGATATTCTCGACCTGCAGGTCATCTGTCTGAATCTGATTAGCTGAGACTGCAGTCATCGACTCCCGAATCATAGTTGTGCGATTACAGGCAGTCGTTCGAGTAACCGTTACCGAATCCCCCTCGCTGATTGCGGTTACTTCGACCGTTGCAAGATCTGGTATTTCCTCACACCGTTCCGTTGCAGTGGTCGTAATGGTACGGGTGGTCATATGCGCGAATGTGTCCCCCAATACGAGGCGTGAAACATTAGTTCTTGTCAGACGTGCGACTGACAATGAGTGAGAGACGCGTCTCGAGGGCGTGGTTACCGCGCAACTGCGTCTTCTACACTCGGTTGAACTTCAGTTCGATATCGACCTCTATGCCCCAGCACGAATCTCCTTGGGGTACTCGGGGGCAATGAAATAACCAGGTTGCTCACCGCGTAATCTCACTGAACGTCATTCCAAGTTTACGCTCGAGGTAGACAATCACGAACGCCTCTATCTCGCCGATCGCACCGGTCTGGAGCGTTGCACTACCAGCACCAGCATGTCCACCGCCGTCTCCCCCAAACTCGTCTGCGAGTGCTGGGAGCAAGTCATTCCCTACCGAAACCGTATCGATCATCCGATCGGTTGCCCGAGCGGTGACTCGAGCACCACCCTTTTGTCGAGAGTACACTATGACCAGGTCTACGCCAGCTGAACGAAGTGCGTTTGCGGCAGCCGATTCGTATCCACCGACGTTCGTGACAGAGATCACGATCTCACCGGCCCGGTACCCACGAGCACGTAACGTCCCGAGTGTTTTTGCCGTCCGTTCTCCACTGGCCGACGATCTGGTTAATAATTCTGGAAGTTGTTCTGCCTGCGTATCGAGTTCACCAACGAGCCGTACAGATGAGGTGATAGTGTCGGAAGTTGCGCTCTTGAGGAAGCCCGTGTCATCGAAGAGTCCGACGAGCAAAGGGAGAGCAACAGTTGGCGTCAGCTCCCAGTTACCTGTCCGAATTATACGTTCTACCAGTTCTGCTGTTGCGCCCGCGTCTGTATCAACGATAGAAGTGATCGCACGCTTACTAAGGTCTCCCCGCTCATGATGATCGATGAGAACCGGCTCAGGTGGGTCTATTGGAGCGATTCGATTGAATGACGGTGCATCGAGGACAACAATTGTATCGAATTCTTCTAGGTTGGGGTTGATCTCCAGATCGACCTCGTTTACCTCAAGCAACGACTGGGCTGCTGCTGACACACCGTCCGGTGCACAGACCCTTCCTCGGTTGAGAGCGGTGCGAAGTCCGATTGCAGATCCCAGTGAATCTCGGTCAGCGTGTCGATGGGTGACGAACAACGGTTTTTGTGCGTTCTCGAGTGATTCCACGACGTCAGATATAGTCATGGCAGGGGACTATCGGTGCTAAACAAATATATTCATTGGTGAAAGTAGTACAGAAGAATACGATGGTAAACTCATGGCACGGTATGTGATCTCCGATCTTCACCTCGGTCACGAAAACATCATCGAGTACTGTGATCGGCCGTTTGCAGACGTTGATGAGATGAATCGAACACTCATCGAGAACTGGGACCAAGTCGTTGACGAAGACCATATTGTCTTCTTTTTAGGCGACCTTGGACGCTTTGCTGACGATCAGGGGTTGAACGAATGGTTAACTAAACTCACCGGTCGGATCGTTTTCATCGAAGGCAATCACGACCATCCGAGCAGGTACGTCAATGGGCTAAACACCCACCAGTACTACATCCTTGAACAAGGTGAGTGGCAGTTTTGTTGTACGCATCAACCGGAGAATGCGCCACGCTTCTGGGAGGGGTGGGTCATTCATGGGCACCATCACAACACCCACCCAGAGAAGTACCCATTCATAAATCCTGTTGAAGAGCGTATTAACATCTCCGCTGAATTGATTGACTATTATCCTATGAATCTTGACACCCTCATTGAACTACTAAAACAGGAACAGCGCTATGGGACTTGGATGGAGGCTAATGAAGAATGAGTCTAACAATCCAACCCTAACACGTATTTCCGATTGAATCTGCAACGGGAGAAGTATCGCAACCAGTATCGTTTTGTGACATAGTTTCAATCCTATTGTATGCAAATCAGCTTCGTTCCCTACGTCCACTCGAATCTGCCAGTGTTAGAAGCGGTCGTAGAGGATATGCCAGAGGTCAACGACATCGTCTGTGCAGGTGAAGTTGAATAATGAAATACTCTGGTGATCCTCATAACCTACAACGGTTCGTCAAGGCCCAAAATCCTGTGATAGAAGAAGCCAAAAAAGAGTTACGTTCAGGTCGGAAGCGAACTCACTGGATGTGGTACGTGTTCCCGCAGATGGAGGGACTCGGAAGCAGTCAGATGGCCCGCCGCTACGCCATCTCTTCACGTAATGAAGCCGAGGCCTATCTGGAACACTCAGTACTTGGACCGCGGTTGCGGGATTGCACAGAGATTGTGAACGACTTAGAGGGTCGTTCTGCGAATGAAATATTCGGATCACCAGACGACCTCAAGTTCCGTTCCTCTATGACACTATTTCACGCCGTTGTGGACGGTCCAAATCTGTTCAGAACGGCGATTGAGCTGTATTTCGACAACGAACCCGATCCGAAGACGCTAGAGTTGCTTTAGGCGCTTGAGAATCAAACCCGCGGTAATACTTCGATGGCTCTTGCCGTTCAACTCGTCTATTCTTAGAAGTTCTCTTTGAGATGCCCTCATTGGGTTCTCGCAGGTACTGGCATAGGCATCTTCATGCGCATCCTCACCGGTGTCATGGATGGCGTATTTCGGATTAAATACATCAGGTAAGTGTACTATCTCTTCATATTGGAGTCGATAAATTGGACTCCACTCACAAAGACCGACTCCTCTAACCCTTCGTCAACACCATACCCGAGTATACCGCCTCGGCCTCTCGAATTGGATCGAAGAGTACTATCGAGTGATACCCGGAAATGCTCGAAATCCTTTAATGTGAACGATGGTCCGGACCACGCGTATCCAAACCAGTCAGTACTCGATTGATTAGATGGGACAAAGAACGATATGGACGAAGAGTAGTCTATATCCTTGAGCTCAGGTTGCTGGAAGTTCCCAACGAAGGGAATAGCACTCCTTCCACTATCCCACTGGGCCCATACTCTTGCGTAATCAACGCTGACGGGATTATGACCTACGAAGAGTCTAATAAAATCCGAAAGGAGGCGCTGTACAAGTTGGTCAGTACTGAGTGGGTGTAAATTCTCCAGTAATTCAATTGTGCCGAAGTGAGAGTCGACATTCTTAATCAAAACCGTTGTTCCAACCGAATCGTGAAATTGGCGGGCCATCTCTATATGATGATCAGTGCTCGTGCTGAGGATTGCGATGACGAGACTGTCTTGTATCGAATTAGCGACGCCTAGGATGTCGGTAATCACCGAGGGTTCATCGAGATCTGCGGTAACAAAACAACAATCAATTTCCGTGTCTATATCAGCGAGTGTCTGGAAGTCATCGACGTACTGGTCGATTTGATCCGAATCGCCCGGTGTATGATCAGGATCAGATTGAAATGCAACTCTAGTCAAAACGCTTTCAACTGCTTGATCGCCCTCAGGTTGGGTCCCGCGGGGTGACAATTCCGACGTGAGTCGGGTAGTTCCACGGTCCCCGATCCCGACATACAAGAACTGTGGTGGTCCAAACTCGTCACATGAAACGGTTTCCGAACTGCCCTGTTGTTCCGCGTATTCGAGTGCGTCCTCGACGATATCTTTCATTGATTCTTAGTACAGGATTTTAGGTTTTGACTTGTAGGATACTATAGAAGCGGTCAACAGTTGGGGCAGACACGCACCGTGACGCCATCGAGACGTAATTTCCATTCGAGACCGGAACCGCATTCTCCACAACTATCTTTTCCACCATCATTGGTTTCGATGCGGCCGGGTACCGATTCACCCTCGGGTTCGTGTTCTTCCGGAACGATGATTTCCGAAGGCTGGTCCTCGTGATGCCAAACGGCATCAACCGATGGTAAACAGCGGCAGTCCACTCCAGGAATATCTTGCATACCCATCATTTATTAATGAGATACCAAAAAGATTCGTCAGACAGTTTGGACCCTAAATTCCCAACAATAATTGTATTCAGAAGTAGAACAATCACCAAAGGAAATGAGTCGATTGCTCGTCTCTCGGCCGCCCAATAACTTACAGACGTTCGCTGAGTCTGAAACACTCATCGAGATTAAACTATCTTGGGAACACGAAGCCATACTTCGTGGGGAGAAATCCCTAGAAGACGTCCTCGAGAATCAACAGATCAGCCCTGCCCGTATCCCGAGTGTCCACTTGCCGCCAGGAATTGCTCGAGGGGCTAACGGTGTTCGGATGGCACTTACCTATGAGAATCGTGGTGCCATCACCTCATTCGTTCACGAGCAACTTGACGTACTTCCGGAGGCCAGACTCGTCGCCCATCCACCACGAAAATTCAACCATGGCAAGCAACTGGAACTGATCGCGTCGATGACGACCGAGTTCAATCGGACATTCGCCATCGAGAATCTCCCTGATCGTTCGGACTGGTACTCACTCGCGTCGATCGCGTTTTTCGCGTTTGCCGGACGCGAGTACGATCGTCTCTCCCGCCTCGAATTAACGATCGATACTGCTCATCTTCCACCACTCGAAAGCGATCCAGTTGAATCTGGGCTCAGCGGTTCGGGAGTAGATCGGTTGGCATCGCGTCTGAGTAAGGGTGGACTATCGATTCCCCCAGAGTTCTTCGAACATGTAGAGAGTCGTCTCTCAGAGCTTACTGAGGTGCTTTCCCCTGACCACACTACAATAGATCTCCAGCAAACTCCGTTTGGCCCGACAGTGACCTCGTTGGTGCTCGCTGGTGACCGACTCTCTGAGCTACATCTTAATGATCCAGTGACTGACGAACTGCCGATACTCGAGGGGCACGCCCGACACCCCTTGTTCGGGACTGTTCTCGAGCTTGCGAAAGCAAACGACGTAGATATTGTATTGGAGCCACACGACGTCGACGATAGAGAACTGATCAGCTATACAGCTCGCATAGAGAAGTTGCTGGAAGAAGGGGAGCACTGAACGGTTCACATCGAGCAAGCGTTGAACGGTCGTGGTCTACCTACGGTGGGGTCTCTCTCGCTGCAAACGACAGGATATCTTCTCACAGAAAGATAGTTTCTTAATGAGGCTATCCGTTTCGCAAACAGAGGAGTCGTTTGTCAGCAATTCCGTCACAATCACCCATCAAATACATGGATTTCGTCATTGCGGATCACCACTTCCATCATAAGAACATCACTGAATACTGCGACCGTCCGTACGACTCTGTTGAAGAGATGGATGCGGCACTCGTCGAGAAATTGAACGATGTTGTTGACCCCGAAGACGGGGAATGGATAGGTAAGCTCTGGTAGCTCGAACATGAGTAATGATACGACCGAAGAGATCCGGCTCTTGGTAATTTCGGATATTCACCTCCGTCCGACAGGTGAACAGTTTTCAGTTGAGAATCTCCTCGTGGACGATGTCGATGCCATTGTTTCCCTTGGTGATGTGATCGACGACAACCGAGAACATGCTAAATCGGCCGCTGATGGGGAACGCTACGAAGAGCTTGGACGAGAATTCTTTTCGGTGTTGGACCAGGCCAAGATTCCAGTCTTTGCCGTACCGGGAAACCACGACCCGTCTGATTGCATGAGGCGTCTGGTCAATGAGTGCCAGCACGTTCAGGTTCTCCACCAGGAGACGAAGACGGTCGATCCATCGCGGACATCAGGTTCAGTGAGAGTGGCAGGATGGGGATGTGAACAGTTCGATTTCACACCCGCCTTGCTCGCACCGGAGTACCCCCAGCTTGGTCTGCCGGAAGCCGACCAACTCAGACCGGATGAAATTGCGGATCTCGTCTTGGAGGCAGGGGGCCGATATCTGGCTGGAGTTGCCAGTCCTGCAGAAGTCGCGGAGTCTCTGGGGATCAACCCCGATTCAGAGAGCCGAGAACCTCTCTGCCAGTCTCTCGATTTACTCGAATCCCGGTTCGAGAACATTGTTGACAGTACCTGTTCCGGGCCGGGCCCGTTGGTACTGGCCAGCCACATTACACCGTTCAATGTGCCGTTCGATTGCCGGGGACTTACTTCGCGAACCGGTTCGTATCATTTTGGATCGGTTGCTCTCCGCTTAGCGAGTATGGACCTTGGTCCCGCGTGTTTACTCTCTGGGCATACTCATCAACGAGGCACGACCGTCATCGAAACCGGCGCTGGATACACCTATGCACACAATCCGGGTGCCCCTGGTCAATCCGTGGTAACGATTCGAGATGACGGAGTCGTGTTCGAAGGTGGAGCGATTACCTGATGATCCGAGTCGATTTCTCGAATTCATCGGAATATAGGCGATAAGTGCTTACCCGCTCAACAGCCGCGTTCCGGATTTGACTGGAAGACCTTCCGATTCGATTTTGCTGATGACACGGTTGATATCGTAAGAGACTCGCCGCAGTTCCACGGAGTTCGTCTCGGTTTCAAGTATAGCATAGGCGGCATCGGGGTCGTTATCCCGTGGCTGACCGACACTCCCCGGATTGACTATCAGTTTCCCGTCGATCGTCGCCTCGTGTTGGACGTGGGTATGCCCGAGGACGATCCCAGCCTCATCGTCCTCGAGATACGGACGAACCGTTGGAAACTGATGCGGTCGGACGTAACTCCCAAGCCTGTCGGGATTGGGATGGCTGTGGACGAGACGATATTGCTCGTCCGCGAAAGTCGTTGCTGTGGGAAGTGATTTTAACCAAGACCGTTGAGACTGCTTGAGTTCCTGTTTCGCATATGCTAAGCCCGCCTGGGCCATCTCGTTGTGCTCGTATCTCTCCGGAGTGTCTACCGTCCGGTCGTGGTTTCCCTGTACGCATTTTTGCGAGACTTCTCTAACGAGCTCAAGGCACTTACTCGGCCATGGACCGTACCCGATAATGTCTCCAGCACAAACTACGTGATCCACTTGTGGCATCCCAGCAAGAACAGCTTCTAACGCCGGTAGGTTCGCGTGGACGTCGGATATCAATCCAATCTTCATACAAGTTACTGGTCACGTTCCAATATTAAAGGCAGGCCCCAATGGGACACCGGATATGTTTCAGAGTATTTTATTATATGGCTATTACATCATCATTATTAGTCGGGCTTCAGCAGCCTAATATCTCAAGTACGAAAAAATGACTTTCATTATTTCCTTTAAATTCTTGACTGACTGGAAAAACATCTTCTAAAACAATCTATTTCTAGAAACATTTAAGAAATACAGAAGATATATGCCCTATCCCGACAGGCTAGCGTTTGGTAATAAATGAGCGACCCGAGGAACCGAAATCGAAAATTCTCACGAACAGGTTGCAGTCGATACAATCCGTTGAACAGTGGCTTCCCCGCAAATCCGCACAGCGAGATGGCTCGATACAGATCTAGTAGAGGTCAGGTCTCTCAATGACGACAAGAGATCGTCCTACTGGTGAACAACAGAGTCCCAATGGTCTTCGACAGCGAGTAGTACGTAGCGGATTCGCTTCGTTCCTTATCCTCTCGCTTGTCGCTGTAGACCCCGTTTTGGCTCAAGACAGCGTCGTGTGTGACGCTGAAGGCTTGCCAGACATGATCTCTGGATTCTTCCAGATTACGACTGCGCTCGGAATTATGGGATTGGTTGTGGTCTGGCAGGCTGATTCACTCGTCGAGATGTTCACGATGAACATCGAGCAGAAAAAGAGCCTCAAACAGCACAAGCGGACGGCGATGAAGTCTGCAGTTATCCTCGTGATCCTCGGACCGCTGTATACGGTTGCTGGATCGGCGATGGGGCTTCCACTCGCTGAGTGTGTCGACCTCGTCCCGTGGTAACTCAACGCTACACTCTGGATCGTCTCTGATTCACTCCGCTCGTGCATCACATTCGTCCTCACATGGTTGCGGTGCTCGCTCTCGTTGCCGTCACGCTCGCGTTTGCAGGGGTGACTGTCGTGAGTGCCGACTCTCCACCACGACCGGGCACTGACGACAGTGAGTTAGACGTCAACGAGACGGCGACGCTCTGGTCGAAAGCTCCGAATGAGTGTCTCAGTGATGCCGAGTACGAGGAACGATACGATGAACAGCGAACGGCCATGCAGGAACTCGGCAACTGCACGGATATCACGTTCAAAGAACCTCCAGATACCGCGGAACGCTGGACGGCATACGATTACGAGTCACTCGAGGGTGGAAGTGCAGAGACTTCGATCTATCCTACTCATGCAGAGCTAACAGATTCTGTCCTCATCGTCGATGCACACGCGACGACGTTCTCGATCCAGCCGTCGACGAGAACACATCTTGATGCAAATGAGACTGTCCACTACATCGCGCCGGAAGGCGAACTCAGTGGATTCGTCGATTATCGCGTTCGCCTCGACAGCAACTCGTCGATCCAGAACCACGAAATCGACGAAGTCCGCCTCTTACACGATGGCGACGTGGTCGAGACCACAGGAGGGACACACACTCCGACATTCGAATATGCGTTCGATCGTGGTGGCCCGGCAACACTCACACTCGAGGCGGATATCAGCGCTCGAGTCGAGCGCGATCGTGGCAACGAGACGGAGGTCATCACCGATCAGGTGACCGTCTCTCAGGACCTCGATGTGGAAGTTTACGATCTACGGGCGTCGATCTACCACGCATCGTATCCAAACGGCGACAGCGGTGTGGCAATCTATCAGACCCAACCGTGGCACGGATACACGCTTTCGGATGATGGTGAGGCGAACGTCCGTGGTGTGTGGCGATACTACACGGCTCGAGATACCAACTGGGACGATCTGATACACTCGAGTCGGGACGGTCAAGAGTCGACACCATCCGACGCCCTCCCCGTATACGTCCACGCGTATCCATCCGAGCTAGGCCCGCGTTCAGAACCCATCCGTGACGGTCCCAACATTCTCGAGGTCTGGGGGACAGAGAGTTCGTCTCCAGAACCCTCGATTCACGAGAACGTCGACATCGACGTCGTCTCCGAGTCCTACACCCGTTCTTCCGGTCTTGCTCTCCGGTACGATGGCATCGATCGAGATGCTATCAGGGTCGACGGGATTGTTCGCGGTGTCTCAGCAGAAATCATTGAACCCGATGGAGGGTCGGAACGGGAGAT